>Ga0118677_10001695_pt1 | contig 45962 bp, 33 predicted proteins | sample AliMusrvi5mmetaG_FD_86154 | JGI IMG/M metagenome (GOLD analysis project Ga0118677, IMG submission 86154) | reverse complement strand
CCCGCATCTCTTCGAGCGTGTTGTGAGCCAAAGTACGTCCATCTCGCTTCATGCCGCATAGCATAAAGCAAAAATCTGAAATTGGCAATAAATGTCCGCTAAATTACTGACTTATGAGTAAGACCGAAATTCAATACCGCTGGCGCATCATGTGGCTAGGTCATTGGGCAACAACCGGCCACCACTGCACCGAGGAGCAAATCCGCCGGGAACACTCCGAGGCCATACGCATTGATGATTCACGCCGCGAGTTGAGAATTGCTGATACTTTCGATGAGCGAAAGAACGTCATGTCCCCTGTGTACTCATTCGCCAAGCAGCCGGCAAGGGAGATCAAGTGAGTGCTGCTGCGAAGACATGGGCATCGATGCCTTACGCTACTGCGCACTGGTGGCGCATGATGAAACCTGTACTTACACGCTGTGCCCTGCTTGTATGGCGGTGGCTATGACGAACCGTTAGGTGATGTAACGAAAAACCGTCAAGCTGGACTTCCAGTAACCAACCTATCGTGACGGTCGGCTCACGCTGCATAGGTGCAGCACAGTCAGCAGAAGCTGCTCTGCGACAACGGATGCCGGCTTGCTGATTCTCGGCACCACGTTGGATGACTGCTTCGTCCAGCCCTGGCTGACCGGCAGGCGCACAGTAGAGCCATTGGCCACACTAGTGTTCGGACTCGACCGCTCCTGCACTGAAGTGACTCAAGAAAGGTCAGGCGCAGCGATGCGCCGGCTGTGCGACCCGACGCATGCCAAGCGTTGCGCAACCCCAAAGGCTTGCCGCAAAGCCGCGTCGCACGGTGCTGCCTCAAGCGGTGCTGGCCGGCACCGGTTCACCGAAAAGGGGCTGCACGTTCCAGATCTCGCTGGCGTATTCGCCGATCGTGCGGTCGGACGAGAACGGACCCATGGCGGCGATGTTGAGGATCGCCTGGCGTGTCCATTCGGACGGGCGGCGGTAGAGCGCATCGACGCGCTGCTGCGCTGCCAGGTAGTCCGGAAAATCCGCCAGCAGCTGGTAGTAGTCCGACTCCAGCAGGGTGCGTGTGATGTCCTGGTAGCGCTGCGGCTCCTCGGGCGAGAACGCGCCGTCGGCGATGCGGTCGATCGCGGTCTTGAGCTCGTAGTTGTTGTCGTAATAGCGGCGCGGCTGGTAGCCGTGCGCGCGCAGTTCGCTGACCTGTTGCGTGCGGTTGCCGAAGATGAAGATGTTGTCCAGGCCGACGTTCTCGGCGATCTCGATGTTGGCGCCGTCCCAGGTGCCGATGGTCAGCGCGCCATTGAGCGCGAACTTCATGTTGCCGGTGCCCGAGGCCTCGGTGCCGGCCATCGAGATCTGCTCCGAGAGGTCGGCCGCCGGGATGATCAGCTCGGCCAGCGTCACGCGGTAGTTCGGAATGAACACGACCTTGAGCCGGTCGCCGACATGCGGGTCGGCGTTGATGACCGCGGCCACGTCGTTGATGAGGCGGATGATCTGCTTAGCCATGTAGTAAGCGGAGGCCGCTTTGCCGGCGAAGATCACCGTGCGCGGCACCCAGTTGCCCTGTGGATTGGCTAGGATCTGGTGGTAGCGGCTGATCACGTGCAGCAGGTTGAGCAGCTGGCGCTTGTACTCGTGCATGCGCTTGACCTGCACATCGAACAGGCTCTCCGGGTTGACGCGGATGCCGAGCTCGCGCGCGATGTAGTCGGCCAAGCGGCGCTTGTTCTGCTGCTTGGCCAGGCGCACGGCGTTGTTGAAGGCCGGTTCGCTGGCGAGATCGCGCAGCTGCGCGAGCTGGCCCAGATGGCGGCGCCAGTTCGGCCCGATCCGGTCATCGATCAGCCGGGCCAGCGGCTGGTTCGCCTGCGCCAGCCAGCGCCGCGGTGTGATGCCGTTGGTCTTGTTGCAGAAGCGCTCGGGAAACAGGCGCGCGAAATCGGCGAAGATGGTCTGCACCATCAGATCGCTGTGCAGGGCCGAGACGCCGTTGATCTTGTGGCTGGCGAGCAGGCACAAGTAGGCCATGCGCACGCGCCGGTGTCCGTTCTCCTCGATCAGCGAGACGCGGCGCAGCAGGTCCGGGTCGCCCGGGTAGCTCTCGTGCAGGCTGGCCAGGAAGCGGGCATTGAGGTCATAGATGATGCGCAGGTGGCGTGGCAGCAGTTTGCCCATCAGCTCCACCGACCAGGTCTCCAGCGCCTCGTGCATCAGCGTGTGGTTGGTGTAGCTGAAGATGCGGCAACACAGCGACCAGGCCTGATCCCATTCCAGGCGATGCTCGTCCACCAGCAGCCGCATCAGCTCCGGCACGGCCAGCGCGGGATGCGTGTCGTTGAGGTGGATGGCCACCTTGTCGGCCAGCGCGTCGAAGCTGCTGTGGCGCCGCAGGTAGCGGCGCAGCATGTCCTGCAGCGAGGCGCTGACGAAGAAGTACTCCTGGCGCAGGCGCAACTCCTTGCCGTGCTCCGTGCTGTCGTCCGGGTACAGCACGCGCGAGACGTTTTCCGATTCGTTCTTGGCCTCCACCGCGCGCATGTAGTCGCCCTTGTTGAAGGCGTCCAGGTTGATCACGCTTGTGGCGCGCGCCGACCACAGGCGCAGCGTCGAGACCGAGGTCAGCTCGTAGCCCGGCACGCCGCTGTCGTAGGCGGTGGCGATGACGTCGTCGGTGTCGACCCAGTGCACGACGCCGTTCTCCGTCGTCAGGCGCCCGCCGAAGCGCACCGTGTGGCTGAATTCAGGCCGCATGAATTCCCACGGGTTGCCATTGACCAGCCAGCCATCGGGCTCTTCCACCTGCCGGCCGTCCACGATTCGCTGCGCGAACATGCCATAGTCGTAGCGAATGCCGTAGCCCATGCCCGGCAGGCCGACGCTGGCGATCGAGTCCAGAAAGCAGGCCGCCAGGCGGCCCAGGCCGCCGTTGCCCAGCCCCGGATCGGCTTCGAAGTCGATGATGGAATCGAAGTCGGCGCCGAGCTGCGAGCAGGCCGTGCGGGTTTCGTCGTAGATGCCCAGGGCCATCAGCGCGTTGGTCAGCATGCGCCCGGGCAGGAACTCCATCGAGAGGTAGTAGACGCGCTTGACGTCCTGGTCCTCGGCCGCATTCAGGCTGGTGCGCCAGCGGTCCATGGTGCGGTCGCGCACCGCGCAGAAGATGGCGAACAGCCAGTCGCGCCGCGTTGCCGAGCGCACATCCTTGCCGACCTGGTACACCAGCCGATTGGAGATGGAACGACGCAGCGCGTCGACCGAGTTGGTGGGTTGATCAAACTGAAACGGCACAACGGTGGGCATTAACAATCTCCGGGGACAAAGAGTTTCAGACAGGAATCGAAAGCAGGCGCTGGTACAGCGCGCGGTAGGCGTGCGCGGGCTCCTGCCAGTCAAAGCGCTGATGCATGGCGTGGCGTTGCACGGCGTTCCAGTCGGCGCTGCGCCGGCGCAGCGCGAAGGCGCGGCGCACGGCGCCGCGCAGCGCGTCGCTGCTGAATTCATGGAACACAAAGCCGCTGGCGCTGCCGTCATCGATGGCTTCGAGGCTGCAGTCGGTGACGGTGTCGGCCAGGCCGCCGACCGCGTGCACCAGCGGCAGCGCGCCATAGCGCAGGCCGTACAGCTGGGTCAACCCGCAGGGCTCGAAGCGCGAGGGCACGAGCACCACATCGGCGGCGGCGATGATGCGGTGCGCCAGCGCTTCGTCGTAGCCGATGCGCAGGGCGGCTTGCCCCGGGTGGCGCTCCAGCGCGTCGCGCAGGGCGGTCTCGATCGCGTCGTCGCCGCTGCCCAGTATCACCACCTGGCCGCCGCGCTCGACCAGCTCCGGCAGGATCGGCGGCAGCAGATGCAGGCCCTTTTGTTCGGTCAGGCGCGTCACGGCAGCGAACAGCAGCGCGTCGGGCCGCTCCTCCAGGCCCAGCAGGCGCTGCAGGGCGCGTTTGACGCGGGCCTTGCCGGTCATGCGCTTGCCGTCAAAATGGGCGTTGAGCAGCGGGTCCGTGGCCGGATTCCAGAGCTCATAGTCAACGCCGTTGAGGATGCCGCTCAGGTGTTCGCTGCGCGAGCGCAGCGCGCCGTCCAGGCCGCAGCCCTGCTCGCTCGTCGTGATCTCCTGCGCGTAGCGCGGGCTCACCGTGGTGATGGTGTCGGCAAACTGCAGGCCGGCCTTCATGAACGACAACAGACCGTGGTATTCGAGGCCGTCAATCGTGAACAACGACTGAGGCAGTCCGAGCTCGGCGCAGCTGCTCGCCGGAAACAGCCCCTGGAAGGCCAGGTTGTGGACCGTGAAGACGCTGGGCTTGGCCGGCCGGCCGTTGGCCTGCAGCTTGAGGTAGAGCGGGGCCAGACCGGCATGCCAGTCGTGCGCATGCACCAGATCGGGCTGCCAGTGCGGGTCGGCGCCGTAGGCGAGCGCGGCAGCGGCCCAGCCCAGCAGCGCAAAGCGCGCCGCGTTGTCGCTCCAATCCTGACCGGCCGCATCCTGGTACGGTCCGCCCTCGCGCTGGTACAGCGCCGGGGCATCGAGAAGATAGACCGGCTGCCCGCTTTCGATCACATGGCCGGGGATCAGCCGCGGTGCCGGCTGCAGCGTGCGCAGCACCTGCGGTCCGCCGGCGGCCGGCAGAGGCACGGCCGGTCCGTCGGCGCGCACACCGGCGGCAATCGCCGCGAACGCCGGCAGCAGCAGCCGGACATGACAACCCGCGGCCTGCAGCGCGGCCGGCAGCGCTGCGCCGACGTCGGCCAGGCCGCCCGTCTTGAGCAGCGGATAGAGCTCGGTACAAACGTAAAGAATCTTCACGCTGAGGCGCCCCCGGCGCCGGCTTCCTGTGCCACACGCTCCAGCATGGCGCGTGTCACCAGCACCACACCCTGGTCGGTACGGTAGAAGCGGCGCGCATCCTCGACAGGGTCCAGCCCGATTTGCATGCCCGGGGGGATATGGCAGCCCTTGTCGATCACCACCTTGCGCAGATGGCAGCGCCGGCCGACCTCGACTTCCGGCAGCAGCACCGCTTCCTCGACGGTGCTGTAGGAATGCAGGCGCACCTTGGAGAACAGCACGGAGCGCCGCACCAGCGTGCCCGAAATGATGCAGCCGCCGGAGACCAGCGAATCGACCGCCATGCCGCGCCGGCCGTCATCGTTGAAGACGAACTTGGCGGGCGGCAGCTGCTCCTGGTGGGTCCAGATCGGCCACTCGCGGTCGTACATGTCAAGCTCGGGGATGGTGCGGGTCAGGTCGAGGTTGGCGGCCCAGTAGGCGTCGATGGTGCCGACGTCACGCCAGTAGGCGGGCGCCTCGGGCGTGCTCTTGACGCAGGACAGCCCGAACGGATGGGCGACGGCCTCGCCGCGTGCCACGATGGCCGGAATCAGGTCCTTGCCGAAGTCGCGGCTCGACCCCGCCAGGTCGGCGTCGGCCTTCAGCGCCGCGTACAGGTACTCGGCGTCGAAAACGTAGATGCCCATGCTGGCCAGCGCATGGTCGCTCTTGCCGGGCATCGGCGTCGGGTGCTCGGGCTTCTCGTCGAAGCGCTTGATGCGGCGCTTGTCGTCGATGGCCATGACGCCAAACGCGTTGGCCTCGGCCAGCGGCACTTCAATGCAGGCCACAGTGCAGGGCTTGCCCTGGGCCACATGGTCGGCGATCAGGTTCGCGTAGTCCATCTTGTAGATGTGGTCGCCCGCCAGGATCAGGATGTACTGGGGCCGGTCGGCGCGCAGGATGTCGAGGTTCTGGTAGACCGCGTCTGCCGTGCCCCGGTACCAGGACAATTCATCGATGCGCTGCTGCGCCGGCAGCAGGTTGATGAACTCGTTGAATTCGCTGCGCAGGAAGGACCAGCCGCGCTGCAGATGGCGCAGCAGGCTGTGCGATTTGTACTGCGTCACGACGCCGATGCGGCGCACGCCCGAGTTCAGGCAGTTGGACAGGGCGAAATCGATGATGCGGAACTTGCCGCCGAAATAGACCGCCGGTTTGGTGCGCTGGTCGGTCAGCGCCTGCAGCCGCGAGCCGCGGCCGCCCGCGAGCACCAGGGCGACGGTGTGGCGTGCGAGCCATTGGGGTGAGCTGGTATCCATGGGAACCTCCTTTTTCGACTGGTTGGGTCAATGGTGATGTCGGTCAGCACCCGCTGCGGCCGTGCGCGATGGCCATGGCTTTGAGCCGGTGCGCGGGCGCCGAGCTGATCTGCGACCACTCAAAGCGCCAGGTCCAGCAGCCGCTGGCCTGGCCCGGCGTGTTCATGCGGTGCGCCGTGTCGAGGCCGAGCACGTCCTGCAGCGGGACCAGCAGCGTGCGCGCCACCGACTGCGAGAGCGCGCCGATCATGGCCCAGTGGATTTCGCGCTCGGCCAGGGGGCCCAGGTAGTCGTACGCCGCCGCGCGTTCCTGCGGCTGCGCCTGCTGCCACCAGCCGACGCTGGTGTCGTTGTCGTGGGTGCCGGTGTAGGCCACGGTCTGCGGCTCGTAGTTGTGCGGCAGGTAGGGATTGCGCGCCGAGTCGCCAAAGGCGAACTGCAGCACGCGCATGCCCGGAAACTCGCATTCGCTGCGCAACGTCCGCACCGCATCGGTGATGATGCCCAGGTCCTCGGCGATGATCGGCAGCACGCCGAGCGTGTCTTCGAGCGACTGGAAGAACGCCAGCCCCGGGCCGCATTTCCATTCGCCCTCGGACGCGGTGGACGATGTGGCGGGGATTTCCCAGTAGGACTCGAAGCCGCGGAAATGGTCCAGGCGCACCAGGTCCACCTGCGACATCAGGTGCCTCATGCGCTGCTTCCACCAGTGGTAGCCGTCACCGGCCATGGCGTCCCAGCGGTACAGGGGATTGCCCCAGCGCTGTCCGGTGGCGCTGAAGTAGTCGGGCGGAACGCCGGCGACGACGCTGGGCTCGCCCGCCTCGTCGAGCAGGTACTGGCCGGCGTTGGCCCAGACATCGGCGCTGTGATGCGCCACGAAGATCGGGGCGTCGCCGGCGATGTGGATGCCGCGGCCATGGGCATGCTCGCGCAGGCTCGCCCATTGCACGTGAAAGCGCCATTGCACGAAGCGCCAGAAATCGACCTCGGTGCGCGCCTCCTGCGTGAGTGCCTGCAAGGCCTCGGGGTCGTGGCGCGCATAAGGCCCGGGCCAGGCGGTCCAGGGCTCGCCATGGCGCTCCTGCAACACCATGAACAGGGCGTAGTCGTCAAGCCAGGCGCTGTGCCGCTGCGCAAAGTCGGCCAGCCGGCTTTGCTCGGCCTTGCTGGCCTTCTTGCAGAAGCCGCGCCAGGCCAGGCGCAGCGCGGCCAGGCGGTAGGGCAGCACGCGCTCGAAATCGCAGCGCTGCGCATCGAAGTCCGGCACCGGCGGTGTGACCAGCCAGCCATGGCGCACCAGGTCATCGAGATCGACCAGCCACGGGCTGCCGGCGAAGGCCGACGGGCTCTGGTAGGGCGAATGGCCCGGGCCCGGTGGCGTCAGCGGCAGCACCTGCCAGATGGTTTGTCCGGCCGAGACCAGCCAGTCGACAAAATGGCGCGCGGACTCGCCGAGGTCACCCGAGCCGTGCGGTCCGGGCAGGCAGGTCAGGTGCAGCAGCACACCGCTGGTACGGCGCGCGAGCAGAGGGTGTGGATGGTCCTTCATGAAGTCGCCTGGTTCGCCGGCGCCAGGTCTTGCACCAGCAGCAGCAGCGTTGGACCGGACACATGCAAGGGTGATGCCATGTCGGCCCCGGTTGTGCCATCCGCGTCCGCAGCGTATGCGTCTGCGCTTGACAACAGCAGCCGCCAGGGTCCCTCTGGCAGGCAGACCTCCAGCGAAGCCGGATCCGCGTACAGCACCAGCAGCAGCCGTTCGCGCGCCGCTTGCGCTCCTTCGCCGACGCTGATGACGCAGACCAGCAGGCGCGGGTCGCGCTGCTCCCAATCGGCGGCGTCGGGCGCCTGGCCGCTGGCAGTGCGCCATTCGATGTCGGGCCAGGCGGCGCCAACCGACGCCGAGCCGGTAAACCAGCGCGGATGGCGCAGGGCCGGGTAACGCCGGCGCAGACGCACCACTTTGGCCACAAAGGAGTCCAGCCCCTGATCGGCTTGCGCCCAGTCGAGCCAGGTGAGGGCGTTGTCCTGGCAGTAGGCGTTGTTGTTGCCGCGCTGGCTGCTGCCCAGCTCATCGCCGGAGAGCAGTTGCGGCGTGCCCTGCGCGCACAGCAGCGTTGCCAGCAGGGCGCGGCGCCAGTGGCCGCGCCGGCGCAGCACGGCTGTATCGTCGGTCGGTCCTTCGTGGCCGGCATTGGCGCTCAGGTTGTGGTCATGGCCGTCGCGGTTGTCCTCGCCGTTGGCCTCATTGTGCTTGTGCGCATAGGCGGTCAGGTCGGCCAGCGTGAAGCCGTCGTGCGCCGTGATCAGGTTGATGCTGGCCAGCGGCGTGCGTGCACCGGTATGGAACAGGTCGCTCGATCCCGTCAGGCGCCGCGCCATCTGGCCCGGCGTGCAGGGATGGCCCAGCCACCAGGCGCGCGCCGTGTCGCGGAACTGGTCGTTCCACTCGGCCCAGGGCGCATGGAAGCGCCCGATCTGGTAGCCCTGCGGTCCCAGGTCCCAGGGTTCGGCGATCAGCTTGACGTGCGCCAGCACCGGGTCCTGCGCGATCGCCGCAAACAAGGGCGCTCTCGGATCAAAACGTGCCTCGGGCCCGCCGCTGCGCCCCAGCGCCACGGCCAGGTCGAAGCGAAAGCCGTCGACGCCGAAGGCCTGAACCCACCAGCGCAGGCTGTCCATCACCATCTGCACGACGCGCGGCTCGCCCATGTTGAGCGTGTTGCCGCAGCCGCTCGGGTTCAGGTAGCCGCCCTGGCCATCGAGCGCGTACCAGCTCGCGTTGTCCAGGCCGCGCCAGCACAGTGTCGGCCCGAGCGCGTCGCCTTCGGCCGTGTGGTTGTAGACGACATCGAGGATGACTTCGAGGCCGTGGCGGTGCAGTCGCTCCACCATGGAGCGGAACTCGGCGCGCACGGCGGCGTCGTGTGCCTGGGTGCGCGCCGCCGGCGTGGCGAAGCGGGCGTCGGGCACGAAGAAGGACAGGGTGTTGTAGCCCCAGTGGTTGGACAGGCCGCGCTCGATCAGATGGCGCTCGGCCTGGTGAAGGTGCACCGGCAGCAGGCACAGCGCCGTGATGCCCAGGCGCGCGTAGTGCGCGAGCATGGCGTCACTGGCCACGCCGGCGAAGGTGCCGCGCTGCGGCTCCGGTACGTCCGGGTGCAGCGCGGTCAGCGCCTTGACCTGCGCCTCCAGGAGCACGGTCTTGTCGAGCGCGGTTTGCGGCCCTGGCGTGATCGCGGCGCCGGCGCGCAGCTCGGCGGCCAGATCGAGCACGCAGGCCTTGGGCATGTCGTGGGCGTTGTCCTCGGGGTCAGGCTGATCCGGCGCGTTGGCGCGGTAGCCGGTTTGCAGCGCCAGCCTGGCGAGCGGTCCGCACAGCGAGCGCGCCCAGGGGTCAATCAGCAGGCGCGCCGGATTGAAGCGGTGGCCGGATTGCGGCGCCCACGGTCCGTGCGCGCGCAGACCGTAGTGCTGGCCAACGCCCAGGCCCGGCACAAAGCCGTGCCAGACACCGTCGCTGCGTGCCGGCAGGCCGATGCGCGCGGTCTCCAGCTCACCCGTGGCGTCGAACAGGCAGAGTTCGACCGCGCTCGCGTGGCGCGCATAGATCGCCACATTGAGCCCGCTCACGCCCTCGCAGACGGCGGCGGTGACACCCATCGGCCAGGGCCGACCCGGCGCGCAGGCAGCTTGCCCGGGCTCGATCACGGCGCGCTCTCCAGTTCAAACCAGACCACGGCGAGCGGCGGCAGATTCAGGCTCACCGACTGGGCCTGGCCGTGCATCGGCACCGGCTCGGTCTTGACGCCACCGTGGTTGCCGACGTTGCTGCCGCCGTAGTGCGCGGAATCGGTGTTGAGCACTTCGCGCCACAGGCCGCCCTGCGGCACGCCGATGCGCCAGCCGGAGCGCGGCACCGGCGTCAGGTTGCACACGGCCAGCAGTTGCTGTTGCGGCTGCGCGCCCAGGCGCATGAAGCTGTAGACCGAGTGGTCGGCGTCGTCGGCTTCGATCCAGCGAAAGCCAGCGGCGTCGGAGTCGCGCGCGTGCAGGCTTGGCCGGCTGCGGTAGATCTGGTTGAGGTCGCGCACCAGGCGCTGCACGCCGGCGTGCGCCGGGTCCTGCAGCAGGCCCCAATCGAGTTCGGTGTCGTGGTTCCACTCGGCCGGCGCGGCCAGTTCGTTGCCCATGAACATCAGCTTCTTGCCCGGGAAGGCGTACATCAGCGCATACAGCGCGCGCAGGTTGGCGCGCTTCTGCCAGGGGTCGCCCCACATCTTGCCCAGCAGCGAGCCCTTGCCGTGCACCACCTCGTCGTGCGACAGCGGCAGCACGTAGTGCTCGCTCCAGGCATAGGTCAGCGCGAACGTGATGCGGTGGTGGTGCCAGCGGCGGTGCACCGGGTCGAGCGCGAAATAGGACAGGGTGTCGTTCATCCAGCCCATGTTCCACTTGAAGTCAAAGCCCAGGCCGCCCGCTCCCGTGGCGCCGGTGACGCGCGGAAAAGCGGTCGATTCTTCGGCCAGGGTCAGCACGCCCGGCGCCTCCTGGTGCAGGGTCTGGTTGGTTTGCTGCAGGAAGTCGATCGCCTCGTAGTTCTCGCGCCCGCCGTCGCGGTTGGGCAGCCACTGCCCGGCGGCGCGGCTGTAGTCGCGGTACAGCATGGAGGCCACGGCGTCGACGCGCAGGCCGTCCACCGCGTACTGCTCGATCCAGAACAGCGCGCTGCCGACCAGGAAGTTGCGCACCTCGTTGCGGCCGAAGTTGTAGATCAGCGTGTTCCAGTCCTGGTGAAAGCCTTCGCGCGGATCGGCGTGCTCGTACAGGGCCGTGCCGTCGAAACGCGCCAGCGCGTGGGCGTCGGAGGGGAAGTGGCCCGGCACCCAGTCGAGGATCAGCTTGAGCCCGGCGCCATGCGCCGCGGCGATGAAGCGGCGCAGCGCATCGGGCGAGCCGTAGCGCGCGGTCGGCGCGTACAGCCCGGTGGGCTGGTAGCCCCAAGAACCGTAGAACGGGTGCTCGGTGACGGGCAGCAGCTCGATGTGGGTGAAGCCGAGCTCGACCGCGTAGGGCACGAGTGTGCCGGCCAGAAAGTCCCAATCCGGCATCTGGCCGCCGGGGCGGCGCCAGGAGCCGGCGTGGACCTCGTAGATGGCCATCGGAGTCGACAGCGGATTGCCGGCGTCGGTTGGCGCCGGGGCTGCTGCGGCGTCGGCGGCCGGCGGCCCGTCGCAGACCAGCGCCGCGTTGCCGGGCGGGCCTTCGCTGCGCAGCGCGTAGGGGTCGGTCTTGAGGCTGAGGTGGCCGTGCACGTCGATGATTTCAAACTTGTACAGGGCGCCGGGGCGCACGCCGGGCACAAAGACTTCCCAGACCGCGCAATCGCCGCGCCAGTGCATCAGGTCGCGCCGTCCGTCCCACTGGTTGAAGTCGCCCACCACCGACACCCGCTGTGCGTTGGGCGCCCAGACTGCAAAGGCGACGCCATCGACGTCGTCGATCCGGGTCGGATGCCCGCCGAGCTTCTGCCAAGGACGCAGGTGCTTGCCTTCGCGCAGCAGCCATGCGTCCATTTCGCCCAGCCAGGGACTGAAGTTGTGCTTTGTTTCGGGGGTCGGGTGCGGGTCGGTCGGGGGCATGCTTGCTTGGCGCGTCAAATTCATGGCTCGATTATCGACGCCAAGGCTGTCATGGCGGGCGGAGCCTGTCTTGAACTTGATTCAGGAACCCGCAATCCACGGGGCAGAAGGCATGGATCCCGGATCGAGTCCGGGATGACAATCCACTTAACTTGCAATGCCCAGCAGGTCCAGGATGCCGCAGACGATGGTCAGCGGATGCGTCGGGCAGCCCGGCAGGTAGAGCGAGGGCTTGAAGCGGTCCAGGAATTCGCGGTCGATGCTGTCGCTGTCGGCGAACAGGCCGCCCGAGATCGCGCAGGCGCCCACGGCGATCACGAGCTTGGGCTCGGGCATGGCGTCCCAGCACAGTTGCAGGGCCGCCGTCATGTTGCGCGTGATGGGGCCGGTCAGCATCAGGCCGTCGGCATGGCGCGGCGAGGCCACGATGTCGATGCCGTAGCGCCCGAGGTCGAAGTTGACGTTCGACAGGGCGTTGACTTCGAGCTCGCAGCCGTTGCAGCCGCCGGCCGACACCGAGCGCAGTTTGAGGGATCGGCCGAAGCGTTTGTGCAGCGCGGCCGATACCTGGACCGGATCGGGTGTGGGCCGGCTCTCGCTGAGCAGCAGGCCTTCGCGCGTCGTGCAGGCGATCCGGAAATCATTCGTGAACGAGAGCTTGCGTCCCGGGCAGACCGGCGCGCACTCGCCGCACAGCACGCAGCGCGCGAGGTCGATCTGCAGCGGCGCGAGCGTGATCGCCTGCGTCGGGCACACGCTCACGCAGGCGTCGCAGCCTGACGCGCAGTCGGCCGCACCGATGACGGGCTTGCCGCGCAGCCCGGCCGGACTGGCCTGGCGCGGATCAGGGATGTACTGCGACCCTTGTGCGATGCGGACCTTGATGGAATTGAGCATGGGGGTGTCTTGCTAAAGATCGTTGCCGCAGTAGGACAGGTCAAAGCTCTTGTTGCAGATCGGAAAATCAGAAATCTCGTTGTCGCGCACGGCGAGCGCCAGGCCGAACCAGTTCTGCAGCGAGGGGTCCTGCAGCTTGTAATGCACGAGTCGGCCATCGGCACCGGTCTCCAGCGCCTGGATCACCGGCCCGCGAAAACCCTCGACGATCGAGAGGCACAAATGGTCCGGCGCGAGCGGCGCGGCCAGCGGCAGTGCGATTGCCTCGGCGTGCGGCGCCGTCTGCAATACGGATTGCAGCCAGCGCACCGATTCGTCGATCTCGCGCATGCGCAGCTGCATGCGCGCCCAGCAGTCGCCGCTGCTCTCGGTCAGCAGCGTCACCGGCTGCGCTTCGTAGGGCGTTGCGGCCAAGCCGACGCGCGTATCGAACGCCACGCCGCTGGCGCGCGCCACCACGCCGCTCAGGCCGATGTCCTGCGCCGCCTTCTGGCTGACGATGCCGGTGCCCTGGAAGCGCGATTGCACGCTGCGTGATTCGAGCATCAGCGTGTTGACCTGCGCGAGGTCGCGCGCAAAGTCGGAAAGGGTCGCGAGCAGGTCCTGCCGCAGGGCGTCGTCGATCGCGCTGCGCACGCCGCCCGGGCGCAGCCAGCCGCGGCCGAAGCGGCTGCCGCAGACGCGCATGCTGGCGTTGATGATGGCGGTGCGCAATCGCCCGTAGCTGGCGCCGCCCTGCAGGAAGGCGATGTCGGTCGCCAGGCCATTGAGGGTGGCCAGGTGCATGGCGATGCGCTCCATCTCCAGCGCGACGCCGCGCTGCGCCTGCGCCCCCGCGCTCACGCCGGTGCGGCTGAGCGCTTCCACCGCAGCGCAATAGCCCCAGGCGTAGGCGACGCTGCTGTCGCCGACGATCGACTCGACCAGCGGCGAGAGCGACAGCGCGGGGCGGCGCAGCAGCTGCGCCTCGATGCCGCGGTGCTGGTAACCGAGCTGGATTTCGAGGTGATGAACCTTCTCACCGTGGCACATGAAGCGGAAATGGCCGGGCTCGATCACGCTGGCATGGATCGGGCCGACGCCGACCTCGTGCACCTCCTGGCCGCGCACCGTGAAGAAGAGGTGTTCGTGCATGCGCTGCTGGCGCGCGCCCTCGTAGCGCACGGGTTTCAGCCAGCGGTGGCCGCGCGGCACCAGGCCGGTCTGCTCCCACAGCTCGCGCTCGGCCATCTGGGCGGCCGGGAATTGCGGCGTGAGCGAGGCGAAGAACTGTCCGCGTGCGCCGCTGCCGCGCAGCACGCGCAGCGCGCCGTCCGAATCCTGCAGCAGCGCGGTGGTGATGGCCTGGTCGCCGTCGGTCGAGCGGCCGAACAGCGTCAGCAGGCGCGCGCCGGCGCCGAGGTACTGCGCGCAGCGCGCGGCCCATGCGTCGAGCGTGAGCGTCTCCAGTTCGCGCGTGGCGATCAGCAGCAGGGGCGGATGGGGTGTCATCGTCAGCCTCCGATCGATTGCGCCACCTGCACCAGCAACTGGCTCAGCGCGGCCGGCGTGTACAGGCCGAGCACGAGCAGCACCAGCACGAAGCCGAGCTTGGGCACGGTCGTGACCCAGGTTTCATGGACGGTCGGGCCCTGCCAGTTCGACGGTCCCCAGAGCATCGGGAAGATCGAGCGCCCGGTGGCGACGAAGATGATGGTCAGCATGGTGCACATCAGCGTGAAGGCGATCAGGTTGCCCGACTGCACGATGCCCGAGAGGATCAGCATTTCGGCCAGAAAGCTGCCGAAGGGCGGAAAGCCCAGCAGCGCGAAGATGCCCACCGCGAACAGCAGGCCCGAGAACGGCAGCACGCGGATCACGCCGCTGAGCGACTTGATCTCGTTGCTGTGGTAGATCGCGCGCAGGCGCCCTGCGGTCAGGAAGAGCAGCGCCTTGACGAACGCGTTGCTCACGATGTAGAGCAGCACGCCGTAGGCGGCGAGCTTGCCCACCGAGAGGCCGATCGCGATCACACCCGAGGAGCTGACGCAGGCATAGGCCACCAGGCGCTTGTAGCTGTGCGCCGCCATCACCTGGACCGCCGCCACCAGCAGGGACAGGCAGCCCATGAACAGCAGCTCGTGCGACAGGAAGGCCGGGTCCTGGCCGCGAAACACGTGCAGGATGCGAAACACGGCCACCACGCTGATGTTGAACTGCACGGCCGCCAGCAGCGCGCTGGTGCTGCTCGGCGCGGCTTCGTAGGTCTCGGGCATCCAGTTGTAGAGCGGCGCCAGGCCGAGTTTGCTGCCCAGGCCGAACAGCATCAGCGCCAGACCCAGGCGCTGCCAGCTGTCGCCGGTCACGGCGATGTGGCGCCCCATCTGGTCGAGCGCGAAGTTCAGCTCCAGGCCCTGCAATTGCGCCGAGCGCGTCAGGCACATGATGCCCAGGAAGGTCAGCGCCAGCGAGATGCTCGAATACAGCAGGTAGTTCCAGGCCACGTGCCGCGCGCGGCCGGCGTCGCCCTGCGCCACCAGCGGCGCGGCGCACAGTGTGGTGAGCTCGATGAAGGCCCACAGCAGCAGCAGGTTGTTGGCCATCACGCCCAGGTTCATCGCGAGCATGAAGGCCAGCGTCAGCGCGCTGCGCGAGAGCATGTTGTCCGACAGGATCTGCGAGGTCTTGACGCGCGAGGACATGTAGACGCTGATGCCCAGGAACACGCTGTTGATCACGAGCAGGAATAGCATCGAGGTGGCGTCGAGCACGAAGTAGCGCTGTACGTAGTAGCGCGGCATCTCGGCCAGCGGCGTCTGCACGAAAACGCCGATCCACAGCAGCAGCGTGGCCAGCGCCACGGCCACCAGCGCCGGTCCGATCCAGAGGTGGCGCGTCGGTGCGATGGCTTGTTCTGGGTGGCCCAGCGCGGCGCTCATGGCGTTCATGTCTTCGCTCATGCGTGCTCCTGCGCGACCGGCGCATCGGGCGTGCCGATAAGCCAGGTTCCGACGAAGATCGTCAGCAGGTAGATGGCGCTCAGGGCCCCGTGCACCGGCAGTGGCCAGGGCTCGGGAAACAGCGACTCGAACAGCGCCAGCGCGTTTTCCATGAACAGCATGGCCACCAGCTGCGCCGGCGGCGCGTCGTTGGTGGCCAGCAGCAGCAGGGCGACCGCCACCGTGGCGCCGACGACGCCCAGCGTGATGGCCTGGTAGTCGCCCATGCTCGGCGCGCCGAACTTGAACGCCAGCACGACCAGCGCGATGGCGACAACCCAGGTGAAGAGGTTCGACGGCATCAGGTCCCGATTCGGCCAGGCCCGCTGTTGGATGGCGCGTCGTAGCAGCAGCGGTGCGATGGCAGCGCGCAGCAGCAGCAGCTCCAGCAGCGCGATCAGCGCATGCAGCGAATCCAGCCCGTGGTGGTTGACCGCGTTCCAGCCCAGCGCCAGCGCCTGCACGGCAAGCCAGAGCGGCGCCGCGCGGATCTTGCTGAAGAAGACCGGGATCACGGCAGCTAGCAGAAAGACGATCAGCGGCAGCGTCATCAGGACCTCACCAGCCAGCCGGCGCCGCCCAGGCACAGCGCCGCGAGCAGGCTCGCCAGCATCAGGTAGCGCGGCACCAGGCTCATGCGGAGGCGAGCCGTCAGGGATTCGACGCAGCCCACAGCGACGGCCACCAGCGCCATGATGAGCAGCGCAGCGGGCACGGCGGCCAGCGGCGCGGTGGCAACATCGAAGGGATTGAGCAGCGCCGCGATCAGGCCGGCGTAGATTGTCATCTTCAGGCCGGCCGCGTACTGCATGGCGGCCAGCTCGGGGCCGCTGTGGTCGAGGATCATGACTTCGTGGATCATGGTCAGTTCGAGGTGCGTCAGCGGGTCGTCCACCGGCACGCGGGCGGCCTCGGCCTGCAGCAGAACCAACAGCACGAGGACCGTTGGCGGCGCCAGCCAGACGAAGGCGTCGCTGCGCTGCAGGCCGCCGATCAGCTCGGCAAAGCTGCTGCCGCCGCCCGCGACCAGGGCCGAGCCGATCAGAAGGAACAGCGCGGGCTCGATGTAGCTCGTGAACGAGGCCTCGCGCGCCGCGCCCATGCCTTCGAAGGAACTGCCGACGTCGAGCGCCGAGAGCATCAGGAACAGGCGCGCCAGGCCCAGCGTGTAGGCGAAGAAAATGAAGTCGTGGCTGAACTGCAGCGGCGCGAGCGCGCCCAGGATCGGGGCGATCAGGGCGGCGAGCACGCTGCCCGCCAGCACCACCCAGGGCCCGGCGCGAAACAGCGGCGTTGTCACCGCGCTGTAGACCGGCCGCTTGTGCAGCAGGCGCAGCAGGTCCCACAGCGGCTGCAGCAGGCCCGGACCCTTGCGTCCGGCCCACAGCGACTTGGTGCGGTTCACGAGGCCGGGCAGCAGCACCGGCATGGCCAGCGCGATCAGCACGTGGGCGAGCGTCAGGATCAGCATCGGGCTCACGGCAGCGCTCCCGTGCTCAGGACCACCAGGCCGGCGATGGCGACGATGGCGACCAGCGCCACGCCGAAGGCAATGCGCGGGTCATCCTCGCGCAGCCAGCGCGACCAAGTCTTGGCCGAGAGATCGCCGTTGGCGACGACCGAGAAGACGCGCCGCTCCACGGCATCGACGCAATCGGTGACGACGTAACTGTCGCTCGGGAAATAGCCCGCCGGCGCCTTTTGCCGCTGCAGCATCAGCAGCACGCCGCGAAAGCGCGCGCTGAAATCCCACGAGAAGCCTGAGCCCGTGTACTGCATGCGCGCATTCGGCGCGATGTAGCCGCAGCCCCAGGTCGGGCGCTGCGCCGTAGGCGCGGACGGCACGCGCGGACGCAGCCACCACAGCAGCGCAATGACAAGCGCGAGCGCGGCGGAAATGAGGCCGACCCGGCCCAGCGTATCGGCGATCGGTTGCAGCACATCGATGCGCGAGGCCGGCAGCAGGGCCAGCGCGATGGCGGTCGCTCGCTGCACCAGCATGAAGCCCAGCACCGGCGCGACGCCGAGCACGACGACGCCCACGCCGTGCAAGCCCATCGGCAGCAGCATCCAGCGGCTGATCTCGCCCGGCGCGTGCACGCTGGCATCGCGCGCCTTTCCGAGGAAGACGACGCCGAAGGCGCGCGTGATGCTCAGCGCCGAGACGGCGCCGACAAAGGCCAGCAGCGCGCCGGCCGCGCACAGCGCGACCTTGGCCCAGACGCCGATTGCCGCGCTGTTGAAGAGGGCCGAATAGATCACGAACTCGCCGGTGAAGCCGTTGAGCGGCGGCAGTCCCGAGATCGCCACACCGCCGAGCAGAAAGCTCAGCGCCGTCCACGGCATCAGGCGTGAGAGGCCGCCCAGGCGCTCCATGTCCACGGTATGGCTGGCCTGGTAGACGGCGCCCGCGGCGTAGAACAACTGGCACTTGAAGAAGGCATGGTTGAGCACGTGCATCAGGCCGCCGGCAAAGCCCAGCGCCACCAGCGCCGGCTGGTTCCAGCTCAGGCCCAGGCAGCCCACGCCAAATCCGATGCCGGCAATGCCGACGTTCTCGGTCGACGAGTAGCCGAGCAGGCGCTTCAAGTCGCGCTGCCCGACCGTGTAGAGCGCCCCGACCAGCGCCGAGAGCGCGGAGAAGCCGATTAGGAACCAGCCCATCCATTCGTCCGGTCGCCCGATCAGGAACACGAAGCGCACCAGCGCGTACAGGCCGGCCTTGTGGATGACGCCCGACATCAGCGCCGAGACGTGGGCCGGCGCGGCAGCGTGGGCGCGCGGCAGCCAGGAGTGAAAGGGGAAGAACGCGGATTTAAGACCGAAGCTCGCCACCAGCAGAAGGAACACCAGGTCGCGCTCGGAGCCGGTGTTGTCCTGCAGCCAGCGCCCGAACTGCGCCAGGTCCCAGGAAGCCGAATGCGCGTACAGGATCATGAAGGCCGCCACCAGAAAGATCAGGCCCAGGTGCGTCGAGACCAGGTAGTTGAAGCCGGCGAATCGCACTTTCTGGTTCGTGAAGTCCCAGATCACGAGCAGCCAGGCGGCGAGTGCCGCGATCTCCCAGCCGAGCAGGAAGACCAGCGCGTGCTGCGCCGTGTAGACCAGCACGAAGGACAGCGAGGTCAGGTTCAGCAGCGCGTAGTGCACTCCGAGGTGGCGTGTGGAATCGAAGAAGGGCCGCATGTAGCCCAGCGCGTAGACGCTGCCGAGCAGCGTCATCGGCATGGCCCAGGCCAGGAAGAAGGCGCCCAGCGCGTCGAGCTCGATGCGCAGCGTTCCCACCGGATAGGACCAGGCCAGTTCGCCGCGGACCGTGGCACCGCCGAACAGCACCGGCGCCAGCGTGTGCCAGACCAGCGCCGTGGCAAGCAGTTGCGAGGCGACGCCGATGCCGGCGCGCGTGCGGTTGCCCAGCGGGGCCAAGCATAGCCCAGCGCCGAGCAACAGCACGAGAACGGCCCAGATCAGCTGGATCATGACTTCGGGTCGCCGGCTCTCAGGGCTTTTGCGTCGGGTCGGCAGCGGCGTCGTCTGCCGCGCTCAGGCCGCTGGGGACGAACTCCACGCCGTAATGCACGAGGTAGTCGCGGATCAGGCGGCGCACGACCTGCGACGGCGTCAGGTCCTGGCTCGCGCACAGCGCCTCGAAAGCCTTCTTCTTGGCCGGATCCACCAGAACAGTCAGTCGCGCGGTTTTTAGTTCCATGATGTGTCTTTCATGATAATGTTATTGTAATCACACTTGCTTACAAGATGTTTGTTCAGACGCGACAAGACACCCTGGGTATCGGCCAGAGTGCAGGAAATGGACCGGAGGGGCTTGGCGGAACTAGTGAACCCGCATGCCGGGCTGCGCGCCGTCGGTGGGTTCGAGAACGTAGATGCCGGGGTTGGCTATTTCGTCGGCGTGGCTGGCGGCGAGCACCATCCCTTCGCTGATGCCGAACTTCATCTTGCGCGGCGCCAGGTTCGCCACCAGCACGGTGAGCTTGCCGATCAGGTCGGCCGGCTTGCACGAGCCGGCGATGCCGCTGAAGACGTTGCGCGTGCGGCCCTCGCCGGCGTCCAGGGTCAGGCGCAGCAGCTTGGTCGAGCCTTCGACCGGCTCGCAGTTCACGATGCGGGCGATGCGCAGGTCGATCTTGCTGAAGTCCTCGATGCCGATGGGACCAGCAATCGCCTCGCCGCCGGGCCGCCCCAAGGCGAGGACGGCCCCCTCGGGGGGCAGGGAGGACGCGACAGCGCCGACCGTGTGGGCGACTGGTTCGCCGCCGGGCAGCAGCTTCTCCGGTTCGGCAACGGCGGGCGCCTCGAACAGCGCTTCGAGTTGTTTGATGTCGACGCGCTGCATCAGGTGCTGGTAGCTGCCGATGCGGTGGCCGGTGCCGAGTTCCTGCTCGACACTGGCGAAGCTCAGCGGTGCAACGGCGAGGAAGCCCTCGACCTGCGACGCGAGCATGGGCAGCACGGGCTTGAGGTAGGCCGTGAGCATGGCGAAGGCTTCGATGCAGACGGTGCAGACATCGTGCAATCGCGCGTCCATGCCCGCCTGCTTGGCCAGTTCCCAGGGCTTGTTGGCGTCCACATATTCGTTGACGCGATCGGCCAGCAGCATGGTTTCGCGCAGCGCCTTGGCGTACTCGCGGTCTTCGAACAGTTCCTCGATCGCGAGCCGCTGCGCGCGCAGCAGCGTCAGCAGCGCGCTGCCGTCGGCCGTGATCTCGCCGAGCCGGCCGTCGAAGCGCTTGGCGATGAAGCCGGCGGCGCGGGACGCGATGTTGATGTACTTGCCGACCAGGTCGCTGTTGACGCGCGCCATGAAGTCTTCCGGGCTGAATTCGACGTCTTCGTTGCGGCCGTTGAGCTTGGCCGCGATGTAGTAGCGCAGCCATTCCGGGTTCATTCCCAGGCTCAGGTATTTGAGCGGGTCCAGGCCGGTGCCGCGGCTCTTGCTCATCTTCTCGCTGTTGACGGTCAGGAAACCGTGCACGAACACCGCGTTGGGCGTCTTGCGCCCGCTGAAATGCAGCATGGCGGGCCAGAACAGCGTGTGGAAGGTGATGATGTCCTTGCCGATGAAGTGGTACTGCTCGGTCGCCGGGTCGGCCATGAAGGCGTGGTAGGCCTGCGATCCGGTCTCGGCGTCGCCGGCGAGCTTGACGAAGCGGTTCTCGAGCGAGGCCAGGTAGCCGATCGGCGCATCGAGCCAGACGTAGAAGTACTTGCCCGGCGCGTCCGGGATCTCGATGCCGAAGTAGGGCGCGTCACGGCTGATGTCCCAGTCGCCGAGGTCGCGCTTGCCGTTCTCGTCGGGCAGCAGCCATTCCTTGATCTTGTTGTAGACCTCGCTTTGCAGGTGGGTCTGGCCGCGCGCATTGCTGCCCTGCGTCCACTTCTCCAGGAACGCGGCGCAGCGCGGGTCGGAGAGCTTGAAGAAGTAATGCTCCGAGTCGCGCAGCACGGGTGTCACGCCGGTCAGCGCAGAATAGGGGTTCTTGAGTTCGGTCGGGCTGTAGACGGCGCCGCAGACTTCGCAGTTGTCGCCGTACTGGTCCTTGGCGCCGCACTTCGGGCATTCGCCCTTGATGAAGCGGTCCGGCAGGAACATGTTCTTCTCGGTGTCGAAGAACTGCGCGATGACGCGCGTTGCGATCAGCCCGTTGGCCTTCAGGTCGCGGTAGATCGCCTGCGCCAGCGCATGGTTCTCCGCGCCATCGGTCGAATGCCAGTTGTCAAAGCCGATGTGAAAGCCGTCCAGATACGGCTTGCGACCGGCCGCGATGTCGGCCACGAACTGCTGCGGCGTCTTGCCGACCTTTTCGGCCGCGATCATGATCGGCGCGCCGTGCGCGTCGTCGGCGCAGACAAAGTGCACCACGTTGCCCATCATCCGCTGGTAGCGCACCCAGATGTCGGCTTGGATGTACTCCATGATGTGGCCGATGTGGAAGTTGCCGTTGGCGTAGGGCAGGGCGGTGGTGACGAAGAGTTGGCGTGGCATGGGAGCTGTGGCTTTCGAGGGGGAAGCGTGATTTTAGTCGCCGCACCCGGTTGTCATCCCGGACTCGATCCGGCATCCAGGCGGTGCGGGCCATGGATTGCGGGTCGGGGTCCGCAACGACAGCCCGGATTCTTCATGCCGGACCTGATCCGGCATCCATGTCTTGTTCAGCTCGTCGCCACTTCCGGCGTCAGCACCGGCCCATGGCCGCTGAATCGGTCCAGGGCGAGGTAGATCACCGGGGTGATGAAGAGCGTGATGGCCTGCGAGAACACCAGGCCGCCGACCACGGCCAGGCCCAGCGGCTGGCGCAGTTCGGCGCCGGCGCCGATGCCGATGGCGATCGGCAGCGCGCCCATCAGCGCGGCCAGCGTCGTCATCATGATCGGGCGGAAGCGCAGGATGCAGGCTTCGCGGATCGCCATCGCCGGCGTCATGCCCTGATGGCGCTGCGCATCGAGCGCAAAGTCGATCATCATGATGGCGTTCTTCTTCACGATGCCGATCAGCAGCACGATGCCGATGGTGGCGATCAGCGTCAGGTCCTGATCGAATAGCATCAGCGTCGCCAGCGCGCCGACCGCCGCTGACGGCAAGCCGGCCAGAATCGTGATCGGGTGGATGTAACTCTCGTACAGCACGCCGAGCAGCACGTAGATCACGAGCAGGGCCGCCACGATCAGGATCGCCTGGCTGCCCTGCGAGCTCTTGAACACCGCCGCGTCGCCGCCATAGCTGGTGATGATGGAGGTCGGCATCTGGATCGCGCCGCGCGCCGCATCGATCTTGGCCGTGGCATCGCCCAGCGCCGCGCCCGGCGCCAGGTTGAACGAGATCGTCACCGCCTGCAGCTGGCCGACATGGTTGATCGACATCGGGCCGACGGTGCGCTCCACCGTGGTGAAGCTCGAGAGTGCCACCATCGCGCCATTGGTCGAGCGCACGTAGATGCCGCCCAGGGCGTGCTCGTCGAGCTTGCCTTCGGGCGCGACTTCCATGATCACCTGGTAGCTGTCAGTCGGCAGGTAGATGGTCGAGACCTGGCGCTCGCCGAAGGCGCTGAACAGGGCGGTGCGGATGGCGTCGATCGAGACGCCCAGCGTGTTGGCGCGATCGCGGTCGATCTTGAGCTGCGCCTGCAGCCCGCGCAATTGCGCGTCGCTGGTCACATCGCGGAAGATCGGGTCGGCGCGGAACTGGTCCTGCAGTTTGGTGGCCCAGGCGTTGAGTTCGTCGGCGCGCACGCTTTGCAGGATGTACTGGTACTGCGCCTTGCTCTGGCGCCCGCCGAGCTGCAGGTTCTGGATCGGGCGCATGAAGACCGCAATGCCGGCGACACCGCGCAGCTTGCGCCGCAGGCCCTCGACCACCTTGGCCATCGGCTGGCGCTGGCCGCCGGGTTTGAGCGTGATGAACATGCGTCCGGTGTTCTGCGCGCCGCTGCCGCCGTTGAAGGAGCTCACGGCCGCCACGTTCGGGTCGGCGCGAAAGACCGCGGCCACGCGTTCCTGCAGCGTGACCATGGCCGGAAAGGAGGTGTCTTCGGAGGCTTCCGTCGAGACCGAAATCTGGCCGATGTCCTCTTCCGGGAAGAAACCCTTTGGAATGATGACCATCAGCCAGGCGGTCGCGACAAACGTGGCCAGGGCGATCAGCAGCACTAACTTGCGGTGGCGCAGGGCGACGTCGAGCATGCGCGTGTAGACAGCAAGCACCGCGTTGAAGCCGCGTTCGAAAGAGCGCACCAGGGCGCCGGGCGGCTTCTTGTGCGCCTCGTCCGACAGGAAGCGGCTCGCCAGCATCGGCACCAGCGTGAGCGAGACGAAAGCCGAGACCACGATGGCCAGACCGACGACCACGGCGAACTCGTGGAACAGCAACCCGATCACGCCCGGCATGAAGAAGATCGGGATGAAGACGGCGATCAGCGAGGTCGAAATCGCGATGATGGTGAAGCCCACTTCGCGCGCGCCGCGCATGGCGGCGGAAAACGGCGGCACGCCGTTCTCGACGTGGCGGATGATGTTTTCCAGCACCACGATCGCGTCGTCCACCACCAGCCCGACGGCCAGCGTCAGTCCGAGCAGCGAGATGTTGTCCAGGCTGTAGGAGAAGCCCCACAGCAGCGCGACGGCGCCGATCAGGGAGACCGGCAGCGACAGCGTCGGAATCAGGGTGGCGACAAAGCGGCGCAGGAACAGGAAGATCACCAGCACCACCAGGGCGATGGTGCCCAGCAGCGTGAGCGAGACGTCGTGCAGCGCCTCGCGCACCGAGACCGAGCGGTCATTGATCGGCGTCATCGCGACCGACTGCGGCATCTGGCTTTGCAGCTTTGGCAGGGTGGCGCGCACCGCGTCGACCACCTTGACCGTGTTGGCGCCGGGCTGGCGCTGCACGGCGATTGTGATCGAGTTCTCGCCATTGAGCGTGGCCCAGCTCTTGAGCGTCTCCAGGCTGTCCTCGACCTGCGCCACATCCCTGAGCCACACCGGGTTGCCGCCGCGCGTGCTGACGATCAGGTCGGCAAAATCGGCCGCGCTTTTGAGCTGCCGGTTGGCCTGCAGCGTCAGGGTCTGGTTCGGGCCGTCAAAGGTGCCCACCGGGGTATTGACGTTGGCGGCCTTGAGCGCCGAGCTCAATTCGTCCAGGCCGATGTTGCGCACCGCGAGCGCCTCGGGCTTGACGCGCACCCGCACCGCGTAACGCTTGGAGCCGAAGATGCTGACCTGGGCCACGCCGTCGATGGTGGTCAGCGTCGGCGAGATCAGGTGTTCGGCGTAGTCCTGCAGATCCGACGGGTTGACCGAGGGCGAGGTCAGTGCGATCAGCAGGATGGGCGCATCGGCCGGATTGACCTTGCGGTAGGCCGGCGTTGCCGTCATGTCGACCGGCAGCGAGCGCTGGGCACGCAGCAGCGCCGCCTGCACGTCAACCGCGGCGGCGTCGATGTTGCGGCCTTCCTCGAATTCCAGCGTCAGAGAGGTGTTGCCCAGCGTGCTGGTGGAACTGATGGTCTTGAGTCCGGGCACGGTCTGGAACTGCTTCTCCAGCATCAGTGCCACCGAGCTCGCCATGGTTTCCGGATTGGCGCCTGCCAGATCTGCCGAAACGTTGATAACCGGCGTGTCGTAGCTCGGCAAAGCCGCCACCGGGATGTTGCGATAGCCGAGCACGCCGGCCAGCACGATCGCTGCGTTGAGCAGCATCGTCATCACCGGACGGCGGATGAAAAGTTCGGACAGGTTCATGGCTTGGCCGGTTGCTTGCTCGCGGCCGGGTTGGCGGCGTCGCCCTTAGCGCGCTCGACCACCGCCGAGCCGGGCCGCAGATTCTGCTTGCCGACCAGCACCACCGATTCGCCGGCGGTGACGCCGCTGACTGCCGCGTCCTCACCTTGGGCGTTCAAAACCTGCACCGGTTTGAGGATCGCCTTGCCGTCCTGCACGACGTAGACAATGGCGCCGCGCGCGCTCTGGATAATGGAGGCCTGCGGGATCACGACCACGTCCTTGAGCGTGCTCACGGTCTGCGACACCTGGACAAAAGCGCCGGGCCAGAGCTTGCCATCCGGGTTGTCGAACACGGCCTTGACCTTGACCGAGCCCGAGTTGGCATCGACCGCGTTGTCCACGAACTTCAGGCGTCCGCTGAAGCGCCCGCCCTGGTCGCCCAGTTCGGCCGTGACCTCGGCGCCGCCATTCTTGAGCGCCGCCAGCGCATCGCTCAGGTTGCGCTGTGGAATGCTGAAGGCCACCGCGATTGGATCGAGTTGCGTGATCGTCACCAGCGGCGTGAGATTGGCCTGCACCGCGTTTCCGGCGGAGACGGCCACGGTGCCGGCGCGTCCGGCGTTGGGTGCCGTGATGCGGGAGTAGGACAGCGCGACGCGCGCCGCGTCGATCGCGGCCTGGTCGGCTGCCACTGCGGCGAGCTGCGAATCGACCAGTGCCCGCGTCGTATCAACGGCGCCCTGCGAAATGAAATTCTGCGCCAGCAGCTGCTGGGAACGCGCCCACTGGCGCTGGGCGTCGGCTAGCGCGGCGTTGTCCTTGGCCAGTTGCGCCTGCGCCTTCGCGACATTGGCCTCATCCGTGCGGGCGTCGAGCGTGAACAGCAGCTCGCCGGTTTTGACGAACTGGCCATCCTTGATATGGACCTTGCTCACGATGCTGGTCACCTGGGAGCGCACATCGACACTGGTCAGCGGCGTGACGGTGCCGGCGGCTTCGAGCAGGACGCGCAAATCGCGCTTGAGCGCGCGCACGGTGCTGACCGTGATGGCCGGGCCGGTGCTCGATGCCGCCGCCGCACTGGCTGGCGCAGCCGGGCCCGCGCCGTCGGCCTTGCCGCCGCAGCCGATGAGCGAGGCTGCACCCAGGCCGCATATCAGAGTGAGAAAAAACGGAACTGTCTTCATGGTTTTCCTGTAGATGAGCGAACGTTGCGCCCACCGGCGGATCGTTTCTTGGTATGGGTGGCCATGCTACCAGAGCGGGTATTGCGGTCGCAGCGACGCTCTGCATTATCGGGGACTCGTGGCAGAATCCGGCGACCCTTCGCACCTCGTCCCATGATTCCTCGCATCACCCTGTTCATCATCTCCGCGGCCCTGATCGGCGCGCACTTCTTCCGCGCCGGCAGCTATGCGCTGGTTGCCCTTTGCATGGCCTTGCCGCTGCTCCTGTTCTACAGGAAACGCTGGAGCCTGATCGTGCTGCAGTGCGCGGCGTACGCGGCGAGTCTGGTTTGGCTGGCTGCCGCGCTGGAGCTGGTGCAGATGCGCCAGCAAATGGGCAGGCCCTGGACGACCGCCGCCGTCATCCTGGGTGCGGTTGCCTTGTTCACCCTAGTGTCGGGCCTGCTGCTCAATGCGCGAAGCCTGCACCAGCGCTATCCTTTTTCTTGATTGGAATCCTCATGCCGCAATCGACCGAACTGTTTCAAACCGCCATCGCCGGCAGCCTTCCCAAACCGGCCTGGCTGTCCGAGACCGAAAAACTCTGGCCGCAGTGGAAGGCGCAGGGCGCCGAACTGCAGCAGGCCAAGGCGGACGCGACGCTGCTGTGGATCAAGGAGCAGGAGGATGCGGGCCTGGACATCATCGGCGACGGCGAGCAGTCGCGCCAGCACTTCGTGCACGGTTTTCTGGAACAGGTCGAAGGCATCGACTTTGAGCACAAGGTCACCATGGGCATCCGCAACGGCCGCTACGACGCGCAGGTGCCGCAGGTCATTGCGCCGCTGCGCCTCAAGGGCCGGGTCCACGCGATCGAAGCGCAACTGGCGCGCGCGCACACGAAGAAGAGGCTCAAGTTCACGCTGCCCGGACCGCTGACGATCGTCGACACCGTGGCCGACCGCTTCTACGGCGACAAGGTCAAGATGGCTTTCGCGTTTGCCGAGCTGCTCAACCAGGAGGCGCTGGCGCTGCAGGCCGACGGCGTCGACATCATCCAGTTCGACGAACCGGCTTTCAATGTTTACCTGAAGGACGCGGCGGACTGGGGCGTCAAGGCGCTCGAGCGCGCGGCGCAGGGCCTGACCTGCACGACGGCCGTTCACATTTGCTACGGCTACGGCATCAAGGCCAATGTCGACTGGAAGGAAACGCTGGGCAACGAATGGCGCCAGTACGAGGCGATCTTCCCGGCGCTGGCGGCGAGCAGCATCCAGCAGGTCAGCCTCGAGTGCTACCACTCGCACGTGCCGCCCGATCTGATGGCGCTGCTGGCGGGCAAGGACGTGATGGTCGGCGTGATCGATGTCGCCAGTGACGCGATCGAAACGCCCGAGCAGGTGGCCGACACCATCGGCAAAGCGCTGCAGTTCGTGCCGAAGAACCGCCTGTTTCCCTGCACCAACTGCGGCCTGGCGCCGATGAGCCGCGCTGTGGCCGAGAAGAAACTCGCGGCGCTGGCGGCCGGCGCCGCGCTGGCGCGGCAGCGCTACGGTGCAGTATGAAAAATCCGGTCAATCCGTTCAAGCGCGCACTGGCGCAGAAAGAACTGCAGATCGGCTTGTGGCTCGGTCTGGCGAATTCGTACACGACCGAGATCTGCGCCGGCGCCGGCTTTGACTGGCTGCTGATCGACGGCGAGCACGCGCCCAATGATCTCAACACCATCCTGGCGCAGTTGCAGGTGATCGCGGGCTATCCGGCTTCGCACGCGATCGCGCGCGTGCCGGTCGGGCATGGCCACGTTGGCGCTGCGCTGATCAAGCAGTACCTCGACCTCGGCGTGCAGACGATTCTGGTGCCGATGGTCGACACGGCCGAGCAGGCGCGCGCCGTGGTGCAGGCCACGCGCTATCCGCCGCAGGGCATCCGCGGCATGGGGGGGGCACGGGCCTCGCGCTGGGGCCGCGTTGCGGACTACGGTCATCAGGCCAACGAGCAGATCTGCGTGCTGGTGCAGGCCGAAACGCAGACCGCGCTCGACAACCTCGACGCCATCGTGGCGGTCGACGGTGTCGATGGTGTCTTCATCGGCCCGGCCGATCTGTCGGCGTCGATAGGCTTCATCGGCCAACAGGACCACCCGCAGGTGCGCGCCGCCATGGAGGACGCGTTCGAGCGCATCCTGCGCGCCGGCAAGGCGCCCGGCATCCTGATGGCCGACGAAGCGCTGGCGCGGCGCTACATCGACCTCGGTGGCCTGTTCGTCGCCGTCGGCCTGGACAGCAACCTGCTGGCCCGCCACAGCAGCGCCTTGGCGGCGCGCTTCAAGACCGGCGTTTGATTGCCACGTTGGCCGTCATTGCGAGGAGCGTAGCGACGCGGCGATCCATCGGCTTGTCATGCCGGACTCGATCCGGCATCCAGTGGCATGCGTTGTGTGGATTGCGGGTCAAGCCCGTAATGACAAGACCGGGTTCCTGACCTCCAGGGCTGTTTCGTTCCCTCAATGCAGCCGCAGCGGATCGACCCGGCGCTCGGGCATCGCGCTAGTGCGTGCTGATGCGTCGGCTTCGCGATCGACCCAGCCGAAGAAGGTGCAGATTTCCGCGCGCTGGCGCTGCGCGTCGGCGTAGCCCAGCGCCATCAGCTCGCGTGTGTAGTTCGATTCAAACAGCAGGTAGCTCGCCAGCGCCGCGCCCTTGACGTCGGATGCCTTGGTTGACACGCCGACGCCGCCGAGCATGGTGCGCACCGCCGGCGGCAGGTCGCCGATGTGGCGCGCGGCAATGCTGTCCAGGCGCTGCGAGGGCGCGATCATCAGCAGGTCGATGTGGTGCAGTGCGCTGGCGCTGCGCGCCTCGGGCGGCACCAGCGCCATGGTCTGGTTGATGCGGCGCATGCGCTCCAGGTCCACTGCCAGCGAATCGAGAAAGATGCTCGACAGCGCATGCCCGGCGATCTGCGCCAGCGAGGGGTAGCTCAGGCTGGTGTGCAGATGCGCTTCCTCCTTGGGCTCGACCATGCGCCCGGCGCCGACCACCAGGATGCGGCTGGCGCCGATATGGATGGCGGGGGCGATCGGCGCCGACTGGCGCATCGAGCCGTCGCCGAAGTACTGCATCTGCCGGGCCAGCGCGAGCTGCGTGGCCGGAAAGACGAAGGGAATGGCCGAGGACGCCAGCAGGTGCGAATAGGTGATGCGATCGTGCACGGCGCGGCGCTGCATGCGGATCCAGGGCGCCAGGTGCGCCGCCCCTTCGAAGAAGGTGATGTGGTCCCCGGTGCTGTAGCTCGATGCCGTGACCGCCAGCGCCTGCATGTGGCCCTGGGCGATCAGTTCCGGCAGGCGCTGCAGCGGCGCGTTGTTGAGCAGCGAGTGCGGCGTCTTGTGCTGCCACTTCGCCAGCAGCCAGCCCAGGGCCAGCAAGCCCATCAGCGACGCGCCCGAGCGCAGCATGCTGAAGCTGTCCGCGCGGTAGACCTGATCGGCATGGATGTCCCTCCAGATATCGACGATGCGGAGCACGGCGCCATCGAAATCATCGGCACCGCAGGCCAGCGCGGCGGCATTGATGGCGCCGGCCGAGGTGCCGGTGATGATCGGGAACGGGTTGAGCCCATGCAGCGCGCCGGCCGCCTTGCGGATGTCGGCGATGGCTTCAAGCACCCCGACCTGGTAGGCCGCGCGCGCACCGCCGCCGCCGAGCATGAGCCCGGTCGGGGACGGCGCTGGCATGTCGTTTGGCATGAAAACATTATCGAGCTGGCGCTGATGCGCGAGCGGCCGGGGTAAACCCGGATCTTCAGCAGGGCTTAAGGTTAAATTTTTCTTCGCTAGACTATCGCCCTCAGGAGAATCAATCAATGACCGTGACGCAACAGCAAGTGATGGACGCACTCAAGGGTGTGGTCGATCCCAATACCGGGCACGATTTCGTGTCCTCCAAAGCCATCAGGAACCTGACCATCGCCGACGGTGACGTGGCCTTCGACGTCGAACTCGGCTACCCGGCCAGAAGCCAGATCGCGGGCTTTCGCACGGCCCTGATCGCCGCCGCCAGGACGGTGGCCGGTGTCAACAACGTGTCCGTCAACGTCGTCACGAAGATCGCGGCGCACGCCGTGCAGCGCGGCGTGCAGCTGCTGCCCAAGGTGAAGAACATCGTGGGCGTGGCCTCCGGCAAGGGCGGCGTCGGCAAGAGCACCACCGCCGTCAATCTGGCGCTGGCCCTGGCGGCCGAGGGCGCCAGCGTCGGCCTGCTCGATGCCGACATCTACGGCCCGAGCATCCCGATGATGATGGGCATCACCGGCCAGCCCGAGAGCACCGATGGCCAGACCATGGAGCCGCTGGAGAACTACGGCGTGCAGGTGATGTCGATCGGTTTTCTGGTGGCGCAGGACGAAGCCATGATCTGGCGCGGCCCGATGGCCACGCAGGCGCTCGAACAACTGCTGCGCCAGACCAACTGGCGTGACCTCGATTACCTCGTGGTGGACATGCCGCCCGGCACCGGCGACATCCAGTTGACGCTGTCGCAGCGCGTGCCCATGACGGGCGCCGTGATCGTGACCACGCCGCAGGACATCGCGCTGCTCGACGCCAAGAAAGGCATCAAGATGTTCGAGAAGGTCGGCGTGCCGATCCTGGGCATCGTCGAGAACATGGCGGTGCATGTGTGCAGCAACTGCGGCCATGTGGAGCATATTTTCGGCGCCGACGGCGGCAAGAAGATGGCGGCCGAGTACGGCATGGATTACCTCGGCGCGCTGCCGCTGGACCTGCAGATCCGTCTGCAGGCCGACAGCGGCAAGCCCACCGTGGTGGCCGATCCCGACAGCGACGTGGCCGGCATCTACAAGGCCGTGGCGCGCAAGGTGGCGCTGGCCATCGCCGCCAAGAACAAGGACTTCTCGTCCAAGTTCCCGTCGATCAAGATCTCCAAAGACACCTGAGCCGCGCCGGGTTGACCGTGCGCCAGCGGACAGACCCAGTCCGCTGCGCGGCGCATCCTGTGACGCTTCATCATTGCAACAGAACGTAATGCTTGGTGTCGAAACCGGTGTCTGGCGCGTTGTAGCGACAGGCCCGCCTGTTCCGGCACGGGCTGTCTTTCGCGAGGAGTCATCATGCCAGTGCAATCTTTCGTTCTTCGGGTTCTGGGCCTGTTTGTCGCGGCCGCAGCGCTGAGCTTCAGCGCTGCGGCGAGCGCCGACCCGCCGTCGCGCGTTGCGCGCCTGGGTTATGCGTCGGGCGGGGTCATTTTTTCAGCAGCGGGGGAGGACGAGTGGTCCCAGGCTGCGCTGAACCGGCCGCTGACCATCGGTGACCGCCTCTGGGTCGAAGATGGCGCAAGGGCTGAACTCCAGGACGGCGGCGCCGTGATACGCCTGCATGGCGGCACCGGCATCTCCGTTCTCAATCTCGACGAGGGCAGCACGCTGCTGCAGCTGACGCAGGGCAGCCTGAATCTGCGGGTGCGGCGCCTGGCGCCCAACCAGGTGGTCGAGGTTGACACGCCCCAGCTCGCGCTCACGCTGCGACAGCGCGGCGACTACCGCATCGCGGTGGACCCTGACGGCAACGTGACCGACGTCATCGTGCGCAGCGGACAGGCCGAAGTCTCGGGACCGGGTGCCGCCTACATCATCGATGCGCAGCAGCGCTACCGCTTCCGCGGCAATGACTTGCGCGACAACGAGTTTCTGGCCGCGCCGCGTCCCGACGAGTTCGACCGCTGGGCCAGCGAGCGCGACCGCGCGTTCGACAATTCCGCCTCGGCGCGTTATGTCTCGCCCGATGTGATCGGTTACCAGGACCTTGATGCGAACGGCGTCTGGCGCGTCGATGCGACCTACGGCAATGTCTGGTACCCGAATCAGGTCGGATCCGACTGGGCGCCGTACCGCGATGGTCACTGGACCTGGATCGCGCCCTGGGGCTGGACCTGGGTCGATGACGCACCCTGGGGTTTTGCCGTATCCCATTACGGCCGCTGGGCCAACCTGGGCAGTCGCTGGGCCTGGGTTCCGGGCCCCGTGCGCACCAGCGCGTACTACGCGCCCGCCCTGGTGGCCTTCGTCGGTGGCGACAACTTCCGCCTGACGATCGCCAGCGGCAATGTCGGCGGCATCGGCTGGTTCCCGCTGGCGCCGCGCGAGGTCTACCGGCCGTCCTATGTGGCCAGCCGGCGCTATTTTGAAAACATCAACCGCAGCAACACGGTCATCAGCACCACCGTGATCAACAACAGCTACAACACGCGGGACCGGGATGACCGAGACTACGCGAATCGTCGCATACCCGGCGCCGTGATCGCCGTGCCGCGAAACACCTTCATCAACTCGCAGCATGTGAGCGGTGCCGCCGTTCGCATGGCGCCCGAGATGCTCGGCCGCGCGCCGCTGGTGGCCGCGCCCCAGGTGGCGCCGGACGAGCGCCGTCGCGGCGCTGCCGCACCCGCTGCCAGCCTGCCGCCACCGCGCGCTTTCGAGCGGCCCGCCGTGACCCGCATTGCGCCGCAGGGCCATGTGCCGGCGCTGCGCCGCGATGCGTCGCCGGTCATGCAGCCGAGCGTGCCAACACCGGTTGCGGCACCGGTCATTGAGCCGCGTGCGCGGCCGCAGGGTCGTGACAACGGGCCGCAGCGAGCGCCGGTCAACGTCGTACCCGCGTCGAGCCCGCCAGCGCAAGCGCTGCCACCGCCGCAGGGCCGGCCGCAGCCGCAATTTCAGCCGCAGCCACGGGTTCAGCCAGCGCCATTGGGTCAACCACAAGCACAACCGCAAGTGCAGCCGCAGCCACGGGTTCAGCCCGTGCCACCGGTGCCGCCACCAGCGCAACCGCAAGTGCAGCCGCAGCCACCGCAACGACCGCATCCGCCCGAATCGAAGGCCGTCGTGCCGCAAGTTGCAACGCCGCAGGCCGCTGCGCCGGTCCCGCCGGCGCGGCCGCCCGAGAGCCGCGCGCCAGCCGCTGCGCCCAAAGGGCCGGTGCCCGCGCCGGCCGCGGTCCATGCGGGACCGAAGGACGAGCAGAAGGATGCCAAGGCGCCGCCCGCCGAAGGCCGGTCCAAAGAGCCGGAAGACGGGCGCGACGGGCCCCGGCGCCAGGAAGACCGGCCCAGGCAGGCCAACTGATCAGCCCGGCGCAGGGATCGATTCCTGCATTCGCTGCACGGCGGAAAGTACCTCGTCCGAGTGCAGGTGATCGGGCAGCCGGGCCAAGGCCGGTACCTGCAGGTAACTTCGCAGATGGAACAGGTTGAGATCCTGCTCGTCACCGAGATCGAATGATGCGAGCTCGCTCAGCGTCCCCTTGGCCAGCCGCTCGCCCAATCGCGCGCTCAGATAGCACAGCGCCAGGCGTGCGCCGCGTTGCGCTTCGAGCGGCGTTTGCGCCGGCGTAACCAGGATGTGGTCGATGTCGCGGATATCGTCGATGATGCCGCGCGGCAGGCCCCACTCCTGCATCAGCAGGCTGCCGGTTTCTGTAGACCCCAGTCCCAATTGCAGTTGCTCGCCCTGGGTCCGTTCCAGCATGCCAAGCTTGGTCATGACGCTGGCGACATGTTCGGGCATCAGCGAACAGCTTGCCAACTGGCCGATGAAGGCCAGCACCATGTGGGTGGCCAGTACGCCCTGATCGGGCAGATTGAGTTTCTGGGCCAACTTCAGGCACAGTTCGCTGACCAGCGCGCTGGCGGTCCAGATGGTGTCGAAGACGCGCGTGAGCTCCGGGCTGCCGGCTTTGATGGGGTCGCCCAACATGTAGCGCAGGCCGATTGAGCGCACCGTGTTGAAGCCGAGGAAGGTGATCGCCTGCCCCATGCTAAGCACCTACGTTTGCAGACCGTAGAAAGGCGAGTTTACGGTGGCCAGGACCTTGGCCGCGAGCAGGGGATTGCTCATCACCAACTCACCCAATTCCTTGGTCGTGGCGCGCGTCATGAAGTCCTTTGAAACGAGCTTTTGCAGGGACGGCGCCGGCTGCGGGATATGGCGAAGCTCCTCCACCATGGTCTTTCGGTAGTCGGGGCTGAGTTCGTCCTGCAGCACAAAGCGAAGGGCAACCAGAGCCGGGGGTGGCGCGATCGGCGCCGCGCCGGCTCCAAGCGCGCCGGTTACTGCGCTTGCGTTGACGGTGAGCGGTTGGTTGGGCCCGGGCACGGGCAGGGGAACGGGCGCGGATGCCGGTGCGGATGCGGGCGCAGGCGTCCGCGGTGCGGCCTGGGGCCGGGCCGGTGTTGCCGGCGTGCGGAGCAACAGCACCGCCACAGCCGCCAGCAGCAGCGCCACGCCGATGAAGATGAACGTCACCATGTCAGGGCTTCACAAATGAACCTCGGTTGTCATGTTTTGCGCGTCGTGCTGAAGGCTGCGGTCGCTGCATGATGACAGCGTTCGCGTGCCCGTGATCGGTGGAACAGACGGCATAAATGGGGAGCAGATCCGGCCACCGATGCGCACGCGGGCACGACCCGGTGCGAGGCTGGCCACAGAAGGTCGCGGTGCTTGTTGCGTCGGGGCTTGCCATTTGCGGCCAACTGGGTAAGCTTGGCCGCCATGTCTCCCATCACCTTGCCACGAGTCGAAGCGCCTGCGCCGCAGATGCCGCTGACGCCAGACCTGCTGCGCCGCAGTGCACGCCGTCTGGCGCAGCTCAAAGGCCGCCAACCCGATGAGCGCTCGCTGCAGGAAGTGCGCGCGCTGATCGGCGCGCCGCCACCCGACGGCCAGCCGCGCGAACTGCTCATCGAGTACCTGCACCAGCTCAATGATGGCTACCACGGTCTGTTCGAGCGCCATCTGGTGGCGCTGGCCAGCGACATGCGTCGACCCGTGGCCGAGGTCTACGAAGTCGCGAGCTTCTACCACGACTTCGAGATCGTGCGCGATGGCCAGCAGCCACCGGCGCTTGCCGTGCGCGTCTGCGACAGCCAGAGCTGTGCCATGGCCGGCGCGGCCGATCTGCTGGCGCGTCTTGCGGTCCTGCTGGGTCCGTCCGTGCGGGTCATCGCCGCGCCCTGTCTGGGCCGTTGCGAGCAGGCGCCGGCCGTGCTGGTCGGCCAGCGCGCCTTGCCGCAGGCCGATTGCCCGCAGGTGGAGCAGGCGGTGCGGCAGGCACTTAGCGACGATCCGCAGCAGGCGCTCGCGCGCATCGACGGGCTGGCGGATGTCGCGTTCGCGGGATTCGATGCCTATCGCGCGCAGGGCGGCTACGCGCTGGCGGCGGCGGTGGTCAATGGCGAAGAGGCTGCCGAGGATGTGCTGCGCTGCATCGAGGATTCGGGCCTGCGCGGACTCGGCGGCGCCGGCTTCCCGGCGGCGCGCAAATGGCGCATCGTGCGCGAACAGAGCGCGCCGCGCAGGCTCGTCGTCAACCTCGACGAGGGCGAGCCCGGCACCTTCAAGGACCGCACCTATCTGGAGCGCGACCCGCATCGTTTCCTCGAAGGCATGCTGATCGCGGCGCAGGTGGCGGGCACAGAGGTCTGCACCATCTACTTGCGCGACGAATACCACGCGGCGCGGCGCATGCTCTCGCGCGAGATCGAGGCGCTGCAGTCCGACCCGCCCTGTCCGCTGCCGCAGATCGAACTGCGCCGCGGCGCCGGCGCCTATGTTTGCGGCGAAGAGTCGGCCATGCTCGAGAGCATCGAGGGCAAGCGCGGCGAGCCGCGCCTGCGCCCGCCCTACGTGGCCGAAGTCGGCCTGTTTGGCCGGCCGACGCTGGTGCACAACTTCGAGACCCTGTACTGGCTGCGTGAGATCCTGGAGAAAGGCGCGTCCTGGTTCAGCAGTTTCGGGCGCCAGGGCCGCCACGGCCTGCGCTCCTTCAGCGTCAGCGGCCGCGTCCGGCAGCCGGGCGTGAAGCGCGCGCCGGCCGGCATCTCGGTGCAGCAACTGATCGATGAATATTGCGGCGGCATGTCCGAGGGGCACAGCCTGTATGCCTACCTGCCGGGCGGCGCGTCGGGCGGCATCCTGCCGGCCAGCCTGAGTCATTTGCCGCTGGACTTCGACACGCTGCAGCCCTATGGCTGCTTCATCGGCTCGGCTGCCATCGTCGTGCTCAGTCAGCATGACCGGGCGCGCGACGCCGCGCTCAATGCCATGCGCTTTTTCGCCGCCGAGAGCTGCGGCCAGTGCACGCCGTGCCGCGTCGGCACCGCCAAGGCGCTGCAGTTGATGCAAGCGCCGGTCTGGGATCAGGCAACGCTCGATGATCTCAACACCGTCATGGCGGACGCCTCGATCTGCGGCCTGGGCCAGGCTGCGCCGAACCCGGTGCGCTGCGTGCAGAAATACTTTGCGCACGAGATCGGGGGCTGAGGTGAGTGGCATCCCGTTTCATTTGAACGGCGTTGCCGTCGAGGCGCTGCAGGGCGAGAGCATCCTGCAGGCGGCGCAGCGCCACGGGGTCGGGATTCCCCATCTGTGCCACAAGGACGGCCTGCCCGCCAGCGGCAACTGCCGCGCCTGCGTGGTCGAGATCGCCGGCGAACGCGCGCTGGCGGCGAGCTGCTGCCGCAGCCCCGCGCCTGGCATGCAGGTGCACAGCGACAGCTCGCGCGCGCGCGCCAGCCAGCGCATGGTGCTGGAGCTGCTGCTCTCCGACATGCCCGAGCGCGGCTACCAGTGGCTCGGTGATGACGCCGTGCTGCCGCATGGCGAGCTCAGCGACTGGGCGCAGCGCCTCGCGGTCACGCCGCGCCCCGCACTGAGCGCCTTGCGCCGCGCGCCACCGCCCACCGATTTGTCGCATCCGGCCATCGCGGTGAACCTGGACGCCTGCATCCAGTGCACGCGCTGCCTGCGCGCTTGCCGCGACCTGCAGGTCAACGACGTCATCGGCTATGCCCGCCGCGGCGCCGAGAGCGCCATTGTGTTCGATCTCGGGGACGCGATGGGCGAGAGCAGCTGCGTGGCCTGCGGCGAGTGCGTGCAGGCCTGCCCAACCGGCGCCCTGAGCGCGAAGACCTTGATCGGATCACAGCGCTTCGATCGGGTGGTCGATTCGGTCTGTCCGTTCTGCGGCGTCGGGTGCCTGCTGCGTTACCAGGTGCGCGACAACACGATCGTCGGCGTGCAGGGGCGCGACGGTCCGGCCAATCACGGTCGCCTGTGTGTCAAGGGCCGCTTCGGTTTCGATTACGTGCATCACGCGCATCGCCTGACCAAACCGCTGATCCGCCGCCGCGACGCGCCCAAGGACACCGCGCTGCTCACCCGCGATCCGGCTGATTGGGCCCGTGTCTTTCGCGAGGCCTCGTGGGAGGAAGCGCTGGCGCACGCGGCTGGCGGCCTGACAGACCTGCGCCACCGCTTCGGCGCAACGGCGCTGGCCGGTTTCGGCTCGGCCAAGGGCAGCAACGAGGAAGCGTATCTGTTCCAGAAGCTGGTGCGCACCGGCTTCGGCTCGAACAACGTCGACCACTGCACGCGCCTGTGCCATGCCTCGAGCGTGGCGGCGCTGCTCGAAGGCGTCGGCTCCGGCGCGGTCAGCAACCAGGTGGGCGATGTGGCGCAGGCCGAGCTGATCCTGGTGATCGGCTCCAACACGTCGGGCAACCACCCGGTGGCCGCGACCTGGATGAAGAACGCGGCGAAACGCGGCTTGAAGATCGTCGTGGCCGATCCGCGCGGCACTGATCTGGCAGGCCATGCCTGGCGCAGCCTGCGCTTCAAGGCCGACACCGATGTGGCGCTGATCAACGCCATGATCCACACGGTGATCGAGGAGGGCCTGACCGACCCGGCCTTCATCGCCGCGCGCGTCAGCAACTTCGAGGCCGTGCGCGAAGCCGTGCAGGGCTTCAGCCCGGAGGCGATGGCACCGGTCTGCGGCATCGCCGCAGCGACCGTCCGCGAGGTGGCGCGCGCCTACGCCAGCGCCAAGGCGGCGATGATCCTGTGGGGCATGGGGGTCAGCCAGCATGTGCACGGCACCGACAACGTGCGCGCGCTCATGGCCTTGTGCCTGGTGACCGGGCAGATCGGCAAGCCGGGCTCGGGCCTGCATCCCTTGCGCGGCCAGAACAACGTGCAGGGCGCCAGCGACGCCGGCCTGATCCCGATGATGTTCCCGAACTACCAGCGCGTGACGGACCCGCAGGCACACGCCTGGTTCGAGCGGTTCTGGGGCACGGCGCTCGATGCCAGGCCGGGCTACACGGTGGTGGAGATCATGGACAAGATGCTCGTGGTGGATAGCGACCCGCACAAGGTGCGCGGCATGTACATCATGGGCGAGAACCCGGCCATGAGCGACCCCGATCTGAACCACGCGCGCCAGGCGCTCGCCGCGCTGTCGCATCTGGTGGTGCAGGACATCTTCCTGACCGAGACCGCGTGGCTGGCCGACGTCGTGCTGCCGGCCACGGCCTGGCCGGAGAAGACCGGCTCGGTGAGCAACACCGACCGCATGCTGCAGCTCGGGCGCGCGGCAATAGCCCCGCCGGGCCAGGCGATGCCGGACCTGTGGATCATCCAGCAGATTGCCAAGCGCTTCGACCTGGGCTGGAACTACGCGGGCGAGGATGACGGCGTGGCTGAAGTCTTCGAGGAAATGCGCCAGGCGATGGCGGCGGCGATCGGCGGTATCAGCTGGGAGCGCCTGCAGCGCGAGGGCAGCGTGACCTACCCCTGTCTGAGCGCGGACGATCCGGGGCAGCCGACGGTGTTCAAGGAGCGCTTTGCCACCGTTGACGGCAGGGCGACCCTCGTGCCAACGAGCCTGATTGCAGCCGATGAGAAGCCGGACCCGGCTTATCCATTGATCCTGATTACTGGGCGCCAACTGGAGCATTGGCACACCGGCAGCATGACGCGGCGCTCGCGCGTGCTCGACGCGCTGGAGCCGCAGGTGAGCGCCTCGTTCAACGGCCGCGAGCTTGCGCGCCTAGGATTGCAGGCCGGCGCCACGGTCTGCCTGCGTTCGCGCCGCGGCTCGCTCGAAGTCGCCTTGCGCCGCGACGATGGCACGCCCGACGGCACGGTCTTCATGCCCTTTGCCTACCGCGAGGCAGCGGCCAATCTGCTGACCAACGCCGCGCTCGACCCATTTGGCAAGATCCCGGAATTCAAGTACTGCGCGGTGGCCATCGAGCCCGCGTCAGCTTGCTGACCAGCGTGCGCGTTAACAATCCAGCGCTTGCCGGCTGGCCGAAGCCCCGCTCAATCTCAGTCCAGGGCGATCGCGCGCGCCACATTGCTGCGGACCCAGGATGTCAGCCCGGAGGCGGTGGTCTCTGCGCTCCATTTTTGAAAAGCCGGATCGGCCGTGACAGCGTCGTAACTCTTGCCGTAGGCGGTGAAGCTGTCGAAGCGGCAGGCAAACACGAGGTTGCCGATTTCACCCGCCGAGACGGTCCAGAACGACACGTCGGCGCCGTGGCGCTTCCAGATTCCCGCAGCCTGTTTGACATGGACCATGACCTTGCTCATGTCGGCGCCGGGGTTGGGTTTGAATACGTACTGGGCGATGCATTGCGACATAGTGTTTCCTTGCTGTGAAACGTGATTCAAGCACCGGGATTGGCCGCTTGAGTTCCGCATTTGGCGCCTTGCGCCGGTGCTTGCAATGAGCCGCTGTGAATAACCCTACTGGCGTCTCAAGGTATGCGGTACCCGGCGAGAATGACGGCCGGCATGCAAGCCATTCGCGGCAATGGGTCGTTTAGCGCGGCCGACAACACAGGACAGTAACATGACCAGCGCGTACCAACCGAATGCCCGTTTCGACCTCAGCTTCACGCGCATCGTCGACGTGCCCAGACACCTCATCTGGCGCGCGTGGGCCGAGCCCGAGCTGCTCATGCACTGGTTTTGCCCGCAGCCATGGAAAGTGATTGATTGTGAAATTGACCTTCGGCCCGGCGGCATCTTTCGCACCACGATGCAGTCGCCGGAAGGAAAGGAGTTCCCCAACACCGGCTGCTATCTGGAAGTGATCCCGGAGCACAAACTGGTCTGGACCAACGCGCTGTTGCCGGACTTCAGGCCGAGCTTCGTGACCGAGAAATGCGGCACTGACGACGCCGGCTTCATGTTTACCGCGGTGATCGATCTGGCCGACCACGAACACGGCACACGCTATGCGGCGACCGTGATTCACGCGGATGAAGCCGGAAGGGCAAAGCACGCGGCCATGGGGTTCGAGACAGGCTGGGGTGCCGCCCTGGACCAACTGGTTGCCATGGTCAAGCAAGGGATTTGAGCCGACTCGCCCGGCGCGCCGGACGACGCGAGGCGGTCCAGGTGCGGTCGGGCTTGGACACATTGCCGCCGGTCACGGCAGTGAGCCAACGGGTTGCCCGATTCATTGCTCGCCAGAGGCCGTTCGTGGCGGCCTGCATCGTATCCAAAACCAATGGCCACGACCGTGGAGACCGGTCGTCCGCGCCGGCTCCACGACGTGGTGGTTCAAGCGTAAATTGCTTAGCGCAAGATGAGAAACAGAATGATGATGATGACGAGAGTGCCGACGCCGATATACATAAGAAGCTCCATCGCGTTTCCCGCCCTCGAAGAGGATGCCTGAAGAAACGCTCAAGGGGCTATTGAAACAATGGCAGGCGTCGCCGTCTGTGCCCCAGCTAACTTGGAGAGAGCCCGTTGGCTCAAGCAGCGATGCCGCCGGACCGTGCGTTGGCGAACGGACGCGGTTCTGAATGTGAAATACATTGAGGGCGGGTGCCAAGACCCCCGCGCTTCGTTCATTTGTCGCGGTTCGCTCGAGATTTGACCCAGCCTGACCCGCTGGGTTTTTTTTGCGTTACGGCGCCGTCGAACCAATCGTTTCTTGCACCCGCGCGATGTGCAGAATTTCTTTCGCGATGCCTTCCGGCGACAGGATGAAATCAATGCAGCCGCTGGCAATGGCGCTCGCTGGCATGTCGGGCTGGGTCGCGGTGTCGGGTCTTTGTGCGATGGTGACGCCGCAGACTTCCTTGATGCCGCACATCGCAGCAGCACCGTCGCCGTCGTAACCCGAGACAATCACGGCGATCAGTTTGCCGTCCCAGAACTGCGTCAGCGAGCGCAGAAAGACGGTGATCACATCGGGCCAGCCGCGTGGCTTCGAGATCGGCTTGAGGTGAAACTCTTCGCCATCGACGTGCAGATCGCGATTGGCCGGGATGATGTAGACATGGTTGCGCTCGATCTGCAGGTTCTCGGTGATCAGTTCCACCGGCATCGGTGTGAAGCGCGGCAGGACTTCATGCAGCTGCGTCGGCATGATGGTGATGTGGTTGACGATCACGATCGCAACGCCCATGTCGGCCGGAAGATTTTTCAGCAGCCGGATGTAGGCATCGAGCCCCCCGGCCGAGCCACCGACGCAGACAACTGGAAAATCTTTCATGATGCGCCCATCCTGTTGGAAGCTGCCGCCGGACCACTCGGCACCATTTTCGGCGCCAGCAGCGGCATCATGGCAGCGGCTCCGGCGGTAAGCCCTGCCGGTCCCGGCGATACGTTCCCCGAAAGAGCGACCTGCATTGGAACAATCAAGTGCAAATCAATTGGCGGGGCGCTGAAAGTCGTGCAAAGCCGAGCAGGGCTGCGCGACATTTCAATGCTAGACGGCGCGGTCATCATTTCAGTCACAGGGATCGACTGTGCTCCGATACATATCATGCGTTTCATGGGGTCAATCGTGGTTCATTGGTTTGACGGCCTTCGGTCAAGGGTGCTGGAAGCCGAAAGGTGAATTATTTCAAGATCCGATCACAAGGCCCGACACGTCGACGCTCTTGACGCCCTTCACCTTCTCGGCGGTCATCTTCACCACGTCAATGGCATCCTGGCTGGGCAATTTGCCCTTGAGCAAAACCACACCGTGCTTGGTTTTTACACTCACCTTGAATGCCTTGGACGCGCTATTTGCAAGGATTTCCGACTTTACTTTGGTAGTGATCCAGCTATCGGAGACGACCCGTTCTGCTTTGTTGACAGCCCTGGTTGGTGCTGCGGTGGTCTGGTCGGACGCCGCTTGCGACATGTTCGTGCCGAAAAGAAGCGCCGCGGCGACTAGTGCGGTTCCAAAGGCGGTTTTGCCGGTATTTGTGGTGGTCATGGTTAACTTTCAAGTTAAAGTTTAAACAATATCGGCGTCTGGCAGAACACAAGCCTGTCAGACAACGTCCAATTTGCAGCATGCCAAAACGCGTGACAGGTTGTCCGTGCGGCAGCGCACAAAGTCCCTCAATCACGCCAGTTGGCACAACTGTCCGGCGTCGAGGCAGTGACCATGAAGAGGGGTACCCCTTGCGTCCCGCAGATCGATACGGCGTTTCAAAAGAGTGGTTGTGCCTGCTGGAAGCAATGCCCGGTTTGCGGAAGCCGACAGGGCTGCGGCAACATCGGGTGATCAGGGCCGACGAACGCCGGGTGCCGCGCTGAGCAGACTTGCAATGCCGCTGCTCATTTCATCTTCGAGGGCAAGCGGATGGTTTCGCAGGCCACGCGGAACGCGCCGCGTCCCTGGTGGTGCAGCGTCGCGGGTTCCTTGATAGCAGGGTCGATCCAGGCCTTGACGACCTCCAGCACGAACAGGCCGTAGCGGTTCAACGCGCGCGTATCGACGACGCGGCATTCGAGCTGGGCGTAGCACTCCTTGATAAACGGCGCCGCGACCAGGCTGGCCGGCTCGCGCGTCAGCGCGAAGGTCTCGAACTTGTCGATCGTGCGGCCCGTTGTGTTGCCGCAGCCCACGACCTGCGCGGCGAGTTCGCGCGTCGGGATGTTGAGCACGCATTGCCGGCTTGCCTTGAGCGCGGCAAAGCTGAAGTCGCGGTTGCTGACGATGCAGCCCACCAACGGCGGCTCGAATTCCATCATGGTGTGCCAGGACAGCGTCATCACGTTGGCCTTGCCCTTGTGCGCCGTCGTCAGCAGCAGCACCGGCCCGGGCTCGAGCAGGCCGTAGACCCTGGACAGCGGATACGCGCGTTTGGTCATGGCAGACGGCAGCGTCAATTGCCCGTCAAGCGGGGCGAGGGCCGCGCGACGGGCTCCAGGTACTGCCCGGCGATTGCCACGAAGTCGTCAAAGCCGTCCAGAAAGGCATCGACCACGTCGGGGTCGAAATGCGTGCCGCTCGCCGCCGCAATGATGTCGCGCGCCTGCGCGTACGACATGGCGGACTTGTAGCTGCGCGGCGTGATCAGCGCGTCGAAGACGTCGGCCACCGCCATCAGGCGCGCCGACAGCGGTATCGCGGCGCCGGCCAGGCCGTCGGGATAGCCGCTGCCGTCCCATTTCTCGTGGTGCCAGTGCGCGATCTCCTTGGCCAGTGCCAGGAATGGCAGCGGCATCTCGATGTCGCGCTCGGCCTGCTCAATGGCGTCGCTGCCGAGCTTGGCGTGGGTCTGCATGATGGCCCATTCGGCGGCGTCGAGCTTGCCGGGCTTGAACAAGATGTGATCGGGGATGCCGACCTTGCCGATGTCGTGCATCGGTGCCGAGCGCGCCAGCAGGTCGATGGCGCGCGCACTCAGGCTTGCGCTGTAGGCAGGATTGCGCTGCAGCGCGCTGGCCAGGCGCCGCACATAGGCCTGCGTGCGCCGGATGTGGTTGCCGGTCTCGGGATCGCGCGTCTCGGCCAGGTGCGCCAGGGCGCGGATGCTGACCTTTTGCGTCAGGTCGTTTTCCCGCATGCGCCGCGCGACCTCGACCTCCAGCGCGGCGTTCTGGTCGCGCATGCCGTCGCGCGCCTGCTTGGCCAGCAGTTGCGTGCGCACACGGGCGTTGACCACCGCCGGGCGGATCGGCTTGGTGATGAAGTCGGCCGCGCCCAGCAGCAGTCCATGCTCTTCGTCGTCGGCTGTCGTCAGCGCGGTCAGGAAGATGACCGGGATGCCGCAGGTGGCCGGGTTCTGCAGCAGTTGTGCCAGCACGCGGTAGCCGTCCATGTCGGGCATCATGACGTCAAGCAGGATCAGGTCGGGCTGCGGTTCCCTGGCCGCCACGCTCAAACCCTCGGCGCCCGAAGTCGCCGCCAGCACGCGGTACAGCGGGCGCAGCAATTCGCTGAGCACGTAGAGGTTTTCGATCGAATCGTCGATGACCAGGATCGTCGCGGCTTCCGGATGGGTCATGGCTGGGCGGTGCTGTCAAGCATCGCTTCGGTTTGATCCAGGGCGCGCACGCGCTCCAGTGCCGGCTCGAAGGCAAACTGCCGCAGCTGTTTGGCCAGCTCGTCGATGGGCGCCCCGAAGGCCGCGCGCAGCGCACCCGCGTTGTCCTCGAACAGCGCAATCGCCGCCGTGTCGTGCTGCGTCAGCAGGCTCTGCAGCTGCTGCAGCACAGCCCCGCGCGCGCTCGCATCGAGCGGCACGGTGTCGCGCGCGCGCTCGTGCCGCAAGGGCGGCGGCAGCAGCGCGGCCAACGAGACCAGCAGGCTGTTGATGGCGTCAAGCTCGCGCCGCACTTCGCCGGCCTGCAGATCCTCGGCTGCCGTGGTGTGCAGTCGTTCTTCCAGGCCCTTTGCGACCAGAGCCAGCCGGTCGAGTCCGAGCGTCGCGCCAGTGCCCTTGAGCGTATGCGCCAGGCGCCGCGTGGCGACGAGGTCGCCCGGTTCGAGCTTCATGATGTCTTCGATGCTGCATTCGATGAAGCGCGTCAGCAGTTCGATGTACTTGTCGGCGTGGCCGCGCACCGCTGCCAGCCCCCGTTCCGGCTTGAGTCCCGGCACCCGGCCCAGGCGCGCCAGTGTGCTCAGGGACTGCGTCTCCGCGACCGCTGGCGCTGGGGAGCCGGGGGCGGTCGGCATTGCCTCGCCGCCCGGGGCCGCTTGGGTGCCGGGCGGCAGCCATTGCTGCAGCATCCGATAGAGCGCATCGGGCTCCACCGGTTTGCTCAGAAAATCGCTCATGCCGGCTTCGCGGCAGGCTGCACGGTCCTCGCTGAAGGCGTTGGCCGTCATGGCCAGGATCGGCTTGTTCTGCCAGCCGGGCAGGGCGCGGATGGCGCGCGTGGCTTCCAGTCCGTTCATGCGCGGCATCTGGATGTCCATCAGGATCAGGTCATAGTCCCGTTGCTTCACCTGTTGCAGCGCCTCGAGGCCGTCGGCGGCGGTGTCCACGGCCAGTCCGACACCGTGCAGCAGTTCCAGCGCCACCTCGCGATTGATCGGGTTGTCTTCCACGAGCAGCAGGTGGTCTCGGCCCTGGCGCCGGCGCAAGCCATCTTCCACCGCGTTGGCGACGTCGGCACCCGGGACGGCCGGCGTGACGCCGCGGCCGTGTTGCAACCGGGCCGTAAACCAGAAGGTGCTGCCCTGGCCAGGCGTGCTGTCAAGGCCCACTTCACCACCCATCAGCTGCGCCAGGCGCCGCGTGATCACCAGCCCCAGGCCGGTGCCGCCATAGCGGCGCGTGGTCGAACTGTCGGCCTGCTCGAAAGTCTGGAACAGTCGGGCCTGCTGCGCCGGGGCGATGCCGATGCCGCTGTCCTGCACTTCGAATCGCACCAGCAGGCCATCGGCGTCTTCCTGCAGCAGCCTCGCGCGCAGCGCAACCGAGCCCTGGTCGGTGAACTTGACGGCGTTGCTCGCGTAGTTGAGCAGCGCCTGGCGCAGCCGCGTCGGGTCGCCGCGCAGCCACAGCGGCACCGAGTCGGTGTCGAGCGTGAGCGCAAGCCCCTTGGCTTGCACGGTCTCGGTGATGATGGAGCCGACGTTGTCCAGAACGGCGCTCAAGTGGAAGTCGGTCGTTTCGAGTTGCAGGCGTTCGGCCTCGATCTTCGATAGGTCTAGTGTCCTGTCCCACTGATACGTGAGCAAAGTCGATGCAACTTTTCCAGGATCGAATCTGCAGTAGCCGTCCATTGGAAGGGTTGGCTGTGGGCATTGTGGTGAGTGACAAACTGGTCGATGCGCTGAATCAACTGCTTTACGCTGGTGAACGATCCGCGACGGATTGCTTTGTCAGTGATCAACGCAAAGAATC
>Ga0118677_10001694_pt1 | contig 45966 bp, 57 predicted proteins | sample AliMusrvi5mmetaG_FD_86154 | JGI IMG/M metagenome (GOLD analysis project Ga0118677, IMG submission 86154) | reverse complement strand
GCTCAGTTGACTCATCTGGGATGGGGGCGCCATCCGGTGTCATCTATTTTGAGGCAACGTTTCTCCAACTCCTCATTCGTTCACTCCCTCCGGGTGTCTTTTATTGTGAGGCAACTCGCGTCAAGCTTGGGCAGCGTGGCGGGCTTGACGGTAAGCGCCTGGTGTGCAAGACTGTGATAGAACCCGGCTCCGCTGGATGGCCCAACTGCTTCTTTTGAGGCTGCGGCCCCAGCCCCGAGAGGGGCCGGGTTCAATATCTCTTTTTCAAGGGATACCTCATGCACATAGAAGTGCGGATCACCAAGGGTCTCCATCCTTGGGTTGACGGTCTGCCGCACACGAGCCGAAAGGATATGCCGTTCTCCGTCAAGCGTGATGGGAGCCGCCACGACATGCTGAAGCATGGGCTTGCCCTGCCAGTCAGGCTCACTGCTGACAATGGCCCCATGCCGAAGCACGCTTGGTACGGCTGTAAGGGCCTGCAATTTGGCCGGACCAAAACCGTGGATCAGGCTGCTCTTGATGCCCGCCCTGCTGAATGTGACATCATCAAGCACGGGATGATTGATGACGCCTGGGGGATTTTCCTGAAGCCAGCGCTTCGCGGCATCGCTGCCGCGCTCTCCCTGCTGTGGGGCGATGGCTCCTGTGGTCACATTCGCCACAGGTGGCCCCGTCAACACCTGGTGAGCATGCGCAAGGCGCCAGTCGCCATGCTCGGCAATGAAGGAGGGCGTGCGCGACTGCACCCAGTCATGTTCGCTGAGCTGGGTGGGCAGGCCGTTGGGGGCCTTCATCCACTGCGGCGTGTTCTTGAGCCTGGCGCGCACCTCGTCCATCTCCGTGCTCAGCGCGGCGGACATGAATTGACCGCCATTGGCTGAGCCTTTGGGCACATGCTGGTCATTGCTGTTAAGCGCGCCAGGCTGACCTTCCAAGGCGGGATCAATCGGCGCTTTGGCGGAAGCCGGTGTGAGCGACGGCTCTGCGGGATCTGCTTCACGGCGGTTGTAGCGGTCGCACCAATCGGACACCGGAATGCGCACGCCATTATTAATGCCCATCTGATCAACCGCCATTTCCTGCGTGGTGTCCTGCAGGTTGGGACCCTTGACCTGGCTGAAGGCTAGATAGAGAGCGCCCTCCTCATTCCAGTCGATCACCTTGCGGTCGATCTTCTGCATGGTCTGCGTGAGGAACTGGCAGTCCGCCGCCTCGATGAGCAGCGAGCCGGCATCCTGGGCATTGCTGCCGGTGCCCTGGCCTTTGGTGGAGCTGAGCGCATCCAGATCGCCACCCCGGAACAGCACGCCGAGCACGCGATGACAGAGGGCGGTGAGAGATTCCGAAGGCCCGGCTCCCGTGCCGGCCGCCGCGAGCAACTCGATAGCGCCGCCCATGCCGATGACCGCGCCCTTGTCGCGGCGCATGCCGCGCACGGCCGCTTCCATCTGCTGCCATTCGGTGGAGTTCTTCGGAGCGTTCGTCTTGCCCAGTGGGAACGGCATGCCGTAGCGGTCGCAGTATTGGGCCAGCGTGTTCCAGCCGAGCTGCTCCAACGCATACAGGTTGCTGGCAGGCTCCATCAGCCCGGAGCCGCACACCGTCAGCCAGTTGGTGGGGTCCAGCTCCGTGCCATAGGTGGCCGTGGGCGTGGTACCCAGAAAGCGCAGCATGCCGGTGACGTTTTCAAAGAACCAGCCTGGCACGACTTCAATGTGCGCCGTCAGGCCCTTGGGCGAAGGCTTCCAGACGAAGTGCAGCGCCAGGTACCGGAAAGACTGCGCGGCCATCAGGAGGCGGGCAAAGACCTCGAAGCCACCATTGATATTGCGGTCCCAGGCACAGGAACAGGTCATGTTGTTCCAGAAGTAGTTGAGCCATTTCTTCTGCGCGATGGCCTCGGGCTTCAGCGACGGATCATCCGTGACGGCATTGGTCTGCAGCGTGGACCAGGAGCGCTGCACCACGGCGTTCTCACGCTTCTCCTTGAGTCCGAAGATCATGCCGCCTCGGCGGGCCATGCTGGTCCACATGCGCAGCGCATGGAACAGGAAGCCTGCCTCCTGGGCATCGTTCATCGCGACGATGCGATCCGGGGTGAGGTTGCGGATTGGCTGAATGAACGACAAGCGCTCAAACATGATGCTGCTCGCGCTGAAAACCGGGACGGTATCGAGTTCGCCAGACCCTCCGGCCGGAAACGGGTCCACCGGGCTCATCCCCGCCGCGACCGCCGAATAGCCCGGAGCGGACCCGTTTGGCACGCCTGTGCAAGCCAGTGCAAGGCTGTTCTGGCGCGTTTGAGCACCCCGAGAGCTACTCTGACCCATCCGGGCCGCTTGTGGGCGCTTACGCGCGACTGTCGGTTTCTGAGCCATCAGGAGGGGAGGAAGAGGCCGGTTTCGTCGTCGTGCTGGAAGCCGCCGAAGACATCGTGCGGGTCATTGGGAGCCAGGTTGCGCGAGCCGATGCCCTGGTATTCAAAGGGGCCGCTGGCGCTGGCCGCCGCCCTGACCAGCAATGCCATGGCCGTGCAGGCATCGCTATGGCCCAGGGCCGTGCGCGGAGCCTGGTAGCTATACTGGCCGTTGCTGATGACCTGCGACATGGCGTGCAGGTCTTCGCGCAGCCAGATATCAATGGGGATCTCGATGCCCAGTTTGTCGAAGATGACCTTCAGCGCCGGGAAGATGGCGCGCTTGAGGCCGGGTGTGAAGGTGCACAACTCCACCTTGCCAAACTCATGATGCTCAGGGTCCCAGCGTCCCAGCTCATTGACCATGATGTCGCCGAAACCAATGCCCGGCCCGGTGTAGTCCACGCAGATCCGGTCGCAGAGCTTGGCGGTCGGGAGAATGAAGTCCACCTGCGCCACGGTGTTTTCATTGACGAACTTCTTCACGTCGCGGACGCGCAACCTGCCCAAGGACTGCTGTGCTGTGATGGCGACGGTGGGATCTGAGACGCGACCAAAGTCGATGCCCATGACAAGAGGCAGACGTTCGGCCTCCAGTTGTTCCGGTGTGGCACCCATCGTGGCGAGCACCGATTCCGCGCTGGCGATCAGCGGGTAAGGCAGCAGCACGGATGACTTGTCGAGGAACTTGCACAAGCACTCCTGCATGAAGCCTTCAGGATCGCCCTCGAAGGCTTCGCGCAATTCCTCCCAGTCGATGGGCAGGCCGTAGAGGACCGCGTGATAGACGGTGACAATGCTGCGCGCCCACTTGAGCTTCTTCTTTTTGTCGTCGCGGAACATGATGTCGTACATCGCGCTGCCGATGCCGTTGGGCGTCGTCTTGACGCGCACCTTCTTCTCTCCGCCGCGCATCGGATTGGTGATGCTGGGGAGGATGGCGCGCCAGGTGCCCAAGGGGTTCTCAAAGAAATCGAACTCGGTCAGTAAGATGGAGGCGGAGTCGCCACGCACCGTGTCCGGCTTGCCTGGCACTGCTGTTTCCTTGCTGCCGTTGCTCCAGGTGATCTCCGCGCTCTTGAGCATTGTCTGGCCGCCGAGGCCTTCGCGGATCTCATTGTAATCCGCGATGTGGAGATCAAAGGCCTCCGCCCATTCCTTGGCCTTGTCGAGACTCTGGAGGGACTGACGCTCTGACGGGGCTGCTGTCATCCAGCGGATGCCGGGATTCATGAGGCAATCGCGCACCACGCCCGCCTGGCCGGAAAAGTCTTTGCCGGTCTGCCGGCCCCATAAGTCAGCAGCGAAGCGATCACCGCGCATGGCGGCACGGTATTGATGTTCCTTCAGCAGGCTGAACGGGTTCGTATCATCAAAGGGATTGACCCATTTGTTGATGTTGGTGCCATGCACATGGGCGAGGGCGGCAGTCTCAAGCTCCTCATCGCTCATGGACTGCGTGACATCCGGCCAGTTGAGAGATTCGGCGACCTTGCGGCGGAGTTCGCGGTCCGCTTCGGTTTCGGCAGGCAGGCCGGCCAAGGCATCGCCAGTCTGATTACCGGCCTCCAGCTTCTGCCGCAGATTGTCAACGCGTTGTCTTGCTGTGGCCATAGGAGTGAAGGTGAAGGTGACAAAGCAGGCAATGACGAGCGAGGCGGCCATGCCGAAGATGCGGTGCATCTTCTGTTTCTTTTCCGCGTCCGTGAGTTTCACGTCGACAAGCGTGGCAAGGGCGGCCTTGCGCTCTGCCTCGCGTTCGACTTCCATCTTGGCGAGCTTCACTTGCAGTGTTTCCACCCTCACATCGGTGAGAGCCTTGCGGTCATCGGCGAGCAGGCCGCGCGAGGTGACTTTTTGGAACTCGATGAACAGTTCCGCGAACTCCGGGTTGTCGAGATCCAGGGTACCTTGTCTCTGATGCTTGAGCGCCCAATCGAAGACGGCTTTTTGCTGCACCAGATTGGCGGCCTTGGCGACCTGCGATTGATCCGTGCCGGCCATGGCCTCGCCCGCCTGGGTGGCGAACTTGGCGGAGGAAGCGATGATGGACAGGTTCTCAAGCGCAGGATCAATCCGCGAGCGCTTGAGGGTGTAAGCAGCGCCGAGACCGCAGGCAATGCCCATCTGCTTGAGCTTGTCATGCAAGGCCGGGCCGTTGGCTCCGCCAGGCGTGGCATCCGCCCACTCCACCAGCTCGCGGAGCTGCTGCTCGCTGAGAAGTGATTCGGCTTTTCCTGGTTTGGCTCCGGGCATATCAAGAGGGGTCGGGGGCGGTCAATTCATCCTGGCAGTCCAGGCAGAGGCATTCGCCGTTGTGGGTTTCGGTCTCGGAAATGAGGGTATCGGATTTGCAGTGGTCGCATTCGGTCCATTCCTCCCCAGGCAGTGGCAGCGGGTAGCTGAAGACATGGGGAAGAGGCATGGCCGTGAGTTAGAGTCCGTTGTCGACAAGGTGGACACGGCCGGCCTCGGTCAATGTCGCCTCCATCACCGCGCGGTTGGTTTCGTTGCGGCCCAGCTTCAGGAGACCGCTTTCGGCAAGGGCCTGGGCTTCGATGAGCGCCACATCGGACGTAGAGTCGCGGAAGCCGCTCAGGATCTGCCCATCGTTGAGCTGCGACAGCGTCATGGCATAGGGCGCTGCTTCCTTGAGCTGACCGAGCAGGAAGAGGCGATACCGGGAGCGTTGCTTTTCAGTCATAGCGGAAGAATGAGGGGTTCAGCCCTTGGCGGGCTTGCTGTAGGCAGCGCGGATCGTTTCATCCATGCGCTGAGTGAGGGCGGTGTGACGCTGTTCCTGCTGGTGCTCGCGCTGGCGGGCATCGGCTTGGATCTCCTTCACCAGCGAGAGGATGTCCGCGATGTGGGCGCTGTTGACGCCCTGTTGCTCCTTGAGTTCACCAAACGTTTTCGTTCCTTCGTCCAGCTTGCGATGGAAGACATCAAAGTGAGACTTGATGCGTAACTCGATCTCGGTCACTCGCTCCGCCAGGGCCTTGTGGTCGCGATCCAAGCCCAGCAGGTCCTCCAGGATTTTCACACGGTCTGCCAGGGCCTTGTGATCGCGGTCCAAGCCGAGCATATCCTCAAGGATGACCACGCGCGCTTCGAGGGCTTCCCTGTCCTTGTCGTGACCGACGAACTCCGTTTCGACGGAGGGCTTCCGCCACGAACTGCGGATCAGTATCACCAGGCCACCGATGATGATCCCGCAAATAACGAGTTTGCCGAGGAACATGGTGTCCAGCTCATTGGTGTTCAGGATGGCGTCGGCAGCGGTGGCAAGCATGGGAGGGAGGAGTGGTTAGCGGAGCGGTGGAATCAGAATGGCAAGGCGTGGCGGGGCAGTCCGATCAGGGCGCACACGACATCGAAGGAACCTTTGATGATGAGCTGGCCGGTAGTCAGGGGCGCGGGAGCGGCCTGGGTGATGAGGATGTAGGCCGGGTAGGTTTGCGCGGGCTCGCGCGGATCGAGCCCGCGCGCCGTGCCCGGCAGTCAGGCACCTGCAGGAGGGATGGCGGCGGCCGGAGGAGCCGTGGCGGCGAGCAGCGACAGCGCCGAACTCATGCCGTCAGTGAGCCATTGGGCTTTGCTGGCCTTGGCCTGGTAATCGGCCAGCGCCTTCTGACCTGTGGCACTGACGGCTACCGTCACGGCATTGGCACCGGAGCCCTTGGCCTGGATCTGCGCGGCAATGTCATTGATGACGGCGAGCGCGGTGTCAGTCGCGGCGAGGCCGGGCTTCTTGGTGGCCAGCTCCATGAGGCCAGCGATCGCATCTTTGGTGAGTGACACATTCAGGGCGGCAATGGACTCTTGAGTGAGTCCCAGCTTGGCTTCGACTTTCTGCACCTGGGCGCAGGATGGGACAAACGCGACGAGCGCGACGGCGGAGAGGAGGGCGAGGATGGATTTCATGTTTGTGGATTTGGGAACTTGGACAAAAAGATTGGAGGACAAAAAGATGGGCTGAAGGTTCCCGGTTTAGGGTTCCCGGTTCCTGGTTGTCAGAGAGGAAGGGCCTTGCGGACTTCAGCCGGGACCGAGGCGATGGGCGAGGCCTTGGCGGAGAGCCGGTTCTCGATGATGCCGAGAGCCAGGGAGAGCGCGCCAGTGGCGATGGTGCCCAGACAGTTGGTGATGGCCTGGGGATCACTCAGGCTCACGCCATGCGATACCAGCCATGTGGCGATTATCAAGCCGACCACGGCGGCGTACTTCATGACCTGGCGCTTAAACCAGCCTTCGTTGGTGGAGATGAGATTCGCGATGAATGCGTTCATGACGTTGTCGGCTTCTATGGGCTTGTTGGTGGCGCGCTCGTGTTCGAGCATGTGTCCGAGGCTGGAATCGTTGAGAGGCATGGTTGATCAGCTTGTTAGTTTGCGGCGGTCGCCCGGCCCCCACCCAGGAGCCGGGCTTTCCCTGTCGTAGCGTGCTCAGCGGCTGCGGCCATCCGTTGTGCGGCGGCAGTTATGCGCGGACCTCCCTTGTGAGTCCACAGAGGCACAAACCTAGTGCCGTTTACGCCGTTTACGCCGATTGCCGGGCTGGCCTGAAGGGCCGCCGGGCGCACAATGGCGGGGCAGCGGCGCTACGATAGCGCAGCTAACCACATCGTGCAACGCACGTCGCGTGGATGCACTGAATGACAAACACACAGACATCATGACCACGCTTGATCCGTCCTCGCCTGCCATTGCCAATTTCTCCAACGCCCGCATCTTGAAGGGTGATGGGAGCTGGCCGTTCGTCGCCTATGTCATCGGCGATGATATTTGGTTGATCCACGTTCCTGCCACCTGCTTTGGCGGAAGCGATGACCCGGAGGACGACGGCTCGACGGCAAGCGGAGTCTCCACCAAGACGCCAGGCGTGCTGGGCTGCTCGCTGCCCATGGATGCACGCGGCAAGAACTTCTCCGCCGCCGCGCACAAGGCTCTCGACGGCTGCCCCATCCCATGGCTGCCCTGGAAAACAATGGTCGAGGTGACATGCGGGGCGATCACGTTCCAGGTGCCGCTGATTGATGACGGTCCCGCCAAATGGACCAAGAACGCCATTGACCTGGTGCAGGCCGCCGCCCGCAAAATCGACCCTGCGGCCACGAGCCGCAACTTTGGCCGCAACGTCAACGTGCGGATCATCGGCGCGGCGAAGTATGCGCCAATCGCCTGAACCCATGCCACCATGAAAACTCTCCTCATCCTCTTTGCCCTTGCGGCTCTTCCCTCCTGCGCGCTGGTGCCGAGCTTTTTTGAGTCATCCAACTGCCCGAAGTACCGCGCCATGTACTTCGACGGGTTTCTTAATTACCCCGACCACGAGATGAACCCTTACCCTGGATTATTCCCATGAATGACATCAATGCTCCCGCCCCTCCGATGTTCGGCATTGGGGAAGCCGTCAAGCACCTCAAAGAAGGCAAGCGCGTCAAAGTGCGCGCCGACAGCGACGGCGGCTTTTTCATGCTGTCCAAGCCAAACGCCCATGGCGAACAGGCTCTCATGCACCATGTCAGCAGCGCCTTTCATGGACCCGCAAACATCACATGGATACGCCACCACCTCCTCTTTGTGGGCAGCGTGATGTGCGAGCATTGGGAGCTGCTGCAGGGGGAATGGGAAGCGCCGGATTATCCAGTCTGAGCCATGGACGAAGCCGCCCAGTTCCGCCAGTTCTTCAACGCCACGCCTGAAGTGGCGAGCCAACCTGTGCCGCTGTGGTGGGAGCTGCCGCTCGACAAGCCGGGGCCATTGCGCCAGGCACTCGCGCAACCAGAGACCAGCGAGGAGCGGCAGCTGCGCGAGGAGGCGCGGCGCAAAGAGGATCAGCGGCGGGTCTGCATGCCTGTTGCAGAGCCTGTGCAGGCCGCCCCGGTGCCACGCCGCTATTGCCTGGTGCTGCTCTGCAAATGGGAGGTGGATTACTATCTGGAGTACCGGCAGGAGCCGGACAAGACGTGGACGCTGGTGGATGCCCCCGCACAGCTTGCGGCGCTGAAACACCTGCCCATCACTGAGCATCGCGCCGAGGTCGAACAAGCAGGCTATGCGGAGCAAAGCCGCAAATATGTGGTGCGATAAAATAGCCTCCGAATGGACTTGGCAAACAGGGCGCGCGGAGCGAGTGGGCGCGCCATTCCCGCCGTACTCGCGCTCATGAGCACAAACCTTCCATTCCGCTGGCAGTCACACTATGACCACCGAATGGCTCGCTCCACACCTGAAGGGCAAACTCCGCCCTTTGTTCCATAACTCGAATGTCGCCGTGTTTCACGGCGACATGCGCAAGATCCTCCCCCGCCTCACCGGCATTCACAACTGCATCTCCGATCCGCCCTATGGCATCGGCATCCTGGGCAAGTCCTGGGACAAGGCCGTTCCAGGGCCGGACTTCTGGCAACCCTTGCTTGAGGCGCTGAGACCAGGCGCGCACCTGCTGTCGTTCTGGGGCTCGCGCACCTATCACCGTGGCACGGTGGCGATTGAAGACGGCGGCTTCGAGATCCGCGACATGGTCGAGTGGGTCTATGCGACGGGCTTTCCCAAAAGCATGGACGTGAGCAAGGCGATTGATGCGGCGGCCGGGGCACGGCGCAAGGTGGTCACAAAGAAGACGAGCCATCGCGCGCCAGGCGGATGGGCGGACATGCGTAACTCAGGACTCTTCCGGGCCGGTGCCACGGAATTCACCGTGACCGCACCGGCCACGGCACAGGCCAGAGACTGGCAGGGATGGGGCACGTCATTGAAGCCTGCTCACGAGCCCATCACCGTGGCGCGCAAGCCGCTGTGCGGCACCGTTGCAGCCAACGTGCAGGAACACGGCACCGGAGCCCTGCACATCGACTCCTGTCGCATCGGCGGCGGCAAGGTGCGCATCATGAACGGCCACAGGGGCACCATCAAAGGCCAGCACCTGGCCGGCCTGGGACCCAAGGCCATGCGCGAAACGACCGAGGGCCGCTGGCCTGCGAATCTGATCCATGACGGCAGTGAGGCGGTGGGGCGTGAAATGGGCCTGGGTACGCAGTTCTTCTTCGTCGCCAAGCCCGCGCCAAAGGAGCGCGCTGGCAATGACCATCCAACGATCAAGCCCGTGGCATTGATGCGGCACCTGGTCAGGATGACGTGCAGGCCGGGCAGCGTGCTGGTCGATCCGTTTGGCGGCAGCGGTACCACCGGCGTGGCGGCCGTCGCCGAGGGCGTGCGCTGCATTCTCATTGAGCAGGATCTGCACAACTGCCGCACCATCATCAAGCGGCTGCAGAAGGCGGCATGTGCCGAGGCCATGGCAAACTGAAACGTTCATGGAGAGCGCGGAGCCCTATGAGGCTCCGCGCTTGAAATGAGGTATCTCGTTGCGCGGCAGGCGCGGCGCGGGAGATGGATGCGGGGGCGTGATCCAGAACAGATATCCGGCGCGCAGCGCACAAGCCACAATGATGATCATGACCCAGCGCGACGACCCTGCCCAACTGCGCTCAAGGAGCCATTCGCGGAGAGTATAGAGAAAGGGCTTCAAGGCAGATTGAGGTTCAGCGATTCAGGCGCAGGTAGCTTTGGGTCTCCTTTTTGATGTCATAGAGCACCATCTCGTAATCACCATCTTCCCAGCGGCCAAATGCCTTCAATTCGATGGCGTGAAGGATATCGTCAGGCACACCCTCAACACCATGATTCAAAATGGGCCGCAACTCCGCAAGCGCCTTCAGTTCCAGATTATAAGCGTATTCCTGCAATGAGTAGTCGCCGGGGTAGTGTTTGCGCACATGGGCAAGGATGGAATCTTCGACCTTGTTGTGTTGCCGCGCGGTCTTAGAGGCAGGGGGAGGAAGGGAAAGCATCGCCACCTTGAGACTGGTCGCGTATTTTTTTACAGTCTTGGGCGTTCCATTCAAAAGCTTGTAGTCGTAATTTCCGCAAGGGTAGAGTGTGCCCGTCCATTTGGTGCCTTTTGTAATTTGAGGGAACCCAGACACTGCAAGAGGACCATCGGCCAGGCCAGGCTGTGAGTGGGCTTCCACGAGGGCCGTGCCATCCGGCGACCGGGCAAAATACAGCACCTGGGCAAAGATGGCATAAGCCTGGATGTGCTGCCGCTGCTCTTCGGCGTTCGATTCAACCGGCAATCTTGCGAGGCTCTCCTCAGCATGGAGCAATGGCGCGAGGCAAATCAGGATGGTGAAGAGAGGCGTTTTCATGGCTGGTCAATGGTGAGCGTTTGCATTTGTTAAATCAACTCCATTCCCTGCGCACCGTGGAGTGGACGGGGTAGATCCAGCTGAAGGCCTCTGGCGGGTAATCGGCGGCGGGATAGACGGGGTTGTAGGCGCTGAGCCGGATGCCGGTGGGCAGACGAGTATAGCGCCGTAGGATGATCCCGTCATCAGCGAGCTTGGCCACCACGATGCAGCCATTGCGCGCCTCTTCCGAGGGCATCAATACGACCAGATCACCGGGAAGACAGTGGGGCGACATACTGTCGCCCTCAACAATGAGGGCGAATGACTTCGGGTCACGGGAGGTGGTGTAGATCTGATCCTGCCAGCTTTTTGGCAGCTCCTCATAGGCGGCGGCTTCGCCTGCATGAGTCCACGAGATGACTGGAACTGCGCGCACTGGAATCGCATTTGGGACCATATTTAGCGCCGCACCCTCATTGAGCGCCTTGCGCTGCTTGGCGCTCAATGAGCGCCCATCACCGGATTGTTGAACGCCGGGATCAAGCGAGTCCAAAAGCTCAGTGATGGGGCATCCAAAAACCTTTTCCATGCGCCTGAGCGTTTCAATCTTTGGCTTTGCACCCCTGAGCCAGCGGGATACCACGGGATTCTGCACACCCATTGCTTCAGCGAAGGCACCCTTGCCCCTGGGGCCGAACCGCTGGGTGATAAGACGCTCAAGAAGAGCGGTGAAATTACCTTCAGCGTTCATTTTATGCTTGCGCTCAATTTGATGTTGGAGTTAAATGGTATCGCGAAACATGTAGCGCGTTACCACCAATGAGCAAAAAATCCAAAAATAAATCTTTGCGCGCCGGGCACGTCTGGCCGGTGTCGCTCAATGTGGCGGCACCACTACTAGGCGTTTCGAAGGGCCATCTGTGCCAGGTGCTCAAGGGGCACCGCACCAGCCAGCCGGTGAAGGCTGGCTATGCCGCATTGGTCTCCCAGCAGGTGAAAGGAGCAGCCTGATCATGAGCGCTCCCGGAATGGCCTGGATCAACAAGAAGGCGCACCAGCTCCTCAAGGGCCAGCGGGTGCGCCTGCTGGCAGGTCCCAAATCGGTGTGCGTGTGCATGGGCCACCAAGCCAGCGACGGCTTCGTGGTTGTGCAGCCGCAACGCGGCAAGGGCCGCACGTGGCGGCTCTCACCCAATTACCGCGTGCTGATCCCGCTGGCCGATGACCCGGCCCTGAGCGGCTGGAAGCCCGAGGCGTGATTTCTCAATCTCAACTTTCCCATGTCATGAACACCACCAAGAAAAGCAGCCGCGCCAAGGCGGGCACCAAGCCAGAGCCGGAACTGATCGCCACGCCACCGGCCACACGCACCCGGCTGTGGGCTGTGCGCGGCACGTCTGCCACGCCACGCGTGACGCTGGACCGGAGCCAGAGACCAGGCGGACAGGCGCTCAAAGTCACCGTGGTGACCCAGCGCCTGCGCCCCACCCTCTCAAAGGCCGGCGATGAGCAATGGGTGAACATCAAGACGCACGCGGTGTTCGTCGGCACATTTGCCCCACAGCAGGCGGAGGCGTTCATGCGGCTCAAGGAGAAGGGCCTCACGGAAACGCCGGATAACAAGTGCGTGGCGGATGGCCTTAGCCTCCAGGCACTTGGCGGACCGCGCCTGCAACACGTGGGCTTCCACGTCTACGAGTTTCCTGAGGGCTCGAAGTCTACCCCCCCCCACGCAACCGGAAACCAGCCAACCGCACAGCTTTGACGGCTTGATCTAAACCCCTTCGCTTTTCCTCCCGCCTCCCATGCAATCCCAGCTTCCTCTTACCACCATCCATCCTGACCCGATGGACTCGCCGCACATGGAGTGGCTGGCGACGGTGGCGGGCATGGCAGGGCTTGACGGGGACCGCGTGCTGACGGTGCAGGAATGCGCGGACAGCGTGCGCATGTCAGTCCGTGCGGTGCGACAGCTGATCGACTGCGGGCAGCTTGAGAGCGTGCGGGCCGGGACCCGCCAGAGTGGCGATCACCGCATCACGGTGCGCTCATGGCTCACGCACCTGTATCGCGGCTGGAGCTGCCGCAGCAGCGCCACACACCTGCAAGTGCTGGCGCTGATTATGGAGCTGCTCGGAGGCCTGCCTCCGGCTGATCTGAAGACCGTCGCTCTGCAATGCGTGGAGCTGCGCAACAGCCGCAGGGCGGCAGCACAAAGAGCCAACGGCAAACAAGCATGAACCTGCAACTGAAACCGCGACTCCGCACCCGCCGCACGCTGCGCCGGACCTTTGAATTCCTCATCCTGCTTCTCCTCCGCCGCTCATGATCACGCTCCCCGATATCTACACCCTGCGCATCGCTGCTGCCGAGCAGCTCGGCGAGGCACTGGCTGTGATCAAGCCGCTGGTGCTGCTCCAGCCCGAGGGCGCGGAAGCGCTCGCCCGCCTGGCCGCCCCGATTCGCTCCTTGGAAATCTGCAACACGCTGGAACGCGAGATCCTCGCAGCCAGCACAACCCCAACACCCACCCTGCCATGAACACACCCACACTCCCCGAACCCTCCTACTCTCGCTGCCCGCGCTGCGATAACTTCACGATGCATTGCATCTGCGATGAAGACGACACCACGGACGCCTGGCGGCCCATGGTCGCGGGTATGAATCAGTGGCCGCTGATCCTGATTGCAGGCTTCCTGCTGACCTGCTGCACGGTGACTCCCGCAGGCCAGGCCAAGATTGATTCGTTGATCGACGGAGCCGCTCATTGGATGGACCGCATTCCACTGTGGGTGGTTGCGACCACGGCGCTATTGGTTGGGGCTTTGACCTGGTGGGTGTTTGGATGGTCGATTGCCAAACCTCGCGGGCCGCGCGGCTTGGGTCTGGATCTGGAGCGCAACGACGGGCCGGATCATGTGCCTCTCGTCGATTGGCAGGGCAACAGCCGCCTGGTCATCACCCGCGACCTGGGCCGCGCAGTAGAGATGCCGGAATCAGTCGCCCGCAAACTCAACGAACAACGTGAGCGCCACGAGGATCAGCGCCGCCTGAGCTTGATGCAGGCCTACGTGGATGGCGTTCCCGCTGCCCCGATCACCCCACGGCACAAGGGCCATGAGTTTTAATCCCTGACCTCACTTTTCACCATGAGCACCAAACGCAAGAAGACGAAAGCAACCACTATCGAAGTCCCGCAATCTCGCGCCGAGATGGAGGAACTGGTAGCGGCGACTGTGGCACTGCAAACTGACCGTGAAACCATTGTGGCAGCACGCGACAAGGAGCGCATCGAACGCGAGCAGGAAGCCAACGAGAAGATCGCGGCCATTGACGTAACCACTGCCGCCAACGTGCGGGCGCTGGAGGCCTGGGCGAATGCGCACAAGGCGGAGTTTGCGGGAAAGCGCTCACTAAAGGCAGGGGCGGCAACCATCGGCTGGTCATGGGGCAACTGGAAGACTTCACTGAAGAGCCGGGCCTTCACCTGGGAGGGCGTGTTGTGGGGCTTGGTGGACATCTTCAGCAAGCCAGCGCCTGAGAACGAAGAGCCCGAAGCCGCGCTCGCACGTGGCCTGCGGGCAGGCATCGCCAACACACTGATCCGCAAAAAGATCGAACTCAACAAGGAGGCAATGCTTGAACGGCGGGAAGAGCCCGAGGCCGTCGCCATCATGATGGAGCTGGGGGTGGAGATCACCCAGGAGGAAAACTTCTTCTTCACCCCGGATCGCGAAGGCCAGGCGGACACCACCATCAAAGCAGCCTGACCTCCCTTTTCACTTACCCCTTTTCACTTCCTTGCCATGAAACTCACCACCGAACCCCGCAACGGCATCGCGATCAAATTCGCGCTATCGGACCCCGCGCACCATGGGGCCATCACCGTCACCCAGTCCAAGGGCCGGCGGCTCAAATACTCGCTCAACCTGAGCGCCACGACGCTGGAGCCGATGGGCGCGCTGCATGACCTGGCCGGCGACATCCTGGCCAAATTGCCCGACTTCGGCTGCATCGGCGACGTGCAACGCGCTGTGACCGCCATGACCCCGGAACTCAACAGCAAGGTGTACGTATGAGCAAAAGAGCCATCGAAACCACCCTGACCGTGGTGCCGAAAGGGGAGTTTAGTGCAACGTTGCACCAAACTCCGCTGACCCCGGCGAACCTGGAACAACTCGCCCAGGACGCCATTGCGGACCTGGAGAGCTTCCAAAAGCACGTCAATCAGGCCACGTTTGCCGCCTTGCGCAACGGGGCCAGGCTCCTGGCAGTGCAGCATGCTCCTGGAGCCAAGCGCGGCGCGCTGGCTGGCTTCGTTGATATGCTGATAAAGCGTGGAGCAGACCGCCGCACCCTGTTCAACCACAAGGCTATCGCCACGGAGTTTTACGAGAAAATGGGCTGGCTGTCCGACAAGGGCAAGCTTACCGACCAGGAGCAGCCTCAGGCGCTGCTGAGCGCACAGCTCGACCTGTTCACCGATCCTGAAGCCCAGAAGCGGCAGGATGCCATCGGCGAGGCCGTGAGGTTCATCGGCAACAACGGCGTGCGCGACTTGCTCAAGATGATCGCGGCGGACCATGCGGAGAACAAGACGAGCGGCCAGACCTTCGGCGGCAAGCTCGGCAACGAAAACGCGTCGCTGACGCCCGAGCAGGTGCGGGCCAATCTCATGGAGGAAGCGAAGGACACGATCAAGGGATTCGCTGTATGGGCGCAGACCGATGTGTTCTACGGGGCCGATACCAAGGGCAACCGCAAGACGCTGGCTGAAGTCGCCAAGATGAAGAGTCCGGCGCAGACGCTCTCGCTCCTCGTAGACGAGGAAGTGACACTGGCGCTGAAGACCTGCGAGCAGGTGATCGCGTCGCTGAAATGGATCGGCGCGCAGCGCAAGGGCAAGGCGGTGCATCTGCGCAAAGGGAAAGGGCCGCACTCATGAAAGCCGCTCTTGATCCGCAGGCCATCATCGAAGCGGTGAGCCGCCGCATGTCGGTCCCTGTGGCCGTGATCATGAATACGTCACGCGGCAGTGCGAAGACGGCGAACGCCCGTCATCTTGCCGCGTGGCTGATGCGCCACGGGTTGAGCATGACCTTCACTGAGATCGCCACGGCGCTGCGCCGCAGAGATCACGGCAGCGCGATGAATTCCGTGGAGACGGTGGAGGCCTGGCGCGGCCAGGACGCCACGATTCACCTCATCACCAACCAACTGCTGACTGCCGTGCGCGGCGACTGACTTTCCCTTTTATGAAACCGATCACCTGCATCTCCAGCGGCCCCTTGGTCCGCAGCCTCAACGGTGGCAAGTACATCATCCGCAACGTGCCGGATGACGAACGGCAGACACCTCTCGTCGCCGCCTTCCTGGAAGACGACGAGGTCGCTCAGATGGTCGTGGCCTCGCCCACGGTGGGCGTGGTGCGCGACTACCGCAAAGCCAGCCTGGATGCCGTGTACGCCTGCGAGACAGACCTCGGCACCAGATTCACGCGCATCGAAATTCCCTGTTAATCGAACCCACGCACACCCACCCAAATGGACTTCATGACCGATAAAGAGATGGAGGGGAAGACGCCCCTGGAACAAGCGAAGCTGGCGATCAGCGCTGTGCTCAACGCGACAAAGGACAACCCATATCTGGCTTATTACGTTGGGCCGATGACGAACTCATGGCAGAAGCTCACTGAGGCTGCCGCCACGCTATGGGAGCGCCCGGTTGAGGAGGTGCGACAGAACTTCATCAACAAGCTGGCCCGGAATCCCGGTGAGGATCTGTGCGGGCAAGACATTGAGCAGGTTTGCCGCAACCTTGGGGCGTTAAGCTTCCATCGCGGCGAGACACTCGACATCAACGGCCAAATCGCTGATGCACCACAGTGGTTCGAGAAGGGCTTTCTCGCGGCCAAAGACAGAGAGGAGGGCGAGTAGCCATGAGCACTCAGGCCTACAAACCTCGCGGCGACAAGCGCCGGCCGCGCTTCAATTCGGATGTGATCCGCCGCACGGACCGGCCTTTGACAACGCCGCAGAAAGTCATGATCAACCGCGTTCAGCGCGCGGCGTTCAAAAAGGCTGAGCAATGCCACGCCACGGATGATCTTGAATTCGACTTGTGGCAGCGCGGCGAAACGATCAAGGCCGTGGATTGCCGCCTAAGCCAGGCGAAGAACGTGCATTTTGAAGCCCTGATGGGTCATTTCTGTGCGCTGGCTGGCCGCATGGAGGAGGCGTATGAATGGATGCTGAAGGCGACGCCCGAAGCGCAGCGGGCGACCTTCATCCGCCACAAGATTGACGAGCTGCTGGCGACACTACCGAAGATCACGGCGGATGAGCTGGAGGAAGAAACGGCAGCTTACCGGCAGGGCTATGGTGATGCGGTGTGCCTGCGCATGTGGCGCTGCAAGATGGACAGCGCGAACGCAAGCCAGCTTGATGTGCTGTACCGCGAGCTGAAGCCTGCTTGCACGGACGCGGCAACCGTGCGGCGCGCGGCGATGCGGGCGATGAAGGGAGGGATGGGAGCATGAATGCCATCCAACATCTCCTTGTGTGTCTTGGCGAAGAAGGGGCCGAAGTCGCTCAGGATGCCGCGAAGGCCCTGCGGTTTGGCCTGGCTGATACCAACTGTCTAAAGCCCGATGGTCCAACAAACGCGGAACGCCTGGTCAATGAACTCAATGACCTGCTGGGTGTGGCCGAAATGCTGGTGTGGTTCGGAGCCTTGCCGGCCGATTGGCAATCAGCTCAAAAGCAGTCAAACAAGAAGGCCAGGGTGGTAGCCTTCATGAAGTACGCAGCGAATGCGGGCACACTGGATCACGTGGCGTTTGAGACCGCCTCCTTGATGATGGAGCCGCCTTCCGATCTTCCAGCTCCAGAAACTCTCAACAAGGAAGGAAAGGGAGTATGATTGAACCCATTGACCTGGTGAAATGCTGCCGCTGCAGGAGGCTGCTGGTGTGGGGTGATCTGCCCTCTGTGAAGGATCGCAAAGACCCCTTTGTGGGGCATACGCAATGCCCGCATTGCGGTTGCCGGACCTTCTTCAAGATGCTGAGCAAGGAACAGCTCGCCACCTGTTGCGTTTGGGGCATTGGCAGCGAAGATCCTTTCCGCAGGTGCACCCGACACGCGGTCTATGTGTCAACCTTTGACGGGGTCGCGACGGAGGCGATTTGGTGCGCATACCACGGCCACCCCAAGACGCTGCGCAAGCAGCTGGAGCGGCACGGCATCCGCAGGATTGAGGAGGTCAAGCCATGACCGAGCTACTCACATGGATCACGGACGGTACCTTGCCGGACGAGGAAACCACGGTGCTGGCCAAGGCTTTGGGCACGGTGGAAATGGCCTTTGTCGAATCGGGCGAATGGTATTGGTCAAGCGGCGGCCACATTCGGGCGCCGGTGATCGGCTGGACTAATATTCCCAAAGGCCCGGAAGCTCCAAAACGTGGTAACCGAAGGGGGGAAGAAGTGATGAACACTCTAAACGAAGAGCAGGTGGAACGAATCATCGCCATCACACGGCATTATTTCGCCGTGGGCATAGGCCTTGGCTTCATTCTGGGCATTTGCGTCTGTGGTGTCGCTCCCTTGGTGCTCGACCGCCTGGCTGCACGCAAACGCGCCAAGGAAGAATGGAGGGCACGGAAGCTGTGAACATGACTGAAGCATGGGGCGAACTCTATCGCGGCACACACATGCTCCTCACAGGCGTGAAGCCGACGCGGGCAGAGCGCAAGGAAATGGGGCGCGGGCTGAACCGGGTGCTGAAACGCCTGGGTAAGATGCAGGCCAGGCTCGCACGGTTACGCCGTCGAGAAGAGGAATCCGATACCCGGCCCAGATGCCTGCGCTGATGAGAACCGCAATGACAGTCACCGAATGGCAGCTCGGCTGGTGCGCCTCCGTGCAACTGGCCGGTGGCAAAGACATGCCTGTGGAACAACTCAGGCAGCTTGGAGCCTTTTTCATGTCATGCCATCCGGTGCGTCCAATGACCCTTTCTTTGGAAGCCTACCAATACGCCTGGCTGATGCACAACTCCGGGGCGCTGGAGTCCAAGACCGCCGACTGAAACGCACGCCTTTGACTGAGCACTTCACACTTAGCCCTCCCTCCATTCTCCCCATGTCCACCTCCCTCACTTTGCCCAGTTCCCATGACAGCAAAATCATCCCGATGTCTGTGTGGTCGGACCTGACCACGGAGGCGCGCAAAAAGGTGGATTGGCTGCGCACGCTGTGCAGCGAATGTGCAGAGCTGCCACGCAGGTGTCGCAAGGCCGGCTATGAGCGTATCGCGGCGTCGACGGGAGGATTGATTTCGGCTTCCACCTTGGAGGATGTGTTTTTGCGCTTCGAGAAGCAGGGTGAGTGGGCTTTGATTGACCGGCGCAAGATGAAGAAGACGGGTACATCGCAGGCTTCCGTTCTGCATGAAAACACGGTGCAAGAATGGGTGCGTATCGCGGAGCTGAATCAGCACTCGGACAGGAAAGATCAGCTGGGCACATTCGGGGGAGCCTGGGAGGCGTTGATACGCTCCATCCTGGATGGCGACAAGGTGCCCGGACTTGGCACCAATGGCGGCGACGGCACATGGCGCGATTTGTGGGTGCGGCTGAACGGCCGGAAGGCGATGCCGGAGACGATCGCGGGCACGCGCTGGAGCCTCTCGGAGCCGCCGCGCGGGCATTCATTGAATAACTTCAGGATGCGCAAGGGGCCGGATCTGGAGAGCGAGATCGCGAGCCGTGGCGGCAAGCCGCTTTTGACGAAGGCAACGCCGATGATGCGAATGGATTACACGAACCTGCAAGCGGTGCGGGTGATCCAGTGTGACGACGTGGAGATCAATCAGCATGTGTGGGTCGAAAACCCGTATCTGAACTGCAAGCGTCAGTGTGTGAAGGTGTCGGCGCTGGTGTGGCGCTGCGTGGGCACGAGGAAGGTGCTCTCGGTGTCGTTGCACCCGGCTTTCAAGCGGCCCGATGGCAGCACGGTGGGGATCACGTTGCGGGATGTGCAGCACGGCCTGGCTCACGTGCTGGCGACGGTGGGCATCCCGCGTCACTGGGACCTGGTGTTTCGCATGGAAAACGCGACGGCCACGGTGGGGGCGGAGGTGAAGTCGATCCTGGAGCGCACCACGGATGGACGGGTGACGATCTCGCACACAGGAGTGTGGAAAGGGGTGATCTTGCCGGACGGTTTTTCAGGCAGCGTGGGCAAAAGCTGGCAGAAGGGGGCGCTGGAGAATTTCAACGGTCAGCTGGCGCGGCGGATGGGCTGGGCTCCGGGCCAGACGGGCGGCAATTACACGCTGAAGCCTGGCGACCTGCAGAAGCGGTTGCAGGACTCGAACAACACGCTGGCAAAGGTCGGCGAGCTGGCAACGGAAGAGGAGCTGCGGGAGCTGATGGCTCATGAATCGCTGGATGACATGCTGCGCCGGTTTGAAGTGGCAGTGCATTGCCTTGAGACGAATCCGAACCATGAGATGCAGGGCTTTGCCGAAGTGGCGGAATGGCGGCAGACAAACGGGGGTGAATGGATGCCCTGGAACAACAAGCTGATGGTGGAGCTGATGCGGGACCTCGGGACTGAGCACGTGAACAAGGTGGTTCTACAAAAGGGGTGCCAGCGCATGATTAAAGAGACGATCGTTCAGCGCTGGGACCGGCTCTATCGGCCTGCGGATTTCGACAAGCTGCCGTTCAGCTCGCTGTGCTTCCTTTATATGGACGTGGCCGCCGCGAAGTGGTCTGCGGTGAATGAGGTGGAAGCGACGCTGCCACGGGGCAAGACGTATGTGTTTCGCGGGCCTGAACACAGCTGCCAATACGGCGACAAGGTGAAGGCGCATTTCGTTGCGGAGCATCCCTCGCTTGGCTGCGTGCTGGTGGATGAAGCGGGCATCCCGGTGGGCCGGATGGAATTCCGCCGCTCGGGCGAGTGGGGCGACTTCGCCTGGCAGGACGGCGAGCGCAAAGACCAGGAGGCGGCGAAGGTGGCAGTGATGACGCAGATCCATCGGCGTCACACGAACAAGGGGAAGCGCACGGCGCGTCTGGATCATGGCGTGCGGCAGCTGAACCTTCTTAACAACATCGCGGAGCGCGAGGGCCTGGACGCACCGGAGAGCGCTGCGGCGCTGTCGGTGGTGAATGCCTTTGATGAATTGCCCGCGCCACAGGCACGGTCGCGGCGGCCGCTGCCAGCTCCAGTGGTGGCCCATGACCTGGACGCGCTGCGCGCTGAACGCTCGCAGCTGGCGGAACAACAGGCGGCAGCGCCACGGACGGCCTTCAAGTGGGCGAGCAAGTGATTTTCATTCAACCAACAACCAAGGACATAACCATGAGCTTTATTTCACACGTCAATGATGCGATCGAACGTCGCGAGGCCGAACAGGACGCCGCAGAAGCACCTGCCAGCAGTTTGCCGCAGACGGTATGGGTGCCGAGCCCGGAGCTGCGCAGCGACATCGACCAGATTGAGGCCTGGCGCATCGCGGCTGGGGTGAGTGTGGAGGTGCTGGCCTCATACACGCTCAATCCGAAGACGCACAAGAAGCGCACGGCAGGTACCTGGCGTTACAAGATCGTTCCTGGCATCTACGGCGGCAAGGACGGCACGAGCATTGTGCATGATTTCATGGCGGCGGCGGAACGCTGCGAACAGGCGCTGGTGGAGCGGTCGCGCGGCGGCCCGTTCGTGCGCACCCAGGTTTACGAGGAGTTCATTGAGGTCATCAAGACGGCGGAGGCTCGTGAAGGGCTGTCAGCGGAGCGGCTGGTGATGGCGGTGGGGCGCACACGGCAGGGCAAGACGCGGAGTTGCGTGCAGGCCGTCGAGGAGCTTGGCAACGGGGTGATGATCCATGCTCGCCGGAGCTGGAAGTACTCATATCAGGCGATCCTGCGCAAGGTGTGCCGTGCGGTGGGTGTGGCGACGGTGAAGCCGGCCAGATCGAAGCGAGGCAAGCCGACTGACATGAACGCGGAGGAGCTGGAGGATGCGCTGGAGGCGGAGCTGCTCGCGACCAGGCGCACGCTGTACTTTGAAGAGCTGTCGAAGGGTAACATCAGCCCTGGGCTGCTGGAGCTTTGGGTAACGCTGCTGAATGCGACGAAGGCGACGGTTGTGCTGGCGATGAATCCTGACGCCCTGGATTATCTGCGGTCGGTCGCGAAGCAAAAGCGTCCGGGCGACGATGGTACGCCGGCTGACATTGCGGCTCAGATCCTAGCGCGCGGCCGGATGGTGGTGTTTGCCGGGGTTGAGCAGCCTGCGGCGCTGGCGATCCTGGAACGGTCAATGCCGGGCGCTCCTGGCCTCCAGGAAGCGGCGGCGCTGCTCACTGAGGCCGGGGCCACGGGCCTGGGTGCCTATTCGCTGGTGACCGAGGTGGCGAAGAGCCTGGCGCTGACAGCCCCACAGGGCACCACGTTGACCAGGACGCTGGTGGAACGGGAGATCGCCCGCTACAACCTCAGGTTCGTGTCAGGCAGGCAGTGTGCAGACCGCGTGCAGAGCCTCGGCAGGGCGGCACTCTGCGCCTAGAAAGTGGGTTGAATCGGCTGTTTTGCCGCTCACAGGCGTGCTTTGTGGGTTGAGTGGCAGGCCGTTTTCCGGCTTATTCCGGGTTGTTCTGCCTTGTTCTGCTCATCATTTCGCCCACCCGGTGCCATAGCTTCGGCAAGCTCATCGCCTTCAGACGATGGGCGTACCAGGAAAGTTTGGAACTGCCATTCATGGCGGGAGACAACCGGGAGATCGCACGCGGCAGCTCCTAGCTATCGCCCGCGCTCCCGTCTGTCAATCCCCTGGGCGACCTTCCCTGCCACGAACGGCCAGCCCCATCACTCGACCACCTGCCCAGGTTCACAGTCATCATCAAGCCATTCGTCATCGTGCTCGTTGATCGCCAGACCCGCTTCTTCGAGGAGACTCGCGAATTCCTCGCCGAAGCTGACGTGCACGTGATGTTGCTCCTGCGTCCGAATGCATTCGATCAGCCGCTCCTTGTCATGCAAGGCATGGGTGAAGGCTCCGCAGCCATCCTGCCAGTGCGAGAATGAAGGAAACGCCTGCTGCCCTTTGATCCAAGAGGCCGATGCGGTCTTGATCTCATGGATGAGGTCCGACAACGCCACCTCCGGATGCAGGCTGATGAGAATATGAACATGGTCTTCGACGCCACCGATGCGGTAAAGATGGCATTGGCGCTTCTGGACCACGCCCCAGATGAAACGGTAGAGGTCATCACGGCGAGGCTTGCCGAGAACTCGTTCACGGTTCTTGGTGGAAAAGACCACGTGGTAGATAATCTGCGCGTAGATGGACATCGGGCGCGGGCAGCCGAGGAGACTCCTGCGCTCTTACAGAGCGCGAGCCGGGGGTGCAACGAGTTCCCAGGGAATCGGTCGCTCAAGCTCCCTCATCCCTGGGCTGGATTCCGGAGGGCGTTTCAGGCCATGAGGAAGCCAGGAGATGGGATTGCAGGGGGCGATGCCTACAACTTGCCTCTCAGCCCTTTGGTTTCAGGTCGTTTACAGGGCACTCGATTTGTAACCAGATTCGAGTGGCTGGACGATGTGCCACGGGGGTGCAATCCCTGGTACGGGGCTGAAAGTCCAAAGGAATCCAGCCCAGGGATGAGGGAGCTTTGGCGACCGATTCCCTGGGTGCCGCAGGACGGATTCCGCGCTCTGAAGGAGCGCAGGAGGCTTGCGAATACGCGAGCTTCTCAATCCCACACGTACCGCTCATCAAACTCGATGTCGTATTTGCGCAACATCACCCGCAACTCGTCCTGGAAGGAGAGTTTCTGATGATGTTCATGCTGGTTCCGAATGTATTGCCTCACGTCATCGAGGCCCGACTGGCTCACTGAGAAGGCACCGTAACCGTTCTGCCAATGAAAACCCCTCAACTCGGGGCCCTGGCCCTGCAACCAAACACCGGATCCTCTTTTCAACTCCCCGATCACTTCGCTCAAGGACTTCGTTCGTGACAGCACGAAAAGCACGTGCGCGTGATCCGGCTCGGTGTTGATCTCCACGGAAGTGCACCCCAGTTCGCGAAGAATGCCGCCCATGTAATGGTGCAGTGCGGATGCCAGATCACCGGGCAGGACACGTTCCCGATTCTTCGTGGAGAAGACGCCGTGGATATAAATTTTAGCGAGGGATTGGGCCATGACTCTTGCGCTCTTTCAGAGCGCCGGTTGGGGGTGCAAGGTTCCCAGGGAATCGGTCGCCAAAGCTCCCTCATCCCTGGGCTGGATTCCGTATGGCGTTTCAGGCCATGGTTCAAGCGGCACCGGAAAGCGATGCCATTCCCACGTTTACGAATCCGCGAAAGCCTGGTCCACCATCTCGCACAGGATGTGCCCCACGATCATGTGGCACTCCTGGGCGTGGGCGGTGACTGGCGAGGGGGCCCTGAAGGCGATGTCGGCGATGTCGGCCGCGCGGCCGCCGGATTCAGCGGTAAAAGACACGGTGAGGCAGCCTTTGGCTTTCGCCGCCTCAAGACCCGCAAGGACATTGGGGCTGTTGCCAGAGGTGGTGATGCCGATGGCGATGTCGCCCGCATAGGCAAGCCCTTCAATCTGGCGCGCAAAGATGGTCTCGAATCCAAAGTCGTTGCCGCAGGCGGTGAGCATGGAGGTGTCCGTGGTCAGGGCCAGCGCCGGCAGGGAGCGGCGGTTGAGCCGGTAGCGGATGACAAATTCCGCCGCGAGATGCTGGGCGTCCGCCGCGCTGCCACCGTTGCCGAAGAACAGCACTTTGCGGCCGGCGCGAAGACAGTCGATGACCGCGACAGACAGCTTTTCCAATAACGGCATGTGCTCAGGCAGGCGCTCGACGGCGGCATGGTGGGCGGCGAGCTGCTGGGTAAAGATGTCGGAGAATGCGGACATGGGATGGTTCAGAAGGCGTTGAGCAGCTCATCTGGCGTGAGCGTCGCGGTGCCAAGCTTGCCGACGACGATGCCGCTGGCGTGGTTGGCCACTTCTGCGGCGTCATGCAAGCTCAGGCCGGAGGCGAGGGCCAGGGTGAGCAAGGCGATGGCGGTGTCGCCCGCGCCGGATACATCGTACACCTCGCGGGCGCGGGTGGGAATGTGGTGCGGCGTCGCAGGTTCGCCGGCATTGAAGATCACCATGCCCTGCTCGCCAAGGGTGATGAGGATGTGCGGCACCTGCCACTTGTCTAACAGACGCCTGCCGACTTCAAGAAGCTGCGGATCCTTGGTGGGATCACCCGGTGTGTGGCGGTCGTCAATGCCCGCAGCGGCAAAGGCCTCCAGCCGGTTGGGCTTGACCAGGGAGACCCCCTTCCAGTCGAGCGGATTGCGCGGCGAGGGGTCCACGGTCAGCAGCTTGTCAAACTCTCTGGCGAGGCGCACCAGCAGTGCGACGAGCGGCTGGGTGACGAAGCCCTTGCCGTAGTCCTCGATGATGATGGCATCGAGACCGGCAATTTTCGCGCGCACACGTTGCTCGACTTCGACAAGTTCAGCGTCGCTGAGCTGCTGGAGCACCTCGCGGTCCACCCGCACAATCTGCTGCTGGCGGGCGGAGATGCGGGTTTTGCAGATGGTCGGCAGCGTTTCATCGACGAGCAGCGTGTCCGTGCTCACGCCTTCTTCATTGAGCAGGGTGCAAAGCTTCTTCGCTTCGGCATCCCGGCCCACCCGGCCCATGATGAAGCCATGCGTGGTGAAGGGCGACAGGTTGCGCGCCACATTGGCCGCGCCACCCGGAAACAGGGTCTCGCGCACCACTTCGACCACCGGCACGGGAGCTTCCGGCGAGATGCGCCGCACATTGCCCCAGACAAAGTGATCCAGCATCACGTCGCCCACCACGAGGATGCGGGCGCTGGCAAACGATTGAAGGGTGGCGACGGTCATTCGAGACTGGAGTTTGTCGTTCCGGCTAAGCCCCCCGGCGCTTGCGCACCGCCTGCGCCAACTGCTCAAGCACGGTCTCCGTGGTTTCCCAGTTGATGCAGGCATCGGTGATGCTCTGGCCATATTTTAGCGGCACATCCGGCTTGGTGTCCTGGCGGCCTTCGACGAGATGACTTTCGATCATGACACCGGTGATCGCCTTGCTGCCTCCTGCAATCTGTTCGGCAATGCTGGCGGCGACGCCGGGCTGTTTGCGGTAGTCCTTGAGGCTGTTGCCATGGCTGCAATCGACCATGACGTAGGGCGGAAGTCCCTTGGCGTTGAGCTGGGCGACGACATTCGCCACCGCTTCCGCATCGTAGTTGGGCGAATGCTTGCCTCCGCGCAGAATGACGTGGCAGGTGTCGTTGCCGCGAGTGGTGACAATGGCCACCACGCCTTCCTTGGTGACGCTGAGGAAGTGATGCTGCCCGCGTGCGGCCTCAATGGCATCCAGAGCGACCTGCACACCGCCATCGGTGCCATTCTTGAAGCCTACGGGCATGGACAAGCCCGAGGCGAGCTGGCGATGCACCTGGCTCTCCGTGGTGCGGGCGCCAATGGCTCCCCATACGACCGCATCGGCGATGTACTGGGGCGTGATGACATCGAGGAATTCGGTGCCTGTGGGCAGGCCAAGATTGAGAATGTCGAGCAGCAGACGTCGGGCCTGCTTGAGACCGGTGTTGATGTCGAAGCTCTCGTCAAGGTGGGGATCATTGACAAAACCCTTCCAGCCCACCGTGGTGCGCGGCTTCTCAAAATACACACGCATCACCAGATCAAGATCGGCGGCATGCCGTTCGCGGGCCTTGACCAGGAGTTTCGCGTACTCCAAGGCCGACTCCCGTTCGTGAATGGAGCAGGGGCCGACAACGACAAGCAATCGGTCGTCCTTGCCCTGCATGATGTTCTCAGAATCCTTGCGGGCGCGTTCCACGAAGGCTGCGGTGGTCTCCGCCACCGGCCATTCTTGCATGAGCGCAGTGGGTGAAATGATCGAACGAATGCGCTCGATGCGGAGGTCGTCTGTGGGATGGGCGTGGCTCACGGTAGTGTTGGAAAAGTGGGGCGGGTAATGTGGCGAGGCCTAGGACATGCGCAAGGCTCGAGCCTGCTCTATTCACCGTCCCTTGTGGGATCCCGGCAAGCTGCCGCGCCTAGGTCACTGGAGGTGCCCGGATCTTCGCTGATCAAGAGAAGACCCGGAAAGGGCAGGGGAACGCTCTCCAGACGATGCCAACGGCTGCCAATGAAGATGAGGCGGGTTCAAAAGGGTGCGCACATGGAGTTTAGAGAAATTACGGCCATTTTGCATTCCACAACGAGCGAGGAAAGCTGAAACCATCAACACGGTCCAAATAATCACTCGGAAGAATCCTGCCCGGGCCTTCGCTAAGCCCACCAATCCGGCATTTGTGGCCATTGACAGCAGGCGACGTGCAGGGCAGGGTTTGTCGTCACTGACAAGACTGGACAGTGAATTCCGAGGCACCATGGCCACCCAACGCCATTCCAACGATGACGAGATCCCACCGGTACCGGCGGGAGGAATGCTCGCCCAGAGCATCGTGGAGCTCCTTTCCACCACAGCCTCGGGACTGGTCTTTTGGTCTCGGCAGCCTTTTGAGATGGCTGTGGAACTGCAGCTCCGTGTTCGCGCCACTGCCCTGCCAGCCACCGCCAAGGGAAGCTCGGAACAACTGCGCGAAGGCTGGATGCTGAAACGGGGATTCGTGGTGCAGTGCCAGCCAGCCCGTCGTGCGGATGGCACGGTCGGTTTTCAGGTGTCGCTGCTGTTCATTCCATTCATCGCGTCCTTTGAAAAGGAACCCAAGCGGCCACGGCGGCCCTTGCCTCCAGACAAGGGCGTCTTTCCTCGGGGCCGCAACCGGTCGTTCGGCTTGAATTAAGCGGGTGCCCTGGGATTCCCTGAGGGCTACCGGATGGGTGAGAAGTCCGTCGCCTTCATGTACACGGATTTCACGCCGGCGGGCTTCACGGTGAGAGGACCGTCTTTTTCACTCTCGGCCTTGACCTTCACCCAATCGGGATCGGCACGGAGGTCATCAAAGGATTTGATGCCTGCTTCCTTGCTGGCGTGGCCGATGACGTAGATGAGTTTCGTCCCCGCGCCCTTTTGACCGGCGATGGGGGTCCAATAGCCGACATTGAGCATGCCATGCTTGGCAAACAGGGCCAGCTCATGATCGCGGAAGCGACTGTTCATCGTCGGCAGCTTGCCCTCATTGCAGGTGTAGGTGCGCAGCTCAAACACCTGATCCCCGGTACCTGCGCTTTTGGCGACAGGAGGCGAATAATCGGTGGCAGACATGTAGGTGGACTCCGGCGGCTTGGCGAGGATCTTGCCATTGGCTTCGCTGGCTTTCGCCACGGCCTGCCACTCAGGGTCCTTGCTGAAGGCAGCCCAGGATGCTTTCGCAGCCACAGCGCTCTTGTGGGCGATGATGTAGATCAGGGTGTTCTCCGCACCGTTTTCCTTGTCCATAGGCACCCAATAGCCGATGTTTTCCATGCCGTGCTTTTCGAAGATCTTGCAGGTGTGGTCACGGAAGCGGGTGAGCAAATCGGGCAGCTTGCCTTCGTTCGTCGTATAGATGCGCAGTTCGAAAACGCGGGTGTCGGCGGCGGCCTGAGCGTTCCAGGATGCAAAGAAAACCAGCGCCGCTGCGCAGGCAATGACCGTGGTTTGAAGACGATGGGCAATCCAGTTCATGAGAAATAAAGTGTGCGGGTTGAGTGGCCGAATGTCGAGCGTTGATGTATTGCAAGTCAAGAAGCTTGCCGCGGCAGGATGCCATGGCTTGAGTGCTGCCTATGAACGAGATTAACATCCGCCCTTTTCAGCCAGTTGACCTTATTCGGCTCCGCGAGATCACGCTGGCCTCCTTCGGCGGTGTCGCGCTGGACCAGTTGCTGGAACAAAAGCTGGGGGCCTGGGATGAGCTCGGCTGGAAGGCGCGCAAAGCCGGCCAGATTGATGACGACTGCGCCGCCAATCCTGGGGGCGTCTTTGTCGCCGAACGGGCGGGGCAGATTCTGGGCTACATCACCACCCGGGCGGACCGGCCCAACAGCCGTGGGCGCATTCCCAACATGGCGGTGACAGAGGAAGCCCGCGGCCTGGGTTTGGGACGCCGGCTTGTCCTCCATGCGCTGGACTATTTCCGCCTCCAGGGCCTTAAAATCGCGCAAATCGAAACGATGGCCTCGAACGAGGTGGGGCAGCATCTCTACCCCTCATGCGGCTTCGAGGAAGTGGCTCGGCAGGTGCACTATGCGATGAGGCTTTGAAGCCGCTTTCCGCTACTGCGTCGGCTGCATCGTGAAGACGGCCTGCGTCATCTGATTGGCCTCGGCCACGGTCATGCGCTTGAGTTCGTGACCGGCCCCCCAGGAGTCAGTGAAAAGGACCTCGCCGATCTTGGTATTGAACCCAATGATCAGGCGCATGTGACCGCCGCCTGACTGGCGGTCCTGGATCACCACGGGACGGAGGCCGCCAGGTCCACTTCCTCGGGCCGACATTGCCAGCGGCGAGGACGGCAGCTCAACGGCCCAGAGCAAGGGAATGCCAGCGTTGACGTTGTCCTGGATCAACTTCACCAGATCGCCCTTCCAGGCGCGCTCGATCTCGGCACCGCGCATGCCTTCCAGTCCATAGCTGCGTGGCAGCTTCACCACTTTGACCCGCATGTTGTAGCGCTGGTCGATCTTGCGCAAAGCCGCGTACATGTCGCTGGGCCGGGTCCCCTTTTCGGCGTCGTTCTTCACCACCTGGGCGATTTCGTCCTGATCACACTTCACGCCCATGTAGTTGAAAATACGGGCGCAGGAAGCGGAAACGCAGTAGCCCTTTTGACCCTGGTCAATCATCGGCACGCCAGTGAGATAGATGTCTCCTGAGGCAAGGTCACGCTTGATGTTGCTGGACAGGCTGGACCGGCTCTTGGTAGTCGCGTTATCGCCGATGCCGGCAAGATTCAGCAGTTCCGCCCGGCCGCTGGCCGGCATGAGTTTCACGCGCAGGAACTCCACCTTCCCCTTGGGCGCGTCCTCATTGAATTCCATGAGGGCCAGCGTGTGGGGAGTGGTCCACAAATAGCCTTGCTCTTTGAGAAGGTTGCGACCGGCGGGGACGGTGCGTGTGGGCTGGACCTTCAACAGGGCTCCCAAAGCACGGCCGGTGGCCTTGAAAACCGCATCGAACTGCTCTGCCGTCACGGCCCCGCTGTTGCCGCGGGTGAGCAAAGTCAGGATGAGCTTGGCGGCCTTGCCGTGGCGGAATTCGATGCTGGCCTCTTCCGCATTCACCGCATCGTCAAACAGGAGCAAGTCGGTGCTGGTGTTGCTGAACACATGGCGCGTGAGCAGCACGCCGTCTTTGGCCGAGGTGGTCCATTTGTAGAAAGGGGTCTCTTTGAAGCTCAGACCAGGCATTCTAACCGTTTCCTCAAACGCCTCGGGCGTGAGACTCCACAACCCGGGAACCGCCATCATCTGATCCAGACGCACGAAGAACTCAGGCTGGCTCTGCCGGGATATACCACCCACCTTCGGCTGTGCCGACAGCAGTGTTTGCGGCGGAGCAATGGACAACGCAAAGCTGCTCGCGTCCGCCGTCATCAGGGCCACACCCTTCTCACTGCTCCAAAGTTCGGCGTTTGCATGCTGTTGCGATTTCCAGCCGATTTGGGGCTTCGCTGCCGGGATGGCGCTGCACCCCAGCCTGGCGCTCAAGCCGGACCGCAGCTTGGCAAGGGTGTCTTGATCCACATGCTCGGAAGCCAGGTCGATCATCGTGGGTTTGCCCTCGGTAAAGGTCACGTCCGCATGGCTCAGAGGCACGGCCCCGTCCAAAATCGACAAGTCCACGCTCACATTGGAGTAGGGCTGCGTAGAAAAGGCTGCCCGCGCGTGGCCGCCCTGCCAGCGTATAAAAGGATTTTCGCGAAACCCGGCACTGGTGAACTCCTTCTCGATGCCTTCAGGTGTCAGTGCAAAGGCATGGCCCGCCTCCAGGAGAGGGGTCAAATCCAGCTTCAAATGGTTCTCCGTCTCCTGGCCGGAACAGACAGCAGACTGCAGAGCCACCACCACCCAAAGCCCATGTGCGAGACTGGTAAAACGCATGCCCCACTTTATAGCGAAATCATGGTCGCAGGGCAAGCCTGCTGGGCAGGGGTTTGACTGGCACCCTCTTGCGCTCCCTGGGGTTCCTGGCCGCTGAAGGCCTTGGAAAGCGCCAGATGCCCGTTGCGGACATCGTACATCAGTCGGGAAAGTCATTGCGGCAGGTGACCAGAACTGATTGCCTGTAAGTCACCACAAAGGGCACCGAGTATGCAGCGATTCGATTTTTCCGTTAGCCAGCACCATGGAGCATTATCTCTACTCGCCGTCTTCTGGCTCATCGCCAGCTTCGCTTGGAAATTCTACCGGCATCGCAAACGGGGAGTCGTGTTCCCGACTCTCGACTCCACCCGGATTCGATTTACCGAGGGCATGGCTTCAGGCAATTCAGACAGGAGCATCTTCACCCGCCTCGGCGGTGCGAGGCGCTGCCTGCGAGTCACCGTAACCGACCACGAGGTTTGGATTCGCCCGTTCTTCCCGTTCAACCTCATCTCGGAATCCGACCTTGAGCACCGCATCGCCCGCGACTCGATTTCGTCAGCCCGGCTTGCCTAGTCCACGTTTGGTCATCTCGTGTTACTCGACTTCCGGCTGGCCGATGGCAAGTCGCGTCAGGTGTCACTCGTTCTACAAAAACCGAACGCGTTTCTGAGCCCCCTCAAAGGCCCACCACCATTGCCCTGAACTCCAACGAAGTACCACGTATTTGCAGCACGGGAACCACTCTGCGGTCAGGTGACCGATGTTGGGGAAGTGTTTGGTTCCGACGCGGTGCGTTTTTCACATTTCAAAAATTCTGTCGTGGGCTACAATGGGCCCATGCAAACAAAACCCGATGTGGACGTGGGGCCGTTGATGAGAACGGCTGCGGAACAAGAGCGTGCGCGTAAAAAGCGTGCCGCTGTCACGAAGCCCAAGCTCGGCTGGCGATCCGTTGTGGGGCTTCTTGGCGACTCTCCGTTTGAGCGGGAAGCATGGGCCGTGGGAGAAGCATGGCGAAAGGGCCAGAAGGAACCCTGACGTTCGAATGCTGGTTCTAGACACCAATCACCTTCGAGAGCTGGCAATGGGCAGTCCCATGGGTCTGCGGCTCGAACAACGCCTTGCCGCCTCGGATGATCAGGCCGTCACGACCATTGCCAGCGCAGAGGAGGTCTTGCGAGGCCGCCTTGCGAAACTCTCAGCAGCCAAGGATGTAGCTGATCAAGTGCTTGCATCGGAACGCTTGGGGGCCTCGATTCAGTTCCTTGCCGGCTTCGCGCTTCTGCCATGGGACCTGGAGGCAACGGAACGATTCCGCCTGCTCCGACAAGCGGGCGTGCGCATCGGCACACTGGATCTAAAAATCGCCTGCATCGTGCTCGAACATGATTCCACTCTCCTGACTCGTAACACAGCTGACTTTGCCAAGATCCCGGGACTGCGATTCGAAAACTGGCTAGACTAAACTCATGCCGGGAAAATGAATGCCCGAATGACAATAAGTTTTCACTTCCTACCGGAGGGAGGCAAGCCCCGCGCCCCCGCCTCCCGGCGTCTCCATGCGCAGACGATCTCCAGGCCCGACGCCGATGCTGGCGCTTGAAGGCAGCACTTGTTCCCCTCCATCCGCTCGGATGAGGGTCTGCCTGCCCGGCTGGCCCGCTTCACCACCGTCAATTCCAAAGGGCCCGCTCTGCCGATGCTGGGTCAGCAGCGACACAGTGAGCGGCTCGAGGAATTCGAACTCGCGCACGACGCCATCACCGCCACGCCACTGCCCGTGACCCCCTGAGCCCTGGCGAATGGCAAACCGTTGCAGTCGCACGGGATAGCGCTGCTCAAGGATTTCGGGATCGGTGATCGCGGTATTGGTCATGTGCGTGTGCAAAGCGCTCGCACCGTCGTACCCGTCGCCCGCTCCGGCACCGCCGGCGATGGTTTCATAGTAGCCGAAGCGCTCGTTGCCAAACAAGAGGTTGTTCATCGTGCCCTGGCTGCAGGCTTGCAGATGGAAGGCTGCGATTAACGTGTCCACCAGGCGCTGGCTCACTTCCACATTGCCGCCCACGACGGCCGGATCACGCGCCGCATCGCCGCTGAAGACCGGGTTCAAGAGTGTGCCCTCGGGCAGAATCAGCTCGACCGGTTCCATCAGCCCTTCGTTCAAAGGCAGATCCTCCTGCAGCATCAGCCGCAACACGTAGAGGACCGCGCTGCTGACGATGGCCCGTGTGGCATTCAGGTTGCCTGGATGGGTGGCCGAGGTCCCGGTGAAATCCAGGCACAAGCGGCCCCCCTCGTTCTTGACCGCCACTCGAATCACCGAGCCGTCATCCAGCCGCTCCTCGGCCTGCGCGTCGGGGACCAGTGCCAGGCGCTGGCGCATGACCTGGCCGGAGTGCGCCAGGATGTGCTGCATGGCTTCGCGCAGGACCGTGGGTGAGGCAAAGGTGCCCAGGCGTTCCACACCAAGCCGGTTCGCGGCCAGTTGCGCATGCAGATCGGCAAGGTTGTCGGCCACGTTGCGGGTGGGATAGAGGACGCTCGTCAACATCGCCGACACTTCCTCAAACAAGGGGACGCCGCGCCGGACCATAAGCCGCGGGGCGATGACCACACCTTCCTCGATCAGATGATGCGCGTGGGCTGGCATGGATCCGGGTGTCATCCCGCCTATCTCGGCGTGATGAGCCCGGTTGGCGACGTAGCCGACGAGCGCGCCGACGTCATCAAAGACCGGGGTGATCAGCGTGACATCGGGCAAATGCGAACCACCAAAAGCCGGATGATTGGTAATACAGGTGTCGCCGGGCTGAAGGGCAGGGAGGCTCTTGACAACTTCACGCACGCAAACACCAAGCGCTCCCAGGTGCACCGGGATATGCGGGGCGCTGGCAATGAGCTGACCCCGCGCATCAAGCAAGGCACAGGAAAAATCTAGGCGCTCGCGGATGTTCGTTGAAATGGAGGTGCGCCTGAGCAAGGCGCCCATGTCATCCACGAGGCTGTGAAAGCGGTGACGCAACAGCTCGGGGGAAGCGGCGGAGGGAAGGGGCTCGGTGCCGGCGGACTCGCGATTGAGCAGGTAGCCAAAGTCGGTCACCTCCTGGCAGCTCCAGCCGGGCTCCACCACGAGGGTGCTGTAGGCGTCTTGAATCAGGGCCGGCCCGTGCAGGCGTGTTTCCGGCAGCTTGAGAGGGTGAACAGACTGCTCTGCCTGTCCGGCCCGCACCGCCACGCGCAGGCTCACCAGTTCCACCACGCGGTCCGCTGGCGGTGCATAGCCAAACAGGCGCGCGTAAGCTTCATCATACGCCTTCTGCAAAGCGGCGGGATCGCGCACCTCGATTTGAATCGGGGTGTCCTGCCCGCGCAGTCGCAGCTCGGCCATCACATGGGGCACTGCGCTGCTGTCCGCCTGAATCGCAGCACGCGCTTCGTCGGCAAGTTCCGTGATCCATTGGTGCACCATTGGTTGGGCGTCATCCAGGCCGAGGAGCACTTGTTTTTCCGCAAACGCCTCCGGCACGGCCTCGTGCAGCCCAACAGCGCTCAAGATGCCTGCGTGGCGCGGCACGATAATGGCGTTGATTCCCAGCTTGGAGGCGACGGCGCAGGCGTGCTGCGGCCCCGCGCCACCAAAGGCCAGAAGCGCGTAGTCCTGGGGGGCATAGCCTTCTGCCACGCTGATCTTGCGAATCGCATCCGCCATGTGTTCCACAGCGAGGGCGAGCAGCGCCTGAAGCAGTTCTTCGGATGAGACAGGGGCCGTCGTTTCGCGGACCACGATTTCGAGCAGTTCGCCAAGCCTAGTTTCAGCAGCGGCGCGGTTCAGAGGAATGGGCGCGCGTTGCGGATCGAAGCGGCCCAGGAGCAGGTTGACATCGGTAATGGTGAGCGGTCCGCCCCGGCCATAGCAGGCTGGGCCGGGACTGGAGCCTGCACTGTGCGGTCCCACTGCCAAACCTGAAGCGGTCCAGGCACAGATTGATCCGCCGCCAGCTGCGACGGTTTCCACCGCCACACAGGGGGCAAGCAAGTTCATGCCTGCGACGCTCTGGGTAAAACGATAGCCGGGCCGTCCTTCCAGACGTGCCACGTCCGTGCTGGTGCCGCCCATGTCGAAGGTGATGATTTTTTTGAAACCGGCCTGTCTGGCGACATTCGCCGCTCCGATGGCCCCGCCAGCAGGACCGCTGAGCAGCATGTGCATGGGCTTGATGGTGGCGGCGCTCTCCAGACCACCCGCACTCGTCATCACCTGCAAGGAAACTTCGCCCAACGGATCTGCCACTCCCTTCAGGAAATTTTGCACTGGGCCCGTGAGATAGGCATTGGCCACCGCAGACTGGGCCCGGGGAAGGATCTTCGCAAACGGGGCCAGGCCACTGGACAGCGACACATGCTGGAAACCCGCTTCCCTGAGCAACTCCCCGACACGCTGCTCATGGATCGGATTGATGAAGCTATGAAGCAACGCCACGGCCGCATGCTGAATGCCTGCGCAGACATAGTCCCTGGCCACAGCACGCACTGCTTCCTCGTCCAAGGAGCACAGCACCCGCCCCTGCGCATCGAGGCGTTCCAATACTTCCTCCGTCACCTCATGAAACTGTGGCCTGGGCTCATGCTTCAGGGCGAATAAATCGCTCCGGCGCTGATCACCGATCGCCAGCAAATCGCCAAACCCTTGGGTGATGAACAGGGCCACCCTTGAACCTTTGCGCTCCAGCAGGGCATTGGTCGCACGGGTTGTCGCCACACGCACCTGAATGGGCGGAAAAGCGTGGCCGAGCGCCGTGCCGGTCAGCAATCGCACCCCCAGCACCGGGGCCTCCTCGCCAGTCTTCAATTCGACCAAATCACCGGGCTGCCACTCCTCTGGCACGGACCCCCGCAAGGTGAACACACCAGTCTGAACATCCCAATCCACCACAAGACGGCTGCTGCAGTCACCCGTCACCCCCGCCATTTCAAAACCGATGAAAAAGCCGCTCTCCGTATCCCAATGGTCAGCGAGACGCACCTGACGCTCGCTGAGGCGCTCGACCACCCTGCTGCGAAGGCAACCCGCCGACAAGACTTTGCAGCGCTTCTGCACCCCTTCAGGCGTCAACGCGAAGCAATCAGTGAAGGTTCCACCAGTATCCGCCGAGTAGTGCCACATCCTCTTTTGCTATTCCTCATCCAGCCAGAAGCTCAAGGAAGTCTTTTCTAGTGGCTAGAATCGCGCAAACCTCTGCACCGGGTGGCGGAATTGTTGCAGTTCTTCACACCTCTGTTTCTGAGAGTTGATTTGTCCAACATCACTTCTTTATCAGTAATCAGTGTGAGTATGCGAACAACCCTGTTCCACGGCGATGTCAGGGGGGTTCCACGGGCAAAAGCGATCTGGACAAGGACGGGCACAACTTCAGTGAAATCACCAGCGGCCTGAACAAGTGCCAGGTTGTTGCGTTTGCGGACACTTGTTGAGGGTCGATTACGAGACCGGTGGGGATAACTTTGCTTTGCTGACCAAGTCGTTGAGGAGCGGGTTGCCGATGGCAGCCCGGGCGGCTTCGATTTCGGCTTCTTTCTTGCTGCGGCCAGAGCCTGTGCCAAGAGGCTGGCCACGCCATGACACGACTGCGTCATAAACTTTCTCATGGTCGGGACCTGTGACTCCCACGATTTGGTAGACAGGCAGGAGGTTGGTGACGTCCTGGGTCAGCTCTTGCAGCACGCCCTTGGGATTGGTGTGCTCCTCCTGGCTGCTTGCTTCGTCGGACAGCATCCCGTCCATCAGCCGCATGACGATGCTGGTAGCGGCACTGAGGCCGCCATCGATGAAAGCAGCTCCGAGGAGGGCTTCAAAGACGTCAGCAAGAGTAGAGTCACGGTCCCGGCCACCATTGGACTCTTCACCGCGGCCCATCTCGATGTAGCAGCCCAGTTGGAGAGATCGTGCGAGTTTGGACAGGGCTTTGGTGGAAACCAGACTGGCCCGGGTTTTGGTCAATCCTCCTTCATCGGTGTCCGGCATGCGCTGGAACAATGCATCTGACAAGACAAGCTGGAGTACGGCGTCACCGAGAAATTCCAGCCGTTGATTGTCTTTGGTCGGACGCTGCTGCTCATAGGCCAGACTGGCGTGAGTGAGAGCCTCAGTGAGCAGAGCGGGCTGTCGGAAGGTGTAGCCGAGAATGCTTTCCAGTGATTCCATGCGGTGGGGATGCCCTGACTTTAGCGCTGCTGCCGTGACTGGCAATGAACAGGATAAGAAAGGGTGGGGTGATCGACGGGACTCGAACCCGCAACAACCAGAATCACAATCTGGGGCTCTACCATTGAACTACGACCACCATCTTTTGGGGAAAGGCGGACCAGATACTAGCAGTGAAGAATGGAGGTGCCAGCGAAAAGTTTTGCAGCAGAAAAGGACCGTAGTCGAGGTTGGGAGCATTGGAGCGCATGTGTGCAATGAGTGGCAATGTTTGGAAAAATAAAATATGCAAACCGGATGGCTGTTACGCGTGCATAGAGTATTGAGAAATAGGCTAGAGTGTGAGTGGAGGAGGGGATGTGCTCAACACACAGCCGAATGATTGCGAATGGAGGTTTGATGGCTGGACCTCGGTGCTGTTCCTGCAACCCACCGGAATTCGCTTCCGTCATTGGCTGGTCGTTGATCCTGCGGGCTCTGCAATGACGGTGGGCCGGGGAGACGGGCCTTTCAGTCACCGCGCTTGCAACCATGAATACCTCTCAGCACATACGTCTGGTTTGCACTGCGCGCGGACAAGTGGGCATGAGTCCCACGGGCAGGCATCGCAGACAGCCCGGCTTCGCTCCTGTCATCGCGTCAATGCCGCAATGAGCTGCGCACTGGCGACGGCTTTGGAACAAGTCGCTCTCTGCGAATGCGCCGTGCTGCGGATTATTCAAGCGGGCTATCAGATGACCCGGCGGATGCCACGAGGGGAGGGGCACCGCGCTTCAGCATGACGGCCAGCAGTGAAATGTCCGCAGGCGTGATGCCTTGGAGTCGGGAGGCTTGGCCAAGGGTGGCCGGGCGCAACTGCTGGAGCTTGAACTGGGCTTCTCTTTTCAGTCCATGGATGCTTGTGTAGTCCAGCCAGGCAGGAAGGGATTTGTCGTCCATCTTGGCTGTTTTCTCCACCGTGAGTTCCTGCCGCGTGATGTAGCCCTCGTATTTGAGATCATTTTCGACCAGCCTCCAGATCTCGGCGCTGAACTTTGCGCGCACTTTCTCCGGCAGGCGGGAATGATCATTTTCCGGTCGGCGGATCCATTTCTCGAGTCGGATGCCATCCTGATTGGTGGTGTTCGCCAAGGTTTTGGCCTCCTGCACCAGTGCGGCTTTTTGGGCGGTGTGCCCGGCGCGGAAGGCATCCACAATGCCACATTCGCGGGCGCGAGGTGTGAGGCGCAGGTCGCAATTGTCCTGGCGCAGAAGCAGGCGGTACTCGGCGCGCGAGGTGAACATGCGGTAGGGTTCGGTCGTGCCCTTGGACACAAGATCATCGATCATGACGCCGATGTAGGCCTCGCTGCGTGACAGGGTGAAGGCGGGCTTTTGCTGAACTTTCAGCGCAGCATTGATTCCCGCCATCAGGCCCTGGGCGGCAGCTTCCTCGTAACCCGAGGTGCCATTGATCTGGCCGGCGAAGTAAAGACCAGCGACACGTTTGGTTTCCAAGGTGGTCTGAAGCTGGGTGGGGGGACAATAGTCGTATTCCACGGCATAGCCTGGACGAATAATCTCCGCCTTTTCGAGCCCCTCGATCGATCGAATGAAGTCGATTTGTACTTCGAATGGGAGAGAGGTGGACACTCCATTGACGTAGAATTCGCGGGTATGCCTGCCCTCCGGCTCCAAGAAGATCTGGTGACGATCCTTGTCGGCGAAGCGCACCACCTTGTCCTCAATGCTGGGGCAATAGCGTGGTCCGACCCCTTCGATTCGACCACAGTACATCGGGGATTTGTCCAAATTGGCCCGGATGATGTCGTGGGTCTTGGTGTTGGTGTAGGTGATCCAGCAGGGGATTTGTTCCACGTGGAACATTTCCGGCTTCCAGTGGTTCAATGTAAAGAGGGGTTGTCCGCCCTCTTGTGAGTTGGAACCAAGCCCTGTTGGAAGCGCATCCTCATCAATCGTACCTGACAGGTAGCTGAAGCAGGGTGGGGGATTATTGCCGTGCTGAGGCTCCAGGTGGGTGAGATCGATGGACCGGCCATTGATACGACAAGGGGTGCCGGTCTTGAAGCGTTTCACCTCGAATCCCAGCGCAAGCAGGCTGTCGCTCAGGGTCGAAATAGAGTCGCCCATGCGGCCGCCCGACTGATTTTGAAGACCCACATGGAGCAGGCCGCGCATGAACGTCCCAGAGCAAATGACGACGCTTTTAGCGCGATAGATCACTCCGAGACTGGTGCGCACCCCAACCACCCGGTCGCCTTCCACAAGAATCTCAGCTGCATTGCCCTGGTGGAGCTCCAGGTTTGGCTGGTTTTCAATCAGCCACTTCATGCGAAATTGGTAGGCCTTCTTGTCTGCCTGTGCTCGTGGAGCCTGAACACTGGGCCCTTTACCGGCATTGAGCATGCGGAACTGGATTCCTGTCGCGTCCGTGTTAAGCGCCATGATGCCGCCCAAGGCGTCGATCTCCCGCACCATGTGACCTTTGGCCAGGCCGCCGATGGCAGGGTTGCAGGACATCTGGGAAATACTGTCCAAGTTCTGAGTCAGGATGGCTGTCTGACAGCCGAGCCTGGAAGCTGCCATCGCAGCCTCGACCCCGGCATGGCCGGCACCGCAGACGAGAACATCGAATTCCTTGGGAAAGGTGAAGAGAGACATTGGGGGTGCAATGTAGCAGGGGATCGCGGTCTTGCCAGTGCTGGCGAAATGTTCCACGTGGAACAAAAGGTGGGCTGCGGGTACGCCCCAAGGGCGGTTATTCCACGAGCTTCGGACGGGATTGCGGCCGGTTGTTCTCTAAACAACGGTCCCTGGTATAGCGCCTCGACAAGAAATTTGGGGCAAAGGAGATTTACTGAGCCTCCTTTTCGGGCCATTTTTGTCTCCAATTCCTGTCTGAATCCCCCTCCATTCTCACCCCGCAAACAGTGTGGAAAAGCCAGTTGCAGGTACCCTTGCAACCACTTGCCACAGCGCGTCTGGCACGCTACACTCCGCGCCCCCCACCGCTTTTTCTTATGCCTGACGCCACCATCCCTCACGCCGAAGCGCCTATCAACAAGGCGATGTCCAAGGAAGACAAGATTCATTTGTACCGTGAGATGGTGCGCATCCGCCAGTTCGAGCAGATCTCCCTCCAGATGTACCATGGTGGCAAGATTGGCGGTTTCCTGCATCTGTACCTGGGCCAGGAGGCAGTTGCCGTCGGAACGATTTCCCTATTGGGCAAAAATGATCATGTGATCACCGCCTACCGCAACCACGGCCACGCGCTGGCTGTTGGCATGGGCATGAACGAGTGCATGGCCGAACTCTATGGCAAGGCCACCGGCTGTTCCAAAGGCAAGGGCGGCTCGATGCATTTCTTCGCTCCTGACAAGAATTACTGGGGCGGTCATGGCATTGTCGCCGGCCAGACTCCCCTGGGCGTCGGCCTCGCTTACGGCTTGAAATACCGGGGGTTGAAGGGCGCAGCTCTCTGCTATCTCGGTGACGGTGCCGTGAATCAAGGTTCCTTCCATGAATCCCTCAATCTTGCGGGGCTCTGGGATCTGCCGGTGATCTATGTGATCGAAAACAACGGCTACTCCATGGGCACAAGCCAGAAGCGCTCTTCCGCCTATCCTGGCTGCCTGGCCGAGCGGGCCGAAGGCTACGGTATCGACTGGGAGCTCTTTGATGGCACGAACATTTACGAGGTGCGCGCCCGCACCCAGGTGGCCATCGAGCGCGCCCACAACGAGTCGCGCCCGAGCATTATCGAGATCGCCACCTACCGTTATGAAGGCCACTCCGTGGCAGACGCGAACAAGGCCGTCTACCGCACCAAGGAGGAGATCGAGCGCCATCAAAGGGAGCATGATCCCGTCAGCGTGTGGAAGGCGACGCTGATCGCGGAAGGAGTCTTTACCGCGGCCGAGGCCAAGGCCATTGACAAGGCAGCTCAAAAGGAAGCCGAAGCCTCGGCGGAATTTGCGGACAGCAGCCCCTATCCCGAGCCAGAATCCATCTTCGAAGACGTGTACTGGGAGGTGGACAACAAGACCACCGCAGGCAGCACCGGGAGGCATTTCTTCAACGACTGAAGCTTGGCTGGTGCGGCCCTGGTCCTGGCCCTGGGCTCCGCTCAGGCCGAGTTGTGATGGGTCCGCGTTTGTTTGGGGGGCTGCCCCCGCAGCAGTACGGGGTTGCTGGTTTCGCTACGGTATCGGCGGGCCTATTGGCTGGCTGGCTCGAGCGCAGGGGCAGACCTCGTTTCTGGCCAAACTCTTGCTTCAAAGTGTCTCGGCGTTGCTACATCCGTGCTGCCGTCGGCAAGCCTTCACGGCCCAAAGCGGTGACGAGTCATCGCAATCCAAAGAGCCTTCGGCTCCTGGTCCAAATGCTACTATTTTCGGTTCAACAACCGCGGGTACGGGTCAGTCTGCGTCTCATCTATGTGGCCGGATGCTGACTGAGATTGTTCGTCCCAATTTAGCCTGAGACGAGGCGCAGCTCCGCCCGACAATCTTGCCTCAACTCCCTTTCTTCACGTTCTTGCCGTTGTCTTGATTCAGGGGTTTCCTGCTCACTTTCGGCGGCGGCACTGTGGGATTGGTGTCCTGATACTTGATTTGGAGCTCCTTCATCTGGCTCATCAACGATTCGCGAATGGTCGCATAGTCGCTGTCGCTGTAGAGGCTCTTCAGCTCGGCGGGGTCCTTGTTCAGATCGAAGAGCTCCCACTCATCGGTCAGGTAGTAATGGATGAGCTTGTAGCCCGTGTCCGAGCGCACCCCATAGTGCGGTGCAACGTGGTGCGGCTGGGGGTACTCATAATAGTGGTAGTAATGGGCGGTGCGCCAGTCGGATACAGATTCTCCTTTAAGTAAAGGTATCATACTGCGCCCCTGCATGTCTTTGGGAGATGCGACTCCCGCGGCATCAAGGAAGGTCTCGGCAAAGTCGAGCGTGCTGACCAGCTGCTTGTTTTCCGTGCCCGCCTTCACCACGCCCGGCCAGCGCACGATCAGCGGGGTGTGCAGGCTCTCCTCATACATCCAGCGCTTGTCGAACCAGCCGTGTTCGCCCAGGTAGAAGCCCTGGTCGGCGGAATAGACCACGATGGTGTTCTTTGCCAGGCCGCTCGCTTCCAGGTAGGCCAACACGCGGCCCACATTGCGATCCACCCCGGCCACGCAGCTCAGGTAGTCCTTCATGTAGCGCTGATACTTCCAGCGCACGAGCTCCTTGCCCTGCAGATTGGCCTTGCGGAAGGCCTCATTAATTGGGTTGTAGTGGGCATCCCAGGTGGCGCGTTGGGCGTCGGTCATGCGGTTGTACCAGCCTTTGCGGCCGCCGAATTTGGGTTGCTCCCCATCGCCTTGCATCCACGGCATCTTCAGGTCGGAATTGATCGTCATGTCCTTGTCGATGCTCATCTGCTGTTCGCGTGCCGGCGAGGCGCGGCCGTTGTAGTCATCGAACAGCGTGGGCGGCTCAGGGATGGTCTCGTTGTCGTACAGGCCCAGCTCCTGCGGGCCGGGGTTCCACTCGCGGTGCGGCGCCTTGTGCCAGTAGCAGAGCATGAAGGGCTTGGCCTGGTCCCGGCCCTCCTTCAACCATTTCAGCGCCTCGTCCGTGATCACATCGGTCGCGTAGCCTTCGATGTGTTCCTTGCCCTGCGGCGTGAGGAAGTCCGGATTGTAGTACGAGCCCTGACCGGGAAGCACCTTCCAATGATCGAAGCCCGTGGGGTCACTCTCCAGATGCCATTTGCCAATGACACAGGTCTGGTAGCCCGCCTTTTGCAGCAGCTTCGGATAGGTCTGCTGGGTGTTGTCAAAGAAGCTGCTGTTGTCCGGGAAGCCATTCAAATGGTTGTACTTGCCGGTGAGCACCGTGGCGCGGCTGGGGCCGCAAATCGAGTTGGTCACCAGGCAGTGACGGAACAGCATGCCTTCCTTGGCCAGCCGGTCCAGGTTAGGTGTCTTCGCTGCCTGGGAGCCATAGGCACCGATGGCGTTGCAGGCGTGGTCATCGCTGAAGATGAACAGGATGTTAGGCCGGTTCGCCGCCGAAGCAGCCTGGACCAGGGCAAGGAGAACCAGCAAGGCGAGACGTTTCATGGGGAAGTGTGAACGGGAAGGGCGGGGGATTCTTGCGTGAGGAGTGGAGGCAGGCTGGACAGGGTTAGGCAGCGGGATCGGATTGCGGAAATGGCTCCACTTGGAGAACTTCGATTCGATTGCATCTGAGGGCGGCAGAGATTCCGAAAGACGGGTCGAATTCCACCCGAAGAAACGGTGACAAACCTCCTTCTCGCTCCTCGCTCGTGATACCAAGACCAAAGATCACGTTCTGTTGGTTGAAGCCACTCATGTCCAGTTCGTCCACGTCATGAAAGCGCAGCGTCGCAAGCGTGTGGTAGCGCAGAATACAGTATCCCCGAGCGTCAAGATCTGGGGTGGTCTGCCACAAATGAATTTTGACAGTGAGCACTGGCAATATTCGGCGTCCAGAGCCCGGCTCATACCCGCCGCGCCAAAGATTGAACTCGACAACCTCGGCATCGTGGAAGCCAGGCCAACACCCGAAGATACTGGTTAGCTTTTCACTGCTTTCAATAAGCTTTGCGGGGTCGGTCATTTGCGCATGGAGTCGATGATGGACGGGAGGCTGCCGCAAATCGTCGCTGACAGAAAGAGTAGTAGAAACCAGCCAATGGTGGCAATGGCCCGCCAGCCACGGGTCTGGAACAAATAGATGGGAACGATGAAGGGCCATGCGAAGAAGACGAAGGCGTCGAAATCGTAGGGCAAGCTGCGCCGGCGCTGGCGGGCGTCGGCAAGGACCCACAGCGCCAGGCTGGATGCAAAGAACCATTGGGCAATGTTCGCCATGATAGCCGGGCGTCCGGATGGAGAACCGAGATCTTCGTACCTTGCGGCAATCGCGAGGCAATAGAACATCGCTGCAGGCATGGACAGAAACCAGCGAGCCAAGGGTAACCTCGTGGAGATGCTCATTGCGGGACAAAATCCAGAAGTCCGGGAAGCGCTCCCTTCGTCGAGAGGCATGTGGTACGCCGTATCCGCCTACAGCTCCTTGAGCATCAAGTTCCGATACCTTACCTCGGTGTTGGCGCCGCCGTGGATCTGGATGCCGATCTTGCCGGTTTGCGGGATTGCGGGGTCGGCTTCGGTGTAATCCACGGTCTGCACGCCGTTGACCCAGAGCTGGATGCGCGGACCTTCGCAGAGGATGCGATAGTGGTTCCAGTCGTTGCGCTTGAGCACGGGCTCAATCTTGGTCATGTCGGGCTCCACCAGCATCTTCTTGCGGCGGCTCTCGTCATAGAGCGCACCCCAGTACTTGGGATCGCCGATGTCGGCCTGGAAGCCGATCATTTCGTAGCCGTTGGGGTGGCGTTCGCTGCGGAACTGCACTCCGCCGTTGATGAAGCCGGAGCCGGGGACGCCGGTGAGTTTGAAGTCGAGGGTGAGCTCGAAGTTGCCATAGTTGGCTTTGGTGCTGAGGAACTCATTGCGCGGCTGCTTTTGCGAGAGCTTGCCGCCGACGAATTCGCCGTTCTCGATGCGCCAAGTGGTGGTGGTGTCGCCCTCCCAGCCGGCGAAGGTCTTGCCGTCGGATAGCGGCTTGGGTTCGCCGGCGATGGCAGTGACAGCGAGCAGCAGAAGGGAGAGCAGGAGTGGTTTCATGAAGAGCAGCGGGGGGGAGATCAGAGCATGCGGATGATCAGCGGGAAACGGTACAGTTTGCCATCTGCCGCACTCACCAGACCGACGATGGTAAGGACAATCCAGGCGACGCCAATCACGGGCAGCAGCAGCAAGCCAATCAAGACCAGGAGGGAAAGGCATCCCGCGACGGCATAGATGAAGTAGCTGATTTGAAAGTTCAACAATTCACGCCCTTGCGCATCAAGATAGGGACTCTGGTCCTTCTTCATGATCCAGACGATGAGCGGCCCCAGGATGGGCAGGCCAATGAGGCCAAACACATGCATGACAATCGCCAGCGTCTTCTCATCTTGCGAAGCGGCCGTGGGCGCAGCCAGGGCGGGGGCGGAGGGAACTGGCGGCTGAGATGTGGGCGGCTCGTTCATAACGTCAGGGAGAGGTCGGGAGGTTCACTTGATCAATCGCAACGACACGGGGAAACGGTAGAACTTGCCTTCGATCGCATTGTAGGCGGAAATGCCGGTCAGCACCAGCCAGGCAACGTGAACCAACCACATGACGGGCAGGAAAACATAGCCGATGTAAAGCCACGCTGTGAGCAGGAACAAAGCTTGCAGAGCGAAGACACAGATGGCTGCGGTGATGTTGAAGTTGACCACCTCCTTGCCCGTCTGGTCCAAGTAGGGGCTCTGGTCTTTCTTGACGAGCCATAAAATCGTGGGTGCGACCACTGCGACCAGAGGCAATCCCATCGATCTTGTGACGCTCAGCAGACCGATCAAAGGCAGCAGATACATGACAATACCCATGGTTTTGTCGTCCGGATTTGCTGGACTCGGATCGCCAGCGGAAGCCTCCGCATGCGACCCAATGCTGTCGGCAGGCTGCCCGGACGGAGACTCAGGAGCGGGGGTTGCGGGGACCGCTTCCGGCGGTGTCGGCGGCGGTGGGATTGTTTGCCGCATCGAACAATTGCGGCGTGTAGTTGCCGTGTTCGCACAGCCGGGTGAGCACGACGCCCACTTTGAGCAGGGGGCGGCGGGGTTCCGGCCGCTCGCGCCAGAGCCGGTCTAACAACCGCATGAGCGCGACGGTGGAATCGGTTTCGGGGGTGTGGGTTTCGGCGGTCCATGATTCGCCGCGGAGGAAGTACAACTGGATCGTGATCGCTCCGGCCAGCAGTCCTTCCGCCCGCAGCCGTTCGCAGGCCTTGTGCATCAGCTTGCAGAGGATCGGCCACGCCCGGTCGGGCGGCCGGCTGTCCGGCGGCAGCACGTGGCTGTGACCGAGCGACTTGCGGGAGGTTTCGAGATCCGGGATTTCATCGCCGCGCAGCAGGTACCAC
>Ga0118677_10001693_pt1 | contig 45976 bp, 30 predicted proteins | sample AliMusrvi5mmetaG_FD_86154 | JGI IMG/M metagenome (GOLD analysis project Ga0118677, IMG submission 86154) | reverse complement strand
GCTTCGTCGTCACCAACGGAAACCCGCCCCGCAGATCGAAACGTTCCTGTGCCCCGAAAACCGAATACGTCCCGGTGCCCGTGCGGTCGGATTTGAGCCGTCCCTCGTCGAGAACCAGGCGGAGGAGTCGATGGTATTGTTCCATTTGAAAACCGGCAATCTAGCCGCATGCCCCGCGGAGCACACAGAGAAAAAAACCCGCGCCGCTCGAAGGACTGCACCCCCCCGGGCTCGAACCGGGAACCAATTGATTAAGAGTCAACTGCTCTACCATTGAGCTAGGGATGCATTTTACGAGGGTAGCCCCGCTTGGAACGTCTGGCCTTTCACACCTGTTGGAAACGCCCGGAATAATCCAGACTTGGGAACCCACAGTTGTTCGAGATCCTTACGCGCACAAGAGCCGAAGGTTCTACTCCCGAACGAAAGTCCAGGGCAAGCAAATATGTTGAGGATGGCTCTGGGTCTAATTGGCTGACAAGATCTTGAGGCGGACAAAACGGTTTTTGGGATCGGTCAAGGAATCCGTGACAGTGACGCCTTCAAAGGTGGAATCAATCGGGACGGCTTGTTCCGTCGCGGACAAATTGATCGCCCAGCGGTCTGAAATGCCGAGGTCGTCGCTGAACTGGACGGAGCACTATCGTTGGTGCCGCAGGGAATGAAGACGCGGCTGGAATTACTTCGCCGGACTGGCTTGTGGGTTCGCTTCACCACCCGCTTTGTGGTGTTCCTCGCGCTCGGCTTTGACCTTTTGTAACTGGGCAAGTTGATCTGGCGTCAGGATCGCCTCGACCTGGATCCGGTTCGCCTCACGCAAGGCCCTGCCCTGCTCTTCCTTCTGTTCTGGAGTCAGTGCTGCATTTGAATGGATGGCTTCTTGCTTGGTGCGCAGGTCTGCGCGCAGGACAGCAATCTTCGCTTTTTGGTCCGGTGTCAGATTGAGCGAGTCAAAAAGGCCCTGTCCGCCATGCTCGTGGTTCTTTTTTCCTGAGCTTCCTTCGGATGCTGCCGGAGACGGTGATGAGGCCGGGGTTTGCGCGAGGGAAGTTGCTGCGGTAGAGGCGAGCGCAAGCGCCGCGATCAAAGTAATTGTTGCTTTCATTGCCGTATTCAACCGAACGCAGAATGAAAAGTTGCGAGAATTTTTCATGGCCTGATAATCTCAAATGGCACAGCCGGCAGCGCACCGAGGGGGATGCGCCGCTGATTGGCCGGGGTCGCCGGCTTGCCGGCTGCGGCGGGGCGCTCGATGGAGGCGAGAATGATGAGATTGCCTTTCTGGCCGGGCTTGACCTTTGCGGCATCGGCCTGCAACACGATCGAAGTCGGCGTCATCGTTTGGATGGCGACGCCTTCGGGCGCTTCATTTAACTCGTATTGAATCGTGTCCGTGAATGGCCCAGCAGGCATGCTCACCTCCAGGCGCACCGTGCCACCGGCCGGAACGTGAACCGGCGTCGCAGTCAGAATCTTCGCTGAGTCGCGCGGGCGGAACCGTCCGACGACCGCCACCTGCAAGGTATCAGCCGGCACGAGATGCCGGTAGGCGAACGCCTGCATCATGTCATCGGCCGGGACCGCCTCGTGGACGACGGTGCGGTTTTGAATCGTGGCACGTCCTTCCATTTTCAGGCTCAACGGCTGAGCCGAAACATTCGTGGCCGCAGACAGTGTTGATTTCACCTGATCCTGGTTGGCGGGAACAATCGCTGATGCCAGCGTGAATCCCGTCGGAGGGTCTTTCAACGACAGGGCGATTTCGCCTTCGAAGCCGTCTTTGCGAAGCGCGTAAACAGTGACAGGCGCGCTGGCGCCGGCGCGGACATTGAGCGTGGAGGGAACGGCGCGCAGCTCGAAATCCGGCCGCGGCGCGCTCAGGCGCAACCGGTAGGCAAATGCTTCGCCGCCGCAGTGCTGCGTGTCACCGATGTGGATGAAATAGGTGCCGGCAACCGGCAAGGTGAAGCTGAGATACGAATCGGCGTGATGCGTGTTCAGGCCGGAGCCTTTGTCCTCATGATCATCGTTGAGGGCAAGTTGGCTGCCCGCGGCATCGGTGAGTATCAGAATCGAATCCAGCGGCGAATCGAGCCGACGCGCGTAAACTTCCGCAACAATCCGGTCGCCGGCCTTGCCCTCGAACTTGAACACATCCCAATCCCCCGGCTTGCCCACACGGCCGTTGATGATCACCGGCAGCGTGACGGTTTGGGCGGTAGAGGCAGTATCGTTCGGCTCGACCTCAAAGATTTCCGGCAAGTTGTCCACGCCGATCGGGACACGGTTGGAGAGTTGGCTTGCCGCGAAGGGATAGGTCCCCAGCGCTTTTCCGCGCAGATCGAGAGCGATCGAGTTGTATGGCAAATTCCATCCGCTGACCGCCACCGTGGCCAGCGTGCCCGTCTTGCCGCCCAGCGGGAAGACGCTCGTCACAAAGGGCAACTCGCCGACAGTGATGCGGTAAACGAAATCTTCACGGCCCCGATAAAGGGCGTCTTTGATTTCGAGCACATACTCGCCGTCCTTGGGGATTTTATAGAAAAAAACCGGATCTGGATGGAAGCGGAAGTCGTCCGCGTAGGCGAGCTCGTTGCCGGTGGCGTCGTAGAGCGTCACCGCCGCCTGAAACCAGCCCGGCACGGCGTCGGCCAGATAGGGGATCAACTCCCGCGCGCTCACGGAAACGAGCAGGGACTGGCCCGCACGCGCCGGGAACCTGTATTTGTCCACGCCTCCCGGCGGAATCTGTCCGTTGAGTGTTGCGGGCAAGGTGATTTTGATCTCTTCGGTCTTGGGCATGGCGGGGTCCATCGAATTGCGGGCGCGAGGCGTGCTCTTCCAGTCAGGTTTGCTGAACTCGGGCAATTGCCCGACATGGAACGACATCGGATTTGACAGTCCGCCGGGCGTTTGAAGCCGGACTTCCCGCTTTCCTGGCGTTGCGCTGGCGGGCACGGTCATCTGGACGGTAACAAATTCGCCCAAAGCGGGGTTGGCCAGCCGCCGGCCGAAGGCTGTGAGTTTTTCCTTGATCGCCCCGGCTGCCTTTTTCTCCTCGGGGGTCAACATCTCGCCGTTTTTGCGTTTCTCCTGAAACTTGGACAACATCTCCTTCGCTTCCAGCTGTTCCTTCGGGGTCAACTGCCGCTCTTGGTCGAGAATTGTAGCGGACACGTCGGCCGGCGTGACGTGCACCGATGTGGGGTTATTCAGGTATTGCCCGCCAATCACCGCCGTAAACGTCGTGTTCTGCCGGCCGCCGGCGGGATAGACGTAGCCGATACGCGGCGCGCGCTGCGCCCAAACGGCCGGCAGGCCAGCCCACATCAAAGCGAAAACCACGGCGAGCGCCCGCGGTCTCATCACACGATTTCCTTCAGCCGCCCGGCCGAAGGCACGCCTTCTGCGGCCGTGGGCGACACCTGCACATCGAGGCCTTCCGGGTGCGGCAATTTCGCGCTCGTATCAATCCCGAGCCGGTCGTAGATGCTCGCGATGAGGTCGCACGGATAGACAGGCCGTTCCTTGACTTCTTCTCCGCGGGCGTCGGAAGCCCCCACGACCTGACCGCCTTTGAATCCGCCTCCGGCCATCACCGCGGAAAACACCTTTCCCCAGTGTCCGCGCCCGCCGTTCCACGGTGCCGTCCAATCCACCTTCGGTGTGCGGCCAAATTCTCCGCCCCACCAGACAACGGTGCTGTCGAGCAACCCTCGTTCCGACAAATCCTGGAGCAGCGTCGCCATCCCCTTGTCGAGCTCCGGCAACTTGCGGCGCATCGTTGTGAAGTTGTTCTTGTGCGTGTCCCAGCCGGGATAATTGATCGTGATATACGGGACGCCTTGCTCGACAAGCCGCCGCGCCATCAGGCAGGACTGGCCGAACTTGTTCCTGCCGTAACGCTCCCGCAACTCGTCCTTCTCGGTGGACAAATCGAATGCCTTCGCGCCGTCCCCGAGAATCATGTCGTAGGCCTCCTCCTCCGAGCGGGCCAGGGCCTTTATCGCGGCGTTGTCCGGCAAGGAGAGGGCCAGCGTGTCGAGCTTGCTGAGCAACGTCCGCCTGTCGCGCTGCTGCTCGTCGGTGATGCCGGCCGCAACAACTCCCTCGACCATGAACCGGCCCTGAGATGGGTCGCCGCCGGTGGAGAACGGTTTGAATTTCGTCCCCAGGAAACCCGCTTCATCGAACCGGCCCTGCGGCTCGGTCAGCACCACGTAAGGCGGAACCTGGCCTTTGTATCCGTTCCTGATCCCCTTGAATAAGGACACGACAGCGCCGGCGCACGGATAGACGAGCCGCTCGCCGGCCTTTCGTCCGGTCTGGACCATGTAACTGGCTGTCTCGTGCGCGTTGTTGCCGTGCGTCATGCCCCGGATAACCGAATACTTGTCCGCCTGCTGCGCGAGCAATGGCAGCAACTCGCAAATCCTGATGCCGGACACGTTTGTCTCGATCGGCTTCAGTAAATCGCCGCTATAATCCCGGCCCGCTTCCGGTTTCGGATCGAACGTGTCCAAGTGCGACGGCCCTCCCCACATCCAGATTTGGATCACCGACCGCGCCTGGCCAGTCTGCTTCGATATCGGTGTCGCCGCCCAAGCCCGCACGGCAAGGCTGTCGGCCAGCCACAGGCCGGCCGCGCCGGCAAGCACCCGGCCGATTGCGTCCCGTCGCGTCATCCGGTATCCCGAGCACCCGCCAGCGTCTTCAAAGATTCTCGTGTTCATAGTTTCGTTTCAATGGCGGTATTGAAATTCCGCCGTGTTGATCAAAGCCCATGCCAGGTCCAGCCCGACTCGCCGCCCAGCCGTGCCGTCTTGTTTATACTCCGCTATCGTCTTGAGTTCCTCGTCAGTCGGGTAACGCGACAGGATCGTCAAATACAATGCGTCAACCGCGTCACGCGGCTTGCCCTGCGTCCAAAGAAGGGCGCGGAGTTTGTCGCTCCGGTCAATTTTGTTCTGGATATGGCTCGAATTCAGCATGTGCGACCGTTGTGCGCCGGTCGGTCGGTCGTTCCGCTCCGCCGCCAATCCGGTGTCCCGCGGCGACCGGCCGAACAATTCCAGAAACGGGCTGCTGATGCTCGCGTCCGCCAACGCGATCGTCCGCTCGCTTTCCGGGATGAACGTGTAGGGTTCCGGGATCGCGCTGATATATTTTTCCGTCGAACCGGTGATCTGGTTGACGGCATCGATCAACACCTCCGCGTCGAGCGGGCGCACCATGCAGCAGGCGAAATCGGTCTCCGCACGCGGGTCGCTCGATTTCGGGATGCACGCGAGCTGATACGTGCGCGATTTCAAAATCAGCCGGTAAATCTGCTTGAGGTCGTAGCGGCTCGCGACCAGTTCGTGTTCCAGGTAAGCCAGCAGCGCCGGGTTGTCGGGCGGGTTGTCGGGGCGGATGTCGTCCGTCTCGCGGATGATGCCGCGGCCCATCAGCCATGCCCAGATGCGGTTGACGGCATTGCGGGCAAACCACGCGTTTCCCGGGCTGACCAGCCAGTTGGCGAACACCTCGCGCGGATCCTGATCCGGAGAAAGCTTCACCTTAGTGCCGTCCGGCAAAACGCCTTCGGGCGGCGCATTGGCCTTGGCTGCATCGAAGAAGACGATCTCCTCCTTCCATTCTGCCGTGGACTTGTAGCCGACCCTCGAAAAAAACGCGGCCATGCCATCCAGTTGCTCCTTCGGCCATTTGTCGGTGCGCGAGCCCATGAACGTCAGCGCGGCGGCCTGCGCCAACGTGGCCGGTTCCCTGCTCTGGACCGCCCGGTAAAAATTCACCGGCGGCGAGCGGAAGTTGCTCCCGCTGGCCGTGAGCAACTCCCGGGCAAACCGGTCATACGGCATGTTTTGCTGGAGGCTGGCGCGGATCCAGTGATGGTACGCCTGCACCGCGGTGGGCCAAAGGTTGATCGGGAACTCCGATTTCACCCGGAGAATGTCGCACCACTTCATCGCCCAGTAGTCGGCGAACTCCGGGCGCGAGAGAAGCCGGTCGATCAGCGCGTCGCGCTTGCCCGGATTATTGTCGGCGAGAAAAGCCCGCACTTCATCGGCGGTCGGCAAGGTTCCAATCGCATCGAAATACACGCGCCGCACAAACACCGGATCGGAGCAGGGATTCGCGGGGGCAATACCCAGTTTTTGCAGGCGACCGAAAACCAGGGCGTCCACCTTGGTCATCGGGGCGCGGATATCGTTGCTTTCAAACGGATCGGTCGCCGCGGCCAATCCCGGCAGGACAATCAGCGCAATCGCAAGAGCCCATGTCCCGCAGCGTGTCATAATCCTCCTCACCACGAAGAAACACCTGCAAGACTTATTAGTTGCTCGATGACCTTCTCATTCTGATAAAGCCCCTTGAGACGGCGGAAACTTCCGGCGGCTGCCCGTCTGCGGGCGGATTTCCAACGATCGTCCGGACGTTGGACTTTCCGGTTTATTTTTGGGCGGAAGGATTTTCGGGCGTAGCGCCCTTCGGCCCCCCCACCGGTCCCTTTTGAGGCCCGTGACCACTTGGCCCCAATCCATTTGGTCCGCCCTTGTGGTGCTTGTGGTGCGGATGACCTGGTCCCGGTTCGCTTGGGGTATTTGGAGCAGCTGGTTTTTCTTGGCCCATTGCCGCGAGCGGAATACTGAGTGCGGTCATGGATACCACGATGGCAATGATTCGGCGGAGGTGTGTTTTCATCGACGCTGTAACCCCGGGAACTGTAAAAAGTTTCTTCTTTTGAAAAATACGGATCAATTCTCGCCGCGGAACTCGCCGCGGGAAATCCATCCCGTGTGATGGCTGGGCTGGCCATTGCAGTCGAAACCGCCGAAATAGAGGGCGGCATCGTTCGGAAATGGGGAGGGCACGATATCGCGCGGGGCAATGAGGGCGCGACCTTCGGGATCGGCAATCGTGCCCATCTTGTAGTGGATTTCCGAACCGACCATCTCGCGGATCATGTAACGCGCCTCAACCGCAAAGTGGAGCTTCGGCTCTTTGGAGTCGCGGACAAACACGCCCAAGTCCGGCTTGGGCGTCAACTCAATGAACCGCTTCGGGTAGATCGATTCAAAACCGAACAGCCACACCGCGCTGTCGCTGCCGGGCGCACGATAGGGCGTGAATCGGTTGTAAGCCGCGAGCACCCAAGTCACCGGAACGCCGAGTTGCTTGCTGACAAACCTGGGGACATCGAGTTCGAGGCTGTCTTTATATCCGTTTGACGGGTCAAGGGTATGCACGCTGGTGAGAGCGGCAAAGATCAACACTTCACCGCGACCCGAAGGACTGGGGACGCCCGTAAGCCCACGGATGCCGACCGGCGATGTCTCTTTGGGATTAAAGTAAACTTCCTCCCAGCGCGGTGCCGTGCCATCGTGCCGCAGGTAGATGTGGCGTGAGGTAGCGCAGTAGAATTTTCCGTTGGCCTCGGCAAAGCCCATGACGCGCTCTCCCGCCGGCACTTTTATTTCTGATTCGCCGTCCCATTGCACTCGTCCAGCCCTCGCAGGATCATAAACCCCCGAGATGACGCCTAGCGACGCATCGCCCGCCGTGCTTTTCCTGGCTCCGCTGACGCCGGCAAACACCATGTCAACGCCGGTCACCGAGTCGCGATGAAATCCGATGGCGCGCGTGGTGGTCGTCTCCGTGGAGTTGCAGAGGATCATGCGTTCCCAGCGTCCGCTTGCGTCATCGAGGCTGTAAATCGCGTGCTTGCCATCGCCGCCTTTCGTGGAGTCGGGTCCCGCCAGCAGGATCGCCGTTGGTTTGATCGCTTTGCCTTTCGCGTCCGTGGCGAAAGTCACCTCGCGCAAACTCGCCAGCCGAAGGCTGTCCGTGCTGAACTGATGACTCACACGCCACCTTCCCTTCGGGCCATCAAGCACGAGAATCGCAGCGGCCTTCGGTGTCGTGGGGTCGCTTTCCATCCACTGGTCCGTGGCCGCGTAGAGCTTTCCGCCATGTGGCACGAGATGCATAATCTCAGTCGCATTCATTGCGTTTCCCGCCGCATCCTTGGATCCCGATGACCAGGATCGCTGAAAAGCTAAGTCGGCCAAGTTGCAAGGGGCCGCATCGGCTTCATTAACGACGGCAAGACAGACCGAAAAGGTAAGGAGCACAGAAACAAATTTCATGCATTCACTCCTTTTGGCCTAGTTAGCCTGTCTGTAGTCGCAGGGCTTTTGGAAAACTATTTTTCGTGCTTCTCGTGATGGATGCGGTGGCTTAGGCGGTTTTCTTCACTGTTCAGTTTGGCCTGCTCCGCAGGGGTGAGATGCCCGTTGTTCTTTTGAAGATCCTGCGCCTCCTGCTGCTGGATGCGGCTTTCCCCCTTCTCCAGCTTCGCCGCTTCCTGCGGGGACAGGGTTCCGTTGCTGACGCCTTGAGCAATTCGGTCCTGCTGGTTTTCCTCCCGCTGGTTGACTTCATTCACGCGGGGATGCCCCGGATCTTTGATTCCGGCACCAGCCTCCGAACCATTGGCCAGCTTGTTCGCAAATTCCGGATGGCTGGTGACGAATTGCTGGAGCTTGGGGTGATTCTGCAAAAACTGCTGCCGTTGGTCGGGCGTCATGCCTTCCAGTTTGCGCAGCATTTCCTGCCGGTTCCCTTCCTCCCCGCTGGCGGCGGGCGTCGATGGGGTTGAGGTCATGATCCGGGCGTTCCCCGTCCCGTCCCCCCCCGAGCCGTTGGCCAGCTTTTGCTCGAGTTTCGGGTGGTTGTCTATGAATTGCTGGAGCTTGGGGTGATTCAGCAAAAACTCCTGCCGTTGGTCGGGCGTCATGCCTTCCAGTTTGCGCAGCATTTCCTGCCGGTTACCTGCACCGTCTGGCGCGGGAGATGTCGCGGGATTTGACGGGGCCGCAGTGGAGGAGGGTGAGGTCTGCGCCCAGCAGGGGAACGCTGCGGCCACAACCATAAAGGAGAGAACTTGTGGTGTTTTCATAGGTGAGGATTCAACTTTTCTGATCGAGATAAGTTGCGGAATTTCCTGAACATCATTGAAAGGAACGCCATCTACCGCATCACCGAGGAGTCGATTTTTAACATGTGTGACCATGTTTGCGGCAGCCTCCAGCACCGCGCTGTCACCCGAGCCGCCACGTTCCTCTCCGGTTCCGTCAAACGAAAAAACGGACCGGCCAACTGGGGTTCTTTCCAGCGCGAGATTCCTCTTGACACTCTATTAGATATATTGCCATATTGCAATATATGAAGACGGAAATCGCCACCCCCCGCCATTCTCCCCGCGAATATCGCAGCGGCGCGGATGTGTTCAAAGCGCTCGGGCATTCGAGCCGGCTGCTGATCGTCGATGTTCTGGCTGGAGGGGAGCGCTGCGTTTCCGATTTGACACGGATGGTCGGCAGCGACCCTTCGACGGTGTCCAACCACCTCGCCGTGCTTCGGAACGTCGGATTGGTCGTCGATGAGAAGCGTGGGCAGCAGGTCTTTTACCGCCTGGGCGCACCGTGCGTGACCAAGATATTCCGCTGTCTCGAAGAGCTCCGTGAGGCGCGGGAAACCCTGCGCTGAAAACGCCCGGCCCTTTGATTTTCCAAAATCCTTTCCAACAACAAACCACAACACACCTATGAAAAACATCACCGTCAACGAACTGAAAAGCCTGCTGTCCGGCGGGCCTGCTCTCAACCTGATCGACGTGCGCACGCCGGCGGAATTTGAAGGGGTCCACGTGCCGGGCGCCTGCTTGCTGCCGCTGGACACCCTCGATTGCGCCGCGGCGCTTGCCGGACACAACAAGACCCATCACGCCGCGCCGATCTACATCCTCTGCCACAGCGGGGTCCGCGCAAAAAAGGCGGCGGAAAAATTTGCCGCAGTCGGTTTCGAGGACTGCGTTGTCGTCGAAGGCGGGACACAGGCATGGGAGGAGGCCGGGCTTCCTGTCGTGCGCGGCGAGCGGTCCGTTTTGCCGCTCGACCGGCAGTTGCAGATGACCATCGGACTGATTGTTCTGGCGGGCGTCCTGCTTTCGGTTTTCCTCAATCCCGCGTGGATCTGGCTGTCCGGATTCGCGGGCTGCGGACTCATCTTTGCGGGGCTGACCGGCATCTGCCCGATGCGGACGGTTATCGCCAAGATGCCTTGGAACCAGGTCGGCGGGAAGTGCAAAGGCACGTGCTGCGGGGCTTGAACCAGGGATTTCATGAGCAAGAAAAGAATCGTGATTGTCGGCGGCGTCGCCGGCGGCGCGTCGTGCGCCGCACGCTGCCGGAGGCTGGATGAAACAGCGGAAATCCTCATGCTGGATCGTGGCCCCTATGTTTCGTTCGCGAACTGTGGCCTGCCTTACTATGTGGGCGATGTGATCAAGGACGAGGCAAAGCTCCTTGTCGCAAATCCGGCACTGTTCCGGGACCGTTTCAATATCGAAGTGCGAACGGAGCACGAAGTGATCGCGATTGACCGAGAGGCACGGGAGATCGAGGTGAAGGACCTCGCCACCGATCAAACCTATCGCGAGGCATATGACGCGCTGGTCCTCTCACCGGGAGCCGCTGCGGTGCGCCCGCCTCTTCCCGGCATTGATCTTCCGGGGATTTTTGTCGTGAGGACGGTTCCTGACAGCCGGCACATCCGCGCGTGGATCAACGAAAAGGGCGCAAAGAGCGCGGTCGTTGTCGGCGGGGGATTCATCGGCCTCGAAATGGCGGAGAACCTCGTGCGTCGCGGGCTTTCCGTTACAGTAGTCGAAATGCTGGACCAGGTGATGCCTCCGCTCGATCCCGAGATGGCCAAACCGGTCCAGCAGCATCTTGAACAGCATGGGGTCAAGGTGGCGCTCGGCGATGGTGTCGCGGGCTTCATCGAGTCGTGGGACGGACGGATTTCAGTGAACACGAAATCCGGCGCCCAGCACACAGGCGATATCGTCATCCTCGCCATCGGAGTCCGCCCAGAAACCGCTCTGGCAAAGGCCGCCGGCCTCGAACTCGGCGCGCGTGGCGGAATCCGCGTTGATGAGCGGATGCAAACAAACGACCCGAACATCTGGGCTGCTGGCGATGCGGTCGAAGTGAGGGACACGGTCACCGGCGAATGGACGCTGATCCCGCTGGCTGGACCGGCAAACCGGCAGGGTCGCATCGCGGCCGATGGGATCTGCGGGCGTGATTCCAATTTCCGTGGAGTCCAGGGAACGGCAATCTGCGGGATCTTTGACCTCGCAGTCGCCAGCACCGGCGCGAGCGAGAAAAGCCTCTTGCACGCAGGGATCACCGATTACGAAAAAGTCTATCTCCACCCCGCGAACCACGTGGGCTATTACCCTGGCGCGAAGCCGATCAACTTGAAGCTCCTTTTTCGCAAATCCGACGGAAAAATCCTCGGCGCACAGGCGGTCGGTGAAGCGGGAGTAGACAGGCGCATCGATGTCATCGCGACCGCGATACAGTTCGGCGGCACGGTCTTCGACCTCGAAGAGTCGGAACTTTGCTACGCGCCGCAATTCGGTGCCGCAAAAGATCCCGTGAACTTTGCCGGAATGATCGCCGCAAACTCCCTGCGCGGCGATCAGCCGCTAGCAGCCTGGAAGCAACTGCTCCCCGATTCCGCGCTTCTCGTGGATGTCCGTGACCCGGACGAATTCGACGAAGGCCATATTCCCGGTGCCGTCAACCTCCCGCTCAACGAGCTGCGGGCACGCCTCGGCGAGCTGCCCCGCGACCGCGAACTCTGGCTTTACTGCCGCGTGGGACAGCGCGGGTATTACGCGGCCCGCATTCTCATGCAACATGGCTTCAAGGTCAAAAACCTCTCCGGCGGATACCTCACCTACGATCTCATTGAAGCCGCATCAAAGAATCAGTTATGAATCCACCACTCCCGGCAGAAACCATCGTCCCAACGACATTCGTTCGCTCATCTGCCGTGGCATGGGCATCCTGCCCATGTGAAGAAATCCAGCAAGACATGGGCAAGATGCCCATGCCACGTCCTGTTTTCGACAGAAGCGCGCTTCCGCTTTTATTAGCACTGGCGCTCGCAGTCGCCGGCTGCGGAAAAAAGCACGAGCCCGCCCGCGAGGCGCTGCCGGCGGTTTCCGTGCGCGTTCAGACCATCGAAAAAAAGCCGCATCTTGCCAGCGAGGAGGTTGTCGCCACGGTGAACTCGAAGCTGCGTTCGGTCATCGAGTCCAAGGTGAGCGGGCGGATCGACAAGATGCTCGTCACGCCGGGCCAGCAGGTCAAGGTGGGCGATCTTCTCGCCGAACTGGATATCCGGGAGATCCGGGCCAAGCTCGACCAGGCGACACCGGTCCGCGAGCAGGCCGAAAAGGATCTGACTCGCTACACCGACCTGCTCGCCAAACGCGTAATCACACAGCAGGAATTCGAGGGAGCCCAATCGAAAGCCAGGGTTGCCCGCGCGGCGGTCACCGAAGCGGAAACGATGCTCGGCTACGCAAAAGTCACCGCGCCTTTTGACGGGGTCATCACGCGCAAGCTCGCCGACGTCGGCGACCTCGCCACACCCGGCAAACCACTTGTCGAGATGGAAGATCCCGGCGCACTCCGCCTGGAAGCCGCCGTGCCGGAGGCCATCATCGACCGGGTCTCCCTGGGCTCAAAGCTCGTGGTCCGCATCGGGTCAACCGAACTCGAAGGCGTCGTTCGGGAAATGTCTCCCACTGCCGATCCGAATAGCCGCACACTTCTCGTCAAACTCGATCTTCCCGCAACACCGGGATTGCGAACCGGCCAGTTCGGACGTGTCGCCGTCCCGGTCGCCGAAACCTCTGTCCTGCGGGTACCGGCATCTGCCATTTTAAGGCGCGGGCAGATGGAACTGGTCTTCATCCGCAACGACAAACATGCGCAGCTCCGAATCGTTAAAACCGGAAAGGCGATTGGCGGAGAAACCGAAATCGTCTCGGGCGTCAACGCCGGCGAGGAGATCATCATAGAGGGCGCTGCCAACCTCGTGGACGGGCAGCCCATCGAGGTCCGGCCATGAGCGAGCCCCTCGGCATCGCGGGGCGGATCGCCCGCTCATTCATCAATTCCAAGCTGACGCCGCTGATCATGGTCACGTCGGTGCTGCTCGGCGTGGCGGCGGTTTTTCTGCTCCCGCGCGAGGAGGAACCGCAGATCAAGGTGCCGATGATCGACGTCCTGGTCTCGATGCCGGGCACCGGCTCGAAGGAAATCGAGGAGCGGGTCACGCGCCCGATGGAAAAGCTGCTCTGGGAAATCCCGGGGGTAGAATACATCTACTCGACCTCCAGCCCTGGCCAGAGCCTCGTGATCGTACGGTTCGTCGTCGGCTCGGATGCCGAGCAAAGCATCGTCCGGCTCAACCAGAAGCTGCAGGCAAATTTCGACATCCTGCCACACGGCGTCACGCAGCCGCTGATCAAGGTGCGGTCCATCGACGACGTGCCGATCCTGGCGCTGACCTTGCACAGCAAAACCTACGACCACCTGACGTTGCGGCGGCTTGCCGCGGAGGTCGATGACGCCATCAAGCAGGTGCCGATGGTCGCCGAGACGAAGATCCTCGGGGGAGCCCGCCGGCAATTGAGAATCCTCCTCGACCCCACGCGCCTGGCCTCTCGCGGCCTGACCCCCGCCGGGCTCATTCCTATTTTGAAACAAGCCAACCGGCAGTTCACCTCGGGCGGGCTCACGACCGAAAATCGCGAACTCGTCATCGAAACCGGCGCATTCCTCCAGAACGCGGAGGATGTGGGAAATGTTGTCGTGGGTGTATTCCAAGGAAAACCGATCTACCTTCGCGATGTTGCGGACATCGTGGACGGAGCCGAGGAAGCTTCTAACTATGTCTTCTACGGCGACAAGGCGAACCCGGAAGAACCAGCCGTGACGATCACCGTCGCGAAGCGCCCGGGCGTGAACGCGATCGACGTCGCGGACAGCGTGTTAAAAAAAGTGGACTCTCTGAAAGGCACTCTCATCCCGCTGGATGTAACGGCGTCCGTCACCCGTGACTACGCGGAGACGGCAGCGGAAAAATCGAATGAGCTTCTCTTTCACATGCTGATCGCTGTCGTCGGTGTTTCGGTGCTGGTCCTGCTCACGCTCGGCTGGCGGGAGTCGATCATCGTCGGGATCGCGATTCCCTGCACGCTCGCGCTGACGCTGCTGGTTTTCTACCTCTATGGCTACACGCTGAACCGGATCACGCTGTTCGCGCTGATCTTCTCGATCGGCATCCTCGTCGATGATGCCATCGTCGTGGTGGAAAATATCGTTCGCCATTTCCACCTACCGCACAACAAGGGCCGGGGCGGGGCGGAGATTGCCATCGAGGCGGTCAACGAAGTCGGCAACCCCACCATCCTGGCCACGTTCGCGGTGATTGCCGCCGTCCTACCCATGGCCTTTGTGGGCGGGCTCATGGGGCCATACATGCGCCCGATTCCGATTGGATCCAGCGCTGCCATGCTTTTTTCACTGGCCATCGCATTCATCGTGACCCCGTGGGCCGCGATCCGGATTCTAAAACGTGGAGCAGGCGTCTCGCCTGCTTTTTTCAAAGAAGATGGCAGCCGGGACGGCCGCCCCACATCCCAGACCGCACCGCACTCCCACTTCGAGCACGAGGAGGATTTTTTCACGCGGCTTTACCGCCGCATCATGGGGCCGTTCCTTTCCCACGCCCGCTGGCGCTGGGCATTCCTCGCGTCGATAGTCGGGCTCCTGCTCGCGTCGATGGCGCTGGTGGGCATCGGGTTCGTGAAGGTGAAAATGCTGCCGTTCGACAACAAGAGCGAATTTCAGATCATCCTGAACATGCCGGAAGGTAGCGCCCTGGAGCGCACGACCCAGGCCGCGCTGGAGATGGCTGAAGCCGTGCGCGACGAACCGGAGGTCAAGGACTACCAGGTCTATGCAGGGGTCTCTTCTCCGTTCAATTTCAACGGGCTTGTGCGCCACTATTTCATGCGGGGCGGCGCGAATGTCGCCGACATCCAGGTGAACCTTGTCGGGAAGGACGAGCGCAAAGCAAAAAGCCACGACATCGCCAAGCGCATCCGTCCGCGCGTCGCTGCGATTGCGGAGAAATTCGGTGCGAGGGTCGCAGTGGCCGAGGTGCCGCCCGGACCGCCGGTCCTGCAAACGCTGGTCGCCGAAATCTACGGGCCGACCGAAGAATCCCGTCTCAAGATGGCGGAAAAGGTGCGCGGAATTTTCAAAGACGTGGACGGCGTGGTCGATGTCGATTGGTATATTGAAGCCGACCAGCCGAAAGGGAAGTTCGTCATCGACAAGGAGAAAGCCTCGCTCAACGGCATCAGCGCCGAGACGATCTCGCAGACGCTGCAAATCGCGGTGGGTGGCCAGTCCATCGACCTGCTCCACCTCCCGAGGGAAAAGGACGACGTGAACATCACGCTCGAGCTTCCGCGTTCCTCCCGCGTCACCCCCGAGGAACTGCTCGCCCTCCGCGTGCGGTCCGGCGATGCGAACGCTCTCCCCGAGCCAGGAGCCTCCGGCGAAACCCCGCTCATCCCCCTGCGCGAGTTGGTGTCCATCGAAAAGACGATCACCGACAAGAGTATCTACCACAAAAACCTGATGCCCGTGACCTACGTGATCGGCGATGTGGCGGGAACCATCGAAAGCCCGGTTTACGCGATCCTGAAAATGAACAGCGCCCTCGCAAAACTCGACACCCGCGAGTTCGGCGGAAACGGAAAAAAACTGGAAGTTTTCAATTCCACCCTGCCATTCACCGGCGATCAACCCTCGCTCAAATGGGACGGCGAGTGGCATATCACGATCGAGGTCTTCCGCGATCTCGGAACGGCTTTCGCAGCGGTGTTGGTCCTGATTTACGTGCTGATGGTCGGATGGTTCCGCTCGTTTCTCACGCCGCTCATCGTGATGGCTGCCATACCGTTCTCGCTGGTTGGAATTCTTCCCGCGCACGGACTGCTTGGCGCATTTTTTACAGCGACCTCGATGATCGGGTTCATGGCCGGTGCGGGCATTGTCGTGCGCAACTCGATCATCCTCGTGGATTTCATCGAGCTCCGCCTCCGCGAGGGGATGCCGTTGGCCGAAGCCGTTGTCGATGCGGGTGCCGTGCGGTTCCGCCCGATGCTGCTCACCGCGATGGCGGTCGTTGTCGGAGCGAGCGTCATCCTTTTCGACCCGATCTTTCAGGGGCTCGCCATTTCCCTGATGGCCGGAGAGATCGCCTCCCTGCTCATCAGCCGCATGGCCGTTCCGGTCCTCTACTACGCCGCTTACCGCAAAACCAACGGACCCCGCTTATGAAAACGCTGACGATCATTGCCGTTATCGTTCTGTTTATCGCCAAGCGCCTCTTCGCGCCGCGACATACATTTTCGACTCCGAGCCCTCAATCCGCCCGCAAACCCGCATTAATAAAGGATCCTTGCTTTTTGCGACCCTCCGAACTGGAGAAGACGGGCTTGGGATGAGATGAAATCACCGCCCGCGGGCCCTGCCCGTATGCCTCGAAAAAGACTTTATAGAACTGGGCATAACTTCCGAAACCCGCATCGCAGACAGCCTGCATGATAGTCGGTTGAACCGGTTTGCGCAGGCGTTCCCAGAACCGGGCCAAGCGAAGCGAGTTGCGGTAGCGGTTGAGCGGCACGCCGACCTGCGTTGCAAACAACCTGCTGAAATGCGCCTCACTGAGACCGCACTGGCGGGCAAGTGCGCCGAGCGAGCCGTCCCGGTTGTCGTCTCCCAGAAGCGTGATCGCTTTTGAAACGGCGGGATGAAGGGAAAATGGGCGGTGCCGTGATGTCCCCGCCTGCTGCAGCCTCCAGCAGAACAGCAGCAGGTGGTGCAGGCCGGCATTCAGCCCGTCCGGGTCCCCGTGCCGGTAGCGGAAGTTGGACCCCACCCCGAACCCCGCTTCTCGGTTGAGAAGATCGGGGTCGAGCGAACCCTCCATGACATGATCCATCATCCGGCGCAAAAAACCGAATGTCTCAGGGGCAAGGACTGAGTGGAGGACAGAATTTTTTTCGGCGCGCTTCCGCTTCAACCCGCTGTAGGATGCGCTGTGGCAGGACATTTTGATCAATTCCGGTTTGAAGACAGCGACGTAATATTGCGCGTCGTTCGACCGGTCCACGAGCTGGTGCTCCTGCGACGGAAACATCCAGAGAAGGGAGCGCGGGCCGAATGTGAATCGGCCCTCTCCCGTCACATAAGTGACATTGCCACGGGCAACGAGGTTGAGCTCCAGCTCCGCATGGTGATGGCTTCTCAATGACGGGGGATTCCGCGCGGATTCCGCGAGAAAGAGGAACCCGTCATAATCGGGATCGAGCTTCAAATCTTGGAGCATAATCGCAAATTACGATAACATTTTGTCACAGGGCGAGAAGAATGCATCTTGCGCGGCAGATACGATAGCGCTTCAGGTTCCTTCGTCCCATGACATCCAAAGAACGCCTCCGCGCCGCCGTCGAACACCGTCAACCCGATCGGCTGCCCATCGATTTCGGGGCATCGTTCATCACCGGCATCCATTGCAGCGTGGTCGAGAACCTGCGCCGGCACTTCGGGCTCGCCCCCCATCCGGTCAAGATCTGCGAGCCCTACCAGATGCTCGGTCTTGTGGAGGATGACCTCAAAGACGCGATGGGAATCGACACGACCCCGGTCTTTCCCAACCGCACGATCTTCGGGTTCGTGAACGAAAACTGGAAGCCGTGGAGGACACCGTGGGGGCAGGACGTGCTTGTCTCCGAGCATTTCCAGGTCGAAGAGAAAACAGACGGCAACTATATTTACCCGTTGGGCGACCGCTTGGTTCCACCCAGCGGGCATCTGCCGAAAACCGGGTATTTTTTTGACTCGATCATCCGCCAAGGGGAGTTCGACGAGGACAATCTCCGCGTCGAGGACAACCTGGAGGAGTTCGGGCCGATGAAGCCGGCGGAAGAAGCCTACTGGCGGGAGCAGGCGGAGCTTTTCCGGGGATCGGAACGGGCTGTTGTCACGCACTTGAACGGGACGGCTCTCGGCGACATCGCGCTGGTGCCAGCCCCGTTTCTCGCGGCCCCGAAAGGGGTCCGCGACATCGCCCAATGGTATATGACGGTGGCGACCGATCCGGGCTTTGTGATGGAACTCTTCGACCGGCAGGTGGAGATCGCGCTCGGCAATCTGGCAAAGCTTCACGGGATCGCGGGCGATGTGATCGATGTTGTCGTCGTCTGCGGCACCGACTTCGGAACCCAGGAGTCCACGTTCTGCTCGCGCTCGACCTACGACGAGATCTGGCAGCCCCGTTACCGCAGAATCAACGACTGGATCCACGAGAACACCACATGGAAAACTTTCAAACACTCGTGCGGAGCCATCGAGAGCTTTCTTCCCGACATCATTGAATCCGGGTTCGACATTATCAACCCGGTGCAATGTTCGGCGAAGGGCATGGAGGCGAAGCTTCTCAAGGAGCGCCACGGGGACCAGATCACATTCTGGGGCGGCGGGGTCAACACGCAGAAGACGCTTCCCTTCGGCACGCCCGAGGAGGTGCGCGCCGAGGTTCTCGATCGCTGCGAAACATTCGCGCCCGGCGGGGGATTTGTCTTCAACGCCATCCACAACGTGCAAGCGCTCACGCCGACAGAAAACTTTGTCGCGATGGTTGATGCCGTGCACGAATTCAACGGGGCGGGCGTTTAAGGAACTTTATGAAAACATGGAAAATCGCGGGGGTGAGTTTTGACCATATGCACATGGGCGACCTGCTCCGGCAGGTGAGCGTCCATACGAACGCCGAGATTGTCGGCATCGCCGATGACAACCCGGGGAACGCCGGAAGCGTGGAAATGGTGCGCCAACAACTCTCCATCCCGCAGGAGCGCGTATTTCAAAGCTGCGAGGAGTGCCTTGAAAAAGCAAAACCCGATCTCGTGATCCTCTGCCCCTCGACCGGCCGTCACGCGGAATTCGTCGAGCGCATTGCGCCGGCCGGCGTCCACATCCTGGTGGAAAAGCCATTCGCGGCCAGTCTGGCCGAAGCCGACCGCATGATCGCAGCGGTTCAGGCCGGCGGCCAACAAATGGTGATTAACTGGCCGCTGGCGTGGTATCCGCCGCACCTGACCAGCAAGCGTTTGATCGACGAGGATCTTATCGGCACGGTTTGCGAGGTGCACTATTATGATGGCAATCGCGGGCCAACCCGCCACTTGATGGACAAGATCGAGGTGCCGGAGGAGGAGGCCAGGAGACAGGCCAAGGCGACCTGGTGGTATCAAAAAAGCGAGGGCGGCGGGTCGCTGCTTGACTACCTCGGTTACGGCGTGACGCTGGGCACCTGGTTCCATGGAGGCGCGGTCCCCGAGGAGGTCACGACGACCACATGGGCGCGCCCCGGCATCGAGGTTGACGAGCATAGCGTAAGCGTCTGCCGTTATGCCCGGGGACTTTCCAAATACGAGACCCGCTGGGGCACATTCACCGACCCTTGGACGATGCAACCGCAACCGAAAACGGGTTTCATCATCGTGGGCACCCGCGGCACCATTGCGAGCTACGATTACGCCGACAGCGTGCGCATCCAGACCTGCGAGAAACCGGAAGGCTTCGACCTTCCTGTTGACACGCCCCGCACCGGGATGCGGGGGCCCATCGAGCATTTTCTGGATGTCTTGGAAAATGGTGTCGCAGTCCACGGGCCGCTTTCCATTCCCGTTTGCCGGACCGGTCAAAGGATTGTTGATGCCGCGCGCCTGAGCTCGGAGCAACGCCGGCCGGTTCAACTGCAGGAACTGCCGTAACCCTCCCAACCCATGAGCGCCAAAAAAAAACCTGAAGCCCGCGAGTTGTCCGCAGTTGTTTCGAAGCCACAGCCTGCGCCCAAGCTGCCCTACCGCCCCCGGCAGCCGAAGCGCTACCGCCCCCGGCAGCCGAAGCGCTACCGCCCCCGGATCGGCCTGATCGGATGCGGAGGCATCACCAAAGCCCATCTCACGGCCTACAAGGCGATGGGTTACCGGGTCGTGGCTTTGTGCGATGTCCGGGAGGAAGCCGCCTTGGAGCGGAAGCGGGAGTTTTACCCGAAGGCCGATGTTTACACCGACCATCGCGCCTTGCTGGAGCGGAATGATATTGACGTGGTGGATGTGGCCACTCACCCCGCCGTGCGCGTGCGCCAGGTCGAAGACGCCTTGAACGCCGGCAAACACGTTCTCAGCCAGAAGCCGTTCGTGCTTGATCTGGAGGTTGGAAAACGGCTCATCGCCCTCGCCCGCCGCAAGAAGGTCAAGCTGGCGGTCAACCAGAACGGCCGCTGGGCACCCTATTTTAGCTATGCGCGGGAGCTGGTCAAAGCCGGGTATCTGGGGGAGATCACCTCGGTGGACATGACCCTCGCGTGGGACCACACCTGGATCAAGGGCACAGCCTTCGAGCGCATGCATCATGTCTTGCTCTACGATTTTGCGATCCATTGGTTCGACATGGTGGCCTGCCTGTTTGGCGGGCGCCAGGCGCTCGGCGTCTTCGCATCGCTGGCCAAGTCCCCGGACCAGGCGCTCAAGTCGCCGATGAACGCGCACGCGCTCGTCTCGTTCCATGAAGGCCAGGCCACGATGGCCTTCCACGCGCACACGCCCTTCGGCAACACCGAGCAGCTGCTCGTCACCGGCACGAAAGGCACTTACCAGGCCACGGGGCCGACCTGCGCCGCCAACGACATCCGTCTGATCACGGCCAAAGGCGAATCCCGCCCCGCGCTCAAAGGTTCGTGGTTCCCCGACGGCATGGCCGGAGCGATGGGTGAGCTCCTGTGCGCCATCGAGGAGAAACGCGAACCGGAAAACTCCGCCGCCAACAACCTCCGCAGCATCGCCCTCTGTTTTGCCGCGCTGGAAAGCTCCCGCAGCGGAAGGGTCGAAGTTCCCGGAAAAATCTTCCAAGCCGGCCCCGGCTGCTCCACGGAAATCGGCGCGCCGCTCCCGGGAGGCAGCTTTACGTAAATGCGCATTTTCGTTTTCCCCCGACCCGTGGCCGGGCTATGCTCCTCCCGTCATGAAGAAGGGTTCCCCGACCGGAAAACAGCGCGCCCGCCTTGGCTTCACGCTCGTCGAGCTTCTGGTCGTGGTCGCGATCATCGGCATCCTTGCGGCGCTCCTGGTCCCCGTCGTGGGGCGGATGCGCAATGCCGCCCTGACCACCGCCTCGGTCAGCAACCTCCGGCAGATCCACATGATGCTGACGAGCTACCTGAACGATAACAACAACTACTTCCCATCGGCTCTCGGGGGATCGCGGAGCAGTCCCGGCGCGAATTACACCTGGCGGCGCACCATTTGGGAAAGTGCCCACGGAGCGTTTTCCAGCGATCCGGTCCAGGCGACCAACCAGATGGCCAACTCCGATTACGCGAAAACCATGTGGTGCCCGCTCATGGTCAAGAAATACGGCCAGGAGCAACATCCTTGGGGACGCGGGAGCTACGCCATCAATTTCTTCTTCATCGATTCCAGCTGGAGGGTTGGCGACGACTACCGGCACCTGAACCGGGACGAAGTCAAGGGGAAGGTCGAGCCTCTGATCATGGCGGGCACCGTCCTCAAAAGCTCCCCGAAATTCGGTACTTGGGAAGCCATTCAGTCATCCCAATATCCTTACGACACGGATTGGATGAACCTCAGCTACGATTACGGGTCCGCCGCCAACTCCGCCATCGCCGTCTTCCTGGACGGGCACACCGAGATCATCCCCAAAGCCGACGGCATCAAGCTCAACGCCCTCCTGAGCAACTGCAACAACTTCGAGTGACAGCCCGGCGAAAAGATCCCTCATGAAGCTCATCTCCAAGCAAAGAAGCGGCGAATTCGCTCCCCTCCCCAATGGTCGCGCCCCGCTCGAATAGCCGCGCACGGCTTTTCCCGGAAAAATGAAAATTTCCCTTGCATGATCTCCAGCATGCATCAAAAGTGTATAGGAATGTATGGTATGTATAGAGGAGTATTTCCTGATCCCCTCGGTCATCCCACAAACCCAACAGCAAACACCACCATGAAAACACAAAACCTCCTCAAAACCTCCCTCCTCGCGGGCGCTGTCGCTCTGGCGATGGGTTTCGCGTCGTCGGCATTCGGTCAGACCATCTTGGTCGACTGTGGTGCAGACGGTTCCATTCTTGCAAACGGCAGCCCTACCAGCAGCCCCGATATCAACGGCAACACCTGGAATAACTCTATTCCGAGCGCCATGAATGTTGCCAATCTCAAGAGCACAGCGAATTCTGCCACGGGCATATCGCTCACGTGGACGAATGTCGGTTCCGGTGCCAACACGAATCCGCTGGGCGCTACCGCCGCGCCGGGTTTGCTGAACATCGCGACAGCGTATCAAGACGCGATTTTTACCACCACCACGACGCCAGGCGCATCCTTTTACCTCGGGGGTCTCGACCCATCGAAGACTTACACCATCTCCCTGTTCGGTTCACGGGATGATAGCACTACGGTTCGATATACGACTTACACTGTTACGGGGGCCAGCGCGTTAACCCCAACTACCATCCAAACGACCGGATTAAACGTCGGCGGGACCGGCATCAACCACAACATCGCCAATCTCGCAACGTTCTCCAATGTTGTCCCGAATGGATCCAATGATATCACGGTTAACTACGTGGTCGGAGCTGGCAGCACAGCATCGTTCGGGTATTTGAACGCCATGGAGATCACCGTCGTCCCCGAGCCCGCAACCTGGGGGCTTCTGGCGTTCAGCCTGACAACGGTGATGGTCCTGCGCCGCCGCAGGAGCTGACACTCATACCAGTTCTACGACGAAATCGGTTGAATCGGGGACACGCGACAAGCCAAAGGAGGCAGGGCGCTCTTGCCCTGCTTGTCGTTCGGAATAAGGCGGCCAAGAGTGGCCGCCCTCCATTGACGACGTCCGCCCTACAGACCGGCAAACGGATTTTCTATTTGAAGAGGTCCGATGGTGCGACCGTGCTGGAGATCCTCCGAATACAGGATTGATGCCCCGCCGCCGGAATTCCTAATTCAACATTCCTAATTTAGCATTCTCTTCAAGAGACCGCCCTCCATTGAGCTCATCTTTCGCGCCGTGGCGTCATACCATTTTCACCGTGTGCTTGGTATAACCCGTTAAATTGGCGGCAGGTGTGGAGGCGGCCGAAGCGGAGACAGCTTGCCGAAGGCAATTGTGCCAACCTCAACCCGGATCCGGCGATAGCTCACCACAGTTGCTCCGTGGTTAATAACGTTTTTCGGGCTCAAGGGTCCGGCTATTTTCGGGAGTTGGCCTCAGGGAATTCCCTCGAGGATGGTGATCGAATGCGGTGTGATCATGAGCGGGATCTCCAGCGATTCCGGCACGCGGACATCCGCGGCTTCGGTCCCTTTGCGCATTTCATCGACAATCGTCGTGCGGAATTTCAGGCCCTTCCATTCCGGAGGCACCACGAGCAAAACATCGGAATTTCTTCCCGGGCGGTCGTGCACGAGCGCGATCCGGCGGTTTCCGTCCGGCGTGACGACCGCGCACCCGTGCACGTGCGGGGTGAGGCCGTCTGAAAACGACGCGTTCCAGTGCAGGACCGACGAGCGGGGAGGGATCGCCCGCATGAGCGCGCGGTAGGCCGGGAAAATATTCGGCGACGGCGTCACCGGAGCGTCGGCGCCCGCCCATTCGATCAGGCTCCAGCGCCCGTCCACGGACGGATCGACGCAGAGCGCCCAGCGGAGAAACCCGTCCACGCCCTCGTTGATCGCGCGGACGATGAACTGCGCGTCGTGGATCGCCGACGAGTGGCTCCCGGCGGTCTCGTAATCGCGTTCCCCCCAGAACGGGCGGCCAAAATAAAACGTCCCCATCTCGGTGATGAAGAACGGTTTTTTTTGGAGCGAGGCAAAGTCCACCCACCGTCGGACGGTGTGCTGGAGGAAGCTGTGGGTGCTGACGAAATCCGCGGTCGTCTCCGGCATCCAGTCCGGCTGCTGGAAATAGGCGTGCATGTCCCAGGCGGCGAGCGAGGCGGAGGGATCCGCGCCCGAGGCCATGAAGTCCAGCGGGGGCATCTGCCACGAGCAGAGGTGGCCCGGCCCGATGAGCCCGAGCGAGGATTCGCCGTCCTCGTCCAGCACCCGCCGGACCTCCGCGTAGGTGCGCGCCAGCACGCGGACCTGGCTGTCGCCATCCGCGACAAAAAAGTTTTCCGGATCGCGCGCGAGTTTCCCCCAGATCGGCTCGTTGAAGAGCCCGAGCCAGCGGAGGCGTTTGAAATTCAGGTCGCGGTGGAGGTGGCGGACGAGCGGGCGGATGTAGCGTTCGGCATATTCCGCGGGATCGCGTGGAGCGCCCCGCCAGTGGGCTTTTCCGCTCGGGTCCGCACGGATTTTTTCGCCGCCCGGGCGCGGGATCTGGAGCGAGCGGGGGACCCACCAAGGGTCGAGCATCCAGTTCACGCCGCGCCTCGCGCACCACGCGTCGAACCACTCGAGTTTGCGCCAGAGATCGTGCGAGAAATCGAAGGCACCCGCCCGGTCATCCCACGGGGAGACATCGCCCTCGACATCCGAACCTTCAAGATAGCCGATCCGGAGAAATCCGGGGCTCGCCTCGTCGAGCAGGCGGCCGATCTGCTCCCAGCGGGGTTTGTCCGAGGTCGGAGGATAATAGCGTTCCCTCGCGAGAAAGGCGTTCATGCCGATGCCTTCGGCCATCGTTCGGGACGGAGCTCCCACGGTGAAGACGATTTGCGGGAGACCGGCGGGGTTATATTTCATAGAGTTCAGCTTGCGGAAGGACGAGGGGTGGAAAGAGTTCCCCCTTCGATCCACTGGGAGTCCAGGCGATCGACCAGATTGGAGCCCGCGATGCCGGTGCAAGCGGCGACGAGCCGCGCAACCGCCTGCTCGGCAAGACGGTGCCGGGAGACTTTCATGGTCGTCAGGGGCGGGTGGCTGTGCAGGGCGGCCTGGATGCCGTCAAACCCCACGACGCTCACGTCTCCGGGCACGGAAAGCCCGCGTTCCTTCAGCGCCGAGATCGCACCCATAGCCAGACTGTCATTCCCTCCGAAAACCGCCGTGAAAGGCAGGTTCCGCCCGAGGAATTCCTCCATGGCGGCACGCCCGTCCGCGGCTTCAAGCCCCCGGGCTTCAACGACGTAGCGGAACGGGATCGCATAGCCCGCACGCTCGCAGGCGGAAAGAAATCCCTGGAGTCGCGCGTGCATGCGCAACGGGGGCGAGGCATTCAGATGCACGATGTGGCGGTGGCCGAACGCGAGGACCCGCTCCGCGACCTTCGCCGCGTCTGCCTCGTCATCGGTCGCGATGCTGGGAAGAGGGCCGGTGTATTCGGAAACTCCGATAATGACGGCAGGCCGCTCAAAATTCTCGAGCGCCGAAAAGATTCCGCTCTCCACCGTTCCGAGCAGGGCGATGGCGGAAAGCGATTCGCGGATGTTTCCAAGGCCCGAGGGATTGGAGTGCCTCTCAAAAAAATCCTTCGCGTTTCCCAGCGGCATCAGGTAAATCCCCTCGTCGCTGAGGAACTCCCGCATTTTTTCAAAAATAAAGCCGTAGTAGGGGTTCGTGCCCGGGCTGAAATGGTGTCCGGTGATGAGCCCGACGAGGCCCTTGCCGAGCACCGGTTTTCCCGACCCGCGTTTTTTGCCGTCAACAAGCGTCCCGACTCCCCGCTGCCGGATCAAGATCCCGTCCCTCACGAGCTCGGTCATCACGCGGTTGACAGTCAGCCGGTGCACGCTCAACTGCGCCGCCAGTTTGACTTCGGAAGGCAGGATGTCGCCGGATTTCCAGATCCCCTGGTCGAGTTGATCCAAGATGAAGCGCCTGACCTGCTGGTAGGGGAAAATGGATTTGGCCATAAAATCTAGAGTGACTCGAGGTGGACGTCGTCGATCCACCCCATGAAATGGCCGAGAACGAGGGACTTTGGCAAGTCTTTCGACCAGGGCTGGAGCGCGTCTTTCTGCGCGACCTGCCTGCCATCGACGCGGCATGTCATCTGGCCGCCGGTGTATTCGATTTCCACGCGGTGCCAGTTGTTAAGGGTCAGGTTTTTAATGAGTTCGGTGCCGGGAAGGACGGTCTGCTTGTCGGCCAGGAAATACGGGTAGTTGGGCGCGCGGTTTTCGGTCCACTTCGCCTGCATCAGGCCGTAGGGTTTATTGCCCTCGACGACGGCCAGCAGGAAGTTGTCGTTCCTTCCCGTGGGCACCTTGGCGATCTTGATCCACGCGGAGAGCTTGAACCCGTTGTTGACCGCGTCCGGGAGCGCGACCGCGATGCTGTCATCGTAGTTCGAGAACTTGAGCGCCGCGCCAGAAGGGGATTGCATCCAATACAGGTCGCTGCTGTCGCCTGCAGGTGCTCCGGTGATCGTCGTCTCGAGTCCAGTCGCCTTGCGGAGGGAATCGGCGGAGACGGGCTTGCCGAAATCGAGCAACGCCAGCGTGGCGGGGCCGCGGGCGGATCGTTTTCCGCCAACCCCATCGTGCAGGCGGCCCCGTTTTTCCGCGAAGACCCGTCGGCCGTCGGGCAGCAACGCCTCGACCTCGATCCTGAAGTCGCCGGGATCTTTCTGGGTGAAGGCAAACTCCGGCCCCTCGAACAACTCGTGTCCGGTGGCCTCCCAGATGATTCTGGCGCGCGAAAGATCCACCGGGGAGTCGAGGGTGAGGTGCGCGGTCTGTCCCGGCTTGAGGTCCGCCGGAAAGCCTTTGATCGTCGCCTCGACCGATTTCCACGGCTGCGTGGGAGCCATCGCCATGAGGAGGGCCGAGGCGGCCATCCCGCGCGCCTGGTTGATGATGACGAACTCGGTGGTCGTGTTGAAGCTGTCGCCCCAGCGGTCGTAGAGCGGATACGGGTCGGTCTTTGCCCCGTCGGAAGGAAACGTGGTCTGCCCGAGTTCGCGCTGGTAGCGGTTCAGCCACATGAACCCGCCCTGCACGGCCCCGAGCGGAATTCCCGACACCGGAAGCTCGCGCCAGTCGTTCTGCGAATGCTGGTGGACGATGTCCCGCTGCCGGAACGCCCCGACACCGGTCATGCGCGGCATGTTGATCGGGTTCGCCCCGTCCTCGTATCCCAGGTTGGTCGCGATCGCCTGCAGGTAGGCCGGCTTTGGCGCGAGCACCTGCCCGACGGCGAGGTCAAACGCCCGGTCGCCGCCGAAGAACCAGCCGGCGTTCATGAAGGTTTTCGACTCGCCGGGAAAGCCGAGCCCGTAGGCGCAGTCCTGCGCGCGCCGCAGTTCGTCGTCCGCGCTGGCGATCAGCTCCGAGGTGCAGGCTTCGAGAAGTTCCGCGTCGAGTTTTTCGGCTGGCTGGCGTCCGGTGCGGGGGCCGAAGACGTAGCTGCGCATGGCGTTGCCGTAGGATTCGGGCAGCCGCCACCAGCCCCAGCGCTTGACGTCCCTGCTTTTGGGGTCGAAGCGGGATTTGAGGTCGGCCTGGATTTTCGGATCGCCGGTGGCGAGGAACATCTGCACCGCCGCCCACGCCATCTCGTCATCGTGGTGGAAGAGGTCCCCGTAGTGGGTGATCTTTTGATACGATCCGTCCCATCCGTATTTGGCGATGGCCCGCTGGAGGAAATCCCAGCCCTTCTTCGCGGCGGCGAGGTATTTCTCCGCTTCCTTGGGATAGGCTTTTTTGAAAACCGGCGACGTGGCGGCCTGGGCGAGCGCGGCGACCGCCGCGGCCGTGGCGGCCGTGTTCTTGGGATAGACGATCTGCGGGTCCCCCTGGTCCGGCGTCACGTCGTCCTCGTATTTCCGGTCCCTCGGATAGACGAGGAAGAAAAATCCGCCGTCGTCGTCCTGCATCTTCACCAAAAAATCCGACTCCCACTTCGCCATCTGGACGATGTCGCTGATGCCGTCGCCGCTCTCGGGAATGCCGAGGTTGTCGAGTTCGGCCACGCCGGGGAACGAGTCTGCGGCGAAGATCAGGTAGTGGATGAAGCTCGCGGAATTGATCGTGTATTTGCTGTAATCGCCGGCGTCGTGGTGCCCGCCGCTCACGTCCACCTCCCCGGTTTTGACGATCGGGTAGAGGCTGTCGGCGGCCGACTTCATGATCGGCGCGGTGTGCTTGGGATCTTTGGCCGCATCGGCGCTCGTGCCCTCGATGTCCTTGTTGTGCGAGGATTCCGGCGTGATGATCTTCGCCGGCGCGGTGTGCGCCGGGCCGTGGGTGAAGCGCGTGAACGGCTGCAGCGTCCCCGGCGCCCCGTCCTCCTGGTGATAAATCCCCAGCGCATACGTGCGGGCCATCAGCCCGGCCCCCTCGACATCAATCCAGAACGGCAGCGACGCGCCCATCCCCGGCACGGCGAGAACGTAATGGCCCGGCTTCGTGAACTCCGAAAAATCCGCCGCGAGCACGTGCTGGTAGGCCGGCTGGCCGAAACCGACGTCCGGCCTCGCCGCCAGGTTCCCTTCGAACGCCTTCTCCCCCGTCGCCAGATCCACCAGCGAAAACTTTTGCTCGGCGACCGGCAGCTCCCCGGCGCTTCCGAGATAATACCCGGCATACCCGAGCTTCGGCCCGGCAGCGGGATAGGTGTCTTGATTGACGTGGAGCGCGGGGTTGAACCTCCAGGCCTCGGCGCTCGCCGCCCAAGATTCCCCGGAAAAAATGACCCCCTCCCGCTTGCTCGCCACCTTCACTTCGGCCCCTTCCGGCACCGGGGATGCCAGCTTCAGAAAAAGCCAGTTCCCCACGCGCAGGTCCCGGACTTTCAGCGGCGCGTAGAGGACCCGGCGCTTGAAACCCACCGATTCCACCGCCACCGGCTTCCCGTTTACCGTCACTCCAAAATCCACCGGCACCGGCCGCTTCGACTCCTCTGCAAAATTCCAGATGTCGAGCGGCGCGTCCGGCAGCTCTTTCCCCGTCACCCGCGACATCTCGAGCCATTCCGGAGAAATCACCCGCAGCCCGTAATCCCCCGGCTTCGGGAGCTTCAACGCCGCCACTTCGGTCGCCTCCGCACCCGCCATCCACGGGTTCGCCGCCAGCACGGCACCCCGGCAGATCACCAGAAAACAAAACAAAACGACAACCCTGCGCGAGAGAATTTTCATGGAGAGAACCGGAAGATTCTGAAATCAATGCTACGAATAGGCTTCGATGTCTAGACTTCTTTCGGTAGGAGATTGACAGCCTCTCTGTGGCTCCCTAATAACGGCTGACATCTAGATACCACAGTTTTCCCCCATCCCAACCATGGAACCCCCTCCCGAAGAAAAAGAGATCCCGTATCACAGCGACCTGGGTCCGAATGGCGAGGTGCCGATGCGCGAGAAGCTCGCCTACAGCATCGGGTATCCCGTGGATGGCCTGGCCGGCGGAGTCGTCGGAAGCATGACGACTCCGATCTTCGTGCTCTTGATGGGGGTTTCGCCGAGCGTCATGAGCCTGGTGGGCGTGCTCTACAAGATCTTCGACGCCTTCACCGATGTCGCCGCCGGCTGGCTCTCCGACAACACCCGAACACGCTGGGGCCGCCGCAGGCCGTTTATCTTTTTCGGCGCGATCTGCACCGGCCTGTGGATGCCGGTGATCTGGTTCTTCCCGAAGGGCTGGCCGACCGGGATGCTCATCACCTGGATGATCGGGTGCTGGATGGTGCGGGATGTTTTTGGCTCCTCGTGGAACATCCCCTACCAGAGCCTCCTCCTCGAAATGACCCCGAGCGCGAAGGAACGGACGAACATCTCGGCGATGCGTTCGTATTTTGGAAATGCGGCGGGACTGATCGTCGGCTGGGTCTGGTTCTTCACCCAGCTCTCGGTTTTCAACGACGCCTCAGGCAAGCCGGACATCATCCTCGGCGCGCGCTGGATCACCTCGATCTTCGCGGTCATCGTCATCGGGATCGGCATCCTGCCTGTCTTCTTTGTCAAGGAACGGTTTTACCACCAGGCCGCCAAGCAGCCGAAGGTCTCGCTCAAAGACAACTTCAGGCTCACCTTCACCAACCGGCCGTTCGTCCTTCTCACCTTTTTCACCCTGCTCTTCACGATCGGCACCAGCTCGAAGAACGGCCTCGCGTTTTTCACGAAGATGTATTTCGTCTTCGGTGGCGACACGAAGCTCGCCGCCACCGTCGGCGGGGCCGAATCCACGATCACGCTGTTCGTCGGCTTGCTCGGAATCCCGATCTTCCAGTGGCTCGCCAAAAAATACGGCAACCGCAACTCGCTGATGACGGCGATGGCGATCGTCTCTACCGCCAGCGTGAGCACGATCTTCACCTACACCCCTTCGATGCCGTATCTCACCATCCTCACCGGCATCCTCCTCGCCCCCGCGACCGCCGGGATGTGGGTCGTGATCCCGCCGATGCTGGGAGATATCGTGGATTTCGACGAACTCCGGACCGGCGAGAGGCGCGAGGGCTCGTTTTCCTCGATCTATTCCTGGCAGCTCAAGCTGGCCTTCGCGCTCGGCGGCGGGCTTTCCGGCCCGCTGGTCGAACTCGTTGGCTTCCGCGTCGCCGCCGGCAACCACCAGCCCGAACACGTGATCTACCTGATGCGCGTCCTCCTCTCGTTCATCCCGCTCGTCTTTGTCGGCGCCGCCATGATCCTCCTCTGGCGCTTCCCCCTCAGCCGCGCCCGCATGCACGAGGTCAACGCCGAACTCGAAAAACGCCGCGGCACCATCTGATCTCAGTAAATCGGTTGAATCGGGGACACGCGACAAGCCAAAGGAGGCAGGGCACTCCTGCCCTGCTTGTCGTTGGAAAAAGGCGGCCAAGAGTGACCGCCCTCCGTTGAGCAAAGGAGGCAGGGCACTCTTGCCCTGCTTGTCGTTGGAAAAAGGCGGCCAAGAGTGACCGCCCTCCGTTGAGCAAAGGAGGCAGGGCACTCCTGCCCTGCTTGTCGTTGGAAAAAGGCGGCCAAGAGTGACCGCCCTCCGTTGACGACGTCCGCCCTACAGACCGGCAAAGGGATTTCGAAGAGGCCCGATAGTGCGACCGTGCTGGAGATCCTCCGAATACAGGATTGACGCCCCGCCGCCGGAATTCCTAATTCAACATTTCTAATTTAGCATTCTCTTCAAGCGACCGCCCTCCCACGAGCTCCTCTTTCGCGCCGTGACGTTATACCATTTTCACCGCGTGCTTGGCATGACTGTCTTTAGTGGTTTTCGTGGTTCCAACTGATTTTTTCAGGTTTATCCCGGATCCGGCTATTCCTCACACGGAGAACACAGAGAGCAGGCAAACCCGAAATTGAAAAAATGAGAGTTTTCCTGAATGCATTTCGCGGACACGCCCGGAGCGTTTCGCTCGTTCGATTCCCCGCTTTCCTTGCCCGATAGATATCCTCCCATATTCGGGCACGCCAAGGGAAAAACCAAATCAGATCTAGATGTCTGCCTTGTTTTTTGATTTCCTTCAATTCCGATTTATTGATTTATATCATTTCCACCGCGCCAATTTTCACCACGCCTTCCCCGTCCCTTCGGGTCCAAACGGTAAATTCTGTGACGAGATTGTCACAATTCTCCGGTTGCCTGACGCAGGTAATATGGCATTTTCGCGTCATGAAAGACGTTTTGCTCCGGAGGAATCAAAACCTTTTCCCAAGGTCGTTTCCCAAGGGCTATGCGTTGCAACCCAAACATGACTGGGATAGACCGACACATCATTTAGATATCGGCTCCAACAAGAAAAAACACTGACCATGAAACCGAAAACACTCGCGAAATCCCTGATCCTGCTGACAACCCTGTCTCTTGTCACCGCAGGAAATTCCGCCTTTGCAGCGGACAAAATCTAGACCGGAGGCAACAGTTCAAACGCCAACTGGGGGAGTGCCAACAACTGGGGGACCGGCACACCGGTGCCTGTCGCGAACGACGTGCTTTTCTTCGGCGGCACCACCCGGCCATCAACTACCAACGACATCGCCGCGAACACGCAATTCAACGGCATCACTTTCACCGGCGCAGGCCAGTTCACGCTTGCTGGCAACGCCATCAACCTCGGTGGAAATATCACGAACAGCAGCGGGGTGAACCAAACGATCAGCCTCGCGCTCGCGCTTCTGCAAAATACGACGGTGGATGCCGGATCCGCCGGAACTCTCGCCCTGAACGGGTTGGTCAGCGGCACCGGCTTCTCCATCGACAAGAACGGCGCGGGGACGCTCTCGTTGGGAAATGTTGCAAACACCTTTTCCGGCGGGCTTCGGATCAACAACGGGACGGTGGCTCTCGGAGCTGTCTCCGGCGCCGATACTGCCGGCGGCACAGGGACGATCACGCTTGGAAGTTCAGGTGGCAGCGAAAGCGTCACGCTCCAGGCTTCGCAGGGAACATTTACCAACGCGATCACCGTGACGGCCGGGACCGGGACGCGCACAATCGGCAACACCTCGGGGGCAAAAGGAATCACCCTCAACGGCACTCTGGCCCTGAGCAACGATTTGACCCTCACTGAAGGATCAGGGGGGGCTTCCATCTTGATTGGCGGCGACATTAGTCCGGCAGCAATACGATCACCGTCCAAGGGGGAGCCACTGGCAAAGGGGTCCTGCTTAGTAGCACAGCTGCAACCAGTTTTGCGGGAACGCTCAGTATTGCCAGCGGGGGCTTAGCCTCTGCAAATGCTCTGATTCTCTTTAACAACGCCACCCTGAATGTCCAAACCGGCGGAACATTCGAAAACAAGCAGGGCTCGACATTCGCCGGCCTCACCGGCGGCGGCACGGTCACGAACTCCAACACCACTGGGAAAACCCTCGTGCTTGTCGGGCCGGGCAACTACTCGTTTTCCGGTGTCCTTCAAAACGGTGCATCAGGCACCTCTTCTCTCACCAAGAGCGGTTCGGGCACGCAAACCCTCTCCAGAGCGAACACCTACACCGGCACGACGCTGGTCAGCGGCGGAACGCTTGCGCTCAGTGGCAGCGGGACGCTAGGCGGATCGACCGCCCTTTTGACGATGGGCGGCGGCACGCTCGACCTGGGTGGGCTTTCTCCTTCGGCTATCGGGGCGGTGTCCATCACTACAGCGGCCGCGAGCGGGGACACCATCAAGAATGGCAGCCTGACGGGCGCTTCCTATGCCGCGAGCAATGCCGCAGGCAATGCCATAGTCTCCGCTAACCTGCTCGTCAACGGGTCCGCGGGCCTCGCCAAGTCCGGAGCCGGCGCTCTCACGCTCTCCGGCACAAACACCTTCACGGGCGCGACGACGGTCAGTGGCGGAACGCTGCAGGCCACCCAATCCGGCGCACTTTCGAGCATAACCGGGGGGATTACGGTAAGCAGCAGCGGCACGATTCTGGCGGTCAACTACGGCGGCGTCTCAGACTACACGGCCGGGCAAGTGGTGACGCTTCTGGGCAAAACGACATGGAGCGCGAACACGACGTATCTCGGATTTGACACGACGAACGGAAGCGGCTCTTACAACAATACCCTCGCGATGGCGGCAGGTGTCATAAAATTCGGCTCCAACACGCTCACCCTCGGTGCCGCAAACACCTACACCGGCTCGACCGCGATCAGTGCCGGCACCCTCGCCTACGGAATTAACCAGGCCACGCCGACAGCCAGTGCGGTGACGATCAACGCGACAGCCGCATCCGGCGCCGCGGCCCTCGATCTTGCAGGGTATAATTCCACGCTCAACGCCATCACGTTTGGCGGCACGAACTCTGGAGCGAATGCGGCAAACACCCTGAGCACTGGCGCGGGCACGCTCACCCTCAGCGGCAACGTCACCTATTCAACGGCGACTCTCCCGGCCAACGACCCTGGCACTGCGACAATTTCAGGCAAACTCGATCTTGGCGGAGCTAACCGGACATTCGCCGTTGCGGATTCGAGCAACACCACCAACGAGTTGAATATTTCCGCTCTTGTCAGCGTCACTGGATCCTTTGGCGTCACCAAAACCGGCAATGGCACGTTAACCCTGAGCAATACGGCGAACACTTATACAGGCACAACTGCATTCAGCGGCGGCATCGTGAATGTCGCCAGCTTGGCCAGCGGGGGGACCGCAAGCTCCATAGGTAAGAGTGCCAATACCGTCGGCATGCTGACCTTCGGCGGCGGCACGCTCCAATACACGGGATCCACCGCCCAGAGCACCGATCACCTCTTCACCATCAACACCGGCGGCGCCACGCTGGACGCATCCGGCACCGGGAGCGGCACGATCAGCTTCACGAACACGGGCGCACTCAGCGTCGGCACCGGCGCGACCGCCCGATCACTTACCCTCACCGGCAGCAATACGGGGGCAAACACTTTGGCCAGCACCTTGGGCACCGGCTCTTCGACCATTTCCCTGGTGAAAAGCGGCACAGGCACCTGGGTGGTCTCCGGCGCAAACACCTTCGGCGGCGGCACCACAGTCACAGCCGGCACCCTGCTGGTTGATACGACGGTCTCCTCGACCAACTCGGGCACTGGCACAGGCAGTGTGACGGTGAGCGGAGCGAATACCACCCTCGGCGGAACCGGCCAGATCACACCGGGCGGGGCAAACACGATCACGATCGGCTCGGGATCAATCTTGGCTCCCGGCGACAGCGGCATTGGCACGCTTGTGGTCAACGCTGCGAGCAGTTCCGCCACCGGCCTGCTGACCTTGTCATCCGGCTCAAAGCTCAACTTCGACCTCAACGGAACCAACACGACGAGTGACACTCTTCAACTCCTCAACGGCACATCGGGGGCCATCGCCTTCAACACAAACGTCATCACATTTGCGGTTACCGGCAGCCTGACTTCGGGGCAGACGTTTATCTTGTTCGACGGCACCAACAACAACCAGTTCACCGGGTTGGCTGTCGATGGAAGCAACAAGATTACGAATGGTTTGTCCTTCACTGGGCTCACCGGCGGTTTCGAGAACAGCTATCTCACCCTCACCAACGGGGATATTATTCTCAACGCCGTCCCCGAGCCCGCGCCGTGGTTGCTCCTGGCCTTCAGCCTGACGACGGTGATGGTCTTCCGCCGCCGCCGCGCCTGAGGCCTGGGACAATCTCCGCCCTTTGGGCGTGGCGAACACGCTTGGACCGGCTGAAAGAAAATTCGCAGAGCGGAGCCTTGCAGGGAGACCAAGACCGCCGGTCCCGCGCCGGATGGCGGGGATGCGGGGGGTAACTCGAAAACGGTTTTTAGACAGGATTGGACAAGATTCTCAGAAAAGCCTTTGCAAAAAGCGGCGTTGAAATATTTCTGTCGGCTGCGCATTCGCTGTAAACCAATCTTGTAAATCCTGTCAAAAATCTCCTGTCGCTGGAGTCGGGATTAACTGCTAACTGGAAAATTTGTTGCGCCCCATGATTTCCAAGCAAATTTTGCCACATGAGATACTCTTTGGTATTCGCGGCGATGCGGATCGCCGCGCCGGTTTGCACCAAGGCACTTTGAAAACCCCCACCAACAAGATATTTTTCCATCGCTTCCCGGTCTGCGGCGAGCGCCGGTCCTCGTTTGGGAAGCGGAGGCGTGGGCGCGAGCGTTTTCCCAGGATTTTCCGGCCGGTGCCACCCGGCCTCATCGCCTTCACCTTGGTGGAACTTCTCGTGGTCATCGCGATCTTGGCCGTTTTGGCCGCGCTGATCCTGCCGGCGATTTCTGTGGCCACGGGCAAGGCAAACCTCGTCAAATGCGCATCCAACCTGCGACAGATCACGGCGGCCACCCTGCTGAGCGCGAACGACAACAACGGGATGTATCCCGCCTTGGTCGTTTTTAGTTTTGATAGCGCCGGCTGGATCGCGCCGATCTCGGCAACCAATTCGCCCAACTCGCCCACCCCCAGTCCCTGGGGCGTGGCTCTCGCTCCCTACCTGGGTTTCGCGCCCGTGAATTCGGCCCAGGTTTCTTCTCCGGCCCAGATCCCCGCGATTTTCAAATGCCCGGCGGCGGCGAAGAACGCGGCGGAAAACCAGGCCAATTCCTGGATCAATACATTTCCCAGCTACCGATACAACAGCTACGCGGCCGGACGAACTGCGGCCGCCACCGTCACCCTTTCCCGTGCCATGCTGTGGATCGACGCTGTCTGGCCGGGTTGGCCGCAGAACACATTTGCCCATCAGAACCCCGGGGGGATCAATGCCGCCTACTTGGATGGCCATGTGGCTTTCATGACTTTCAGCGACTACAATAAGCTCAACCCCAATACGGACTACCAGGACGACCTCTACCTGCTCGGGTGGTTTAAATGAGCGGGTAATCAGTTAACTTGAGGCTTGCCCTCGCCGCGTGGATTGCGCCACGATCTTCCTGTGGAAAACAGGCCGACGATCCGCACTCTCGCAACAATGGCGGGAGTCTCCAACGGGACCATCTCGCTGGCATTGCGCAACCACCCGCGGATCCGGCCCGAAGTGCGGGAGCGGATCCAGCGGATCGCGGCCGAGGCGGGATACAAAGCGAACCCGCTCGTTGCGAACCTGCTCGCGCAGTTGCGGGCGAGCAAGACAACCGCCTTTCAAAGCACGCTGGGGTTGCTTTACCTCGGGTCCGAGCCCGGGTTGCTCAGCGAGGTGCCGACGTTTCAAAGCTGGGTGAAGGGCTGCAGGGACCGGGCTTCCGCTCTCGGGCACGCCTTGGACGAGTTCTCGTTGACCGGGCTTTCCCCCGAACGCCTGGCCCGCATTCTCTATGCACGGAACATCCAGGGCGTCGTCGTCATCGGCCCTTTCGAAAAAAACGTCATCCCGCGCGAAATGGACCCGCTCTGGGAAAAGACGGCGGCCGTGGTCATCGGGGTGCGCCCGGCACGGCCGGCTCTGACATTTGTTTCCAACGACCAGTTTTCGACGGTGGCGCTGGCGGTGGAAGAAGTCGTCCGCCTCGGCTACCAGCGCCCCGGCCTCTGCATCCACCCGGATGTGGACGATTGGGTGGAGGACCGGTTTACCGGGGGGTTCAAAGCCGCACAGGGGAAGATCCCCGCCAAGAGCCGCCTGCCGGTTTTCGGTTACCGGAGCCCCGCGGAAGATCCGAAAGCGGAGGCTCGGTTCCGGGCCTGGGTCAACCGCCATCGCCCGGATGTGATCCTGTCTGTGCATCGCGAGATCGGGCTGTGGCTGCGATCGATGCGCGTCCGTGTGCCGGGAGACATCGGCCTCGTCCATCTCGACAAAACCGACGACGTGGCCTGGGCGGGAATCCGTCAAAACAGCGAGCTGGTTGGGCGGGCGGCGGTGGACATGGTCATCGGGCAACTGCACAGAAATGAATTCGGTGTCCCGCCATTTCAAAAATGCCTGTTCATCAGCGGAAGCTGGGTGCCGGGGCCGACGGTCCGGCCGATGCCTGATCGTTCCCGGCCCGTGCGTCAGCGCGCGAGGCTGTAGCGGCGGCCTGTGGCCGTCGGTCGCTTTGCGGGTTAACTGCTTTCTTTTTTTGGGTTGGTTTTGTCAGCATTCCGGCCGATCTTGATTCCCATGAAAACCGTCCCCTCTTTTTCCGCGTGCCTCCTCTCGATCGCCACCTTCGCGATGGCTTCGGCATCTTTCGCGGCGACGCCCGGCACCGACAACGCGGACGAATCGGCTTACGCGGCCGGCTGGTCAGGCGGGAGCAACGGCGGCACCGGCTTCAGGGGTTGGAACCTGGTGCTGGACGGGCAGGGCGACGCCGGGGGATTTTTCATTGGCGACTCGAAGAAGACCGGCGCCGCCGACATCAACACGAACTCCAGATCCTTCGGGATGTTCGGCCACGACAAGGCGAAAAGCACGGACGCCTACCGTTCGTTCGACTCCCCGCTCGATGTCGGCCAGAGCTTCTCGGTCGAGATCCAGGTCAATTTCCGCGACGGGAACAAGGGGTTCGACCTTCGCAGTTCGGACGAAAAAGCCATCTTCAATCTCAACGTCGGCGCGGATGATTATACCGTGCATCTGGCCGCGACCGGCGCCGGGTCCATCGGAACGGACTACAGCAACAACACGGTTTTTAATCTCGTGTTCACCCAGACCAGCGCCGCGGGGGGAACCTGGACGCTCACTCGCAGCGGCGGTTTTTCGAAAACCGTCAGCGGCACTTACAACGGCGTCGCGGCGGGGTTCAAATTCTACGCCGCCGGCACGACCGATGTGCCCGAGAACGCCCTTTCCTTCAACAGCCTCGCCATCACCGGCAAGAAGTAATTCGCCCCGCTCATGGGCTTGGGTCCGCGATGCGCACGCCCTTCGATTCCGGCCCGTTGCCTTCGAGGACTCCGCCTTCTGTGATCAACCGGACATGGATCCTGCGGTCCGTCACCTTCCGATCGCCGCTGCGGTTCTGGATCTTGACAGCGACCGTGTTTCCGTCGCGGCTCGCGTGATATCGTGTGAGGGAGTATTGTCCCTTGGCGTAATCGAAGCCCTCTCCGGCATCTTCGTAAAGCTCCCCGCTTGCCTGTCCGCTCGCATCGAGGCAGACGAGCAGGGTCAGCGGGTCGAGCGAATCCTCGTTCGTGTTCTGGACCACCCTGCCCAGCGGGACGATCGCCCCGCCACGGATTTTTACCACGGGTTGATACCCGTCCTGCTCGCGTTTTTCATCCACCAAGGAAATGGCTCGCCAGATGCCTTTTGGCAGCCTGGGATTTTCCGCCCATTGCGGGACGATGAGGAGATTGGGGCCGAAGAGGAATGCGCGGTCTTCCGCGCGCAGGTCGGGATCCTTCGGATCGGCGAAGAACACCGGCTGCATGATGGGATCCCCCTGGGTGGAAGCGGTGAAGGCGAGGGTGTAGAGATACGGGAGCAGGCGATACCGACGTTCTAGGGCGGTGCGCGCGACGCCCTCGATTTCCGGCCCGAAGACCCACGGCTCGCGGGGAGGGTTGCCATTCGAGGTATGGGCCCGCGAGAACGGGAAAAACGGCCCCATGGCCATCCATCTGCCGTAGAGTTCGGGCGTGATTGCGCCATCATATCCGCCGAGGTCGGGGCCGCTGAGTGGCTGGCCGGAGAGGCCGAGGTTCAACGACATCGGAACGGCCGTTTCCAGATAGCCCATCGCGGCCTTGTTGTCTCCGGTCCATGTTGCCGCGCAGCGCTGCCCGCCGAGATGGTTCGACCGGGTCAGCACGAAGGGGCGTTTTTCCGGGCGTGCGGACAGGATCCCCTCGCGGGAGGCCGAGGCCATGAGCAGGCCATACACATTGTGATACATCAGGTGCGGGCCGGGCGGCAAATTTCCCCCGCCCCGGTGTTTGTTGTCCTCCGGCATCGTCGAGGTTTCAAAAACGGCCGGTTCATTCATGTCGTTCCAGACGCCGTCAATTCCTTTGGCGAGGAAGCCCCTGTAAAGCCCGCCCCACCATTTCCGGGTTGCCGGCATGGTGAAATCCGGAAAGACACACGCGCCCGGCCATACCTTTCCCACGAACGGCTGCCCGTCCTTCGTCTGAACCCACAGATTTTTTCTGTCGCCTTCGTCGAAGACAAAATAGCCGGGATCTTTTTTGACTCCCGGATCAATCATCCAGACCGAGTGGAACCCATTCTTGTGGAGATAGTCGTTGGTGGATTTCGGATCGGGAAATCGGGCCGGATCAAAAGTGAAGATCCGGAATCCGTCCATGTAATGAATGTCGAGCCAGATCACATCGCACGGCAGTTGGCGCTTGCGGAATTCGTCGGCGATCTCGCGCACCTTCGCATCCGGATAGTAGGAATACCGGCACTGGTGAAAACCGAGCGCCCATTTCGGCGGCAGCGGCATTTTTCCGGTCAGCTCCGCGAGCCCGCGCAGGACCGCCTGGGGCGATTCGCGGTCGATCACCGCGACGCGGAATGGCGCGCCTTCGGAGCGGAAAACGATCTTGTCGCTGCCCGTGCTCAGCGTCGCCTTCCAGGTGCTGTCGAAGATCACGCCGAACGCGGTGCCGTCCGGCCGGACGCCCAGGACCCACGGATGCGACTGGTAGAGCCTGTTGGCTTTGAGGTCGCCATACCCCCAGCTGTCCGTGTTCCAGAGCTGGATCGCTTTTCCGTTCCGCAGGAGCGGCCCCGTCTGCTCACCCGTCCCGTAAAGGCTCGAGCCAGGGGGGACGGCCAGCGACGCGCCAGCCTTGCCATTTTCTAGAAAGAACTGCGGGACGAGCTTCCAGCCGACAGGCACGGCTCCCTGTTCCTTCGGCGGCGTCGCAAAGGCGAGCGACGGGGCCGTTTCCCATTTGTATCCTCGCGGGACAAAAAGCATCGCGCCTGCGCCAATCTGCGCTTGCCGCTCGATCGTGACCCCATTCGCATCGGGTGAGGCACCGGGCAGAGCCGGGGCCATGGAGCTGGCCGGATCGGCCGCGATCGCTCCCCAACAACAAATGGCGATTGTGGCCGCGAAAGCGAGACGGAGGGGAGGCGATAGTTTCATGCGGGTGGTGTTTCGGGGGTGATTCCTCTGCGGGACGGCCACCGGATTCAACAAGTTCCGACGGCCCTTTGGAAAGACAGATCGGAGGAGGCGGTTAACCTGGATACACTTTGCGGTGTGGGGACGCGCTGCGTTTCCAGAAAAGGTCAGATTTCTGCACCTCCAAATGGAACGCGCGCCACGGCGCCCGGAACTCTGCCGCATTGGGGTGGCCAGAGCCGCGAGACAAGTGGAACCAAAAGACCCCGGTTTTTTGCAACTTTCGAGGATGCGCCCGGTTGAATCACCGCGAGGCGGCTTGTTGCGACGAAAGCCACCCCGCATATACGATATGTTGATGCGAGCGATTCTATTGGTTCTGTTGGCGGTCGCGGCCTCCCCGGTTGCGATCGGCATGCCCGTCCTCCCGTTCGAGATGGACTCGCAGGAGCGTGGCCTGGTTCCACCCCTCTCCGCGGCGCTCGACAACCTGGTTTCGGTGAAACAAAAGGCCGCCGGCATTCCCCGGGCGAGGATGTGCTCGGACGAGGTTTTTCTGCGCCGGGTCTTTCTCGATGTCATCGGAACATTGCCCACGCAGGAGGAGGCCGTGGAATTTTTGGCCGATAAGAACCCCGAGAAACGCCGGGCGCTGATCGACCGCCTGCTCGAACGGCCCGAGTTCGCCGACTATTGGGGGATGAAGTGGGCGGACATCCTCCGGGTCAAATCCGAGTTCCCCGTCAACCTCTGGCCGAATGCGGCGCAGGCCTACGACGGGTGGATCCGGACAAGCATCCGGCAGAACATGCCGTATTCGCAGTTCGCGCACCAGTTGCTGACCGCCGAGGGGAGCAACTTCCGCGACCCCCCCGTGAATTTCCTCCGCTCGGCCGGGAGCAGGGAACCGGAGGCGCTCGCGGCGGCTGCCGCACTCGTCTTCATGGGCGAGCGCACCGCGAATTGGACCCCGGAGAAGCGCGCCGACCTCGCGGTTTTTTTCTCCCGTGTCGGGTTCAAGAAGACGGGCGAGTGGAAAGAGGAAATCGTCTTCTTCAACCCCCCGCAGGGCGGCGACTCCGCACCGGTCTCGGCCCGGCTGCCGGACGGGACCCGCATCAAGATCAAACCGGAGACCGACCCGCGGGAGGTTTTTTCCCAGTGGCTTTTGTCTTCGGCGAATTCCCCGTTCGCGAGGAACGCCGCGAACCGGATCTGGTTCTGGATTTTTGGGCGGGGCATTATCCATGAACCGGACGACAGCCGTCCGGACAACCCGCCCTCTAACCCGCAACTCCTCGCCTGGCTGGCCCGCCAGTTGCAGGCCGCGAAATATGACACCAAGCAGTTTCTCCGGATCATTCTCAACTCGGACACCTACCAGCTCTCGCCGATCCCGCCCGATGACAAGGTCCGCAGCGCCGGGGAATTGGCCTCGTATCCGGTGCGCCGGCTCGAGGCGGAGGTCCTCATGGACGCGATCAACCGGATCACGGGAGCCAAGGAGGAATACATGAGCATGATCCCCGAGCCGTTCACTTATTTGCCTGACGACATGCGTTCGATCGCTCTGCCAGACGGGAGCATCACCAGCTCGTTGCTCGAACTCTTCGGACGGCCTCCGAGAGACACAGGCTTGCTCGTGGAGCGGGCCGTCAACGTGACGGCTTCCCAACGCCTGAGCCTTCTGAACTCGAAGCACATGCTCTCCAAGATCAACAGCAGCCGGAAGCTCAAGGACCTGCTCCAGTCGGCACCGAACGAGGGGGAAGCGCTTTCGCGCCTCTACCTCACGTTTCTTTCGCGCTACCCCACCCAGGACGAGCTCGCTGTCGCCGCCGCTTACAAACCGCCTGCAAATACTGGAAAAAACCAAAAACTGTCCGACATTACATGGGCGCTCATGAACAGCCCGGAATTCCTCTACCGCCATTGACCTATGAAATCCATCCTTCCACTGCTCCCGCTCGACGCCGGGCTTTCCCGCCGAGCCCTCTTCCGCTACGGCTTTTTGACCACCGCCGCCATGCTGCTCGGCGAGAAGCCCGGTTTTGCCTTGCCCGCCGCAGCGGCTCCCCGCGCCAAGGCGGAGGCGGTGATCCAGATCTGGCTGTGGGGCGGCCCCTGCCACATCGATACGTTCGACCCGAAGCCGGAAGCGGGGAGCGACTATTGCGGCCCGCTCAACGAAGCGATCGCGACCAATGCCGACGGGATCCGTATCAATAAACTCCTTCCCAACCTCGCCAAGCAGGCCGACAAATTCTCCCTGATCCGGAGCATGACCCACGGGAACACCGGCCATGAGACAGCCGCCTACATGGTGCAGGCCGGGCATCCTGATGGCGAGCGCCTGGTCTATCCCTCGATGGGGGCGGTGGTGTCGCTCTTGAAGGGCTACGATGCCGGATACAAAGGCCTCCTGCCTCCCTACATCGTCCTCACCGAGCCTCAGGGACGGTTTTCCGAAGCCGGGTTTCTGGGGCCGCGCTACAAGCCGTTCGCCACCGGTGGAGACCCCGCAAAAACCCCCTTCGCCGTCGAGGGAATTGTCGCCGAGGGGATTTCTCCGGAACACCAAAAACTCCGCCGGGACCTGCTCGGGCAGTTGGACACGCTCGGAAGGCGGTTCGAAAACGACCCGCAGTTCGCGGAATACCGCAAGTCCGGCGAGGCCGCTTACGACATGATCCTGGGGGAAGGGGCCGAGGTCTTTAATCTGGCCAAAGAGAGCGACGAACTCCGAAACAGCTATGGCCGCAACACGTTCGGCCAGTCGTGCCTCGCGGCCCGCCGCCTCGTCGAGCGCGGCGCAAAATATGTGACCATCAACTACAAAGGCTGGGACACCCACAAACAGCACTTTCAGACCATGAACCGCAAGCTGCCGGAGCTGGACCAGGGCATCGCGACCCTGCTGCGGGATCTCGCCGACCGCGGGCTTCTCGGAAGCACGATCGTCTGGTGCGGGGGCGAATTCGGCCGCACGCCCCGCGTGCAGTGGGAAGCTCCCTGGAACGGCGGGCGCGGCCACCACGGAAAAGTGTTCTCGGCATTGGTCGCGGGCGGAGGCTTCCGGGGCGGCCAAGTGGTCGGCTCGTCCGATGCCCGCGGCGAGGAGCTTGCCGACCGGCCGGTCTATCCGTGGGACTTGACCGCCAGCATGTATGAGCTGCTCGGGATCGATCCGGATGCCTCGTTCCCTCGCAATGATGACGAGACGGTGCGCCTGACCCCAAAAATCGCGGGCAGCATCAAATCCGGCGGACGCCTGAAGGAGATCATGTGAGGGGCGCCGCCACAGTATTCATTCTTTTCCTTCTCGCCGGCATCTGCGGCGCCCAGCAGTCCAGAGACCCCGACCTTTCCTACGCCTACCCGGCCGGAGGAAAACGGGGAACCGCCCTCGATATCACGGTCGGCGGCCAGCACCTGGACGGGATCACCACGGGGATGGTCACGGGAACCGGGGTCGTCGTCACGGTCACCGGCATCGTCAAACCGATGAACGGAAAGCGATTCGATGAGTTCCGCGCTGCGATCGACACGCGCCGGAAAGAGATGATGGATACCATGAAGCCCGGCAAGGAACGCGAGGAGAAAGCGGCCGATATGGTTCAGATGCTGCAGGAAGCCGGTGCCCCGGAGGATGAGATCCGGCTTTTCCGCGTCACGCAGGCCCAGCGCAATAACCCGAAACGCCAGCCCAACAGCCAGCTCGCCGAGACCGTCACGCTCCACCTCGATATCGCCCCCGATGCCGCCAAGGGCCCGCGCACGCTGCGGCTTTTCGGGAAAAACGGCATCACCAATCCCCTCTCGATCTTGGTCGGCGACCTTCCGGAACTCTGCAAGCCCGGTGCCACGGAAACGCCGCCCGCCTCCCCTCCCGTCATCCAGTTTCCCGTCATCCTCAACGGGCAAATTCTGCCGGGCCAAACCGACCGCTTTGTTTTTCATGCCGTCCGGGGAGAGCGCCTGGTCTTTGTCGCGCAGGCCCGCGATCTGATCCCCTATCTGGCCGATGCCGTCCCCGGTTGGTTTGAAGCCGTCATGACGATCCAGGATGCCAAGGGAGTCCCGCTGGCCTCCGCGCAATCCTTCCGCTTCGCCCCCGATCCCGTGCTGGCATTTGATGTCCGGGAAACCGGAGACTACACGCTCCAGATCCATGACGCCCTCTACCGGGGACGCGAGGATTTTGTTTACCGGATCACGGCGGGAAAGATCCCGTTCGTGACGGGGATATTCCCGCTCGGCGGGCATTCCGGGGCGGATGTCCCAGTCGAGGTGTTCGGGTGGAACCTTCCCCGCCAGCGGATGTCCCTCGTCGCTCCGCCTGGCGAAGGAATCGAAAAGGTCCCCGAGCTTGCCAACGGGTTTGCCACGACGGATGTCGCCTTCGCCGCCGGCGGAATTCCAGAACTCTCCGATGTGGAAACGAACAACGACCAGGCGCACGCCGAACCGGTCGCGTTCCCGGCGACGATCAATGGCCGGATCGATTGTCCGGGCGATGTGGATGTCTTTGCCATCAACTGCAAAAAGGGGGAGCCAGTCGTCGTCGAGGTTTGCGCGCGAAGGCTCAACTCGCCGCTGGATTCCTTTCTCCGGATCACCGATGCCGGCGGGAAACAGCTCGCCTGCAACGACGATCTCGATGACAAGGGAAGCGGTCTGCTCACCCACCATGCCGATTCGCGGATCGACTTCACGCCCCCTGCCAACGGCTTGTTCTATGTTCATTTGAGCGATGCGCAGCGGCAGGGCGGACCGGAGTATTCCTACCGGCTTCGCATCGACCATCCCCGCCCGGACTTCGCCCTGCGGGTCGTTCCCTCAGGAATCAACGGCGCGCCGGGAGCCGTCGTGCCCGTCACTGTTTATGCCATGCGCAAAGACGGGTTCTCGGGGCAGATCAACCTTTCTGCTTCTCCCGAAGGCTTCGTGCTTTCAGGCGGGCGCATCCCGGCTGGTTGCGATTCCGTTTCCGCCACGCTCACGTTTCCCGAAACTTTCAAGCCGGGTGCGCCGCAGCCCGTGGAGATCACCGGCACGGCGGAAATCCCCGGCTCCAAGGTCTCGCGGAAAGCGGTTCCCGCCGATGACAGGCTCCAGGCGTTCATTTACCATCACCTCGTCCCCGCACCAGAACTCGTGGCCTATTCTCCGCCGAACCGCTCCCCCAAAAAGCCAATCCAAATGCCCGCCGCCGCCGTCAAAATCCCGCCTGACGGCCCCGGGAGCGCGAAGGTTCCGCTCCCGCAAACGGTGGATAAATCCCGCGTGCGAGCCGAATTGAAAAATCCTCCCGAGGGCATCTGGATCGAGGGAGTTTTTCCCCGCCAGGACGGTGTGGATATCGCCTTCCGGGCCGATCGCAAGAAGGCAAAACCCGGCTCGCAGGGCAATCTCATTGTCGAATTGACCGGTGGAAGGCCAGCGGCCCCCACGGATAAAGACCAAGCAGAAAAGCGCTGGTCGCTCGGCCTGCTTCCGGCCATCCCCTACGAGTTGGCGGAAAAGTAAACCGGAGTGTTCCGGGGAGCGCGCCCGTCTTGGGTGCGGGCGGCAGCGACCCGCTGCCGCACCCGGGCCGGGCGCG
>Ga0118677_10001692_pt1 | contig 45987 bp, 35 predicted proteins | sample AliMusrvi5mmetaG_FD_86154 | JGI IMG/M metagenome (GOLD analysis project Ga0118677, IMG submission 86154) | reverse complement strand
ATGAAATTAGTGCCCGTATTAATGAAGAATCGCCTTATGAAGTAACACCAATATTGTCCCTGTCCCACGATGATCGCGTACTTGTTATAAAATCTGAAGACACCTTAGAAGATATGTATCCACGAGAATGGATCGTTCTTAGTGACTTTGAGACGTTAGAACCTAAAGTAAGCATTGACTCTAGTGCTACGATTATTATTTATATAAACGCAGCTATTAATATTAGGTTTATATCATCCAAGATCTTTGAGTTAAGGATAAATGCAGGGCGACAGCTAAAAATAATTTTAAGAGAAACAGAACACTGCTTAAGAGTAAGAGAAGAAAGACTCTTAATTGATGCCGGAGCGAACTTAATTATCCCTTATAATGTTGGCTTTTTACGATTTGTAACAATGGTCTACGCAATTCAGGGAACTTACTTCACTCGCAACATACCACATAACATTGAAACACATTACGTGGAAATAGAAAATCTTAGAAAAAACTTTTTACCCTTAACCGAATTTATTAACCAATCTATTTTGTTAGTTGAAAATAATCAACGAATAGACATTAATTCTTCATTGCTTAAATTTGTAATCGATAAGTCCATCCCAATCGAGGAAATAGTTGCCTTAATTAAAATAAAACGTGATGGCGATATTTTTACTCTGACTGAAGATTGTTTATATATGTTTTTATTTCAATGCGAAAAGTCAGGTATTAAAAATGCCTTAGCTCATATATTTTCACTACCCGTTGGTGACTTATTTTTGGCACAAGAATATTTTTCATTCAGTGATGAAATTAAAAATGAACTTGAACTGCTTGCTTCCGAAAAACATGAACTCCCTTATAAGCTGGATAATAACCAGCAATTGCAATTTGAGCATAAGGCAGGAGTTGCCTATAAAAAAAGGCTCAGACAAGCTGCACGCCCCGCACCTCTAACTTTAATGAGTTAATTTAAAATGAATATCAGCGATTTTATTATTACAGTAACTGTTTCGCTCTTTACAGGCCTCTGTATCGGATTGATATTAGTAAGAGCTAGTGATTATCTCCTCAACCTCATGTCGATAATCACTAAAAAACCAAAAGCATTAAAATCCGTTAACTTTGCAGAATTCTTTTCAATTGAATAGAGGAATTAACTTGAAATCAAGTAATACCAACTTGGGTATATGGAATATTTATTTCATTATAAAGCTGATTCTAGTTGTGAATGGCGTAATTGAATTAAACTTCCTAAAAAATATTGCATTTATAGCATTTCTATTAATGCCTTTAGAAAATAAGAACATGGTCACTTTGCGGCAAGTGCTTGCTATCCCTTTGGCCTGTCTGCTTTTTTATGAAGACTCTTATTTACCTCCAATATGGCATTTATTTACACAATTTGAACAAATCACAAAATTTGATACCAGTTACTTGTTCGAATTACTAACTCGTTTTGTTTCACTTAATTTTGTCTTGATAGTATTTGTCAGTGCAGTGTTCTATGTTATTTTTTATAAAACACTACGTGTTACTGTCTTAGTTATCGCAGGCATGACTCTTTTGCAAATTACACATACGCCTCATTCTCCTCCTGCAATTAGCAACGAAACTCAACCCATTGCGAGCGCTAACAAGCCATTACGGGAAAACTCAACTGCTCTCTCAGAAAATGAGCAACTTAATAACTACAAAAATGAGTTTTTCAAAAAACAAGCCCCTTTGAACATCTCATTCCGTGAGGACTTACAAAACGACGTAAAGTTTGATATTTTAGCGCTGAGCATTTGCTCATTGTCTTGGGAGGACATTAAAAATTTCAACCTGGAAAATCATAAGCTATTTAATGAGTTTGATATCTTGTTTGAGAATTTTAATTCCGCAACATCCTATAGCGGCCCAGCCTTAGTACGTTTCTTGCAGGCGAATTGTGGGCAAAAACCACATCTGGAGATTATGTCTAGACCATCTGATCAGAAATGTTATTTATTGAACAACTTAAAAAAACTTGGCTTTAATACAGAGTTGATCCTGAATCACAGTGGCTTATTTGACAACTTCACATCACTCGTTCAAGAAAGAGGTGAAGTAGACGTCAATCCTACCCGTTACAATTCAAAGCCCTACTTAGTCAGCTTCGATAAGTCACGGATACAAAGGGATAAGGATATTTTTTCACAGTGGCTACAGAATAGAGACAAGGGTGTCACAGATAAAACGTTCACACTTTACAACACCGTTAGCTTACATGACGGGAATCACTTTGAAAACAATATGGAGATAATGTCTTCAGAAACGTATGGCAAAAGATTAATCACATTATTAGATGACCTCTATGAAGTCATTGAGGGCTTAAAAAAATCTAATCGTCCTATCGTTGTTTTGCTTATACCCGAACACGGTGTCAACATTAAAGGTGACAATATGCAAATTGCAGGTATGCGAGATCTACCGAGTCCTGGAATAACTAACGTACCCGTTGGATTAAAAATAATTGGCAATAACATACACAGGGTAGGTGAACAAAAACTCTTTACACAACAAAGTAGTTATTTAGCCATTGCTCATCTAATCAATCAGCTACTTGAACAGGATATTTTTAGTAAAAATGAATTTGATCCGGAAAGTTTGCTGATGAATATTCCCGAGACACCTGTGCTATCAGAGAATATGCTGTCAGAAAATGATGGATCAATAGTTATGCAATACCAAAATAACTATTACTACTCGTTTAATAACGGCGAATGGACTGGATACAATCAGTAAATATCAATGGAGATATTGAAATGAAATGCGAAAAAAATGATATAAGCGAGCTTTACGAAAGTATTAATCTTAAAACCAGCGCTTACGTAGAGTTTAATGAAAATGACAGCATTATAAATATAAAAAGTAAATGGCTGATCATTAATGAGATAGTATCAATTGTAAACGAATATTCTTCAACCTCTAATAATAGAACTGCCTAAATGCGTGTATTGTGTATTCAAGGAATTCACTCATCTGCTGGTACATCTACAGTGGTAGCAAACACTGCCAGAACTCTAAAAGAGTTAGGTCAAGATGTATTGGTATTTGATTTAAATCCGAATAATTTATTGCGCTTACATTTTAATATGGACTGGCAAAATCCAGCCGGTTGGGCGTTAAATATGAGCAAAAAAAAATCGTGGTTTACTGCAGCTTTTGAGTGTGAGCAAGGTATTCGGTTTATTCCTTTTGGTCAAATTGATTATAAAAAACTCCAATCTTTCTCGATTGTAAAGAATTGGCTATCAGACCAATTAACTTATCTTAATTTGTCCAGCGAAACATGGGTTATTCTAAATGTTTCTAGCGAACTTAATGCGTTAAGTACTCAGGCATTAAAGTCAGGTGATATTATTATAAGGGTCATTGAACCCGATATAAATTCGTTATCACAGGTTATAGACTCCATTCAGTCGTCTTACATTTATGACAACGATTCATTGGCTGATAAAGTGTTTTATTTGATTAACAAATTAGCAACAACCAGCCAGCTGGATTATGATGTTGCACTCGTATTGAAAAAACTACTTCTGGAAAAAATAATTCCTGTGAACATCCATTTTGATGAAAACATCAAAGAAGCCTTAGCCAATAAAACAACCGTAACAGTGCATGCACCTGAGTCACCTGCTACAGATGAGTTCAAGGCATTTGCAATTTGGTTAACAACCCATTTCAATTGATAGTAAAATAAATTATGTCTACACGAGATCATTTCAACAAGGACACAAAGCTACCTTTTGACGTAAAATTATTTTATATTATAAATCAGTCGAGTATTGCTAAAGATTGGCTTGTATTCAAAAAGACGTTATTGGCTGATAACACCCCGTTGTTTAGCACGTTAGTTGGAATGATTTTTTTTGCCTTTTGTTATGACGATCATAGAAAGAATGCTGCCAAAATATTCAGTAAATACTTCCCACACGTTAATTTTCAAGAGCCTACAATAGCTGATGTTCTTCGCTTCTTGTTGCAATTATTATGGATATCGACTGTACAAGTAAACAGAATTGAGACTAAGAATACGATAATAAATCTGGACTTTATTTATTCTGTTTTAACTTTCATAAAGCTGAGTGTACTCTTACCCATTGAAAAACTTTCTACTTCAGCCGAGCATATACTCAACGAGGTTGGAACATCGGATATAAGCCACAACGATAAGTTTGTAAGTAAAGTATATTTGCTGTTCACCGCTCTATTAGCTGTAATTTGTATCTCAGTGCCGTTTACTATCTCAGCACAAATTACTTTTAGCTTGATTTTTTTACTTGTTGCTTTCTTAGCCTATTCGACACCGGGGCGCTTGCCCAGATTGATACTAATTGCTATTTCATTAACAATATCATCACGTTACTTATGGTGGAGATATTACGCAACCTTAAACATAGACAATAGTCTTGATGTGTTTTTTGGCATAATTCTGATTTTTGCAGAGACTTATGCCTGGATTGTTTTGTTACTCGGCTTTTTTCAAACCGTTTGGCCGCTAGAACGAAAACCCCTACCCTTACCTAAAGATACAGCTATTTGGCCCAGTGTAGATATTTTTATACCTACCTATAATGAACCACTTGACATTGTCAGAACAACCATCTTAGCGGCTCTAAATATTGATTGGCCGAAAAATAAAATCAATGTTTTTGTTCTTGATGACGGCAATCGGCCAGAATTTAAGCTATTTGTAAATGAAGCAGGTGCTAAATACATTACTCGTGATGATAATAATTACGCTAAAGCAGGTAATATTAACAATGCATTAAAAATGACTCGGGGTGATTACATAGCCATCTTTGATTGTGACCATATACCCGTCAGATCATTTTTACAAATTACGATGGGGGCATTCTTAGCGGATAGAAAGCTCGCTCTAGTCCAAACGCCACACCATTTTTATTCACCCGATCCCTTTGAACGGAACATTGGTAACTTCAAAAGCGTACCAAACGAAAATAGTTTGTTTTACGGTGTTGTTCAAGATGGAAGTGATTTATGGAATGCCGCATTTTTCTGTGGTTCCTGCTCGGTTCTAAAACGTGAACCTTTGCTTGAAGTGGGAGGTCTAGCAACCGATACTGTTACAGAGGACGCTCACACCGCTTTATACTTACACCGTAAAGGTTATTCCTCGGCTTATCTAAACGTTATTCAATCTGCGGGCTTAGCCACAGAATCGTTATCTGCACATATTGGACAACGAGTGCGTTGGGCGCGTGGTATGGCACAAATATTTCGTATTGATAACCCATTATTGGGGAAAGGACTCAATATTGGTCAACGCTTGTGTTATATCAACTCCATGATTCATTTTTTAGGTGGAATTCCACGTTTGATTTTTTTATTAGCACCACTAGGGTTTCTTTTATTTCATAGTTACCTGATTTATGCGCCGGCTATTGAAATTTTACTTTACGCAGCACCGACACTGATAAATACCAGCATAACCAACTCCCATATACAGGGAAGACATCGCCATTCATTTTGGGCTGAAATATATGAAACCGTTCTTGCTTGGTACGTTGCGTGCGCTACAACAGTTGTATTAATTCATCCAAAAATTGGAAAATTTAATGTAACGGCTAAAGGTGGCTTAGTTGAAAATAGTTTTTTTGATCTAAATATGTCCAAACCCTATTTAATGCTAATTATTCTAAACCTATTGGCCGTTGTACTCGCTGGATACCGCTATTTTCTTGGACCGCAAGATGAACAATCTACTGTAATTTTAAATTTTGCGTGGACAGCGTACAATCTGATGATGCTGGGTGGTGCTATTAGCGTAGCACAGGAAAAAGTTCAATTACGTAAAAAACACAGGATTGAAGTTAATACTGAAATTATAATTAGAAAGCGTTCCGGTCATTTAATTTACGCAACTCTGCGAGATTTTACGAGCGATGGAGTAGGTATCTATACAAAAGATAATAGTACTCTTGAAGAAAATGAAATCATTCATATAATGATTTCTAACGGTGATAAAGAATCTTTGTTTCCAGTACGAATCATCAACGTAAAAAATAATCATATAGGTGCTGTTTTTGAAAATTTAACTATTAAACAACAACTTGAGCTTACTCGATGTACCTATTCGAAATCAGATGCCTGGATTCATTGGCACGAGAATTTTACTAAAGACAAACCTCTTTCCAGCTTAAAATCAATTCTTAAAGTGAGCTTCAATGGCTATCTTATTTTAATTAGGATGCTCCCTCAATTTATTAAAAAGCCGTTTTTGTTATTAAGCTCGTCCATTAGCTATATCAAAACATTGCTACCTAAAAAAATTACAAATAATACTCTTGAGTATAAGGATGCCTAAAATGAAAGTCTCTGCAAACACCAATATTTTATTGGCACTATTTTTCTCTGTATTGATTACGTTTTCAATGCCGAGCTTTTGTGCACAACATAACTTTTTTAAAGATAACGTGACTTACACTATTGATAAACCTCCCGTTATAGATGTTGTCACCACATTAGAACAATTAGATATAAAATCAGGCATAAAATTGCAAGGGAATTTATCAAGACAATATGTTGGTTTTGGTTCTCGGCTTGACGAATTAGTAACAGCGGCCAAAATTAACGTAACTTATATTTATTCTCCAACACTTCCAGATGACACTACTCATGTACGAGTCCTAATAAATAATCTGGTTGCTGGATATTTTACTGTTGATAAGAGTAAAGCCGGTACTCAAGTCAAAAACACGTTAAGTTTTGATCCAAGATTATTATCTAATTTTAATGAAATTACATTTGAACTAATTGCTTATCGTGATGAGCGCTGTGTAAACCAGGCGCCAATGAGCAAGTGGTTTGAAATTAGTAATCAAAGCCAATTGGTTTTGACGGTACAACCTATTGCACTAAAAAATGATTTATCTCTTTTTCCAAAACCATTCTTTGATCTTAATGATTTTACCCCTGTGGAAATTCCTTTTATTTTCCCTGAAAATGCCAAAAATGAAGTCTTAGAATCCGCTGGAATTGCCGCCTCCTATTTTGGTAGCTTGGCTAAGTGGCGAGTGATGTCATTTCCTGTTCTCACCAATACGTTATCTACAAAACATGCTATTGTGTTTGCTACCAATGATAAACGTCCTGACTTTTTAAAAGATTTGCCTCCTGTCAATAAACCATCTGTTCAACTCATTGCTCACCCAAACAATCCGTTTGTAAAATTATTGCTGATATTAGGACGTGATAAACAAGACCTCCGTACTGCAATTGAAGGCCTGACTCTTGGCTCTCCTATATTAGCTGGATCGTATACTGAAATTACCCATATCAATAAATTGTTGCCCCGTGAACCTTATGACGCCCCCTACTGGATGCCTCTCAATAGAGAAGTTAAATTTGGTGAGTTAGTGGGGGACAGTACACAATTACAAACTCATGGTCGCACACCGACACCTATTAACCTGAATTTTAATATTGCTCCTGACTTATTTACTTGGAAAAGTAGAGGTATTCCAATGAATGTTAAATATCGATACTCACCTCCCAATAAGGAGGATGACTCGCAGCTATCGATATTTATAAATGACTTGTTTATTAAAGGGTTTGCTTTAAACGAAAGCGGTATGAGTGGAGAGCCTGAAACTGACAGAATAAGAGTTCCGCTCATCGATGATCTTATTTTTGGCATGGAAAACAGAATCCTTGTTCCTGGGTTTAGACTGAGTACTCGAAATAAAATTAGGTTTGAATATTCATTTAACAAACCTGAGGGTGGAGATTGTAAGGATTTAACTACTAGCTATATGTATGGTGAAATTGATCCTGATTCCAGCATTAACTTGAGTGGCTTTTATCATTACATGCCAATGCCTGACTTAAGATCGTTTAGCAACCTTGGCTTCCCCTTTACTCGATTGGCAGATCTTGCAGACACTGCGATTGTAATTAATAAAAATCCATCTAACATTGAAATGGAAACCTATTTGGAACTATTAGGATCATTTGGTTCTTCAACCGGGCTACCAGCAACAAAATTTACACTTTTTAATGCCCCGCCTTATGACGGAATTGAAGATAAAGACGTACTCGTAATTGGTCAATTACCGACCCGACTTGTCCAGGAAAACGATAAAGATAAATTAGCCAATGTATTGGTATCAGAAATCAAAAAAGCAATTACCCAGCCTGTTCGTAATGATGATAATACTAACCTATTTCAACCAGACTACATAAGTGAAGAGCGAGCTGTTTCTAGTCAAGTAGAATTCAAAAATAACAGTGATAACGAAGTGGGAGCTCTATTAGGATTTGAATCGCCTTGGCACAAAAATAGAAGTGTTGTAGCTATAATAGCCTCTCACCCTGCCAGTTTCAGCCATATTATGTCAACGATCTTGAATAGGATTCAGACTGTCTCCGGCTCAGTTTCATTATTTAGAGCGGACGAGGTAGTCAATGTTCAAGTAGGAGAAACTTACTTTACGGGATACTTACCTATCTATAAATTAGTTTGGTTCGAATTATCAGATCACCCCATTTTACTTGGATTGATTACGTTCTTTATGATCACCTTATTAATTTCAACAGTGTGGCGCCTATTTAAATTTATTGCTAATAAACGCTTGACCACAACACGATAATTAATTTAGAAGAACACAATATTATGCGTTTTTTTTTGTAATCCTGTTAATCGTTATTCCAATATTATCTCTGGCAAATGATGATACATGGACGGAATGGGAGCAATTTAAAGCTATTTATATTTCATCTGAAGGACGTGTTATTGATGGCAGTAATGATAAGTTGATCACAACATCAGAAGGTCAGGCTTATGCAATGCTATTTGCTTTGATTGCTGATGATAAGAAAACATTTCAAAGTTTGCTAAATTGGACTGAAAACAATTTAGCAAACAATGACCTGACAGTTAACTTACCCGCATGGTTATGGGGTCTTAATCAAGAAACCCAAGAATATGGTGTTTTAGATACAAACTCAGCCTCAGATGCTGACTTATGGATTGCTTATGCTCTGGCTGAAGCAGGACGAATTTGGAATGAATATCGCTATCAATCATTAGCGTATTTATTAGCCCAGCATATTCTACAAAAAGAAGCTGTACAGATACCTAATTATGGATGGATAATTTTACCCGGAACGATAGGATTTCAATTAACAACAAACTCATGGCGATTAAATCCAAGCTATCTACCGTTACAGATATTAAGACGTTTCGAAATGTTATATCCACATTCACCGTGGCATGAGGTCTCTCAAAATAGCGTTAAATTACTAATACAATCTGCAACCACTGGCTTTGTTCCTGAATGGACAGTTGTTAATGATAATAACCAAGTTCTTAGCGACAGTGTTAGTAACACTAAAATAGGTGGATATAATGCCATTCGGGTTTATCTGTGGCTAGGTATGCTAAGCAATGATGAACCAGAGAAACAGGCCTTAATGGATCATTATTCGCCCATGTTAAAGATTATTCAAAAGGATGCTTTTGTTGCGGAACAATACGACACCGCAATAAAAGCGCAATCGGGTTTTCATCCAATTGGCTTTCATGCCGCTGTTTTACCTTTTTTGGTCAGTGCTAACGATACATTGATAACCGCTAATTTCTTGAATAAGGTTAATACAATAAAACCATCAGCTAAACCGGATCATTATTACGATAGCGTTTTAATCCTGTTTGGCAAGGGATGGGTAGATCATAAATATGAATTCAGTCAGGATGGTTTACTTACCATCAATCCATCTATTAATAAATAATAATAAACCTAATAATAAACCCTAAAAGAACGTTGAATTTGCTCAAACTCATAAAGATAAGGCTGTGCGACCTGATGATTGTTAGCCACAATCACAATGTCGTGTGAAAAAACAGACGTGTTATACCAGTTAAAACTACCTTCAATAACGATAGTGTCATCAATAACACAATATTTAGAATGGATGGGCGAGTAAGGCACAGGATGATCGTCTTGTCCGTACACCAAGCCCACCATAATACCCGCATTTTTTAAGCGCTGTACCGCAGGTAATAAAGGCCGATTTAACTCATCAGCCATAGGACGTTCAACGCCAATACGTCCCTGCCTAGCTAAATGCCCATTAAAAAGAACGTGTACATAAACCCCCCTATTCTCCGCCTGTATTAAAGCTTCAACCACACTCTCGTGATGCTCTCCTAATAGGTCACCCATTAAAAATAAGCATAATTTAATCGAATGCCTTGCATGATGAATTTCAGCGAGAATGGCATGATGAGGACGATAAGGTTTACCATTTAGCATCATTTGACGGCCAAAGGTATAAAGCAAATTAAAATGGCTTAAAGGATCAACGCCATATTTCTGATTAACCCCACCACGCTGACTCTGAAATATATTATCTAGCAAACGACAGATACCTTTCGAGCGGAAAGTCATTCCAGATTCCCAATTAGCCCACCAACGATCAAAGGTAATATTAAATGAGCCTAAGATGCAATCTTCATCATTAAAGATAACAAATTTAGTATGCATATCGGGCTCAACTTCAATCAGATAATGACGAGGTGTACAAAATACACCGATCAATTCAACTCGAGCCTGCTTTAAGCGTGCATAATTATGGCTATTCGTTAAGGTCATTTTACGCCAGTCAACGATACACTGCACTAACACACCGTGATGACTGGCATGAATCAAGTGAGAAATAAAATCTGAATCATCAATACAATCCACACTGACTTTGATTGTACATAAGCGCTCAGGGTTTTCCCACTTGCTTCTAATCACCTTATCAATATGATCGTGGAGATAGCGTTTAGGATGATAAGGATGATATTGCTGACCTTTAGTAAACTTTGGCGTCAAGTTTAACGCCTCAAAGTGGTGGTTATACCAGTCTACATCACTCTGTAATTCGGCTGCATTCAGCTCATAAGTACGGTACCCGTTAAACGTTGACCCATCACTGTTAATCTTTCGATAGTGTGTATTTTCATCTTGTGCCTCATGACTGTTCATAAAAATATAGTCTTTTTGAGAGGCAATAGACTGCTCATTCAAATGAATGATATAAGAAAACTTAATACAACTGATCTTGCCAAAGTTATTAGACAACGGTAACACATAAAAATCACGTGTACATCGTTTGTGTCTATCCCATTGAATATCATAAGCATCGGTATCGACGATATACGTTTCACACAAACCATGCTCACGATAGACTTTAAGAACCGCTTTTACATTAGCCTGAACCCCATAAAACACATCAAACTCTATTTTTCCCCAACGCACATTAAACTTTTCGTTATAATCATTAACTCTTTGAAAATAGCCGCCTAAATGTCCATGAGTGGGTGTGGCAAAGTGTTCTGCTATCGGCATGTTTTATCCTTATATATTTACGTAAAACTAGAGTTACTTATTATTCAAAACTTAGGTTCAAAGGCCATCAAATAGCCGCAATGATCGGAGACACGACCATAATCTTCATCGGTAAACAGTACATTTCCATCAGTGATGTAAAGTTCACTGGTTTTATTCATGAAAATATAATCAATCCGATAATCATCTGCAAGATAATGTTGCCAATGTGGGTCATTTACCTTAAATATCTTATCAAATGCACCTTGAGCATTAACCGCTAAAAACTGGTCATCATACCGATTGTCATTAACAACAAAATGATAACCCTCTGAGCCTGCTGTAATATTAAAGTCACCACATAACAGTGTTGCTTTTACTTCTGGTGTTTGATTATCATCGGCCCACTGACTTAAGTTTTTAAACTGCTCCGAGAAACCATCAGTCCACCAACTGAGATGCGCCGAATACACGTTAATTAAGCCGATGTAGGGCACGTCTATCTGTGCCATAACCACTTTTCTCGAATTAATACTATAGGGACTATCAATACTCGATACATATTTTGAGGACTGCTTTAATAGTGGGTAGCGGCTTAAAATGGCAACCCCCTCTCGATATTTATCAAAGCCCAGATGAGCCCAATCGGTATAAATATGATAGTTTTTTAATAACTGATCATTAATTATCTTTGCTGAATTAGTCTCCCAATCTCCATTGCCCTCATTCCAAAGCTCGGCTACTTCCTGAAAACAAATCACATCGGCATTCTGCTCATTAATGGCCTTCGCTATCTGTGCAAACTTCATGTCCTGGTTATCTTCCTGATAACAATGTAAATTAAGAATCATAATCTTGAGTGCTTCATGACTTAGCGAATAATTCTTACCGCCATTATTATCCCAGAAAACCGCGTCATCGCTCTCACAAGCGATAATATATTGCATTCGAAAAGCGTTATCTATCGTTAATAAGCCCTGCCAGATCTGTGAGCCATATTGATTTGGATTCCTGGCATGACTACACCTCGCTTCATCCCAATAATTTCTTTTATATTGGCAAGGGCTTTGATAGGTATGTAACCAATCATCTACTGTCCAATGTACTGTCACAGCCTGTGCGTGAATAGCTTGATTAACGGATACAACAAGAGGGATGCTTTTCTGTTTAACGTCTAAGCTCGTCTCAAAGCCAATATTTTGTATTAGTTGATTAGATGTCACCTGTATGCCTGAGTCCGCTTGACTGGAATAATTTAAACCCTCGTTATTATCCCAATACTCTTCACCATTTACTACATAACGTAAAGAAAAAATAATATTGCCTGGAAGAGATTTTTCATTCGTACTCATGAGCGTTATTTTAGCATGCCAATACTCCGTATTATCGCCCAAAGCACTGTGGTAATTGGCGGGTAATGCAGACCATTCACCGTCTTCACCCGCCCAAACAACGTCACACTGCTTGTTATAACCCAGGTTATCTAACTGCATAAAAAAAGACAGTGTTTGTTGAACGGTCTTATTTTTCCGGGAAATGACATTTTCCACATACAGCAACTGAATCTTATTCATCGGATTAAATATTTTCATATAACGCCATGTATTCTTGAGCGCTACGTTGCCATGAAAAATCTTTCCTCATCGCATTCAGTTGCATTTTTTCCCACGTGTCCGTTAGACTGTATAAAATCAACGACCGTTTAATGGCCTCTAACAAAGCGCTTGAACTTGCTTCATTAAATACAATGCCACTGGCTGTGTCGTTGGCTAATGTGTCTGGCAACGTATCGGTCACTGTGTCTGCTAAGCCTCCGGTTTTTCTGACGATAGGAATCGTGCCATAACGTTGACTGTACATCTGATTTAAGCCACACGGCTCAAACCGTGAAGGCATTAAAAAAACATCAGAACCCGCCTCAATCAAATGCGCCAAGGCTTCATCATAACCGATGGTGATTGCAATTGTATCGGGATACAACAACGCGAAGTCTTTAAGTTGCTTCTCAAAGCCTTTATCGCCACTGCCCAACAATACAAATTGCAGCCCCATTGCTAGCATTTCAGGTAAACATTCTATAATTAAATCAATCCCCTTTTGCTCCACTAAACGACCAATTAAGCCCAACAAAGGTATATCATCATTAGCAGGCAGCCCGAATCTTTCCTGCAATGCGATCTTGTTTAACTTTTTATTAGCCAGCGTTGTTTCTGAATACGTCTGGGCGATAGCCTGATCATGCCCGGAATCCCATTGTTCAAGATCAATGCCGTTAATAATGCCTCCCAAGGACTCTTTACGATACGCCAAGAGTCCTTCCAGACCATAACCATACTCTTCTGTTTGTATTTCCAGTGCATACGTAGGGCTTACTGTAGTAATATAATCGGCATAGACTAAGCCGCCTTTAATAAACGATAAGTGATCGTGAAACTCAAGCCCTCCAGAATGCCACAATTGACCCGGCAAATTTAAAGAAACGGCTGAGCTAGCAGGAAATAACCCCTGATAAGCCATATTATGGATAGTAAACACCGTCGATGGCCTATCGTATTCAAGCGACAATAAAGCCGGCACTAAACCGGTTTGCCAATCATTGCAATGCACAATATCAGGCTTCCAATCCTGATGAACCCTATCCATAGCCACTTCAACCACAATACGACAAAACAACCCAAAACGCTCAGCATTATTTAACCAGGACTTGCCTTGTTCATCGACATACGGATTCCCCGGATAATTATAGTACGCAGGATAATCAACCAGCCAAACAATCACTTGACTGTCTGGCATAGTTGTTTCAAGTATATTAATGTTTCGATTATCAACACGCAGAGAAAAAAGAAAGCGCACACTTTCAGTCGTTTCCAAAGCCTGATAGTTAGGAATTATCAACCTTATATCTTGGGACAACTCAACCAATGCCTTTGGCAAACTGCCACAAACATCAGCCAGTCCTCCGGTTTTAATTAAAGGATGTGCTTCACTGGTAACAAAGAGAATTTTTTTCATCTGAATTTTATTTAATAACCTGTCTATAATCTATGGATAACCTATAATTTTAATATCAAAGCACCTAACGGTGGTAAGTTCAGGCTAATAGAGTAAGGTTGATTCATCCAGGGCACTGATTCTGACACAACCGCACCACTACCCGTATTACTTCCATCATAGTATTTGGAATCAGAATTGAAAATTTCGGTATAGATACCTTCTTCAGGGACACCTAAACGATATTTTTCTCTAGGAACCGGTGTAAAATTAAGTACAACAATTAATTCTTCGAACTTATTTTTACGTCTATAACTAATAATAGACTGCTGCACATCGTGACAATCAATCCATTCAAACCCTTGATGTTCAAAGTCATGTGCAAATAAAGCCGGATGTGTTTTATATAAGTGATTAAGATCCTTAACCAAGGTTTGTACACCTTTGTGATGAGGATAATCCAATACATACCAATCCAGCTCTCTATTGGCATTCCACTCAGTACCTTGACCAAACTCACAGCCCATAAATAACAGTTTTTTACCCGGGTAAGTAAACATGAAGGTATAAAGCAAGCGTAAATTTGCAAAACGCTGCCATTCATCGCCAGGCATTTTGTTAACTAATGAACCTTTTCCATGCACGACTTCATCATGTGAAAACGGTAAAGTAAAGTTTTCAGTAAAAGCATACAGCATACCAAAAGTTAACTGGTCATGATGGTATTTACGGTGAATCGGTTGTTCACTCATGTAAGAAAGCACATCATGCATCCAGCCCATATTCCATTTCATAGAAAAACCTAAACCGCCCGTCCAAGTGGGACGAGTAACTTGTGGCCAAGAGGTCGACTCTTCCGCCATCATGACAGTACCGGGATGCAAATCATGCGTTACGGCATTTAGTTCTCTGAAAAAATCAATCGCTTCTAAATTCTCATTGCTTCCATACATATTGGGAATCCAATCATTTTCTTCACGAGAATAATCGAGATATAACATAGAGGCAACGGCATCCACTCTTAAACCATCTAAATGAAATTCTTCTAACCAAAAGACCGCACTCGCCAACAAAAAGTTTTTGACTTCTTTTCGCCCATAATTATAGATCAATGTGCCCCAATCACGATGCTCACCTTTTCTTGGATCTTCATGTTCATAGAGTGCGCTACCATCAAAACGGGCAAGAGCAAACGCATCTTTTGGAAAATGTGCCGGCACCCAATCCAAAATAACGCCAATACCATTCTGATGACAGGTATCAATAAAATAACGAAAATCATCCGGTGTACCATGACGACTGGTTGGCGCAAAATAACCCGTGGTTTGATAACCCCAAGACCCGTCAAAAGGGTGTTCAGTAACAGGCAATAACTCAATATGCGTAAACCCCATCTGTTTGACATAATTGATTAATTCAACCGCTAGGGATCTATATGAAAGAAAGTTATTTTGGTGATCTCGTCTCCATGAACCTAAATGAACTTCATAAATAGACATAGGTTCGTGTAACCAATCAAACTTAGCTCTTCTACTTAACCACTGCTCATCTTTCCAGCTGTAATTTTTTTCTTTGACTACAATTGAAGACGTATTGGGACGAAACTCAAATTGCTGCCCGTAAGGATCTGTCTTTAACAATATTTCCTGAGAATAGCGATTTAAAATTTCAAACTTATAGAGACACCCAACTTTTAAGCCCGGCATAAATATTTCCCAAATGCCACTGCCTCCCAGGCTACGCATAGGATTACAACGACCATCCCATTGGTTAAAATCACCGACGACACTTACGCGACCCGCATTAGGTGCCCAAACAGTAAACAACACGCCATCAACACCATCAACAGTATGAACGTGCCCCCCTAATTTTTGGTATATATGCCAATGCTTGCCTTCCCCAAATAAATATTGATCAAAGTCAGGTAATTGACTGCCAAAATCATAAGGGTCATAGTTTTCATGGGTATACCCATTTTTGTCTACCCATGTTAACTTGTAATGATCAGGTAAATCTTTAGATTCTGCATGATATTCAAAAAAATCAGACCCGGTTATCCGGTTTAATTCGGCTCCATTATCGCTAAAACAAACAGTCTCTGCGTAAGGAAGATAAACGTTAACTTGAATTTTATCATCCTTAATATGCCGACCCAAAATAGAAAATGGATCATGGTGCTTCGCGTGACTTATTTTAATTAAGTCCTCGCCAAATGCACTCACTGCCTTACTGACTGCAGTCTCTTTGATTAAATTTGGCGTCAGCACCGCCGATTCTTCCTTTAAAACTTCTTCCTGTTTTACGCTGTTATTTGACGTATTTCTTTGATTTTGGGTTACCATATCTTTTTTTATATTTTTTTTGATTTCAGAGTCTGGCGTGTTTACTTCCGGTTCTGCTGAGATAACTTTTTTAGTATCAGAGTCAAGTGTGTTATTTGAACGCTTTTTCACTTTGAATGACCTCGGTGTAGTAGTAGAATGAATATTGAGTGAATCTTACCAAAATAACAAACAGTTGTAATATCTATATCAACATGGAGACAAAATATGTCAGCCCCAAGCAATAACCAACCCGATCACAATGTCGGTCACTTAACTCGTAATACAATTGCATTAATATTAGCTGGTGGCCGTGGCTCGAGGTTGATGAACATGACTGATTGGCGAGCAAAGCCCGCAGTACCTTTCGGGGGAAAGTTTAGAATTATTGACTTCCCCCTATCTAATTGCGTTAATTCAGGCATACGCAAAATAGGTATATTAACACAATATAAGTCAGACTCTTTGATTCGTCACATTCAACAGGGCTGGGGTTTCTTGCGTGGTGAATTTGGAGAGTACGTTGACCTGATGCCAGCGCAACAACGACATGATGAAAACTCGTGGTACAAAGGCACAGCTGACGCTATATTTCAAAATATAGATATTCTAAGAAGCCGTAAACCCGCCCATATATTAGTTCTAGCCGGTGACCATATTTATAAAATGGATTATGGCGCTATGCTGGCTGACCATATCCAAAAAAACGCTGATTTAACCATCGGTTGTTTGGAAGTCTCTCTTGAAGAAGCCACCGCTTTTGGGGTCATGGACGTGGATGATAACCGCCGTGTTAAAGCCTTCGTAGAAAAACCGGAGCACCCGCCCGTTATGCCTGGCAGAACGGATACAGCTTTAGCCTCCATGGGTATTTATATTTTTAATGCCGGTTTTCTTTTTGAGCAATTACTCAAAGATGCCGACAACAAAAATTCAACGAATGACTTTGGGAAAGACATTATTCCCTCAGTCATTGATAAATACATCGTCAATGCCTATCCGTTCCTGGATTTGCAAAGTGGCGCACAAAGTTACTGGCGTGATGTGGGTACTATTGACGCTTATTGGGCAGCGAATATGGAGTTAATCGGCGTTAATCCTGGCTTAAACCTGTATGACAATACCTGGCCCATCTGGACAAATCAAGAACAAACCCCGCCTGCTAAATTTGTTTTTGATGATGATGACAGGCGTGGACTCGCCGTTGATTCAATGGTTTCTGGGGGCTGCGTCATTTCGGGCGCCACCGTTCGGCATTCTTTGTTATTCTCAAATGTCCGGGTTAATTCATACAGCTCTGTAAAAGACTCTATTGTGCTGCCTCAGGTTAACATTGGTCGTCACTGCCGCATTAACAAGGCCATTATAGAAAAAGGCTGTGAGATTCCAGAAGGCACCGTTATTGGTGAAAACAAAGCGGACGACGAAAAGAGATTTCATATCAGTTCAGGAGGCGTTGTCTTGGTCACGCCTGACATGTTGGGACAAAAGCTTCACTATGTGAGATAAATAATCTAAACAGTACACTTTTCCTGCGAAAATCGGTTAATATCTTTTTTCACAGGAAATTTTGGCTACCCAACTTATTACCACTGAGGCGACTCTTATTAGGCAAATTAAAATAGATCCTTGCATTAACTTAACGCTCCACCTCTTGCCTCTTGGCTATAATTGACGAGAAACAAAATGATGACCGTTCAAAAAAAGTTGAAGCTAGTCTTATGCTGGCACATGCATCAACCGGAGTATAGGGACTTACAAACTGGAGCATTTAAGTTACCCTGGACTTATCTTCATGTCATTAAAGATTATGTCGATATGGTTGCACATCTGGAAGCGGTTCCAGACGCTAAAGCAGTCGTTAATTTCGCGCCTGTCTTACTGGAACAAATTGAAGACTACAGCACTCAAATAACCAATTATTTAGCGCACGGTCATTTATTAACCGATCCCCTGCTTGCTGCACTCATTGCGCAATTTAAGCCTGAGCATTTAGACGAGCGTTGGAAACTGCTTAAAGATTGCCTACGCGCCAATAGAGAGCGGCAGATTAATCGCTATCCTGCCTTCAAAAAACTAGTTGAAATGGTGGAATGGGTTGAACAAAACTACGACACCTTACGCTATATCAATGACCAATTTCTATATGACATCATCGTTTGGTATCATCTTGCCTGGATTGGAGAGACTGTTAAGTTAACTGATAGCCGCATAAAATATTTAATTGAAAAGGATTCAGAGTACAGTTTGGAAGATAGATTACAGCTCTTGCAGGTCATCGGCGATCTTCTTAAAAATGTTATTCCAAGATACAAAGCATTAGCAGAAAAAGGACAAATTGAACTTTCTGTTACGCCTTATGCGCATCCCATCATGCCTCTGTTACTGGATTTAAAGACCGCTCATGAAGCCATGCCAGATGCGCCTTTACCAAACTTAGATAAGTATCCTGGTGGCGAAGAAAGGGTTATTTGGCACCTTCAAAAGGGCGTACAAACTTTCAAACGCTTTTTTGGCACCAAACCTAAAGGGTGCTGGCCATCGGAGGGCAGCATTAGTGAACAAACACTCAAAATTCTGAGTGATTTTGGCTTTAATTGGACAGCAAGTGGTGGCTCAGTTCTATTGAATAGTTTAAAATTGCCCAGTAATATCCAATCAGTTGGAATCCACCATCCATTCAAACTGAAAGATACCAATATAAGCTGTTTTTTTCGGGATGATGGCTTATCCGATCTTATTGGTTTTGAATATTCAAAATGGCATACTGACGATGCTGTTAATGATTTTATTTCTCACCTGGAAACGATTGCAAGCCATAACCCTAGCGATAAAGTTGTTTCGATTATCATGGATGGTGAGAATGCATGGGAATACTTTCCCGATAATGGCTATCATTTTCTGAGTTATTTATACAAGCAATTAGCTAACCATCCGCTCATTGAGTTATGCACTTTTTCAGAGTGCCTGAAAAATAAAACGGCTATAAAACCGTTATCAGAACTCGTCGCGGGCAGTTGGGTCTACGGGACTTTTTCAACCTGGATAGGCTCTGTAGATAAAAATCGTGGCTGGGATATGCTAGGTGATGTAAAAAATGCTTTTGATAAAGCCCTGCTAGACAACCGGCTAACTAAAAAGCAGCTTCAGCAAGCCGAATTTCAATTGTCTATCTGTGAAGGTTCTGATTGGTTTTGGTGGTTTGGCGATTATAACCCAGGCGAGGCAGTCAGTAGTTTCGAGAAACAATTCCGACTTAATTTAACAAATTTATATTTATTATTAGGCGAAGAGCCTCCTTCTTATCTAGCTCTGTCTTTTACTCAAGGGTCTGGGAACCCGGCAATGGGTGGAGCAATGCGCCCAGGCGTTGAACATTAACCATGGATTTTAAGCGTGAACAACCTTTTAAATAAACGCCGTGCAGGCGTTCTACTACACATCACTTCTTTACCCGGCGCTGATAAACAAGGTAATTTAGGGCAAGAGGCATATCATTTCGTCAACTTTTTACATGACTCTGGCATTAGTGTATGGCAAACACTCCCTTTAGGTATGACCCATGCCGATGGATCGCCCTACCAATGCTTATCTGCTCATGCGGGTAATCCTACACTCATTGATACCGATAGCTTAGTCAAGTTGAATTGGTTAAAGCCATCGGAACAGTGCGAAGAATGCCAAGGGTCTGTCGTATTTAACAAAAGCTGTTTAATTGCAAAAGCCTATAAAGGCTTTTTAGAGCGTGCAAATAAAAAGGATAAAGATGACTTCGCCGCCTTTTGTCAGAAAAAAGCATTTTGGCTTGATGATTTTGCTTTATTCATGTCTTTGAGAAGCTTATTTAATCAACAATGCTGGAATCAATGGCCTACGCCTTTCAAAGAGAGAGAAATAAGCGCCCTTAATGAAGCAAGTGAGCGATTAGCTGAAGACATTGACAATATTAAATTCGAGCAATATGTCTTTTTTAGGCAATGGATGAAATTAAAATCTTATGCTAACGAGCGTGGCATTCTTTTGTTCGGCGACATTCCTATTTTCGTTTCTTACGATAGCTCAGATGTCTGGGCTAACCGTGACGTATTTAAGCTCAATGAGACAGGCGAAATGTCAGTAGTCGCTGGGGTACCACCTGATTATTTTTCTGCGACTGGCCAACGCTGGGGTAATCCGCATTATGACTGGGACTATCTCAAGAAAACAGGCTTTGCCTGGTGGATTGAACGGATGGAAACTCAACTAGAACAATTTGACATTCTTCGAATTGATCATTTTCGCGGCTTAGAAGCGGCCTGGGAAATACCCACGACCGAACCCACTGCGCAAATTGGAGAATGGGTTAAAGCACCTGGAAGTGAGCTATTAAACGCCATTAAAGCAAAGCTGGGGTTTATTCCCTTGGTGGCTGAAGACCTCGGTATCATTACTGCAGAGGTTGAAGCCTTAAGAGATGAATTTAATTTACCCGGCATGAAAATCTTACAATTTGCTTTCGGTAGTGGTAACGAAAATCCCTATTTACCCGGTCATTATGAAAGAAACTGTGTTGTCTATACGGGTACTCATGATAACGACACCACAATAGGCTGGTCACATACTATCCAAGACTATGAACGGTCTCATGTTTATGATTATCTTGGACACTCATCATTGCCTATTAACTGCATGTTAATACAGGCGGCATTAAGCTCCGTGGCAAATCTGGCTATTATCCCCATGCAAGACATTCTTGAGCTGGGTTCTGAGGCACGCATGAATGTCCCAGGAACAACAGTAGGAAACTGGAAATGGCGTTTTCAATGGCATCAATTATCGCATGACCAAGTCGCCCGTTTTAGTTATCTGGTCTCTTTATTTGACCGTAAGTCGTATTAAAGCAACTCTGTGGGAGTTGCTTTAGCCAGCTCCCACAAAAAGTCTCTAAAAAGTAATCTTATCACTGAATCATAAAGTCATTTAACTACTTTTTATCTTTAGCTGCTTCTTTAGTCGCTTCTTGAGTCATTGGCAACAGAGGAATATTATAACGCTCTATAATGGCTTTTATTTTATCGGCCTGACTAACAATCAAGTTATCAAGTAGCTGTTTCTTCTCTTTATCGCCCTTACGAACCCCTATTGCCATAGCAAAATCAAACTTAATGGCGGGTGTTGATTTCATTGGGAGCAGGGTATAACTGTTTTTGGGGCTTTGAGACATGACATAAGCAGCCATAGGCCCCCACAATATCACCATATCAATCTTCTTGGCTTTAAAATCCTTATCTATTTGCATAGCCACGTTATTCTCGCTATCCCCAGACATGGATTGATAAGAAATACCTTGATCAAGCAAACCATTTTGCTGTAACCACGCTGCACTAGGTCCTCGATCAAACATGGCTATTTTTAAGCTCTCTTGTTTTTGCAAAGGTAACTCAGGTAATTGATCTGGGTCTTTAATATCATCCCAGCCACGACCTTTAGCAATCAGCAATACGTAAGTAGATTTATAATAAGGAGCAGTCGTAGTGGTCAAATCATAACCCGCTGGAACACCCATAACGATATCGCATTTAAACTCGTCCTTACCCGCATTCCATTCGTTCACATCAGCTGTCAAAGTATTACGAATAAAACCAATGCGCTGAGCAAACCAGGTGTATTCAACTTTTTGGCCTAGCTCTTTCGCAAATAATTCAGCAATTTTATTCTCAAAGCCTTGCTCATCTTTCGTGGAATAAGGAGGATTAAGAGGATCAGCACAGACTTTAAACTTTTCTGCTGCTGTAACGGGTAATATAGCAGCCGCTAAACACAGGCCAGCGAGTATTTTTGTAACGCTCATTTTGATTCCTTTTAAAACGGTAAAAGCATAGATGATTATGTCTCCACATTTTACAACCACCCTTCTACCTAAACAAGCGTACCCAGGAATTAGCTAACAGCGAGTAATGCTATAAAGCAGGGGAGCAGACAAGAAAGAGGTTATAGAAGTTTTGCAAGGTGTATCAGTATGCCTGACAAAAAAAAGGCCTACCAAACAGGTAAGCCTTTAATTATAGATGGCGTCCCCAAGGGGGTTCGAACCCCTGTTACCGCCGTGAAAGGGCAGTGTCCTAGGCCGCTAGACGATGGGGACTAAAAACTAATTTAGTCTGGCCTAAAATTAACCAGTAGATAAGGTTAATCCTAAAACTTAACATTCTGAATACTTGCAATTTTACGTCAATCACAAGAAAATAGTGTGGCGTCCCCAAGGGGGTTCGAACCCCTGTTACCGCCGTGAAAGGGCAGTGTCCTAGGCCGCTAGACGATGGGGACTAGCGATTTTTATTCTTTTCTTTTGGTGGAGCCAAGCGGAATCGAACCGCTGACCTCAACACTGCCAGTGTTGCGCTCTACCAATTGAGCTATGGCCCCAAGTAAAGAACGGGTATTTTACAGTATTTTACAGTAATGTCCAATACTATTTTTGATCTCTTATATAGTTTATTGCTCTCTCTAGCCTGGCTAAGGTTTTTTCCCTCCCAATTAAGGTCAAAGTAATATCAATTGCAGGCGATACGGCTGAGCCACAAACCGCCACCCGCAAAGGCTGAGCCACTTTACCCATGTTAAGCCCAAGTGCTTCGGCAAGATCAACAATCACTTGATGAAGCGGCTCAGCACTCCAACTCTTCACTTCTGCTAATTTGGCATGTAACTGCTCTAAAACATCATCTGAACCCACAGTAAAGTTCTTTTTAGCCGCTTTCTCATCATAAGAATCAAATTCCTTATAAAAATAAACACTAGCCGCCGCCATTTCAACCAAGGTTTTACTTCTTTCTCTTTGTGCCTTAACCACATCAACCAAGTCTGGGCCATCCGCAGGATCAATACCCAACTGCCCCATATGCCAACTCAAATGACGCGCGACATGAACCGGATCACTGTTCATAATATATTGATGATTCAGCCATAATAACTTCTCCATATTAAATGTTGAAGCTGAGACGTTGACATCATCCAATTCAAAGTACTCCACCATCTCATCCAGGGAGAAGATTTCCTGATCCCCATGAGACCATCCCAAACGCACGAGATAATTAAGTAAAGCCTCTGGCAAATAACCATCATCACGAAACTGCATCACACTGACTGCACCATGACGTTTAGATAAACGTGCGCCGTCTGACCCCAGAATCATCGGTAAATGAGCATATTTAGGTAACTCTGCACCCAGTGCTTTAAGAATATTCATCTGCCTTGGGGTGTTATTAATATGATCATCACCCCGAATAACATGAGTGACCTTCATATCCATATCATCAACAACAACCGTTAAATTATAGGTAGGTGATCCATCTGCCCGGGCAATGATCAAATCATCCAGTTCTTTATTAGCGACGACAATATCACCCTTTACCAAATCTTCGATAGTAACAACACCGTCTATCGGATTTTTAAACCGAACAACCGCTTCTATACCCTCTTCCAACCCCGTTAATTCTCTACATTTACCGTTATAACGTGGCTTTTCCTTATTAGTCATTTGCTCGGTGCGCAGTTGTTCTAATGCGTCCTTGCTGCAATAACAATAGTAAGCATCACCTTGAGCTATCAATTGCTGGATAATTTCTTTGTATCGATCAAAATGATGCGTTTGATAATAAGGCCCTTCATCATAATCCAGTCCTAACCAGGCCATGCCCTCAAGGATAGCATTAACTGATTCCTGAGTTGATCTTTCTAGATCAGTATCCTCAATCCGTAATATAAATTTCCCGCCATGTTTACGGGCATAGAGCCAAGAAAACAATGCAGTTCTAGCGCCGCCGACGTGCAAATAACCCGTTGGGCTCGGGGCAAAACGTGTAGTTATACTCATGATATTATTTAGTCAGTAAAATTCTTTTGGCGTATTCAGTAGGAAGTTGCTTGGCAGCGCTTAAACGCATCGCTTGATAACTAAAAGCCACTCCACCTTTAGCCACATCATTTTTACCCGTTAAAGCCATAGCCGTCGTGTTACCTTGAGCCGCTGCTTTTTCATACCATTGGGTTGCAACCTTAACATCGTTTTTAACACCCAATCCTCGATCATAAAGGGCCGCAACAATCATTTCAGCGTCAACACTCCCTTGTTGCGCGGATTTTAGAAACCATTCAAAAGCCTGCTGTTCATCTTTCTCAATACCACTTCCCAGCAAATACATAGCACCCAGTTTTGCCTGAGCTTTACTGTCACCCTGCTCCGCTGATTTATGGAGATTAACAGGCAAGCCATCCTCATCGGCATTAGCATTAAAAACACTCGCCAATAAACAGCCAATGAAAACCCATTTCAGTAATTTACGCATCAGTAATTCCTGTAGAAATAACATGTAACCCGCCCATATAAGGTAACAAAGCCTCAGGAATATGAATACGTCCCTGAGCGTCCTGATAATTTTCCATCACTGCAATCAACGTCCTGCCCGCAGCTAATCCAGACCCATTTAGCGTATGAACTAACTCTGGCTTGCCCGTTTCAGGATTACGCCAACGCGCCTGTAAACGACGGGCCTGAAAATCTTTAAAATTACTGCAAGATGAAATCTCCCGATAGGCCCCCTGCCCTGGCAACCACACTTCAAGATCGTATGTCTTAGCCGAAGAAAATCCAGTATCACCGGCACACAATAATACTTTACGATAAGGCAGATTGAGTTTCTTCAGGATATTTTCAGCATGATTTGTCAGTTCTTCATGCGCTTGAGCAGAGTCTTCTGGCTTTACAATTTGCACCAATTCAACTTTCTCAAACTGGTGCTGACGAATCATACCGCGTACATCACGACCATAAGCTCCGGCTTCACTTCTAAAACAGGGACTATGACAGACGTACTTTAACGGCAAATCTTTTGCTTCAATAATTTCGTCCCGCACTCGATTAGTCACGGGTACTTCAGCAGTTGGAATCAAATATAAAGCCGGATCATCACTGGCTTTAAACAAATCAGCTTCAAACTTAGGCAATTGACCTGTACCCCGTAAACTGGCCGCATTTGCTAAGAAAGGCACATAGGTTTCATCATAGCCATGCTCGGCCACATGCGTATCCAACATCAACTGAATAATAGCACGCTGTAATCTTGCCAAAGGCCCGGTTAAAACCACAAACCGGCTACTTGCAATTTTAACGCCCAACTCAAAATCAATGCCTTTTAACTTTGCCCCTAAATCTACATGATCCTTAGGTTCAAAATCAAAAACAGGGACATCCCCCCAGCGAGACAATTCAACGTTGGACTCTTCTGACTTACCCTCAGGCACGGCAACATCCAGAATATTTGGAATACCTTCCATCAACGTTTCCATTTCACTTTGAATCTCGGTCAATTCAGTTTCTGCAGCTTTAAGCGCATCACCCAAGTGTTGAACCTCGTCCAGTAAGGGCTGTACATCTTCACCTTTAGCTTTAGCCTGACCAATCGCTTTTGAACGACTGTTACGTTCATTTTGTAACTCTTGAGTTTTGATCTGTACAGACTTACGTCTCGATTCCAACTCAGTATAAGACTCAGGATTAAAGTTAAATGAACGCCGACTTAATTGTTCTGTTACAAAATCAAGTTCAGTTCTAAATAAACGGGGGTCTAGCATGACAGTTTTATACCTTCTTATACGTAGTTTATCTTATATGTAATTTATCCCTTATGGGATTATTGATTTATCTATAGCCACTTAGCTTATTTATATAACAGTATTATTTTATAACAGCACTCTCTCAATACCGCCTTTTGAGGCGTGCTTAATGTAATTCTTCATCCACTGTTTACCCAATACATGACGGGCAATTTCGACCACAATATAATCCACTTCTAATTGTTCCTTACCGTCTTCAAAGCGCTGTAAACCTTGCACACAAGAAGGGCAAGACGTGAGCATTTTAACAGCTCCATCAAAACCATCATCACGCAATTGGTCCGTATTTTTCTTTAGTTCCGTTGCCTTACTAAAACGCACTTGTGTCGAGATATCAGGACGGCCTACCGCTAAAGTGCCTGATTCGCCACAGCACCGTTCAGATTTGACAACCGTTGAGCCCATTAGGCTATTAACCGTTTTCATTGCGTCCTGCTGTTTTAAAGGGCTATGACAAGGGTCATGATACAGATAACGACTGCCATTTAAGCCTTCAAGCTTGACACCCTTTTCTAACAGATACTCATGAATATCTATCATTCGGCAACCCGGAAAAATCTTTTCAAACTCGTAATCCACTAACTGATCCAGACAAGTCCCACAGCTCACTACCACCGTCTTGATATCCAGATAATTTAAGGTATTAGCCACCCGATGGAATAACACCCGATTATCGGTAGTAATCTTTTGCGCTTTATCAAGCTGACCCGCTGCCCGTTGTGGATAGCCACAACATAAATAACCGGGCGGTAATACTGTCTGCACACCAATCTCATACAACATGGCTTGGGTCGCTAAACCGACTTGAGAAAATAACCGCTCTGACCCACAACCTGGAAAATAAAACACCGCTTCAGAATCAGCACGAGTTTTAGCCCGATCACGAATAATAGGTACAATCTGATCACTTTCCACATCCAATAAGGCACGTGCTGTTTTAGACGGCACATTATCCGGCATTTTTCGATTAGTAAAATGAAGCACATACTCACGTATCTCAGGCTTACCCGTTGAAGACGGTGGATGCAATAATTGAGAACTACCCCAAGGCCTAAGAAAAAAATTGCCTATTCGCTGCGCTTTATAAGACCACTCGATCAGCACCTTCCGCATCAACTTTATGCTATTTGGATGACTTGTTGATAAAAAGGCAAGAGCCGCCGCCTTAACGGGATTAAAACTTTGCTTGCCCATCTTGCGTAACAGATTACGCATATTCATGGATACTTCACCAAAATCGATGTCCACTGGACACGGATTAAAACATTTATGGCACACCGTACAATGATCAGAGACATCCTCGAACTCTTTCCAATGCGTAATGGAAATACCCCGACGGGTTTGTTCTTCGTACAGAAAAGCCTCGATCAATAAAGAGGTCGCCAGAATCTTGTTACGGGGTGAATACAATAAATTAGCACGCGGTACATGTGTAGAACACACAGGCTTACACTTACCACACCGTAAACAATCTTTAATTGAATCAGAAATCGCACCAATATCACTTTGCTGCATAATTAGAGATTCATAACCCATTAAGCTAAAAGAAGTCGTATACGCCGCATTCATATCCGACCCCGGCATTAGCTTACCGCGATTAAAATGCCCTTCGGGATCAATCTGATGCTTATAAGCATGAAAACTGGCCAACTCTTCAGCCGTCAAAAATTGATATTTGGTAATCCCAATGCCATGCTCGCCCGATATTACCCCATCCAAAGACCGCGCCAACGCCATAATGCGCTCTACCGCTTTATTGGCTTCCTGTAACATCTCATAATTATCTGAGTTAATCGGTAGATTCGTATGCACATTGCCATCACCCGCGTGCATGTGCAAAGCGATAAAAACACGACCGCGCAGCACTTCTTTATGAACCGCAACAATACGCTCGATAACCGGCTTAAAATTGTCTCCAACAAAAATTGCCTGTAATCGCGGCAATAACTCCAGCTTCCAGGACACCCGTAACGAATGATCCTGTAAACGATGGAATAAAGTGGGTTGATCGGCACGGTTCGTTAATTCGCTGACCGTAATGCCATAATCCTTAAAAAAACCTTCTGCCTCTTGCAAAGGTAAATCAAGATGACTATAAAGCCACTCCCAACGTTCACGAATCTGTGCGACTACCGATAGTGCCTGCTCTCGTCTATCGCCAATCAAATCCACGGCATCAACACTATTTTCATAAAAACGTAACGGCAAATCGCCTGCTAAGAACTCGCTTAGCGCCTGACAAAGCCGCAACTTATTACGCAGCGATAATTCAATATTAATCCGTTCAATACCATCACAATAATCGCCCATGCGTGGCAACGGAATCACTACATCTTCATTAATTTTGAAGGCGTTGGTATGTTTAGCAATAGCGGCTGTACGCGCCCGGTCTAACCAAAACGTTTTACGGGTTTCAGGACTGACAGCGATAAACCCTTCAGCATCACGCGCATTACATAAACGCACCACCTCTGAAGCCGCTAAAGCCACCTGCTTTTCATCATCCCCAATAATATCGCCAATCAAAACCATTTTTGGACGACCGTGATTCTTAGCCTTACTCGCATAGCCGACCGCTTTTACGTAGCGCTCATCCAGATGCTCAAGACCCGCCAACATCACCCGTGCTTGACCGCTTTTTGGCAAGGCCGCCAAATAATCACGAATCTCGACAATGGCAGGCACTGCCTCACGAACCTGACCATAAAACTCTAAACAAAAGGTCCGGGTAAACGCCGGCATTTTATGCAAAATCCAACGGGCTGAGGTAATAATACCGTCACAGCCTTCTTTTTGAATACCCGGCAAACCGCCCAGAAATTTATCCGTAACATCTTTACCCAGCTCGCCCTTACGAAAATGAGAACCCGGAATAATTAACTCTTCTTCGGATAGCTGTTTATGTTTTTTAGCATCAAACCGCCTCAAGATAAAACAAACCTGCTCTTGATCATGGATCTTACCCAGGTTGTGATTGAAGCGCTCAACCTCTAGCCAATTACCATCCGGTGTCACCATTCGCCAGGACACTAAATTATCCAATGCTGTGCCCCACAGCACCGCCTTTTTACCGCCCGCGTTCATCGCGACATTACCACCGATACATGAGGCATCTGCCGAAGTAGGATCACAGGCAAATACCAAGCCTACCGCATCCGCAACATCCATTACTCGCCGGGTTACCACACCGGCTCCGGTATGAATGGTTGCGTAAGATTGCTCAACTCCCGGTAACTGGGCAGCATGATCAACATGACCAATATCGATCAATTTTTCAGTGCTTATTACTGCGGAATGTGCCGTCAGTGGTATAGCCCCCCCGGTATAGCCGGTACCACCGCCACGCGGAATAATAGTCAAGCCTAACTTTATGCAATCCCGTACCATGTGACTCACCTCTTCTTCAGAGTTTGGGTACAACACCACAAAAGGATATTCAACGCGCCAATCCGTGGCATCCGTGACATGCGAAACCCTTGCAAAACCATCAAAGCAAATATTATCTTTATGCGTATGTTTAGATAGAAGAGACAACGATTTCTTTCTCAGCTCACGAGTACGCTCAAAATGCGCTTCAAAAGCATTAACCGCTAACTGAGCAGCTTCGATTAAGGACTTTACTCTTCGGGAACGCTCAGGATGCTCACTTTCATCATCCTTGTTTCGCTTATTCAATTGGCGAAGACGATGACGCAAAGCTTCCAGCAATGCTTTACGCCGCTTACGATTATTCAGTAAATCATCTTCAAGGTAGGGATTGCGCTGTACCGCCCAAATATCACCCAACACCTCAAAGAGCATCTTTGCAGAACGACCCGTTACGCGCTCAGCACGTAACGACTCTAAAATTTGCCAGCTATCCTCACCGAGTAAACGGATAACAATTTCACGATCAGAAAAAGACGTATAGTTATAAGGAATTTCGCGTAACCGAACCGGTGATGCCTCGGAAAATAAGGGTGTAAAAGTTGAATCCACTGATAATTGACTGAGTGACATATTTAATTAAGCCTATTGTAACATTCGGGTATAAGAGGATAAGGGGATACATTAAAACAGTTAAGTTTAAACAGGCTCATCTAAATAAGCCTGTGCCGACCAACTCACAATATGTTTAATATCCAGCTTAGATTTTAATACCTGAATCGCTTTTATTACTTTTTCAGGCTCATCATAAAACTCAAGCACTAAGGGTAATTCTAACGACAGGGTGAGTAAAGAAGAGGTATGTACTTCTCGGCTTTCACCAAAGCCTACAATGCCTCTTATGATAGTGGCCCCCGCTATTTTTTGTTCATCTCGTAGAATATCTAAAGCCTCATTTAACTGATCATGCCCATCCATAGTATATATTCTAGCTATAGTCACTGACTGCATATTCATATTTGTCTACCCACTAATAAACCGATCCAAATAACCAAAAGACAACTCAAACCATTTCCTACAAAAGTCCCCAGCATTAAGCTAACATTGGACTCAAAGGTATATTCGCGTTCAAGCAAAAATAAAACCAGATACAAGCCCGATAAGGTCAGATAAGTACCCACCATAATAATCATGATAGTGGCACGATATTCCATAGACAGCGCCACCTTTTGCATCAGTACTGTGACGATAATACCGATTAAAAAGGCACCGATCCCATTAACAATCAGCAAGGCATAAGGAACAACGCCGCCATTCCAATGAAAGACACCACCCGAGTAAAGAAACAAACTGCGCCCCAACAACAATCCAATCCACACTGCCAGTAAGCAACCTAATACACTGACTAGGATATTTAAACCGGCTTTACCAAAACTACCCTGTTCCAGTAAATAAATTGTTTCTAAAGAAAAGGTAGAAAAAGTCGTAAACGCACCTATAAATCCGACCAGTATAGCCGCTCTGTATTCCACGCCAATCGCAATACGTTGCAGGATTAACGCTTCCGTCAGCAAACCTATTAAAAATGAACCCACCAGGTTAACCGCTAAGGTACCGTAAGGAAAGCCACGACCTAACCATTGATACAAACCTGATGACATCAAAAATCGCACAACCGCCCCACAGGCACCGCCTAAGGCAATGGATATCAATTGATTCATGATTAAAACCTGATAAATTGTTCTCTGTAATAACGCAACTCTTCGATAGACTCAATAATATCATCAAGCGCCTGATGACTGGATTCTTTCTTAAAACCGTCTTTTATCTGAGGAGCCCATCTGGCTGCAAGCTCTTTAAGAGTTGAGACATCAATATTGCGATAATGGAAATAAGCTTCCAGTTTAGGCATATAGCGATATAAAAATCGCCTGTCCTGACCAATACTATTACCACAAATGGGTGATGTGTTTCCTGGCACCCACTGCTTTAAAAAATCTATGGTTAATTGCTCGGCTTCTGCATCATTAATAGTAGACGCTTTAACCCGATCAATTAGACCAGACTGACCATGATGTTTTTGATTCCAGTCATCCATTGCCGCCAAGGCATCATCCGTTTGATGAACGGCTATAACGGGGCCTTGAGCAAGAATATTTAAGTCTTTATCGGTCACAACCGTGGCAATTTCGATGATTAAATCGCTGTCTGGATTAAGACCTGTCATTTCAAGATCTATCCAGATAAGGTTCTGAGAGTCCTGCGTCATTGATTGATTCCATTGTGTTGTAGGTGGTCGTTAGTGTAGCATTGGCAGAACTGTACGTCTAACTCTTAAACTTAATGTACCTGACCTATGAATACCTTTACCACAATCTTCTTAATCACCCTGTTTTTTTCATCCTTTGTACAATTTTGGTTAGCTAAACGACAAGCTGATCATGTTGCTAATCACCGCTCCGCAGTTCCTTCAGCCTTTCAGGCGAAAGTGACTTTGGCTGCTCACCAAAAAGCCGCCGACTACACCCTGGATAAAGTTAAACTTTCGAATATTGATGGTGTTATCAGCCTTATTGTTTTATTGGTTTTCACGCTGGGCGGTATTATCAACCAGGTGTTTAGCTATTGGTCTACTGTTATATCGTCTCCCTTGCTGTCTGGGGTTGTTTCAACTGCGAGTATTTTTCTTTTGATGACGTTGATAGAAATCCCTACTAGCGTCTATCAAACTTTTGTTATTGAAGAAAAGTTTGGCTTTAATAAAAGTTCTGTTGCGCAATTTGTCAAAGACCAGTTATTACATCTCAGCTTGGGCGCTGTCATCGGTTTGCCGTTACTGGCCTTAATCTTGTGGACTATGGACAATGTGGGTTCAAGCTGGTGGCTATGGGCTTGGGCTATCATTATGGGCTTCTCGTTACTGATGAGCTGGCTTTATCCAACCGTGATTGCACCTTTATTTAACAAATTTACCCCGATGGTGGATGGTTCATTAAAAGAGCGTATACAAGGCCTTTTAGTCCGTTGCGGCTTTAACAGTCAAGGTATCTTTATCATGGATGGTTCTAAACGTTCAGGTCATGGCAATGCCTACTTTACCGGCCTGGGTAATAATAAACGCATCGTGTTCTTTGATAACCTCGTAGACTCGCTGGAAGAAGAAGAGCTGGAAGCGGTTCTTGCCCACGAATTAGGTCATTTTAAATGTAAACATGTCATCAAAATGCTGATAGCTACTTCTATTATGAGTTTAATTAGTCTGGGTGTGTTAGGCTGGCTAATTGACCAAGACTGGTTTTATACGGGACTGGGCGTTGCTTTAGAACAAAAGTCACATGCGACTGCCCTACTCTTATTCATGTTAGTTTCTGGTACGTTTACCTTTTTCATGCAACCCATCAGTGCTTACTTTCAACGCAAATTTGAATTTGAAGCCGACGACTTTGCCGCCAGTCATGCTAAAGCCAGTAAAATGATCAGTGGCTTAGTGAAGTTGTATGAAGAAAATGCCAATACCTTAACCCCTGACCCCCTATATTCGTCTTTTCATTACAGTCATCCGCCTGCCGCCATTAGAATTGCACACTTAGAAACAAAACTCTCATGAGTGAATTACTGGAAGGTCTGGTCATTGCTCACTTAGGCCAAGGTATTGCAGTTGAATATGATGATCATATCATTCTATGCCAAACCCTACGACGACTGGAAACAGTCGCCGTAGGTGACAAAGTATTATGGACATACTCTTCACCGGATCAAGGCCGTATAGAAGAAATACTGCCCAGGCGCTCATTATTATCAAGACCTTCCAGAAATGGCAAAATCAGACCGGTTGCAGCTAATCTGGATACCGTCTTTGTCGTATTTGCGGTAGAACCTCATTGTGACTTTTTATTGCTAGATCAATACCTGGCAGTTTGTGAAAATCACAATATCAATGCCGCATTAATTCTTAATAAGACCGATCTGACTCAATCCGATGCGATAGAGGCAGAGTTACTCACTTATAAAAATTTAGGTTATGCATTATACCGGGTGAGCGCCTGGTCAAATTCCGGCCTGGATGAGTTAAAGGCCGTATTAAAAGATCAGGTCAGTATGCTGGCGGGACAATCAGGGGTCGGTAAATCCTCATTAACCAATGCTATCATTCCAGATAAAGACCTTAAAACCAATACGATCTCAGCGACAACAAAGCACGGACGACATACCACCACCGCAGCAACGCTGTATCATTTGAATGGCGGTGGCGATTTAATTGATAGTCCTGGGGTGGCCATATTTGGACTGGCTGGACTGTCTGAATACAAACTGGCTTATGGGTATAGAGAGTTTCAGGCACATATTGAACACTGCCAGTTTAACGATTGTCGGCATTTAAAAGACAAGGGCTGTGCAGTTCGGCTTGCGGTAGAAAGTGGAGAGATTTCTAATTCCCGCTATCAACGATTCTTAAAGCTAAGAGAGAAGATGCCCACTGAATATGTTTAGTGGGCATCATTAACTCCGTTATCTCTTATTTGTATAACTCAAACCCTCCAAGGACGGTTTTACCATCACCCATGAATCAATCCTGGTTATCGACCGAAATACCGGGCGTTATACGATGTGTGCAAATACCTTGATTAATGCCGAAGACGGCCAAGCCTGCGTCGAGTTTGATGCCGACACCGGAGCAGTTCCACCTGAAGCCCCACTGTCAGCTTCGCATCAGCAAACGATGCCCACAAGTTTAGCCGACACGATTACCGGGTGAATACAGATGCTGCACATGGAGAGAATGTTTACCCATGAAGATTTTCGTCTGCGTGATGGGTTTGGTGATTACCCTGCTGTCAGTGACGGGCGTTTATATTTGGCTAAAGAAACGTTGGGCTGCACAACTCAAACGTAAAGTTTCGGTATGTTAAGTAATTTATGGCCTTCAAATACGGTCAGTATCGATATGCCGTCTTTATCGACACGGTAGACGATTCGATAATGGTCCACAAAAACCTCGCGAATATCGGCTTGACCAAACTCTGGCACCATTCGACCAATCAATGCCGAATTTGCTGCACTTCGGGCGCGTCTTCTGAGTTTGTCTATCCATTGTTTAGCATTTTTGGGATTGTTTTGTGCGATGTAGGTGTAGATGGCGGCAAGATCGTCTGTGGATCGATTGGTCCAGCGAAGTTTCATCATTTGGCTATTTTATGTTCTAGGACTGCATCTAGGCTATCGTCATCAATCACCCGTCCGGCCTGTACGTCGTCCAAGCCTTGCTGCACGGCAGATATAAATCGGGATTGGGCATTGAGGCGGTCGAATTCGCTTGGCGAGAGTACCACAGCTGCTGGTTTGCCGTTCTGGGTTATGATGATGGAACGGTTACTGCTGTTGATGCTTTTTAGTAGCGCTGAAGCCTGCGATTTGAACTGGCCCAGCGGCAATATATCTTCGGAAATGTGCAAAGTAGACATGTTCAATACTCTTAATGGATCTGAATTAAGATCCGAATATATAGTCTTTATCAATCGGTGGCAAGCTGTTTTGAGGAATCGCCCATGTTAGAGACTTGCAAGCGGGTTGATCAGCAAGGATTTATAAAGTTCAGCCTGATTCCAGTCCTATGGTTGGGTCTTTGCTCATTGACTGTTGCCAATGAACCGTTCCGGGTTCGCACTGCGCTGCTGTCGCAACTGACACTCTACCCAGAGTCCACTTTACTACGGTATTCTAGTTTTGATGTATTTTCGTGATAATCGACGACATCATTTACCACATATTCATATTCGATATCAAGGAGAAGAGACCGCTATTTCGATTGATGACGGCTCAGTCTTTGATGTAAGCTTGGATTGAGATACATAAGGAATAATTACTTGTTGATTGATGTCATTTCTGTTCGTGTACTGCCTAAGTATCAATTAGAACTAGAATTTAAAAATCGAGAGAGACGCAAATTTGATATGCGGCCTTTATTATCAATGAAACCATGGGATCGACTTGCTAACCCTGTCTTATTTGATCAGGTAAAAGTAGATTACGGAACTGTTGTTTGGCCTAGAGCAATTGATGTTGCCCCTGAAACTCTTTACGATGGTTCGATACCAATAGATTGATGTCGGCAGGTCAACGGGGTCATATATTAACAAGTGTCTGTGGTCATAATGAAAATTGCTGCATGATTCATCGCTACAGCTCCTCGATTTTAAACTCACTATAGCCTTCATAGTAATAGCTTATATCAATACCCTTCATAAATAGAGCACGGTCATTAATTTGATTAGTGAGGGCTTGTTTGAGCAGGACTTTAATTTCAATGTCTTTCACTACACTGCGCTGCATGGCCGAGAGATAATCTTCCTTATCTACCAGATTCCAATCCACCACCTGTTTGACTTCTGTTTTGAGTATGAGATCAAGCCAAATACGAGTAGCACGACCGTTCCCCTCTCGAAACGGGTGTGCAATATTCATCTCCACATATTTTTCGATGATTTCATCAACTGTGCCTTGCGGTAGGGTGTCGATATACGTCAGAGATTGCTGTAAATACATCAGCGGCGCAAAACGAAAGTTACCTTTGGCGATATTCACCGTGCGGATTTTGCCTGCAAAATCATAAATATCTTCAAATAAATAGGCATGGATGAAAGAAAGCCCTGCGAATGTACCGACTTCCACCTTGTTAATATCGCCAGAATCATAAAGCTGCTTGGCTTTTTGTTTGCTGATTTTTTCTTCAGCTTTTGCAAGCTCAACCTGATGGCTGATGTTTAACTTGTTTTCTAGGATCATGCTAGATTTCCCTCAATCTCCGCAACAATGGCATCAATTTCGGCGCGAAACGGGTCAATCAAAGTCAATTCCATAGTATTAACGGTTTAAACTAAAGTCAGATGGAAAAATATGAATAAGCAAGAAATAATTAAATGCTTTGAGGCTTATCGGTCAGCTTGAGTGCTGATAGACAACCAGCAGGCAATTGATAAACTTAATTAATACTCATCTTTAAAGCCGCCGCCGTTGGCCAAGGCGCTAACACCACCGCCATCACTAAAATAGCAATCAATATATTTATCTGGGCTGAAACCGGTAAACCGGTACTGGCTATTTCAACCGCATTACTGGCAAAGATTAACACAGGCACATAGAGCGGCAACACCAATAGGGATAAGATCATCCCGCCTCGGCGTAAACCCACTGTTAAAGCCACGCCAATAGCGCCAATAAGACTTAACACGGGTGTGCCTAGTAACAGGGTTAATAACAAGATACCTAATGAATGCGAGGGCATCCCTAAAAAAACAGCCAACAAAGGAGCAATAATCAATAAAGGTAGTCCAGTCACCAACCAATGCGCAATCACTTTAGCCAAGACCAGAATTGAGGCTGGATAACTACTTAATAAGATTTGTTCTAACGAACCATCATCAAAATCTGAGCGAAACAGACTATCTAAAGACAACATGGCTGCTAATAAGGCAGACACCCAAATAATACCGGGGGCAATGGCTTGTAATAAATGCGGTTGTGCACCAATCCCTAGTGGAAATAAAGTGATAACCAGCACAAAAAACAATAAAGGATTGGCAATTTCTGAGCGACGACGCAAGGCTAACACCAGGTCGCGTTTAATAATAGCAAAAAAAGCGTTAGATAAAGACATCAGGATAAATTAATACGTTGCACAACCACATCGTGTAACTCAATGTCGTGGTGCGAGGTTAACACAATCATTCCGCCCGTAGCGCAATGCTCTATCATTAACGTTTCAATCAGCGCAATCCCCTGTTTATCCAATGAAGTGAAGGGTTCATCCAGTATCCAGAGTTTATTGTCGGTAATCAGCAATCGCGCTAAGGATAAACGTCTTTTTTGACCGGCGGACAAAGCTTGTACCAAGACATCATCATAGTTCGCTAAATTAACTCTGGTAAGGGCATCTAGTATTGAATAACGCCCAGGCACGCCTAAGGCTAAAGACACTTTCAGGTTTTCAAAGACTGTTAACTCCTTTTTAACCCCGTCTAAATGACCGACATAAGCCATATCAGCGTGATATTGCCCATCATTAATAGAGTCACCACCCCATAAGAGTTCCCCCTCATCAGGCTCTCGAAATCCGCATAAAATACGTAATAACGAGGTTTTACCACTGCCGTTCTTACCTTCTAACAGTAATACGTGTCCGGCATTCAGCTCAAAAGAGAGTCCTGCAAATAAAACCCGATCATCACGAATACACGTTAATTGCTTGGCCTGTAGCCGAACAGTTTCTTTTAAGTCCATTTACGGCCTCGTCAATAATCTCTGGCGCACAGCTTCGTAAAGAAATACGCCGGTTGCAACCGACAAATTAAGACTATCGACTTTCCCTAGCATCGGTATAGCCACTAATAGGTCACATTGCTCTTTAGTGAGCCGTCTTAAGCCTTTGCCTTCTGTACCTATCACCAATGCCATAGGCACTGTAAAATCGGTTTTATAGACAGTCTGTGTAGTCTCACCGGCTGCACCCATAATCCAAAGCCCTTGATCTTTAAGCCAACGTAAAGTGCGGGCCAAGTTAGTCACTTGATAAACAGGCACTGTCTCCGCAGCACCGCTGGCTACTTTACAAACCGTTGGCGTGATACCGGTGGCATTATCTTTGGTGATAATAACACCGTGCACACCCGTTGCATCAGCGGTTCTAAGACAGGCTCCCAAATTATGAGGATCTTGAACATTATCCAAAACTAAAAACAACGCCGTCTCTGTCAAATTTTCAACGGCAGTCTTTAAATCACTTTCAGATAACTCACCCGGCAAATCAACTTCAATGATAATACCTTGGTGATTGTTATTGTCGGCTAGGCGATCCAGTCTTTTTCTATCAACTTTTTCGGGCTCAATGCCTAAGTCTAATAAATCCTCAACAGCCTTAGACAGACGTTTATCATGTCGCCCACTATCAACCCAGGCTTGCTGGATTTTTTTAGGCGAATAATCAAGTGCAGCCTGCACAGAATGCAGACCGAATAATTTGCTTAATTTCATTTATTTTTTGAAGTGTTAACGCGGTATTTATTATCAGTAAACGTCAGTTATAAAACGCTCTTCTTTTTACGACGCCTTTTTTTAGGCTTATCAGGAACAGCGATTACTTTTTTGGCTGAACCTTCTTTTTGAATCAGTTCAAAATCCATTTTCTTCTCATCCAGATCAACACGTGCCACCCGAATTCTGACGCTGTCACCCAAGCGGAAATTCATGCCAGAGCGCTCACCCTTTAATTGATGGCTAGTGGGATCAAAATGAAAATAATCTTGCCCTAAATTACTGATATGGACCAAGCCTTCAACATAAATATCAGCCAACTCAACAAAGAAACCAAAAGAAGTCACAGCAGCAATAATACCGGGAAATTCTTCACCGACTTTATCCATCATGTATTCACATTTTAACCAACTGACAACATCACGGGTTGCATCATCAGCACGACGTTCATTTGCTGAACAATGCTCACCTAACATAATCATATCAGGTACACCATAAACAAAAGTCTCTGGCTTTTTACCTAGCAGACAATGCCTTATAGCACGATGAACTAACAAATCAGGGTAACGGCGAATAGGCGATGTAAAATGAGCATAAGCGTCTAATGCCAATCCAAAATGGCCTTTCAAATCTGGACTATAAACAGCTTGAGACATGGAACGCAATAATACTGTCTGAATTAAATGTGCATCAGGTCGGTCTTTAACCGCATCAACCAAGTGCATATAATCTAAGGGTGTTGGATTAACCCCACCGCCGAATTTTAACCCTAGCTCCCCCAGGAACGTTTTCAGGTTAAGCAATTTATCTGCGCTGGGGCCTTCATGAATACGTAATAATTTAGGTATTTTCTTTGCGTTCAGATAACGAGCGGCCGCACTATTGGCTGTAATCATAAACTCTTCAATTAATTTATGGGCATCATTACGTTGTACGGGTACTATCTTTTCAATTTTACGTTCTTTGCCAAACAGGATACGGGTTTCCTGGGTATCAAAATCCATCGCTCCGCGTTGTTCACGAGTAATCCGCATCACTTTATACAGCGCATACAATTCGCGTAAATGCGGCATTAATGGTTTATATTTTTCGATGAGTTCCTGATCACCATCAACCAATATTTTAGCCACTTCCGTATACGTTAAACGCGCATGTGAACGCATGACGGCTTCAAAGAAACGGGTTCTGGTTACTTTGCCCTCTTCATCAATCAGTAACTCACACACCATACAGAGACGATCAACATGAGGATTCAGTGAACATAAGCCGTTTGATAATATCTCCGGCAGCATCGGAATCACTTGTTCAGGAAAATACACCGAGGTGCTGCGATTTTTGGCTTCTTTATCTAACTCAGTATTCACTTGCACATAATGTGATACATCTGCGATAGCCACTAATAGCTTCCAGCCTTTTGGGGTTCTCTTACAATAAACCGCATCGTCGAAGTCACGCGCATCTTCACCGTCAATGGTTACTAAAGCGGTATCCCGTAAGTCCACCCTATTTTCTTTGGCTGCTTCGGGTACTTCTTCCTTTAAGGACTTAATTTCTTCTAATAAGGCTTCAGGCCAGAGGTGCGGTAATGCATGCGAACGAATCGCCATTTCAATTTCCATACCCGGCGCTAAATGGTCGCCTAATATTTCAATGATTCTGCCGATAGGTTGATGTAACTTGGTGGGTTGCTCGACAATCTCAGCAATAACAATCTGACCTTGTTTGGCCTTCCCTGCTCCACCTTTTTGTAATAAGACCGTTTGAGCTATATTTTTATTATCCGGCACCACATAAGTAAAACCATCTTCCTTATAAAGCCGACCAACGATTTGATGGGTATTTCTTTCTAATATCTCAACCACCGCCCCTTCACGGCGGCCTTTCTTATCAATCCCGGCCACCCGTAACATCGCTCTATCATTGTGTAGCAGAGGATTCATTTCACGGGGTGACAAATACAAATCATCAGAGCCATCATCCGGTCTTAGAAAACCAAAACCATCAGGATGACCGATAATACGACCCACAATTAAGTCTTTATTATTGACCAAACAATATTGCTGACCTCGATTAAATAATAATTGCCCGTCACGCTCCATAGCTCGCAATCGCCGCCGTAAAGCTTCAAGCGTTTCTTCCCCTTCAATTTCAAAGATTTTAGCAATTTCAACGCGCGACAACGGCTTACCCGCGTGCTCTAAGGCAGAGAGTATTAATTCGCGACTAGGAATAGGATTTTCATACTTTTCAGCTTCACGCTGAGCGTATGGGTCATTTGTTGAATTAAAATCAACGTCTCTTTTAGACTTCGATGGCATTATAAATAGTGAGATACAGAATGGTTGACATGATTACAAAATATGGTTATATCATACATGCTATGTCTCATGATTAGAATTGAAAAAATACCTTTTGTTTAATTGGGTAATAATTCAGCCATAAATTGAGTATCAATTACTCAGGATGCGTTAGTTTTTTTAGCTACTTACGCTGTTGTTTTTTGGCAAAACAGCTATTCGACAGCTAATAATTTCCGTTATAGACTTACCTGATAAAGCTCTTTTATTTAGCTTAACTCACGCCTTTTATTCGTAGCTAAAAGGCGTGTTGTGGTTAAGCAACTACCTGATAAGAATATTAAAATTACTTTTCACCGCGAAAAAATTACTTGAATTATCGCGTTATCAGGAGGAATATTATGCTTTAAATCACCAAACTAACCCGGTATCCCATCATGAAATTTCTCAAGCTTGTCATTTTAATTTCGTCTCTCTTTGCAATCGGAGGCGCAGCACTGTTTCAATTGATAGTCATGCTACCGGCGCTATTATTTTCTAATCGACACTTTGATCATCAAGCCTTATAGCGTCGTAAAAAAGTCCGATATTGCCAAATATTAGTTAATCCGTGATGATCAATTTATTCATAGATCACATTGAACGGTAACTCATTTAATACATGACCGGCTTCATCGACTAATCTAACTGACCAATTTGTTTTTGTGCTATCAGAAAACAGCTGACGGCTTGATGTGCGCCAAGTATCATCGGATATATGAACCTTCTTTCTGGTAATTAACTCACCGTCCAATAGCCATTCGTGATAAATAGTTTTGTCTTTCACAGTCTTTAATTCTGCAAAATAATAAACCGACGTTGCTTTGGTTTTGTCAAACTTCAGCGGCAATTCAAGTTGATCTATCGGTTCATTATCAACCACTTTAGTGGTGAAAAGTGATCTGACTAGTTTTGTTTGATAATCTGTCGCAGAAATATCCTTATCAATCACTTGATTAGTTTCTTTCGCCGACAAAACGACCCCTGACGGCACAGTTTCATTTTCAGACTTTGGCCAGAATAGATAAGTTAATACCAGAATAAAAATAACCAGCCCCCCCAATAAAGCAGCTATCCGCTTTATATTCCATTGATTAATAACCGTTGCAGTAGGCGTACTAGGCTTGTTTTTATTCGAAGTAGAACATTTAACCTTAATTACAATATTTTTTTTATCATCCATAAAATAACCTTATAGAAACCATTATTGTAAACAAGTACCTGAACAGAATTATCTGCCAAGAATACCCCCAAAAAAACTAACGAGGGCAATCCTTTGCCTCTTTAACTCCTTATCTTTAGGACAGATCCTTATCTTTATGACAGAATAATTTTAGATTACACATTAAACTTTATGATAAATATCTGCACCCTCTTCCAGAAACTGCTTGGACTTTTCATCCATGCCACTCAATAAAGCTTCTTGATCATCTTCAATACCTTTTTGAGCAGCGTAGTCGCGAACATCCTGACTGATTTTCATCGAACAGAAATGCGGCCCACACATTGAACAAAAATGCGCCACTTTAGCAGACTCTTTAGGTAAGGTTTCATCATGAAACTCTCTCGCTTTTTCAGGATCAAGACCGATATTAAACTGATCTTCCCAACGGAACTCAAAACGCGCTTTAGACATTGCATTATCTCGAGCTTGAGCACCAGGATGACCTTTGGCTAAATCTGCTGCATGTGCGGCAATTTTATACGTCACAATACCTTCACGCACATCCTGTTTATTAGGCAAACCTAAATGTTCTTTTTGAGTGACATAACACAACATGGCACACCCGTACCAACCGATATTAGCTGCACCAATCGCAGAGGTTATATGATCATAACCGGGCGCAATGTCTGTCGTTAAAGGGCCTAAGGTATAGAAAGGCGCTTCACCACATTCTTCTAACTGCTTATCCATATTGACTTTAATCATGTGCAAAGGCACGTGACCAGGGCCTTCAATCATGGTTTGGACATCATGTTTCCAGGCAATCTTGGTTAATTCGCCTAAGGTTTCCAGCTCACCAAATTGAGCGGCATCATTCGCGTCATAAATAGACCCAGGACGTAACCCATCACCTAAAGAGAATGACACATCATAGGCTTTCATGATTTCACAGATGTCTTCAAAGTGCGTGTATAAGAAGCTTTCTGTGTGATGTGCCAGACACCATTTTGCCATAATTGAACCACCACGAGACACAATACCGGTCATCCGTTTAGCGGTTAAAGGGACGTGATGTAAACGCACCCCGGCATGAATGGTGAAGTAATCAACGCCCTGCTCTGCTTGCTCTATTAGCGTGTCACGGAAAATTTCCCAGGTTAAATCTTCAGCTTTACCATTGACTTTTTCAAGTGCTTGATAAATGGGCACGGTACCAATCGGAACAGGTGAGTTACGAATGATCCATTCACGGGTTTCATGAATGTTTTTCCCGGTTGATAAATCCATAATGGTATCGCCACCCCAGCGAATCCCCCACAACATTTTTTCAACCTCTTCTTCAATAGAAGATGTCACCGCTGAATTACCTAAGTTACCATTAATTTTAACCAGAAAGTTACGCCCAATTATCATGGGCTCTAATTCTGGATGGTTAATATTACAAGGTATAATCGCTCTACCCCGAGCCACTTCATCACGCACAAATTCAGGTGTAATCACATCAGGAATGGAGGCACCAAAGGAGTCTCCAGGATGTTGATCTTTCCAGAGTTCGCGCATCTCTTCCATTTTTTGATTTTCACGGATGGCAATAAACTCCATTTCTGGGGTGATAATGCCTTGGCGAGCATAATGCATTTGCGAAACGTTTTTTCCCGCTATAGCGCGGCGCGGCTTACGAATCAATTCAAAACGTAAATCAGCCGTCTTTGGATCTTCTAAACGTTGACGTCCATAGTCTGAACTGGGGCCGGATAATTCTTCAGTATCATTTCTTTCAGCTATCCAGACAGAACGAATAGCACCCAGACCTTTTTTTAAATCGATTTCTACGTTGGGATCGGTATAAACACCTGAGGTGTCATAGACATAAAGTGGACCATTTTTCTCCACTGTACCAAAATGAACAGGCGTATCAGACAGGCTAATCTTACGCATAGGCACTTGAATGTCAGGGCGACTGCCTTGTACATATATTTTTTCAGACGCGGGGTAAGAATCAATTTTTACACTACTGGCTTCAGTAACGTCTTTTAGAACAGCGTTCATGCTTATCTCCAATAACAATAAAACAGGACGCAGGGAAGTTTGTGGGCTTTCCTACGCCGGTATTAACCGGGGTCAGGTTCAAAGGGTTTCTCTCAGCCTCACGTTTCATAAAACAACATAATAAACAGTGAAGCACCCCTAGCCTTTACGGATGTATGACTAAATTAAAGGATAATGCCCAAGATTGCAAGCCCAGTTGTGTTTATAGCTGTTTTTCAAAAAGATATTTTTAGGATATTTGCAACATTTTTAATATCATATACCGCTACTTATCTTTTATTATGGGTTCAAATACCTGTTCATACGATAAAATAAATCTTTTAGTTTAGTTAGGATGGCCTGTGAAAATATCTGTTGTTGTTCCTGTTCATAATGAAGCCGAGAATATTATCTCTTTAATCAAAGAAATCGATACTGCAATGCATCAAGCTGAGGCTTATGAAATTATTTATGTTGACGACGGTAGCACCGATCAAACTCCAACTGTTTTAGCCCAGGCGCTGAAAGATTTCAAAGCACTGAGAGTTATCCGTCATGCAAAAAGCTGTGGACAAAGTACTGCCGTACATACTGGGGTAAAACAGGCTATTTATCCTTACATTGCCACCTTGGATGGTGATGGTCAAAATGACCCCGCCGACATTCCCGGCTTATATAACGTATTAATTAAAAAAAGCGAAAACATTACGAATCTTTGGATGGTTGCCGGATGGAGAAATAAACGTTATGACACGGCCTGGCGACTGTTCTCATCTAAAGTAGCCAATTCAATTCGTTCGAGTCTGCTGGGCGATAATACCCCCGATACTGGTTGTGGCTTAAAAGTATTTTCCAGGGAACACTTCCTCAGCTTACCTTACTTTAATCACATGCATCGTTTCTTACCGGCACTGATTTTAAGAGCAGGCGGACAAGTCATATCCGAACCCGTAAGCCATAGATCAAGAACCAATGGGGTCTCTAAATACGGCACGTTAGATCGGCTTTGGGCTGGGATTACTGATATTGCTGGGGTTATCTGGCTACAAAAGCGCTCTAAAATCCCGATTATAGAAGAGATTATTAAGGTAGATGATTAATCGCGCTTGTTGGATGTAATGGACGAGCAATAACTTCAAGATGGATTTTAGAACTTTTTCTTCAGTCAGAAAAATGCTTTTAAGACGAGCGAGATAACACCCGCTAGCATGAGTCCTATCATCCATTTTAGAACGGCCAAATCAGTGCGTATAGGCGCAAGCGCTTGCTGAAACTTTGTATCAAGATACTCTTTAGTAACCAGTTCTTTGAAATTAACCTCAAGTACTTCTGATAAAGCTTCTGCCTCAGCTTCAGCCTGTTTGTCGGGTACGCCGGCAGATTTGAGTTTATTGGCAAATTTTAAAGTATCGAATGTAATGGAAGCCATGATTGCCTCTGCTAATTTTAATTTGAATCATAGTTTACAATACTTCGGATCGTTTTGATTATAACCCTGTCTGTCTGTTGTCCCAAGTCCCTAATCGACCCCTTCATTAATCAGGGTAAATCAGCCTGGCGCCTATTACATGATCGTGGACGGATGTCCAGACACACCCTCATTTATCTTATCTCTTAACAATATTGGATAATTACCTCATTATAGGGTGATTTCCGGAAATTAATTTACCCATTAGATGGGTCGAATCAAGATGTCCCATTTGGGTAGGATTGGGTTACGTTCCAGTCTGGCTTCAATCGTCCGCATCGCTACTTTGGAC
>Ga0118677_10001691_pt1 | contig 45990 bp, 39 predicted proteins | sample AliMusrvi5mmetaG_FD_86154 | JGI IMG/M metagenome (GOLD analysis project Ga0118677, IMG submission 86154) | reverse complement strand
GATTCTTTGCGTTGATCACTGACAAAGCAATCCGTCGCGGATCGTTCACCAGCGTAAAGCAGTTGATTCAGCGCATCGACCAGTTTGTCACTCACCACAATGCCCACAGCCAACCCTTCCAATGGACGGCTACTGCAGATTCGATCCTGGAAAAGTTGCATCGACTTTGCTCACGTATCAGTGGGACAGGACACTAGCGGGCCGCCACGAACTGCTTCTTTACGGCGTTGAACCGGAGCACCGGTAAGCAGACCGTCGTGGACAGCCGGTCAGTGTCTGCGGCAGCTCGTCATACGTTCGAAATCTTCGCCCGCATTGGCTTTCCAGTCTTTCTTGGGCCAACAGCTTGGTAAAACCCTGGGACAACCGTAGGAAATAAGCCGCTAAAGCAGCGTTCTCAGAGAGGAAACGCTATAAGCGCGAGTGCTTCGCGACAGCTTATATTTTCCTAACCTTAAGCGGACTGTGCAAACACAGGAATTGCGACAGGGATAACCGGTAATTTTTCTAAGGCAACTCACGCCTGGAGAGCGCGACAACTTATATTTTTCCAATCATCGCGCGCTTCTTTGACCTCGATGTCGGCCAGGCCCACGAGCGTGAAGCTCGGCAGACCGTTGGCCAGATGCACCTCGACCCTGACGGCGGCCGCCTCCAGGCCGAGCAGCGCGCGGCTCTGCAGCAGTAGACAGACTCATGCGGATTCCTCTCCAAAAGGGTGCGCTTTGAATTCTTCAGCGCGCATCGGGGTGCACCATCGCAGTGCCCCCGCTTTTTTCTATCCGCACTTCAACGCAGGCCCAATGATTTGGTGCACACAGTGACAGCAGCTCATTTTTGGCGGGCTGGCACGGTCCGTGCGTATGGCTCGTATCCCTCAACCTCTCTGGAGTACTTTATGAAGCTTGTAGTCAAATCCACCCTGGTCCTGGGTACCCTGCTGGCCGCTGCCAACACGATGGCCCAAACCGCCGCCGCTCCCGAACCCGATTACACGCTGTCGTACAACGTCGGCGCCACCAGCGACTACCGCTTCCGCGGCATTGCGCAAACCTCGTTCAACCCGGCTTTGCAGGCCGGCATCGATTTCGCGCACAAGAGCGGCTTCTACCTCGGCGCCTGGGGCTCCAACATCAGCTGGATCAAGGACTATGTCGGCGCCACTGAAGGCTCGCTCGAAGTTGATCTGTACGGCGGCTACAAGGGCGAGTTCAGCAAGGACCTGACCTACGATCTGGGCGTGATCACTTACCAGTATCCGGGCAATACCGCGTCGAATGTTGCCGGTTTCGCCAACGCCAACACGACCGAAGTCTATGCGGCCCTGAGCTACAGCGTGGTGACGGCCAAGTACAGCTACGCCGTCAGCGATTTCATCGCCAACAGCAACAGCTCGGGCAGCGCCTATTTCGAAGTTGCCGCCAATTTCGACCTGGGCACCGGCTTCACGCTGACGCCGCATATCGGCCGCCAGACCATCCCCAATGTGGTGAACAACGCGGGTGACTACACCGACTACTCGCTGACGCTGGCCAAGGACTTCGGCAACGGCTTTTCGGCCACGGTTGCTGCCCTGGGTACCAATGCGAACGAACCCTTCTACACCGATACCAAGGGCAAATTCCTGGGCAAGAAGGCCCTGGCCGTCGGTCTCAAGTACAGCTTCTGATCAAGCACGTCGCCAACCCAACAGGAGTACGCATGAAACTCATCACCGCGATCATCAAACCCTTCAAGCTTGACGAGGTGCGCGAAGCGCTGTCCTCGATCGGCGTGCAGGGCATCACCGTCACCGAAGTCAAAGGCTTCGGTCGCCAGAAGGGTCACACCGAGCTGTACCGCGGCGCCGAATACGTGGTCGACTTTCTGCCCAAGGTCAAGGTCGAGGCAGCGGTCGCTGACGAACTGGTGGAACGGGTCATCGAGGCCCTCGAAGGCGCGGCCCGCACCGGCAAGATCGGTGACGGCAAGATTTTTGTCTACGACCTCGAGCAGGTCGTTCGCATCCGCACCGGCGAGACCGGCAAGGAAGCGCTGTAAGGCCCTCGCACAACCGACACGAGAACACTGACATGAAAAAACTACTTGCCTCCCTTACCCTGGGTCTGAGCCTGCTGCTGTCCGGTACAGCAGCCATGGCGCAAACGCCTGCTGCCACTCCCGCCGCCGCGTCGTCGGAAGCAGCCAAGCCCGCTGAAGCCGCGCCGGCGGCCGCACCCGCGGCTGCGGCCGCCGCCGCAGCACCCGGCGCTGCCGCCTCGGCCGCGCCGGCCCCGGTCGCGAACAAGGGCGACGTTGCCTGGATGATCGTCGCCACCGCCTTCGTCATCATGATGTCGATCCCCGGCCTGGCCCTGTTCTACGGCGGCCTGGTGCGCAGCAAGAACATGCTGTCGGTGCTGATGCAGGTGTTCGTCACCTTCTCGCTGATCGTCGTGCTGTGGTGCCTGTATGGCTACAGCCTGGCCTTCACCGAGGGTAACCAGTTCATCGGCGGCCTGGACCGGCTCTTCATGAAGGGTCTGTTCGATTCGGCCAAGGGCGAGTTCGCGATGGCCGCCACCTTCAGCAAGGGCGTTGTGATTCCTGAACTGCTGTTCATGGCATTCCAGGCCACCTTTGCCGCCATCACCTGCTGCCTGATCATCGGCGCCTTCGCCGAGCGCATCAAGTTCTCCGCCATGCTGCTGTTCATGGCCCTGTGGTTCACCTTCAGCTACACGCCGATGGCCCACATGGTCTGGTTCTGGATGGGTCCTGATGCCTACACCAGCAAGGAAGTGGTGGATGCGGTCAACGCCAAGGCCGGCCTGATCTGGCAATGGGGCGCGCTCGACTTCGCCGGCGGCACCGTGGTGCACATCAACGCCGCTGTGGCCGGTCTGGTCGGTGCCTTCGTGCTCGGCAAGCGTACCGGTTATGCCAAGGAATCGATGGCCCCGCACAGCCTGACGCTGACCATGGTTGGCGCGTCCCTGCTGTGGGTTGGCTGGTTCGGCTTCAACGCCGGCTCGGCACTGGAAGCCAACGGCACTGCCGTGTTGGCCTTCATGAACACCTTCTCGGCCACGGCGGCTGCGGTGTTGGCCTGGTGCCTCGGCGAAGCGCTGATGCGCGGCAAGGCTTCGATGCTCGGTGCTGCGTCCGGTGCCGTGGCGGGTCTGGTTGCCATCACCCCGGCCTGCGGCAACGTCGGCCTGATGGGCGCCATCGTGATCGGCTTCGTCGCCGGCTTCGCCTGCCTCTGGGGTGTCAATGGCCTCAAGAAGATGATCGGTGCCGATGACTCGCTCGACGTCTTCGGCGTGCACGGTGTCGGCGGTATCGTCGGCGCCCTGCTGACCGGTGTCTTCAACACCCAGGCGCTCGGTGGTCCCGGCCTGGTCGGTGACTGGGTCACGGCTGCCGTGTCCTCCGTGCCGGTTGCAGACCAGGTCTGGATCCAGCTCAAGGCCGTGCTGCTGACCATCGTCTGGTCCGGTGTTGTCTCCTTCGTCGCCTACAAGATCGTCGACATGACCATCGGTCTGCGCGTCAGCGAAGAAGAAGAACGCGAAGGTCTCGACATCTCGTCCCACGGCGAGTCTGCCTACAGCCGCTAAGCAAAGAATATCCTTCCTTGCTGTCTCCGAGGAATTTGCCACCCGCGCCGCAAGGCCAGGGTGGTTTTTTTTGCCATGAGGCACCCCTACACTCGCTCCATGTCTTGGCACGCCCAACTGCAACTTGATTACCGGCTGGAGGCTGCGCGGACGGTCGCGCGGCACGCGCACAGCGGCCCCTTGCGCATCCTGCAAAGCCTGTACCCCGAAGGTGATGCCGTCTGCCACAACGTGCTCGTGCATCCGCCGGGCGGACTGGTCGGCGGCGACACGCTGGACCTGCGCGTAACGGCAGGCTCGAGCGCGCACGGTCTCATCACCACGCCCGGCGCCACGCGTTTTTACCGCTCCAGCGGCGAGGCCGCCGTGCAGCGCACCGCGATCACGCTGGCCGATCAGGCGCGGCTCGAATGGTTGCCGCTGGAGGCGATCGGCTACAACGACTGCTGCGCCGAAAATCGGCTCACGCTCACCCTTGGCCCCGCTGCCGAATTCATGGGCTGGGACGTGACCGCACTGGGCTTGCCGCACGCCGGTCAGCCGTTCGAGCGCGGCAGCTACTTGCAGCACATCGAAGTGCAGGGCGTCTGGCTCGAGCACGGCCTGATCCGGGCCGACGATGCGCGCCTGATGGACGGCCCGCTCGGACTGGCCGGTCAGCGCTGCATGGCGTCGTTGTTCTTTGTCGCCGGAAGCGCGCTGGCGCGGGAGCGCCGGCAAGGTGCGCTGGACACGGCGCGTGATGTGATCGCCGCGCATGCGCTGCAGCAACGCGCGGGTGTCACCAGCCCGTGCCCGCAGGTCGTGGTGGTTCGGGTGCTGGCGCCGTTGGTGGAGCCTGCCATGGACCTGCTGCGCCAGATCTGGACGGTCTGGCGTGCGCACTTCTGGCAGCTGTCGGCTGCGCCGCCGCGCATCTGGGCGACATAAGGCAGATGCATGGATCCCGGGTCAAGCCCGGGACGACCGCCCGCATGTGTCACTGCGGATCTGATCCGCAATCCATGTGGTCGCTGAACCCCCTCAGATCGCCACCAGCTCGCGCACGCGGTCGAGTTCCATGTTGGCGCCGCGGCCGCGAGCCAGCACGGCGCCGCGCTCCATCACGACGTAGTCGTCGGCCAGATCACGGGCGAAGTCGTAATACTGCTCGACCAGCACGATCGCCATGTCGCCGCGATCGGCCAGCATGCGGATGACGCGCCCGATGTCCTTGATGATGCTGGGCTGGATGCCCTCGGTCGGCTCGTCGAGCAGCAGCAGCCTTGGCCCGGCGGCCAGCGCGCGCGCGATCGCGAGCTGCTGCTGCTGCCCGCCCGAGAGATCGCCGCCGCGGCGCTGCAGCATCTGCTTCAAGACCGGAAACAGCTCGAACAACTCCAGCGGAATCGGTGTGCCCGCGCTCTTGTAGGCCAGGCCCATGGCCAGGTTCTCCGCCACCGTGAGACGGGAGAAAATCTCGCGCCCCTGCGGGACGAAGCCGATGCCGGCGCGCGCGCGCTCGTAAGGCGTGGCGCCCTGGATCGCCTTGCCATCGAGCTCGATGCTGCCGCTCTTGATCGGCACCAGGCCCATCAGGCTTTTCAGCAGCGTGGTCTTGCCGACGCCGTTGCGCCCGAGGACCACCGTGACCTTGCCCAGAGTAGCCTGCAGGCTGACGTCGCGCAGTATGTGAGAGCCGCCGTAGTACTGGTTGATGTTTTTGACGTTCAACATGCTCATCTTCCCAGGTAGACCTCGATCACGCGCTCGTCGGCCTGCACCTGCGCCAGCGTGCCTTGTGCCAGCACCGATCCGTCGCACAGCACGGTGACGATGTCGGAGATGGTGTTGATGAAGCTCATGTCGTGCTCGACCACCATCAGCGAATGCTTGCCCTTGAGCGAGAGAAAGAGTTCGGCCGTGCGCTCGGTTTCTTCATCCGTCATGCCGGCCACCGGCTCGTCGAGCAGCAGCAGCTTGGGGTCCTGCATCAGCAGCATGCCGATCTCGAGCCACTGCTTTTGCCCGTGGCTCAGGTTGCCGGCCAGACGCCCCACATGCTCGCGCAGGTGGATGGTCTGCAGCACCTCGAGCAGGCGGTCGCTTTGTGCCGAATCGAGCGCGAAGAACATCGAGGCGCGCACCGCCTTGTTGGTTTTCAGCGCCAGCTCCAGGTTCTGGAACACGGTGAGCTGCTCGAACACCGTCGGCTTCTGGAACTTGCGCCCGATGCCCATCTGCGCGATCTCGGATTCGGTGTAGCGCAGCAGGTTGATCGTGCTGCCGAAATAGACTCGTCCCTGATCGGGCCGCGTCTTGCCGGTGATGATGTCCATCATCGTGGTCTTGCCGGCGCCATTCGGTCCGATGATGCAGCGCAGCTCGCCCGGCGCGATGTCGAGCGACAGATTGTTGATCGCCTTGAAACCGTCGAAGCTCACGCTCACATCTTCCAGGTACAGGATGCGGCCGTGCGTCACGTCCACTTCGCCCGGCGTCGCGATGCGCGAGAAACCCGCCGCGCGGCCGCCGGATTCGGTATGTCCCTGCTGCTGCTTCTGCGCCAGCGCCTCAACCCGCCGTGCGCCCTCTTCCATCAGCTCAGGCGTCATGGCTGGACCTCCGCATTTTTTTCATGAGGCCGACGATGCCATCGGGCAAGAACAGCGTCACCCCGATGAACAGCGCGCCCAGGAAGTAGAGCCAGAACTCGGGGTAGGCGACCGTGAGCCAGCTCTTGGCGCCGTTGACGACGAAGGCGCCGATGATCGGGCCGATCAGCGTGGCACGGCCACCGACGGCAGCCCAGATCGCGATCTCGATCGAATTGGCCGGGCTCATCTCGCTCGGGTTGATGATGCCGACCTGCGGCACGTAGAGCGCGCCGGCCACGCCGCACATCATGGCCGACAGGGTCCAGATGGTGAGCTTGTAACCCAGCGGGTTGTAGCCGCTGAACATGACGCGCGTCTCGGCGTCGCGCACGGCCTGCAGCACGCGGCCGAACTTGCTGCGGATCAGCCAGCGCGCCAGCAGGAAGAAGCCCAGCAGCGTCAGGCTGGTCAGCACGAACAGGCTCATGCGCATGGCTGGCGTGGCGATCGGGATGCTCAAAATGCGCTTGAAATCGGTGAAACCGTTGTTGCCGCCAAAACCGGTCTCATTGCGGAAGAACAGCAGCATCGCGGCAAAGGTCATGGCCTGCGTGATGATCGAGAAGTACACGCCCTTGATGCGCGATCGAAAGGCGAAGAAGCCGAACACAAAGGCCACCAGACCCGGCACCGCCACGATCAGGTACAGCGTGGCGCCGAAGCTGTCGCTGAAACTCCAGTGCCAGGGCAGCGTCTTCCAGTCTAGGAACACCATGAAATCCGGCAGGGCGCTCTTGTAGTTGCCGTCCAGACCGATCTGGCGCATCAGGTACATGCCCATGGCATAGCCGCCGAGCGCGAAGAACACGCCGTGGCCCAGGCTCAGGATGCCGCTATAGCCCCAGATCAAGTCCATCGCCAGCGCGCAGATGGCGTAGCACATGATCTTCCCGATCAGCGCCACCGCGTAGTCGCTCAGGTGGAGCAGGCTGCCTTTGGGCAGCAACAGGTTGAGGCTCGGCGCCAGCACGCACAGCACGAGCAGCGCGGCGATGAAGGCGCTCCAGCCGGCGCGCGTCAGCAGCGGGCCTGTGGCGGGCAGCGGGGACGTGGATGCCGTATTCATCACGCCTCCGCACTGCGACCCTTCATCGCGAAGATGCCTTGCGGGCGCTTCTGAATGAAGATGATAATGAACACCAGCACGGCGATCTTGGCCAGCACGGCGCCGGCCCAGCCTTCGAGGAACTTGTTGAGCACACCCAGACCGATGGCGGCATAGACGGTGCCCGCGAGCTGGCCGACGCCGCCGAGCACCACCACCATGAAGGAGTCGACGATGTAGCCCTGGCCCAGGTCCGGGCCGACGTTGCCGACCTGGCTTAGCGCACAACCAGCCAGCCCGGCAATGCCGGAACCCAGCGCAAAGGCGTAGGTGTCGATGCGCGCCGTGTTGACCCCCATGCAGGACGCGATCGGGCGGTTCTGCGTGACGCCGCGCACGAACAGGCCCAGGCGCGTGCGCCCGATCAGCCAGGCGACGCTGCCCAGCACGAAGACCGCAAAGCCGATGATCACGAGCCGGTTGAAAGGCAGAGAGAGGTTGCCCAGCACCTGCACGCCGCCGCTCATCCACGAGGGGTTTTCGACGCCCACGTTCTGCGCGCCGAACAGCGTGCGCACCAGCTGCATCAGCATCAGACTGATTCCCCAAGTGGCCAGCAGTGTCTCCAGCGGCCGGCCGTAGAGGAAGCGGATCACGCTGCGCTCCAGCGCCGCGCCCATCAGCGCCGAGGCCAGGAAGGCCACCGGCACGGCCGCCAGCAGGTACCAGTCGAAAGCGAGCGGCAGGTATTTCTGGAACAGCACCTGCACCACATAGGTCGCGTAGGCGCCGATCATCATGAGTTCGCCATGCGCCATGTTGATGACGCCCATCAGCCCGTAGGTGATGGCCAGGCCCAGCGCCACCAGCAGCAGGATGCTGCCCAGGCTGATGCCGCTGAAGATCGCGCCCAGGCGGTCGCCCCAGGCCAGCGCGGCCTCGACCTCGCTCAGGCTGAGCTGCAGCGCCGATTTCACATCCGCTTCGGTCTCGACCTTGAGCCGCGCCAGCAGCACGGTCTTGGTATTGGCCTGCTTGCTGCTGCGCAGCAGCCGGGCGGCCTCGAGCCGCTTGCCCTTGTCGGCGCTGTTCATCAGCGCGGCGGCGCGCACCAGGCCGAGTTCGAGCTTGATCTGCGCGTTGGCCTCGCTGGCGTAGGCTTTCTCGATCAGCGGCAGCTTGGTCTCGTCGGCGTCGCTCTGCAACTGCCGTATGGCGGCGCTGCGTGTCTTCTCATCCGGGGAAAAGAGCTTGAGCGCGGCCAGCGCCGAATCGAGCTCACCGCGCATGCGGTTGTTGTTCATCACGTCTTCGGCGTCGTCGGGCACGGCGGCCTCGGTGCCGCTGACCGGATCCAGGCCCTTGCCGTCGCGCACGATCAGGACCTTGCCGGCGGCCACCTTGACCGCGTCGTCGGACAGCGCCTGCAGGAATGCGGCGGTTCTTTCGTCGGCTGTTGTCAGCGCCTTGGCCAGCGCCTCGACGCGGGCATCGGATTCACCAATGGCGATGGCCCTGGCTTCATCGGCGGTCAGCGCTTGTGCGTAGCTGCCCAGCAATAGCGCAATCGAAAGGCAAAGAGATCGAATCAGCATAAATGGAACCTGTAGGGTGGGCACGCAGACCGGTGCCCACGCTGCAAATCCCTCTTCTGGAAGTTGCAGCTGTCATCCCGAGCTTGACCCGGGATCCAGTGCTGCACGAGCGCTGGATTGCGGGTCGGAGCCCGCAATGACGAGCAGCCTTGTTACTTCTTCGCGGGCTCGTCGGGCTTGCCGGCGTTGCCTTCGATGTACGGCGACCAGGGCTTGGCTTTCACCGGGCCCGGTGTCTTCCACACCACGTTGAACTGGCCGTCGGCCTTGATCTCGCCGATGAACACGCTTTTGTGCAGATGGTGGTTCTTCTCGTCCATCTTGGAGACGATGCCGCTGGGCGCCTTGAAGGTCTGGCCCGCCATAGCCGCGATGACCTTGTCGACGTCGGTGGACTTGGCCTTCTCGACAGCCTGCTTCCACATGTTGATGCCGATGTAGGTCGCTTCCATCGGGTCGTTCGTCAAAGGCTTGTCCTTGTGACCCGCGATGCCCTTGGCCTTGGCGTAAGCCGACCACTTCTTGATGAACTCGTCGTTCGTCGGGTTCTTGAGCGACTGGAAGTAGTTCCAGGCGGCGAGGTGGCCGACCAGCGGCTTCGTGTCCACGCCGCGCAGCTCTTCTTCACCCACGGAGAACGCCACCACCGGCACGTCCTTGGCCTTCAGGCCGGCGTTGCCGAGTTCCTTGTAGAAGGGCACGTTGGAGTCGCCGTTGATGGTCGAGACCACGGCGGTCTTGCCACCGGCCGAGAACTTCTTGATGTCGGCAACAATGGTCTGGTAGTCGGAGTGGCCGAACGGGGTGTACTTCTCGTCGATGTCGCTTTCCTTCACGCCCTTGGACTTGAGGTAGGCGCGCAGGATCTTGTTGGTGGTGCGCGGGTAGACGTAATCAGTGCCGAGCAGCACCCAGCGCTTGGCGCCGCCGCCTTCCTTGCTCATCAGGTAGTCCACGGCCGGAATCGCCTGCTGGTTCGGCGCCGCGCCGGTGTAGAACACGTTCTTGGAGAGCTCTTCACCCTCGTACTGAACCGGGTAGAACAGCAGGCCGTTCATTTCTTCCACCACCGGCAGCACCGACTTGCGCGAGACCGACGTCCAGCAGCCGAAGATCACGTCGACCTTGTCCTGACCGAGCAGCTGCTTGGTCTTTTCGGCGAACAGCGGCCAGTTGGAGGCCGGGTCAACGACCACGGGTTCGAGCTTCTTGCCGAGCACGCCGCCCTTGGCGTTGATTTCGTCGATGGCCATCAGCACCGTGTCTTTCAACACGGTTTCCGAAATGGCCATGGTGCCCGAGAGGCTGTGCAGGATGCCGACCTTTATGGTGTCGGCGGCGAGTGCTGGCAGGCTGGCAAGGCCGGCCAGGGCGACGGCGGCGGTGAGCGCCTTGAGGGTGAATCGACGTTGCATGTGAGACCTTCCGAAGTTAAAGAAATCCATCTCGCCGCGCTGCCCTGCTGCGCTGCAGACAGGTCTTGCGTGACGATGGAGTGACTTTACGGAAGCTCGGGGGATTGGGGAATACGCCGAGTGGCGTATGGGGACGTCAACGGCTGGCGTTGCCGCCGGCCTCCTTGGCCCGGTACATGGCCTGGTCTGCGGCCACGATCAATGCGGCGGCCTCGGCGCCATCGGTCGGATAGATGGTGATGCCAATGCTCACGCCGATCGTGATGCTTTCCTTCTGGCTGGCGAGCTGGAACGGCGTTGCAATGGCGACAGATATCTTGTTGGCGACGCCTTGCGCTTCCTCGGGGCGTGCGATGCTGAAGAGGATCACCGCGAATTCGTCACCGCCGATCCGCGCCACGGTGTCCGACTCGCGAACCTGGCGCCGGAGCCTGTCGGCCACCGCCTGGAGAAGTTCGTCGCCAATGGCATGCCCCAGCGTGTCGTTGACCGGCTTGAACTTGTCCAGGTCCAGATAGAGAAGCGCAAACTGGCGCGACTCGCGTTTGGCGATGCTGATCGCCTGCTCCAATCGGTCGCCAAACAGCAGCCGGTTGGGCAGGCCCGTCAGGCTGTCGTGGTGTGCCACGCGCTGGATGCGTTCCTCGGCCTGCTTGTGTTCTGTAATGTCGGTCGTCACGGTGAAGCAGCCCAGAACCTTTCCCTGCTCTCCGATATTGGGCATCAGCTTGACTTGCAAGTGCCCGGCCTCGTGGTTCTGCAGCCGCCCAAGCCGTTGGTAAGTGACCGGGTGACCCTGCAGAACCTGGACGAAATAGCCTTCGATCTCACGGTAGACGGACTCGCCGACGACCTCGCGCAGGTGCTTTCCAATGAGGTCGGTCCTGCCCTGGGCCAGCGATTCGGCGTAGCGCCGATTGACAAACGTGAAGTGCAAACCGGCATCGAACGCGGCGGTCATCGCCGGGACATTGTCGGCAAACAGGCGCAATTCCTGAGCGCTCTCGCGCAAGGCCCGCTCCGCCCGTTTGCGCTCGGTAATGTCCCGTGCCACCGTCACGATCGTCCAGGTTTCGTCGGAACGCTGGGCGTGGCGGCTGATCTCGACCCAGCGCTTCTTGCCGTCCTGGCGCGTCCTCAATGCTTCGATGGTCATGGGGACGCCGTGACCCGCGATGACCGAATCGTAGATATCGGCGAGCCGCCTGCGGGAAGTTCCCAGCACGCCGTCCGGCCCCGCGGCCAGGATCTGCTCGTGCGTCAATTCCAGCATGCGGCAGGCGCTGGCGTTGACGTCGACAAAGCGCATGCTGGCGCGATCCACGATAAAGATCGCATCCTGCGTGGCATCCATGGCGACGCGAAAGCGCCGCAAGCTCAACTCGGAATTGCGCAGTGCGTCGTCCTTGCGCTTGCGCTCGGTGATGTCGAGGTAGATCGTGACAAAGCCGCCGCCGGGCACCAGTGCGCCCTGGACTTCGAGTACGGTTCCGTCGGGGCGCACATGCTCGAACTTGTGCGGCTCGAACTTCCGGGCACGCGCGGCGTGCTCGCTGACCTGCTGCTCGACGTCGCCAGGACCGTACTCGCCGCGCCGGGCGTTGAAACGAAACAGATCCTCAAGTCCAAGATCGGGTTTCTCGAACAAGGCATCGGGGAAGTTCAGCAACTTCTTGTACTGCTGGTTATGCGTGACCAGGCGCAAGGCCGGGTCGATCATGGAAATCCCGCCCGGGAAGTTCTCGATGATGGCGGTCAGACGGTTGTCATGTTGCCTGATCAATTCCTCGGTGGCCTTGCGCGCGCTGATGTCTGCAATGACCCCGATAAGTCCCTGTTCGTGACCATCGGCGTCGATGAAACGCTGGCTGCTCAGGTGGCCCCACAAGGTGCTGTGATCGGCGCGCCAGTAAAGCCGGTCCGATTCCACCGCCGGGACGGCGCTGGCCAGCAGCGCGAGCATCGACTTTTGCGCGAGCTCGCGTTCGGCAGGATCGACGAGGGCTACGTATTCAAGCCCGACCAGCGTGTCCGGAGAATAGCCGAACATTTCCGCCATGCGCCGGTTCGCCTGCGTGATGCGGCCTTGCGAATCGACCAGAAAAATCGCGACGCTGGACGTGTCGAGAATCTGCTTCAGGAGGGCGTCGTGCTGATCCAGCGTCGCTACGACGCGATTGAAGGCGCCCAGCAACCTGCCGATTTCGTCCTGGTGCGTGATCGTCAGTGGCCGCTGGCGATGGTTGGGTTGTGAGCGCGCCAGTTCGCGCACGGCAGCCAGCATCGGCGAGAGTTGGCGCCGCACCATCCACCAGCTCATCACCCCGGCCAGCAGCGTAAGGAACAATGCGGCCAGCAACATGCGTCGCTGCACCTCGCGGATCGGAGAGAAGGCTTCTTGCGTCGGCAGGGAGATTTCGACGAACCAATCGGCGGCCGGCACCGCCCGGGCCGAACTCAGCACTTCCACGCCGTTGCGATTGACCAGGACTTCGGTGCCATCCCGCCCGGCGGCGCGCGCATCGACTGCAGGGTCGACTCCTTGCGCGGGCAGTTGTTCCATGACGCGCCGCTGGTCCGATCCCGTGATGACGACGCGATGCTGACGGGAGGCCACCAGGACGTCGCCGCTCTTGCCATAGCCATGCCGCGAAACGTGGTCCATGAAGCTGGGTTCGGCCAGATTGATCAAGCCCGCCACAGCGCCGATCACCTTGCCCTCGTGGTCACGGATGGGCACCGCCATGCCGATCGATGGTAGTCCCGAATTTTGACCCGGCACGGGTCGGCCCACGCTGGGCTTACCCTGTCGCAGCGCCGCATCGACATAGTCCCGGTCCATCCAGTTGCGCCCGGTCCTGGCGCGCCAGAGTGGAACGTCGGCGATCACCATGCCCCCGGCATCGACGACGATCACGCCGTCATTGAACAGGTTCAGTAAGAACGAGCGGCCTTCCAGGACCGTCTGTCGTTCCGCCTTGCGATCAAGGAGGGCCGGGGTCAATCCATCGGCAAATGTCCTGAGTGCTAGCAGCCGGTCATCCAGATCGTCATTCAGGTCGGTCGCGACAAAGGTCAGTTCTGTCAACAGCTTCATCTCATCTTCAAGAAAGAAGTCCCGCTCGCTGGCGTACAGAGCAAGCACGCCTACCGCTTGCTCCGAGACAATCAGCGGCAATACGGCCATGGATCGGACGCCGGCATCGGCGTACTGGTCGCCGAGCAGAACCTGCGGGTCGCCTATCGAATCGTTGGCCACTACGGCGGTCTTCTCCCGGGTGGCCCTGGCGACCATGGAATTGGGTGCAATCTCGCTCGACGACAGCAGACCATGGACGGCGCTCAGAAGGGCCGCATCCTTGCCGGCCGACGCAACCGGGACCGTTCTCATCGTTCTTTGATCCACCATGGCGATCAAGGACATGCGAAAGCCGCCGGCGTCGACGGCGATCCGGCATGCCTCCCGGAACAGTTCATCCGGGTCGCGCACGCGCACGATCAGCGAATTGATGCTGCTCAGCACGGCATAGACGCGATTGAGGCGTTTGATGCTGATTTCCGAGCGCTTGCGTTCCGTGATGTCTTCGGCCATCCCGATGACGTCCTGCGGAAGACCATGTTCGCCCCTCAGCAGGGTCACAAAGAGATTGGCCCAGATCAAGCTTCCGTTCTTGTGAACGTATCGCTTCTCCATGTTGTAGGCCGATATCTTTCCTTCGATCAGCTCGTCGAATTGATTCAGGTCCTTGTCGACGTCTTCGGGATAGGTAAAGTCAGCGAATGTCATCTTTGACAATTCGTCATTGCTGTAGCCGACCATCTTGGACAAGTGCGAATTGGAAATGATCGGGCGGCCCTGCCTGTCCAACAGCGCGGTCGCAATGGGCGCTTGATCAAAGATGGCGCGGAAGCGCTTCTCGCTGTCTCGAACCAGGCGCTCGCCGTGCTTGCGCTCGGTGATGTCGCGAATGGCCGCTATAACCAGAGTCCCTTCGGCCGTGTCCAACGGGCTCAGGCTGATTTCCACAGGAAATTCGGTTCCGTCCTTGCGCAGTCCGAACAGTTCGAGTCCCGCGCCCATCGGCCGGGCACGCGGGTTCTCGAAAAAGGTGTTTCGCTTTTCCGGATGCTTTCGACGCAGGAGCTTCGGCACGAGTATGTCGACCTTCTGCCCCAGCAGATCTTCGCGGCGCCAGCCAAACAGATGGACTGCCTGGGCGTTGAGCAGCAATATGACGGCGTCCTGATTGACGATGACCATGGCGTCGGGCGCGGCCTCCAGCAGGTCCTTGAACTTCTGCTCCGCCTTCTTGCGCTCGGTGATGTCGCGAAAGTACCAGACTCTTCCGTAATACTTGCCGTCAGCTCCAACGGCTGGCGCGCAATACCGGTCGATGATTCTTCCGTCTTTCAACGCGACTTCCTCGCGACTCGTTTCGTCGCGGTGATGTTTCAGATAGTCGATCCGTTCGAGAAACGCCGCCGGATTCGCGGTTTGGTCGGCGACCGCCTGAAGGACGGGCGCATCCAGACGGGCGATCAGGAGATGCGGGGGGAGCGGCCACAGGTCGATGAAATGCTGGTTGAACGAGAGGATGCCCTGGTTCTCATCGAGAACCAGCATGGCATCGAGCAAGGTCTCCTGCTGCGTCTGCAGGATGGTGTTCTTGAATACGATCTCTTCCTCGGCCTGCTGGCGCCGGAATTCACCGGCAAAGTTGTCCAGCGCAAAGCTGATATTGGCGGTCATCTCGACAAGCAGCGCGCGCGCCGATTCGTCGAAGGCGTTGACCTCGCCGGCGTAGAGGGTGAAAGCGCCGACGACGCCGCCGTTTCTGTGCAGGGGCAGAGAGGCTGACGCGGCCAGGCCGGCACGCGCAGCACGCTCATGCCAGGTCACGGTCATCGGGTCATTGAGGAAGTCCTGACACCAGGACGGTTCATCCCTGCCGATCGCGGTGCCGGTGGGGCTCGGACCGAACGGGCTGTCGGCATCAACCGAGATATTCACGCTTTTCAGGTACCCGGTCTCATCGCCGACACTGGCGACCGGTCGCACCATGCGGGTCTCGGCGTCAATGAGGCCGACCCACGCCATCTTGACGCCGCCGGTCCGGACTGCAGCCCGGCAGATCTCGAGGAACAGGTCTTCCTCGCTGGCACAGTGCATGATGGCGTAGTTGCACTGGCTCAGTGCCGCGTAGAGTCGCGTTTGCCGCTGGATCTTCTCGCGGTCTGCATGGCGCTCGCTGATGTTGCGGATGTTGCACTGGATGACCGTCAGGCCTTCGCAGTCGTAAGCGTTGCTGACGAATTCAACCGGCACGATGGCCCCGGCCTTGGTCTTGAGCGGAAGATCCTTGTAGCGGACATAACCCTGCGTCTGCAGTTGCGCGAACATCTCCTTGCTCTGCGCGATGTCCGCAAACGAACCCACTTCCCAAAGCTTCTTCCCCAGGAATTCGGCATGCGAGTAGCCCAGCATCTCGATCAGGTAAGGGTTGACGTCTTCGATCTGGGCGGTATCCGCATTCAAAAGCAGAATGCCGTCCTGGGCGGTTTCAAAGAGGCGCCGGTAGCGGCTTTCGGACAAGCGCAGCGCTTTGAGTGCGGGGTCGCCGGGCGCATCGCGTGCCTGCGCGTTGGTCGGTTGGGGTGAGCTGGGGTTCTTCATTGACAGAGGTCTTCCTGAGGCATGCGCCAATGCAGGCGTGTGACCGCAACGCGAGGTCAAAATCGACGCTCACTCTGCTTGAATCGAACAGTGTCAGCCCGTTTGCCGTGACTGTCCGCGCGCTAGCGCACAGAGTGATTCCTGCCGCCATGGCGCAAAGCACGCAAGGGAGTTGATGATGCACGCATCTGTCCGTACGCCGATTGCCTGAATCTGTGCACGCCGAGCCCGGCCGATCCGGGAAGTTACGATGGACCTCTTTCAAACCCGCACCACTCCCATGCCCCGCATTCAGCTCAGCCCCGCCGCCAGTTACCCGTTCGCCACCGAGATGCAGATCTACATCAGCCATGTCAACCAGGGCGGGCATCTGGACAACGCGCAGTTGCTGACGCTGGCGTCCGAGGCGCGGGTGCGTTTCTTCAAGGCGCTGGGCTACTTCGAGTCGGGCGTGGAGGGCGCGCTGATCGTGGTGGCGGACATCGTGGCGCAGTACAAGTCCGAGGGCTTTCACGGCGAGACCATGCGCGTCGAGATGAATCCGGCCGACTTCAACAAGTACGGCTTCGACCTGCAGTTCCGCATGAGCGAGGTGACGACCGCTCGCGAGGTGGCGCTGGGCAAGATCGGCATCGTCTTCATCAGGCGCGAGGACCGCAAGATCACACCTGTGCCGCCGGCCTTTCTGGCGCAGGTGGAGCAGTTTCGGGTGGCTTCTACCCGACGGTGAGACGGCCCTTGCCGAGCTCCTTGGCCCGGTACATGGCGCGGTCCGCCCGGATCAGCAGCGTGTCGATATCGTTCGCCGACTCCGGATAGCCTGCAATGCCGATGCTGGCGGCTATCGACAGCGCCGTCGCGCCGATCTGATACGGCTGCGACAGCGCGTCGATGATGTGCCCGCCGAAGGTCTCGGCGTCGGACAGCTCGGTGCCGATCAATGCGACCGCGAATTCATCACCACCGAGTCGCGCGGCAATATCGGACTGCCGGGTGGCATTGGTTATTCGTGCGGACACTTCGCACAGCAGTTGATCGCCCACATCGTGACCGTATTGATCATTCACCGCCTTGAAGCCGTCGAGATCGATGTACAGAATCGCCAGCCGGCTCTGGTTGCGTTGGCACAGCGCGAGCTGCCCGGTGACCACCGCTTCGAACAGGGTCCGGTTCGCCAGCCCCGTCAAGCCGTCGTGGTGCGCGCGGTAATCGCTTTGCTGCAGCGCGTTCGCAGCGTCGAGCAGCGCCTGACCCAGCTTGTCGGCCTCCTTGAAATGCAAGCGCGGAACAACGACAGCCTCGCCCGAACCGAGCGCCTTGGCGGGTTCAATCAGCGCCTTGACGGATTCGGCAACCCGCCCGCCAAAATGCCAGGCCCAGGAAATGGCCAGCAGCAAGGCAGCAAACGTGGCGGCGATCAGCCATGTCAAGGTGTGCTTCAGCCCTGCCGTCAGGTCATCGAGCGGTATTCCGAGCACGATGCCCCAGCGCGTCACCGGCGATTGGCTGAACACCGTCAGCGCTGGCGTGCCATCGAGGTTGTTGCCTTCCAGACTGCCGAGCGACGCGTGCGTCATGTCCAGCATCAGGGTCGAACTGAGTTTGCGGCCCTGAAATTTCTCGATGTCCTGCGAGCGCATCACGATGCTGCCGGCATTGTCGGCAATGGTCGAACGCCAGCTGGCGGGAAATCCCTGCTCTGCCAGCAACGGCGCGAGCTGGCGCGGCGCGACGTTGGCGGCGATCGAATACACGGTGTCGCCGTCACGCTTGACCGGGACCACAACCGAGAAGACCGCATGGCCGGTGAACGGGTCGGTGAACAATTCGGAAATTCCTGGTTCGCCTTTCTTCGTGATGTGTTTCAATGCTGGCGGGATCTCCGGTCTGGCTGGCAATTCCGCCATGGATGGGTTGGTCGTGCTCAGCATCTTCCCGTCGGCACCCCACACCACGATGTTCTCGGCATGGATGTCCTGCAGCGCCGTCAGCGCGCGGTCACCGAAGCCGCCGAGATCGCCCGTCGCGAGGCGATGCGAAGTTCCCAGCACCCGCAGGGCGGCCTCCGTTCTGGCAAAGTCCTGATCCAGCATGAAGCTCAGCGCGCGCGCCCGCGATGTGGCGCTGATCGCCAACTGCTCGCGTTCGAGTTCGTAGTAATTCAGAATCAGGAACACCGACACCGCCGCAATGGGCAGCACGCAACCGGCAACCAGACCGGCAAGGTGCCAGCGGATGCCAAGCGCCTTCATGCCTGCCAGTGAGGGCAGGCTAGGCCCTGTCTTCTCTGGGACGGGTTCAACCATCGACCGCGCAGCGTTGAGCTTGAAGTGTGACTGCTCGATATTGTGAGGCCGTTTTCCCGGCTCGACCAGTTCATTCGTCAAGTTCAATCACCTGCGCCAGCGCCACGCCCTGTGGCGCCTCGAAGTGCGCCATGACCCAGGCGCGCGTCGGGTGCTCCCCGGCGTCTGCCAGCAGTTCCAGCACGAAGCGGATCGAACCCTTGTCGAGTGCGGCAAAAGGATCGTCGAGCAGAACGACCGCGGCGCCGCTGGCGAAGGCGGCTGCCAGCCAGACCTTGCGCTTGGAGCCGGTGGAGAGCATGTAGAGCGGCTTGGCGAGGTGCGGCGTCAGGCCCAGACCCTCGGCGAGTTCGCCCGTCAAAGCGGCCTGCAGCGATGGGTACTGGTGGCTCAGCGACTTGAAGCAATCAAGCGCCGAGAGCTGATCAAATTGCGTGCTGCGCGGATCGATCCAGAACACCTGGCGCCGGTAGGCATCGGGCTGCGCGCTGAGCGTGATGCCATGGATGCTGAGCGTGCCGGCATCGGCGCGGAGGTCACCGGCGAGCAGGCGCAGCAAGGTGGTCTTGCCGCTGCCGTCGCCACCGCGCACGAGTGTGACGCCGGGTCCGATGCGCGCCGACCAGTTCGTGAACAGGGCTCGCTGCGGGTGGGCAAAGCACAGGCCGTCGGCCCGCAGGATGACGGAGGTAGGGGTGGCGCCGGTTTCGATGGTGGAGTCCTTTGCACGGGTTGGAGCGCTAGCCCTCGAACTGCGGATGCAACTGCCGGATGCGGCTCATCGCCATGCCGGCCGCCGCGGTGCGGGTCTCGACGCCGAGCTTGGCAAAGACGCGCTCCAGGTGCTTCTTCACAGTCATCGGGCTGCTGCCCAGAATATCACCGATGTCGCGGTTGATCTTGCCCTTGACCACCCAGTACAGCACCTCGGCCTCGCGCGGTGTGAGTTTGAAGGACAGGGCCATGGCGTCGATCACGCTCTCGTCGGACTGCTCGCGCATGATGATGAGCCAGTCACCGCCACCCTCCGAATCGCCGATCTGCTGATGCAGGCGGAAGGTCAGGCGTTTTGGTCCCAGTTCGATGCTCAGGCGCGGCGGCTCGATCAGTGCCACCGCGTCGGCCAAATGGCGGCGCAGCCAGGTCAGGACCGGCGTCGGCGTCTGCGGCGCCTCGGTGCCGTAGTAGCGTGCCAGCAGGTCGCGCGCTAGCGGCGTCTGCCACATCAGCTTGCCGTCGCTGGCGCGCACGGTGATGCTGGCAAAGCCGAAGGCGTCGAGCGCATTGCGCGCCTGGCGTCGCTCGCGCGCGCCCTGAAGGTGCACCTGCATGCGGGCCAGCACCTCCTTGGGCTTGATCGGCTTGGTGACGTAGTCGACACCGCCGGCGTCGAGCGCGGCCACCAGATACTCGGTCTCGGTCAGGCCGGTCATGAAGATGATCGGGATGTGCGCGGTCTGCGGCGCTGCTTTCAGCCGCCTGGCGACCTCGAAGCCGTCCATGCCGGGCATCATGGCGTCGAGCAGCACGATGTCGGGCAGCGCCTGCGCCGCGCGCGCCAAGGCCGCCTCGCCGCTGGTGGCCAGCAGCACGGTGTAGCCCGATTCGTCGAGCGCGTCGTGTAGCACCGCGAGGTTGTCGGGCACGTCGTCCACGATCAGCACGACGTCGCTGTTGGCGCGGTCCAGCGTCAGGTCCAGGGGTTTCGACGGCGGGCTAGGTTTCATTGGCGGCTGTGTTCAATAGCTGGCCCATGGCCTCGAACTGGAATTGCCTGGCCAGGCCGCGCAGGCTGGCGACGAAGGCCGCGCTCTCGGGCTGCGCGCTTTCGATGGCGTCGAGCTGGTTGATGATGCCGCGGTAGTAGCCCAGGCTCACCACTTCGCGCAGTGCATCGAGCTGGGCGGGCGCCGGGTAGACCGTTGCGCTCGGTTGCGCCAGCGGGGTCGGCGCGGCGGCGGGCGGCGCGCTGAGCCATTCGAGGCCGAGGCGGCGCTCCAGCCAGTCCAGCAGTTCGGAGTGGCGCAGCGGTTTGAGGATGAAGTCCTGCGCCGGAATGCCGACATCGTTCTCCAGGGTCTGGTCGAAGGCGTTGGCCGAAACGATGGCGATCTGCGCCTTGGGCTGCGCCGTCTCCGCTTCGAACTTGCGCACGCGGCGGATCGTCTCCCAGCCGTCGATGCCGGGCATGGCCAGGTCCATCAGGATGACATCGCTGCGGTAGCCGCTGGCCAGCAGGTCTAGGCAGTCGTGGCCGCTGGCGGCGGTGCGCAGCTCGAAGCCCAGCGGGTGCAGCAGGTTGACGAGCAGATCCCGGTCGGCCTCCTCGTTGTCCACCACCAGCACGCGCCGGCGCACGCCGGAGTAGGCCAGGCGCGGTGCGGACGCCGCGGCGCGGTGCCGCTGCACGGCAGCGCCGGCGGCGACATGGACCTCGGGCAGGAACAGCTTGACCCTGAAGACTGAGCCGACACCGGGTGTGCTCGTGACGCCGAGCTCGCCGCCCATCAGGTCGGTCAGCATCTTGGCAATGGTCAGGCCCAGTCCCGAGCCGGGTGCCGTCGCGCCCGGCACGTCGCCGCGCGTGAAGGGCTCGAAGATGCGCGCCTGCTGCTCGGCCGAGAGGCCGGGGCCGCTGTCCTCGATGGCGATCAGCGCCATCTCGCGCGCGTAGCGGATGCGCAGGCTGACCTGGCCCTCGCGTGTGAACTTGATGGCGTTGCCCAGCAGGTTGATCAGGATCTGGCGCACCCGTTTCTCGTCGGCGCGCACGACGGCCGGCAGCGCGTTGTCCTCGTGGTAGTGGAAGGCCAGGCCCTTGGCCTGCGCCTCCAACTCGAAAAGGCTGGCGATCTCCTGCACGAAGTCGGCGAACTGCATCGGCTTTTGCACCAGCGTCAGGCGTCCGCTTTCGATGTGCGCGATGTCGAGCGTGCCCTCGATCAGCGAGAGCAGGTGCTCGCCGCCGCGCTTGATCACGCTGACCGCCTGCTTGCGGTGCGCGGGGATGGAGGCGTCCTCGCCCATCAGCTGCGCGTAACCGAGGATGCTGTTGAGCGGCGTGCGCAGCTCATGGCTGATGGCGCTGATGTAGCGGCTTTTGGCCTGGTTTGCCTGGTCGGCGGCCTGTCGCGCCTGCTCGGCCACGCGGCGCGCGCTCTGCAGCGCCTGATCGGTCTGCCGGTGCGAATCGATCTCCTGCATCAACAGGTGCGTCTGCCGGTTCGATTCCTCCTGCGCCACCTGGCGGCTCTTGTGCGCCAGCACCACCCACCAGGCCACCAGCCCGGCGATCAGCATCAGTGCCAGATAAGCCTTGAGAAAGCCCGAGCGCAGAGCCAGGCGCGGCGCTTCGAGCATCTGCGTCTGCAGCAGGTCGATGTCACCCACCGCCTGCGCCAGCGCGCGCAGTTCCTGGTGGTAGAGCAGGCCGAAGACGCTGGCCAGCAGCGGAGCGATCACCAGCATCAGCAGCAGGAAGTAGCCCAGGCCGTTGTCCAGGTAGGACCAGAGCCGCTGCGGCAGCAGCCAGCGCAGCGCGGCCGACCACTGCGACGAGAGGCTGGCCTGCGGCTTGCACATGTCGCCGCAGCGCGCGTCGAGCGTGCAGCACAGCGAGCAGATGGCGCCCTGGTAAGCCGGGCAATGCGCCATGTCCGGGCCCTCGTACTCGCGCTCGCAGATCACGCAGCGCTGCAAGTCATGTCGCTCTGCTGTGCGTGGCGTAGCTGATCTTGCGATATAGAACCTGCCTTGGGTCGCCCAGGCAATCAGCGGCGCCGCGATGAATGCCGTTCCCAGCGCGATCAACGCCGAGAACGCCTGCGCCAGTTCGCCGAAGAAACCCAGGTGCGCCGTGACCGACAGCAGGGAGGCCAGCGCCATCGCGCCGACGCCGACCGGGTTGATGTCGTACAGGTGCGCGCGCTTGAACTCGATGCCCTTGGGCGAGAGCCCGAGCGGCTTGTTGATGACGAGGTCGGCCACCACCGCCATCATCCAGGCGATGGCGATGTTGGAATACAGGCCGAGCACATCGCCCAAGGCCTGGAACACGTCCATCTCCATCAGCATGAAGGCGATCAGCGTGTTGAAGACGACCCAGACCACGCGCCCCGGGTGGCTGTGCGTCAGGCGCGAGAAGAAGTTGGACCAGGCGAGCGACCCGGCATAGGCGTTGGTCACGTTGATCTTGAGCTGCGAGATCACCACCAGCAAGGCGGTGGCGGCAACGGCCCAGCCGTAGTTCGGAAACACGTACTCGTAGGCCGCGAGGTACATCTGGTTCGGGTCCACGGCGCGGTCCGTTGGCACTGCGTGGGTGATGGCCAGCCAAGCCAGCAGCGCGCCGCCTAGCATCTTGAGCACGCCCAGCACGACCCAGCCCGGGCCGCCGACCAGCACGCCGAGCCACCAGCGCCGCGCGTTGGCCGGCGTGCGTTCGGGCATGAAGCGCAGGTAGTCGGCCTGCTCGCCCATCTGCGTCATCAAGGCGATGCCGACCGTGAGCGCGGCACCAAACAGAGGCAGGCGGAAGCCGGCCGTGTTGCCGTGTTCCCCCTTGTAGTGCAGCACGCCGGTGAATGCACCTGGATCTTGCATGAACACCACGGCATATGGGACAACCAGCAGCACCAGCCACAGCGGCTGCGTCCAGACCTGCAGCCGGCTGATGGTGGAGACGCCGTGCGTGACCAGCGGAATCACCACCAGCGCGCAGATCAGGTAGCCCCAGCTCGGCGGGATGCCCAGCGCCAGCTCCAGCGCGTAGGCCATGACGGCGGCTTCGAGTGCGAAGAAGATGAAGGTGAAGGAGGCGTAGATCAGCGAGGTGATGGTCGAGCCGATGTAGCCGAAGCCGGCGCCGCGCGTGAGCAGGTCCATGTCGACGCCGTAGCGCGCCGCGTAGATGCTGATCGGCAGGCCGGCCAGGAAGATGATCAGGCCGGTGGCAAGGATGGCCCAGAACGCGTTGGCAAAGCCATACTGCACCAGCAGCGTGGCGCCGACCGCCTCCAGGATCAGGAAGGAGGCGGCGCCGAAGGCGGTGTTGGCGACGCGCCATTCGGACCATTTGCGAAAGCGCTGCGGCGCAAAGCGCAGCGCGTAGTCTTCCATGGTCTCGCTCGCGACCCAGGCGTTGTAGTCGCGCCGGACCAGCGTGATGCGCTGCAGCGCCTCGGGCGGGGAAGGGGGGTGGGCATCGGAAGTCACCCCGTTGTGGTGCACGTTTCATGCCACGGCACGGCAATTGCATGGCAGGGCGCATGGAACTCACACCCCGCGAAAAAGACAAGCTGCTGATCTTCACCGCCGCCCTGCTGGCCGAACGGCGCCAGGCGCGCGGCTTGAAGCTCAACTACCCGGAGGCGCTGGCGCTGATCAGCGCGGCCGTGATGGAAGGCGCGCGCGACGGCAAGACCGTGGCGCAACTCATGAGCCTGGGCCGCACCATCCTGACACGCGCCGACGTGATGGACGGCATTGCCGAGATGATCCCCGACATCCAGGTTGAAGCCACTTTCCCGGACGGCACCAAGCTCGTCACCGTGCACCAGCCCATCGTCTGAAACCCTGCAGGACAAACGCAATATGACCCCTGGCGAAATCATCACCGACGGCCCGGCGCACGCGCTCAACCCGGGTCGGCGCACCATCACGCTGATCGTGCGCAACAGCGCCGAGCGCCCGATCCAGGTCGGCTCGCACTACCACTTTGCCGAAACCAACGGCGCGTTGACGTTTGACCGCGCCGCCGCGCGCGGTATGCGCCTGAACATCGTCTCCGGCGCCGCCGTGCGCTTCGAGCCCGGCCAGCAGCGCACGGTGGAACTGGTGGACTACGCCGGCGACCGCTTTGTCTACGGCTTTCGCGCGTTGACGCAGGGGAAGCTCTGATGGCCACGATCGTACGCCAGGCTTACGCCGAGATCTTCGGACCGACCGTGGGCGACCGCGTGCGTCTAGCCGACACCGACCTGCTGATCGAGGTCGAGCAGGACTACACGCTGCGCGCCGGCGGCTACGGCGAGGAAGTCAAGTTCGGCGGCGGCAAGACGATCCGCGACGGCATGGCGCAGTCGCAGCGCACGCGCTCCGAAGGCGCGGTGGATTGCGTCATGACCAACGCGCTGATCCTGGACCACTGGGGCATCGTGAAGGCCGACATCGGCCTCAAGGGCGGGCGTATCGTGGCCATCGGCAAGGCGGGCAACCCGGACGTGCAAAGCGGCGTCGACATCATCATCGGCCCGGGCACCGAGGTCATCAGCTGCGAGGGGAACATCGTCACCGCCGGCGGCATCGATTCGCACATCCACTTCATCTGCCCGCAGCAGATCGAAGAAGCGCTGGCCAGCGGGGTGACCACCATGATGGGCGGCGGCACGGGCCCCGCCACGGGCACCTTCGCTACCACCTGCACGCCAGGTCCATGGAACATCGAGCGCATGCTGCAGGCCGCCGACGCCTTCCCGATGAACCTGGGCTTTCTGGGCAAGGGCAACGCCAGCCTTCCGGCGGCGCTGCAAGAGCAGGTCGAGGCCGGCGTCATCGGCTTGAAGTTGCACGAGGACTGGGGTACGACACCGGCGGCCATCAGCAACTGCCTGGACGTGGCCGAAGCCATGGACGTGCAGGTGGCGATCCACTCCGACACGCTCAACGAATCGGGCTTTGTCGAGAACACCATCGCCGCCACCAAGGGCCGCAGCCTGTGCGCCTTCCACACCGAGGGTGCGGGCGGTGGTCATGCACCGGACATCCTGCGCGTAGTGGGTGAGGCCAACTTCCTGCCGAGCTCGACCAATCCGACCATGCCCTACACCGTCAACACGCTCGACGAGCACGTGGACATGCTGATGGTCTGCCACCACCTTGACGCCGGCATTGCGGAGGACCTGGCCTTTGCCGAGAGCCGCATCCGCAAGGAAACCATCGCCGCCGAAGACGTTCTGCACGACCTCGGCGCGATCAGCATGTTTTCATCGGACAGCCAGGCGATGGGGCGCGTCGGCGAAGTGATCCTGCGCTGCTGGCAGACCGCGCACAAGATGAAGGGCCAGCGCGGCAAGCTCAGCGAAGACAACGCGCGCAACGACAACTTCCGCGCCAGGCGCTATGTGGCCAAGTACACGATCAATCCGGCCATCGCGCACGGCATCAGCCACGAGGTCGGCAGCATCGAGGTCGGCAAGTGGGCCGATCTGGTGGTCTGGAAGCCGGCCTTCTTCGGCGTGAAACCGGCGCTGATCCTCAAGGGCGGGTTCATCGCGATGGCGGCCATGGGCGACCCCAACGCCTCCATTCCGACGCCGCAGCCGGTTCACTATCGTCCCATGTTCGGCGCCTACGGCGGCGCGCTGGCACGCGGCTCGCTAACCTTCGTCTCGCAGGCCGGCTTGAATGCCGGCATCGGGCAGCGCTTCGGCCTGGCCAAACCGCTGAGCGCCGTGCACAACATCCGTGGTGTGCGCAAGCAGCACATGGTGCACAACAGCTATCTGCCCACGATGGAGATCGACGCCCAGACCTACAGCGTGCGCGCCGATGGCAATCTGCTCACCTGCGAACCCGCAGTAAGCTTGCCGATGTCGCAACGCTATTTCCTGTTCTGATGCTGCAAATCTCCAAACTCATGCCCCGAGGCGCCGGGCTGGCGCCGGTCCTGATCAAGCGCGCCGCCACGGTCGAACTGGACTGGGACGTGCGCCAGAAAAGCCGCTTTGATGCAACCGATTCAACGGGGCGCGCGCTGGGTGTCTTCCTGCCGCGCGGCACGCTGGTGCGCGGCGGCGACGTGCTGGTGGCGGAAGATGGATCGCTGGTGCGCGTCATCGCTGCGGCGCAGCCGGTGCTGCGCATCACGGCTTGCAGCGAGCACGGCAGCGCCTTCGACCTGATGCGCGCCGCCTACCACCTGGGCAACCGCCACGTGCCGATCGAGCTCAAGCCCGATCACCTCAAGATCGAGCCGGACCACGTGCTGGCCGACATGCTTCGCGCCATGCACCTGACGGTGCTCGAGGTGACCGAAGCGTTCGAGCCCGAGGGCGGCGCCTATGCCCACAGCGCGCAGGGTCATGAACACGCGGCAGTGCCGGCCAAACGCGTCGCCATACCGGTGGTGGCTGTCGCGCCGCACGTGCACGGGCCCGGCTGCAGCCATGACCACGGGCACGGTCACTGATGCCTGACGCCAGTCTGCTGCAGTTAATGTGGCTGGCCTCGCCGGCCCTGCCGATCGGGGGGTTTTCCTACTCCGAGTGTTTCGAGGCGGCGGTCGATACCGGCCTGGTTGCGACCGAGGCCGATGCTTCGCTCTGGCTGCGCGACCAGCTGCAGCTGAGCCTGGCGCGCGCCGATCTGGCGGTGCTCGCGCAGGCGGTGCCAGCCTGGCAGAACGACGATCATGAGCGCATCGCCGCGCTCAATGGCTGGGTGCTGCAGACGCGCGAGAGCAGCGAGTTGCGCGCGCAGGCCGAGCAGATGGGGCGCTCACTGCTGGAGTGGCTGCGCAATCACACGACCGCCCGCTCCGCGCAGATCGACATACTCGCCGCGCTGCAGCCGACTTACCCGCTGGCTTTCGCGCTGGCGGCTTCGAGCACGGGCGCGCCGCTGCGCGACTGCCTGCTGAGCTACGCCTTCGGCTGGGCCGAGAACATGGTGCAGGCGGCGATCAAGTCGGTGCCCTTGGGGCAGAGCGCGGGCCAGCGCATCCTGTCCGCGCTGAGCGCCGACATTCCGGTCGCCATCGACCACGCCCTCGCGCTCGCCGACGACGCGCGCCAGGCCTTTTCACCCATGCTGGCGATCCTGAGCGCCCGGCACGAAATCCAGTACTCACGGCTGTTCCGATCATGACGCTTCACCAGATCCCGAACCGCAGCAAGAAGCTGCCACCCTTGCGCGTGGGCATCGGCGGGCCGGTCGGCTCCGGCAAGACCACCTTGCTCGAAATGCTGTGCAAGGCGATGCGCGAGAAGTACGACCTCGTGGCTATCACCAACGACATCTACACCAAGGAAGACCAGCGCATCCTAACCGCCAGCGGCGCGCTGCCGGCCGAGCGCATCATGGGTGTGGAGACGGGCGGCTGCCCGCACACCGCGATCCGCGAGGACGCATCGATCAATCTGGAGGCGATCGACCGCATGCTGGTGGAATTTCCCGACGCCGACATCGTTTTCATCGAGAGCGGCGGCGACAACCTGGCCGCCACCTTCAGCCCCGAGCTGTCGGACCTGACGATCTACGTTATTGACGTCGCGGCCGGCGAAAAGATCCCGCGCAAGGGTGGCCCCGGCATCACGAAGAGCGATCTGTTCGTCATCAACAAGACCGATCTGGCGCCGCATGTCGGCGCCGATCTGGAGGTGATGCGTGCCGATACCACGCGCATGCGCACGACGGTCAAGGGTTTGAAACCGTTTGTCATGACCAACCTGAAGACACAGGCCGGTCTGGCCGTGGTCGTGGCCTTCATCGAGCAGCGCGGGATGCTGCAGGCCTGAGCGGTCGCAGCGCTGTATCGCTTGCTTACATCTCGTCGCATCTTGACATTTGTTTGACATCTGCCGGGCGCACACTGGCGCCATGCTGGCAAACCCAGCGGGCCAGGTGCCCCGTCAAACAAGAAGGAACGACATGAAACCGAACGACACCTCATCCACAGCACTTTCCGGCCCCGCGCCGCTGACTGTGTCCGACCAGGCGATCGCGCAGCTGGTGGGCCAGGTCTACGAGGCCGCGGCGCCGACCGAGCGCAGCCGTCTCATTGCGCACCTGCTCAAGCCGCTGGGCGTGCTCTCGCTGGTGGCGGTGGCCAACGGCATCTTCGCGAAGATCCGTTTTCGCGGCGGTTGGCCGGACCTGCGCGTGCAGGCGGAAGACCTGCACAACGTGCAGTCCAGCGATGTGATCGCCCTGGTCACGCGCGTGCAGCAGGTCAGCGTGCAGGTTGTCGACAGCTTGGCCGATCTGCTCACCGCCTCGCCGGTGATGACGCGTTCGGCCGCCGCGGCGCTGCTGGTCACTTTGTTGCTGCAGCGCGCGCGAAGTTACCGGTCGCGCGACCCGGGCTTTGAGGCCTGAGGACCGGCCCGGTTGACGCGCCCTCGGCGGTTGGCGGTGCACAATCGCCTTCCATGAACGCAGCCACCACTATCAGCGCCGCCGCACTTGCCGGTGTGGCCCGGCCAGCCGACTGGCAGGTCGTGAGTCCGCAGCCTTGCGAACTCGGCGAGTCGCCGTTCTGGCACCCGCAGGAGCAGCGGCTGTACTGGGTGGACATCGCGCGATCGCAAATCCTGCGCGCCGATGCCGCGCTGCAAGACGTGCAGCGGTGGGACCTGCCAGCCGAGCCCGGCTGCATCGCGCCTGCTGCCAGCGGCGGCCTTGTGATCGCCCTGCGCAACGGCGTGTTCCGGGCCCGGCAATGGGGCGGTGCGCTCACGCGCATCGCAACGCTCGATTACGACCCGGCGCAGATGCGCGCCAACGACGGCAAGTGCGACGCGCTCGGGCGCTTCTGGGTCGGCACAATCGACGAGACCCGCGTCAAGGGCAACGCGGCGCTGTATTCGATCGACTGCCGCGCCGGGGCTGCCGTGGTCGAACGCAAGACCGATCCCGCCAGCTTGCCTGCCACCACCGGCAACGGACTGGCCTGGAGCCCGGATGGGCGCACGCTGTACTGGGCCGATACGGCGAGCCACCGCGTGTACGCCTGGGACTTCAATGCGAGCGACAACACGCTGGGCGCGCAGCGCGTGTTCCTGCAGTTCGCGACCAAGCCGCCGGGCTGGCAGGCGGATCCGCAGGCACGGTCCGACGCAGCGCCCGGTTACGGCGGCCGTCCCGACGGTGCCGCCGTCGATGTGCAGGGCAACTACTACATCGCACTGTACGAGGGCCGGCGCATGTGCCGGTTTTCGCCTGCTGGCGAATTGCTTGCAAGCTGGGCGTCGCCGGCGCAATGCCCGACCATGCCCTGCTTTGGCGGCGCCGACCTGCAAACCCTGTACCTGACCAGCGCGCGCCAGAAACGCAGCGCGGCGGAACTGGCGGCGCTCCCCTTGTCGGGCTGCGTGCTGGCTATGCGCGTGGCCGTGCCGGGCTTGCCGGTCAACTGCTTCATTGACTAGCGATGCTTCTCAAATCCAGGGATGCCGGATCAGGTCCGGCATGACAGCCCGAGCGTCAGGTTTGCTATAGCTTGGGTATGCGGATGCGGCTGATCATGAGTGAGCCCGACAGGGCGAACAGCAGCACCAGCGGGTGCAGCTTGAAGCCACCCGGCATGACTTCACCGAACCACAGGTTCGGCCCGAGCGCGTCGAACCAGGCGGCCAGCGCGAGCAGGGCGACCAGCAGGATCGAGGTCGGAATCGGCGTGCCCTCGAAGTACTTGACCTTGTCGCCGCCTTCCGAAAGCGTCTCCGCCGTCACGTTGTAGCGCGCCAGACGCGACACGCCGCAGGCTACGAAGTAGGCCAGCATGATGCGGTCGTACAAGCCCTGCATGCCGCAGGCATAGGCGATCATGGCCGGCGCCACGCCGAAGGAGATGACGTCGGCCAGCGAATCGAGTTCGCGCCCCAGGACGGAGGATTTCTTGCGCCAGCGCGCGATGCGGCCGTCAAGGACGTCGAAGATCAGCGCCAGCAGCACCAGCGCACTGGCGTAGTAGACGTGCGCCCGGTCACCGCTTTGCAGGTAGCTCAAGGTGGAGAAGATGGCCCCGGTGCCGCAGACGGCATTGCCCAGCGTGAACCAGTCGGCCAGTTGGAATTCCCGGATCATCGAGAATGGCTTGTTGGTTCCCTTGCTTGTCATGTAAAGTCCCTTTTGGCAGCCTTGTCGAACGACTGGTCCGGCAAGTATCGTCCGCTTGACGTCCGGTGGCAAGGTCGACCCGGATGCCCGTTACCATCGAACGCAGAGTCAGCACAGACAATTCATGGATTCATCGCTTGCCCAGATCACCGAGCGCGTGCGCGCCGCCGCCGCCGACGGCACACCGCTGCGCCTGCGCGGTTGCGGCTCGAAAGATTTCTACGGCGAATCGCTGCAAGGCGAACGGCTGGAGCTGGGCGGCTTACGCGGCATCATCAGCTACGAGCCGACCGAGCTCGTGGTCACGGTGCGCGCGGGCACGCCGCTGGCCGAGCTGGAAGCGGCCCTACTGGAGAAGGGGCAGTGCCTGGCATTCGAGCCGCCGCGCTTTGTCGGCACCGCAACCTGCGGCGGCATGGTGGCCGCAGGCCTGTCCGGTCCGGCGCGCGCCAGTGCCGGCGCCGTGCGCGACTACGTGCTGGGCGTCACGCTGCTCAACGGCCGTGCCGAGTTGCTGACCTTCGGCGGCCAAGTCATCAAGAATGTCGCCGGCTACGACGTGTCGCGCCTGATTGTGGGGGCCCTGGGCACGCTGGGCGTGCTGACCGAGATTTCACTCAAGGTCCTGCCCGCGGCCGTGGCCGAGGCGACCCTGATGGCGAGCGGCGTCGCGCAGCAGCCGGCGCTCGATCTGCTCAATCGCTGGGGCGGCTTGCCGTTGCCCTTGAACGCCAGTTGCTGGGTGCGTGACGACAGCCTGAGCCCGGCGCGCGACTGCCTGTTCATCCGCCTGCGCGGCGCCGTGGCGGCGGTGGAGGCGGCCTGTCCGCGCATGCTGGCCGATCTGCGTGCCCTCGGTGGCGAGGCCAGCCGCATGGACAACGCGCAGGCCGGACCGGATTGGGACGCCTGCCGCGACCAGAGCCTGCCCTTCTTCCACGCAGCGGCGCCAGACTTGGCGCTGTGGCGCCTGTCGCTGCCGCAAACCGCGCCGGCGCTGGTCTTGCCCTATGCCCAGTTGATCGAATGGCATGGCGCCCAGCGATGGCTGTGGGCGCCGCTGTCGGCCCAGGCGCCGCTGCGCCAGGCGGCGGCCGTGGTCGGGGGCACGGCCATGCTGTTTCGCGCGCCACAGGACGCCAGGGTGCCGGCCATCGCACGCTGGAGCCCCTTGAGCGCGCCGCTGGCGCAGATCCACCGGCGCCTGAAGGCCGAGTTCGACCCGGCCGGCATCTTCAACCGAGGTCGCATGTACCCGGATCTCTAGACCTTGCGGGACGGACCGCAGCGACACACCGTGCGCAACCGCTGTCCCCAACACTTCAAGACCATGCACACCCACCTCGCCCCCCAGTACCAGGACAGCCCCGACGCCAATGCGGCAGCGGCCATTCTGCGCAAGTGCGTGCATTGCGGTTTCTGCACCGCGACCTGTCCGACCTACCAGCTGCTGGGCGACGAACTCGATGGTCCGCGCGGGCGCATCTACCTGATCAAGCAGGTGCTCGAAGGCCAGGCGCCGACGCGCAAGACGCAGGCGCACCTGGACCGCTGCCTGACCTGCCGCAATTGCGAGAGCACCTGCCCGTCGGGCGTGGCCTATGGCCATCTGGTCGACATCGGGCGCAAGCTGGTCGATGCCCAGGTGCCGCGAGCGCCGACCGAGCGCGCCGTGCGCTGGGTGCTCAAACAGGGGCTGACGTCGAGCGCATTCGGCCCGGCCATGAAAATCGGCCAGCTGCTGCGCCCGCTGTTGCCGGCGTCGCTCAAGGACAAGGTGCCAGCCCGACAGGACGGCGGCGCCTGGCCCACGGCCGTGCATGGGCGCAAGGTGCTGATGCTCGCCGGCTGCGTGCAGCCCGCGATGACGCCCAACATCAACAGCGCCACGGCCCGCGTGCTCGACGCCGCCGGCATCCAGAGCGTGATCGCTGCGGATGCTGGCTGCTGCGGCGCCGTCAAGTTCCACCTGAACGACCAGGAGGGCGGCAAGGCGCACATGCGCGCCAACATCGACGCCTGGTGGCCTTATCTGCAGGACGGGGTCGAGGCCATCGTCATGAATGCCTCGGGCTGCGGCGTGACGGTCAAGGAATACGGACACTTGCTGCGTGACGATCCGGCCTATGCGGCGCGTGCGGCGCGCGTCAGTGAACTGACGCGCGACCTGAGCGAACTGCTACCGGAACTGGTTGGCGCGCTGCGCGGCAAGGTCCGACCCGATGCACGCACGCTGGCCTTTCATCCGCCATGCACGCTGCAGCACGGCCAGCAACTGCGCGGCGGCGTCGAGCACTGGCTCGGCGAACTCGGCTTCGACATCAAGGTCACGGGCGCCGAGGCGCATCTGTGCTGCGGCTCGGCGGGCACCTACTCGGTGCTCAATCCGGAGCTCTCAAAGCAGTTGCGTGAGCGCAAGCTCGGCCACTTGCAGACGACCTTCGGCGCGCGCGCGCCTGACCTGATCGTCTCGGCCAACATGGGTTGCATCACGCATCTGCAAAGCGGAACGCGCACGCCGGTGAGGCACTGGGTCGAAGTGCTCGACGAGGCGCTGCAGCAAGCAACCTAAAATCGGGGCCATGCCCTTTCCCACCGCCCTCGAAAATCTGAACGTGGTATCGCAGCTCACGCTGCTGCCACCCTCGCAACTGCACGACGACATTCCGGTCACGACACAGGCCACGCGCACCGTCAGCGAGGCCCGGCGCACGCTGGCAGCCATCCTGAGCGGGCACGACCCGCGCTTGTTCGTCGTGGTCGGCCCGTGCTCGATCCACGACATCAAGGCGGCCATGGAATACGCGCGCAAGCTCAAGGCGCTGGCTGACGAGTTGAAGGAACAGCTCTTCATCGTGATGCGGGTCTACTTTGAGAAGCCGCGCACCACGGTCGGCTGGAAAGGCCTGATCAACGACCCGCGCATGGACGACAGTTTTCGCATCGACGAAGGCCTGCACGTGGCGCGCCGGCTGCTGGTCGACCTCAACGAGATGGGCCTGCCCTGCGGCACCGAGGCGCTCGACCCGATCACGCCGCACTACTTGGGCGACCTGATCGCCTGGAGCGCGATCGGCGCGCGCACGACGGAAAGCCAGACGCACCGCGAACTCGCCAGCGGCCTGTCGAGCCCGGTTGGTTTTAAGAACGGCACCGACGGCAACCTCGACGTCGCCCTCAATGCCATGCTGTCAGCAGCGCAGCCGCATGCCTTCCTCGGGATCAACGGCGACGGTCAGGTGGCCGTGACGCAGACGCGCGGCAATGCCTTCGGGCACCTGATCCTGCGCGGCGGCAGCGTGCCGAACTACGACTCGGTTGCGGTCTCGGAAGCCGAGGCCGCGCTGAAGGCGGCCAAGCTGCCGGTCAACATCGTGGTCGACTGCAGCCACGCCAATTCGCGCAAGAACCACGCGCTGCAGACCTTGGTGCTCAAGGATGTTGTGCACCAAATCGCCGACGGCAACCGGGCGATCAAGGGCGTGATGCTCGAGTCGAACCTGTTCGAAGGCAACCAGAAGCTCGGCCGCCTCGAAGACCTGCGCTACGGCGTTTCCATCACCGATGCCTGTCTTGGCTGGGACACGACCGCCGAGGCCCTGCGCGAAGCCGCTGCGCGCTTGCGCGCTCGACCCTGATGGCGCCTGCTGCGCCGCCCTTGTCGCGCCGCAGCGGCCAGGCATGAACGCGGACCTGCTTGCCGGATTCCTATCCGGTGCGGCCTTGATCATGGCGATTGGCGCGCAGAACTCATTCGTTCTGCGCGAGGGCATCCGGCGCGAGCACGTGCTGCCGATCGTGCTGGTCTGTGCCGGCGCGGACGCGCTGCTGATCGCTGCCGGTGTCGCCGGCCTTGGCGCTTTGATCCAGTCGATGCCGGTTGTCCTGGATGTGGCCCGTTATGGCGGCGCGGCCTTCCTGCTGGCCTATGGGATGGCGGCTGCGCTGCGGGTTTTCCAGCCCCACGAATTGACGCTCGATTCAAGCGTCGGAACGACGCTCGGCGCCGCCATGGCCACCTGCCTGGCATTCACTTTTCTCAATCCGCATGTCTATCTCGATACCGTGATCCTGCTCGGCTCGCTGGCCAGTCAGCGCGGCGCGCACGGACGCTGGGTTTTCGCCGGTGGCGCTGCAACGGCCAGCTTTGCCTGGTTCTTCGGGCTCGGCTACGGCGCGCGCCTGCTCGGGCCGCTGTTTGCCAGGCCGATGGCGTGGCGCGTGCTCGACGCACTGATCGCGCTGACCATGTGGGGCCTGGGCATCAGTCTGCTGGTTGGCTAGTTTGATTCGTGGCGGCCGGGGCGGTCCGAGGCGGCAGCGGCCGCCCGATCACAGCTGCTGGTACACGAGGGTCGACAAGGCCATCAATTGCTCACGATTGAGCTGGCCCGACAGCGCATAACCAAAACCTTGATCGAACCAGTAGAAGCTCGATACGGCGCCGTCCGATTCGTAGCGAAACCCGGTCCCGCCCTGATCGATCTTGTCCATCCTTTGGTCAACCGCACCAAGATACAAAGTGATTCGCTGGCCTTCGGCATTTTGAAACATGAACTGGGCGCGAGCCCCTGTTTCACCGGGCAGCAATCGACCGCCGACCAGTTCATAGCCTTGCGTCGAGAGCTTGGGCACTTTGAGCGTTCTGCCCAGCCGCTTGGAAAGCCATTGCACCAGATGGTCCTGCTCGGCCGCTGTGACTTCCACCGGGTGGCGCTTTTCCGGCATGTACACGGCATATGCGAAGCTGGCCTGGCGCACGAACTCGTGCTGCGCCATGGCCTTGGTCGCGATCGCCGGGGCAGCGGGATCGGCACCGAGCTCACCGCGCGAGAGCCAGCCCACGCCAAAAGCGAGCAGCACACTGGCGGCCATCCCGAACCGGCTCCAGCCGGTCTTCATGTCCTGTTGCATGCTTGAAAATCGCCCGGCCGCCTGCAACAGCGACGCGGGAATCGGTTCATCCAGGACACTGCGGTTTAGTTCGCGCAAGCCGTCGCGCTGCTCGATCCACGACCTGAGGGTTTCAGCCGCTTGGGGGTCTTTCAGCGCCAGCGCGTCGATCGCCCGTTGCCGGGCCTCGGGCGCGAGCAGATCCACCAGCGCGTGCATGTCATCTGGGTTCATCGGGTTTGTCATTTCATTCGCCTCAGCACCGGTACCGACCTTGGGGCCGTGCTACCCATCTCGGTTGCTGCGGGCCGATCCTTCGGCTCGTCGAGCAGTTCACGCAAACGGCTTCTCGCGCGTGACAGGCGCGACATGACCGTGCCGATCGGCACGCCCGTGACCTTGGCAACCGCTTCGTAAGACATCTCCTCCAGGGTCACCAGGAGCAGCATGGCCCGCTGGTCATCGGGCAGACGCAGCAGGCAGCGCTGAAGGTCGATCGCGAAACCGGTCGACGTATCGGGCGCGCGCAATTCCTGCGCGACATCTTCCAAATCCACGGTCGGTGCCAATCGGGCGCGCGTGAGTCCCTGGCGTACCTGGCTGATGAACACGTTATGCATCAGCGTGAACAGCCAGGCCCGCAGATCGGTGCCCGCCTGCCACAAACGCCATCGGGTGCAGGCGCGCTCCAGGGTATCCTGAACCAGATCGTCGGCAGCCCAGACGTCCCCTGTCAGGACGCGCGCGTAGCGCCGCAGGCCCGGAATGTGCGCGGTGATGGGTTGCCGATTCATGGTCGTCCGGGCGCTTCCTGTGCAATGGGATCAGGGCCTGGCGGCCTGCCACACCTTGTTGAACCCATCGCCGGTTCGGTCACCCGGCTTGTCGTCCTTGGCCCAGAAGTACAGGGGCTTTCCCTTGAACGCCCATTGTTTCTTGCCATCATCACGAGCAAGGACCGTGAAATCGCCCGATGCCTGAGCTGTTTCGGCAGCCATCAGCGGCGGCCAGTTGTTGGCGCAGGCCCCGTTGCAAACGGACTTGGAACTGCCGGCGACATCCTTGTCGAAGGTGTAGAGCGTCATGCCGTTGGGGCCGGTCAATACGCCATCAGCCACATTGGCCGGCGCGCTGGCCATGGAGGCACAACCACCCAACAGGATGGCGGTCAGACAGAAGGTGGACGCTGATTTGCGCGCCAGACGGGAGATTGAAGATTGCATGGGTGCTCCAGGTTGGATTCCCACCGATGGGTGGGTATAAGGATGAACGCCTGGGAGCGTCGCTTTATTCCGTCGATCGCCATTTATTTTCTGAACCGGATCGCCGCCGCACCCCGCTCGGGGCGGGAACCTGCTACGCGGCCAGCGCTGCCGCGATGTCCTTTTCCAGGCTCGCGGGCGTATCGGTCGGCGCGTAGCGCTTGATGACCTTGCCATCTTTTCCGACCAGGAACTTGGTGAAGTTCCATTTGATCGATTTGCTGCCGAGCAGCCCGGGCGCGGTGCTGGCCAGCCACTGGTAGAGCGGATGCGCCTCTGCGCCGTTGACCTTGATCTTGGCCATCATCGGAAAGCTCACGCCGTAGTTCAACTGGCAGAACTCGGCGATCTCGCCGTTGGAGCCGCTGTCCTGCGAGCCGAACTGGTTGCAGGGGAAGCCGAGCACCACCAGACCGTCCTTGCCGTGCGCCTGATGCAGGGCTTCCAGGCCGGCAAACTGCGGCGTGAAACCGCAGGCGCTCGCGGTGTTGACGATCAGCATGACCTTGCCCTTGAACGCGTTCAGGGCGACGCTCTTGCCGTCGATTTGCAGGGCTTCAAAATCGTAAACAGTGGACATTGCTCTTTCTCCGCTTTCGTCAGGTGGAGCGCCAGTTTCGCACTGATCGCAAAAAAGTTCAGCGCTTGCCGAAAGTCCACACTGACAGCAATGAGGCCAGCAGGATCAGGCTGCCGCCGAGCAAGGTGCGCAGCGAAAGTTCGCCCGCGCCCACCAGCACCGAGGACACGCTGGCGAAGATCACTTCCGACAGCATGATGAGCGAAGTCGCGCTCGCGCTCAGGTGCGCCGCGCCGTATTGCAGGGCGAGATTGCCGGCCAGGAAGGCGAAGCTGATGAAAAGCGCCAGCCCGGCCCAGCCCAGCGCCGGTGCCGGCGGCGCGGTGACGATGCCAAGCCCCATGCCGAGCAGGGCCACGGCGCTGGCCATGACGGCGCCGCCGCCGAACATGCACAGCATGCGCGATTCGCTTGGCGTGTGCTTGAACTTGCGCAGGAAGATGTTGGTCAGCGCAAAGCAGAAGCCGCCCATCAGCGCCAGGCCGTCGGCCAGGCTCTCGGGAACCGGCCAGGGCGACTGCGGCGTTTTGAGTACGATGACAACGCCGGTCAGCGCCAGCACCAGCCGCGCGAGCGATCCCGCTGTCGGCCGCTCGCCGAGCAAGGGCCAGGCCAGCAGCACGACCCAGGCCGGCATCAGGTAGAACAGGAGGACGACGCGCACCACGTCGCCCACGGTGATGGCCCAGTTGAAGCCGACGTTGGTCAGCCCCGAGGCCAGCACCAGAAACCACAGCTCCGGGTGCTTGAGGAAACCGCGCCAGGCACGTGGCCGCAGCAGCAGGAGGAACAGCACGGAAATGGCGTAGATGATGGCCGTGGCCCACAGCGGGTGCAGGCCGTAGGCCTGCAGCGCGCGAAACGGCCACCATGACACGCCATACAGCAGGGCATTGAGTACCAGCGCCGCGGCCGCGAGCGCTCGGGGGAATCTCTGCATGACCGGGGGGCGGCGGCTAGACCGGATCAACCATGAAGATTGTCGTTGCGTGCAATGCCCAGCAGATGCTCGACCTCGGCGCGATGGTTCACGCAGTTGCGCGCATGCCAGCGCCGGATCAGCCACATGAAGCTGGCGATCACGAGGCCAAAGGCCGTGATCGAGGCGAAGGTCGGCAGGCCCAGGCCGGTCGAGAGGCTGTAGGCCGCGCCCAGCCCCAGGATGCAGGCCTGCTCGTTGAAGTTCTGCACCGCGATCGAGCGCCCCGCGCCCATCAGGTTGTGTCCGCGGTGCTGCAGCAGCGCGTTCATCGGCACCACCAGGAAACCGCCGAGCGCGCCGAGCAGGATCAGGAACGGTGCGGCGAGCCAGACGTTGTCGATGACGTTGAGCATGATGATCAGGACGCCCATGCCGATGCCCAGCGTGATCACGCGCGGGCCGTCTTCGAGCCGCATGCGCAGCGACGCGACGACGGCGCCGACCGCCATGCCGATCGCCACCACGCCCTGCAGCGCCGAGGCCTGCGTCACGCTGTAGCCCAGCGCGGCGGCGGCCCAGGCCAATACGATGAACCGCAGATTGCCGGCTACGCCCCAGATCAGGGTCGTGGCGGCGAGCGAAATCTGGCCCAGCTTGTCGCGCCAAAGCCGCGTGTTGCAGATCCAGAAATCGGGCAGCAGCGTGGTGATGCGTTTGGGCATCGGGCGCATCTCGACGCCCGACAGCGGAATGTGGGTGTTGAACCAGGCCGCCAGCAGGTAGACGAAGATCAGCACGCCGATGGCGGCCTCGGGCGGTGATTCGATGCCGATGTCGAGCAGCGGCACATCGAACGACAACAACCACGGCGAGACGATCGGCCCGACCAGCTGGCCGCCGAGCAGCACGCCCAGGATGATAGAGGCGATGGTCAATCCTTCGATCCAGCCGTTGGCCTTGACCAGTTGCGAGGCCGGCAGCAATTCGGTCAGGATGCCGTACTTGGCGGGCGAATAGGCGGCTGCGCCCAGGCCCACGATGGCATAGGACATCAGCGGATGCGTGCCGAACAGCATCAGCAGGCAACCGCCGATCTTGATGAAATTGCTGATCAGCATGACCCGGCCCTTGGGCATGGAGTCGGCATAGGCGCCGACAAAGGGCGCCAGGATCACGTAGAACAGCGCAAACATCGGCACCAGAGCGGCCTGCTGCCACTCGGCTTGCTTGCTGGTTCTGAGCAACTGGACGGCCGCGACAAACAGTGCGTTGTCGGCCAGCGAGCTAAAAAACTGCGCCGACATGATGGTGAAAAAGCCGCGTTTCATTGTCTGCTGGCGCGCATCAGGGGTGCTGATTCGATGGTTTGATGGGATGTCTCCGGACGATGGCAGGTTATAGCACGTCCCAGGGTTACTCCAGGTTACTGCGGCGAGGTGCGGCACGTGTTGCGCAGCGGGTCCCGCGAGGTGTCAAAATCCGGACTCCAGCCGCCACCGCGTCAGCGCCATGCCCCGTCCGATCCAAGCCACCATCCATCCTGCTGCCCTCGTTAACAACCTGGCGCGCGCGCGCGTTGCCGCGCCCGAGGCGCGCGTCTGGGCCGTCGTCAAGGCCAACGCCTACGGCCACGGCATCGAGCGCGTATTCGAAGGCCTGCGCGGCGCCGACGGCTTTGCCCTGCTGGACCTGGACGAAGCGCAGCGCGTGCGCACGCTGGGCTGGCGCGGCCCGATCCTGCTGCTCGAAGGCGTGTTCGAGCAGCGCGACCTGGAACTGTGCTCGCGCCTGGACCTGTGGCACGCCGTGCACTGCGACGAGCAGATCGACATGCTGGCCACGCACAAGACCCACGTGCCGCACCGGGTCTTCCTGAAAATGAACTCCGGCATGAACCGCCTGGGCTTCACGCCCGAGCGCTACCGCAGCGCCTGGACGCGCCTGAATGCCTTGCCGCAGGTCGATGAAATCTCGCTGATGACACACTTCAGCGACGCCGATGGCGCGCGCGGCGTCGCCGCCCAGATGGCCGTGTTTGCCGCGGTCACGCGCGACCTGCCGGGCGAGCGCTCGCTGAGCAACAGCGCCGCCACCTTGCGCCACAGCATGCCGCTGGACGCGGGCGATGGCTGGGCCGCCTCGGACTGGGTGCGTCCCGGCATCGCGATCTACGGCAGCGCGCCCGACTTTCCCGAGCACAGCGCCGCCGACTGGGGCCTGCAGCCGGCCATGACCCTCGCGGCCCGGATCATCGGCACGCAGACCCTGGTGCCGGGAGACTGCGTCGGCTACGGATCGAGCTTTGTCGCCGAGCGGCCGATGCGCATCGGCGTCGTGGCCTGCGGTTACGCCGACGGCTACCCGCGGGTCTGCCCGACTGGCACGCCGGTGCTGGTCAATGGCGTGCGCAGCCACACGGTCGGGCGCGTCAGCATGGACATGCTGATCGTGGATCTGACCGCCTTGCCCGCTGCCGGCTTCGGCAGCGAGGTCACGTTATGGGGCAAGACTGCAAACGGCGCGGTCCTGGGCATCGACGAGGTCGCCCAGTGCGCCGGCACGGTCGGTTACGAACTGATGTGCGCGCTGGCGCAGCGGGTGCCGGTCATCACGGGCGCCGACGAAACTTCTTGACGAGCTCGAACCAGAGCACGCTGAGCAAGCCCAGCGCGACGGTCTTGAGCAGGTCGGGCCAGGCCAGCGCCTCGAAATGGAACAGGCGCGTCAGCCAAGGCAGGTAGAGCGCCAGGCCGAGCAGCGCCAGCGTCGCGCCAGCCACCAGCCACAAAGTGCGGTTCGGCACGCGCAGGGAGGCCCACAGCGACCCCGAGCGGCTGCGGCTGGAAAAGATCAGCGCCACATCGCCAATGACCAGCGTGCTGAAGGCAAAGGCGCGCGCCGCCGGTTCGCTCAGCCAGGTGGCACTCCAGGCGTAGCCGGCCAACACCGCGGCCAGCACGCCAAGGCCCTGCAACAGGGCCAGCGCCAGCGTCATGCCGGCAAACAGCGGTGCGTTGGCGTCGCGCGGCGGCCGGCACATCACATCCGATTCGGACGGTTCGTTCTCGAACACCATGGAGCAGGCCGGGTCGATGATCAGTTCCAGAAAGGCGATGTGCATCGGGAACAACACGGTCGGCCAGCCCAGTAGCACCGGCATCAGCGCCAGACCGGCGATCGGCACGTGGACCGCTAGGATGTAGGTCATCGACTTGCGCAGGTTGTCGAAGATGCGCCGGCCCAGACGCACGGCGCGCACGATTGAGGCGAAGTTGTCGTCGAGCAGCACGATCGACGCCGCCTCGCGCGCCACATCGGTGCCGCGCCCGCCCATGGCGACGCCGACATGCGCCGCTTTGAGCGCCGGCGCGTCATTGACGCCGTCACCGGTCATGGCGACGATCTCGCCGCTGCGCTTGAGCGCCTGCACGATGCGCAGCTTTTGCGCCGGGGCGATGCGAGCGCAGACGCTGACGCGCTTCATGCGCTCGCACAGTTGCTCGTCGTCGAGCTGCGCCAGTTCGTCGCCGCTGAGCAGCTGCTCGCTCTGGCTGACGTCGATCTGCGCCGCCTCGGCGATGGCGCGCGCCGTGGCGGGGTAGTCGCCGGTGATCATGACGACGCGGATGCCGGCGCTGCGGCATTGCGTCACCGCGTCCACCACTTCGGCGCGCAGTGGATCGGCCAGCCCCAGCAGACCGACGAATTCAAATTCGAAATCATGTTCGAGCGCCGGCCAGGCGTCGCCGACGAAGCGCGCCTGCGCCACGCCCAGCACGCGCAGGCCGCCCGCCGCCATGGCGTCGACGGCCGCGGCAATTTTCGCTTGCGCCGCGGCGTCCAGATGGCACAGATCGATGATGGCCTCGGGCGCGCCTTTGGCCGCCACCACGTGACCCTTGCCGTCGCCAGCAACCGATTGCCAGACATGCGACATGGCTCGCAACTGCGGCGTCAGGCCGTATTCCTGGCGCAGCGTCCAGTCGCGGTGCAGGTGGTCCGTGTCCTTCAGAAAATGCTGGCCCAGGCGGTGAAAGGCCTTCTCCATCGGGTCGAACGGTTCGGCCACGCTGGCCAGAATCGAGAACTCCACGAGCGTGTGAAAGGCCTCGGGCAGCTCGGTCGTGCTGGCATAGTCGATTGCCAGGTTCAAGCCCTCCACATGGCCTTGCTGCGCGTACAGGCGCACCACGGTCATGCGGTTCTCGGTCAGTGTGCCGGTCTTGTCGGTGCACAGCACCGAGGTCGCGCCGAGCGTCTCGATGGCGGCAATGCGCCGGGTCAGCACCTTCTCTTTCGACAGGCGCCAGGCGCCCAGCGCCGGCAGCACCGTCAGCACGACCGGGAACTCTTCGGGCAACAATGCCATCGCTAGCGCGATGCCGGCCAGCAGCGCGCCCATCCAGTCGCCGCGCAGCAAGCCGTAGGCCAGAACCAGGAACACGCTGGCGCACAAGGCGACCGTGGCCAGCAGGCGCACCAGGCGCGCGGTCTGGATCTTGAGCGGCGAGCGCTCGATGCGCAGCGTCGTGAGTGCCGCACCGATGCGGCCGATCTCGCTGCGCGCGCCGGTGGCCGTCACGCGCGCCGTACCGTGGCCGCCGACCAGCAGCGTGCCGGAGAACAGGCTCGCCTGCTTGTCGTCCGGCGCCTGCGCCTCGGGCTGTTTCAGAACCGGGACCGACTCGCCCGTCAGCAGCGACTCGTCCGCCAGCACCTCGGTGCCTTCAAGCAGCAGCGCGTCAGCGGCGATGCGGTCGCCCTCGGACAGCATCAGCAGGTCGCCGCAGACCACGTCGGCGCTGGCGATGCGCTGCGGCTGACCGTCGCGCAGCACCAGCGCGCGCGGGCTGGTCAGGTCGCGCAGCGCGGCCAGTGCATGCTCGGTCTTGCCCTCCTGGTACAGGGTCAGCCCTAGCACCGCCAGCACCAGGCCGAGCAGGATCAGGCCCTCCTGCAGGTCGCCCAGCAGCAGGTAGAGCGCGCCGGCCGCCAGCAGCAGCATGAACATCGGCTCCTGCACGGTCTCCCAGACGATGGTGCGCCATCCGCGCGGTTGATCGCCCGGCAACACATTGGGGCCGTCCTCAAGCAAGCGCTGCGCCGCTTGCGCCGCGCTCAGGCCTTCATCAGACGCCGGTAAAACCATTGTTTTGCTCCCTCAACCATCAACAGATACAGCAGCAGCAGGACAGCCAGCAGACCAAAGAAGGACGGCGGCAGCGGCGTGAAGCCCAGATAAGGCGCCAGTGGCGTGAACGGCAGCAGCATGGCCGAGAGCACGACGGCCAGCGAGGTCCCGATCAGCCAGCGGTGCGGGTGGCTGTGCAGGGGGTTGCGCCGCGTGCGGATGACGAAGATCACGAGCACCTGGGTCGCGATCGATTCGACGAACCAGCCGGTGCGAAACAGCGTCTCGTGCGCATGGAAGAGCCGGATCAGCAGGTAGAAGGTCAGGAAGTCGAACAGTGAGCTGATCGGGCCGATGGTCAGCATGAAGTTGCGGATGAAGCCCATGTCCCAGCGTTTCGGTTGCGCCAGGTCCTCCTCGTCCACGTTGTCCAGCGGCAGCGTGACTTCCGAGACGTCGTACATCAGGTTGTTGAGCAGGATCTGCAGCGGCAGCATCGGCAGGAACGGCAGGAACAGCGTGGCCGCCGCCATGCTGAACATGTTGCCGAAGTTGGAGCTAGTGGCCATCATGATGTACTTCATCACGTTGCCGAAAGTGCGCCGCCCTTCCAGGATGCCCTTGTGCAGCACCATCAGGTCCTTTTCCAGCAGGATCATGGCCGCGGCCTGCTTGGCCACGTCCACTGCGCCTTCGACCGAGATGCCGACGTCGGCCGTGTGCAGCGAGGGCGCGTCGTTGATGCCGTCGCCGAGGTAGCCGACGACATGGCCGCGCGCCTTGAGCGCCAGGATGATGCGGTTCTTCTGCGACGGGTTGACGCGGCAGAACAGGTTCACGGCTCCGGCGCGCGCGCGCAGCGCGTCGTCGTTCATCGCCGCCACTTCGGTGCCGGTGAGAACGCCGTCGATCGGCAGGCCGAGCTGCGTGCAGACGTGGCGCGTCACGCGTTCGTTGTCGCCGGTCACGATCTTCACCGCCACGCCGCTGGCCGCCATCGCCTTGAGCGCTTCACCGGCGCTGGCCTTGGGCGGGTCCAGAAACGCGGCGAAGCCGGCGAACACCAGCTCGCTTTCGTCCGAGATCACGGCGTGCGGGTGATCGATCGGCACATCGCGCCAGGCGATGCCCAGGGCCCGGAAACCCTCCTGGCCCAGGCTGTCGAAGAGGGCGTCGATGCGTTCGCGCGCCGGCGCGTCCAGCGCCACGCTGGCACCGCTGTTGTCCTGGTATTGCGTGCACAGGCGCAGCACGTCTTCCGGCGCACCTTTGACGACCAGACGGCGCGAGTCCGCACCCTGCACCAGCACCGAGACGCGGCGCCGCTCGAAGTCGAACGGCACCTCGTCGACCTTGCGCCAGGCCGAGACATCGATCTCCTCGTGCGCGAGGATCGCGTCGTCGAGCGGGCTCTTCAACCCGCTTTCGAAATAGCTGTTCAGGTACGCCAGCGTCAGAACCTGCGGCCGCTCCTGGCCGCTGGCGTCCACATGGCGCTCCAGGCGGATCTTGGCCTCCGTCAGGGTGCCGGTCTTGTCGGTGCACAGCACGTCCATCGCGCCCATGTCCTGGATCGCCGACGGGCGCTTGACGATGACCTTGAGCGCGGCCATGCGCAGCGCGCCGCGCGTCAGCGTGACCGAGACCACCATCGGCAGCAGCTCCGGCGTCAGCCCGACCGCCAGCGCCACGGCAAACAGAAAGGACTCGAGCAGCGAGCGATGGAACGCCACGTTGACCAGCAGCGTGAACAGCACCAGCGCCAGGGTCAGGCGCATGATCAGCATGCCAAAGCGCCGCGTGCCGATCTCGAACGCGGTGGGTGGTGCCTCCGTGGCCAGGCTGACGGCGATCTGCCCGAGGGAGGTATTGCTGCCGGTGCGGCCGATCAGCACGCGCGCCGAACCACTGACCACCGAGCCGCCCATGAAGACGCTGTCGGCGCGGTCGAGCGACCAGTCATCAGCGGCCAGCGATGCGGCATCGGTTGTCGGCCCGGCAGCCGCTTTTTTTTCGACCGGGAATGGCTCGCCCGTGAGTTGCGCCTGATTGACAAAGAAGTCGTTTGCCTCGATCAGCCGGGCATCGGCCGGCACCAGGTTGCCGGCGGACAGCAGCACCACGTCCCCCGGCACCAGTTGCGTGACCGGAAGTTCGCAGGGCTGGCCGTCGCGCAGCACGCTGGCCGTCACCGCCACCTTGAGCGCGAGCTGTTCGGCCGCGCGCCCGGCGCGGTAGGCCTGGACAAAGTCGAGCGTCACGCTCATCAGTACGATCAGGCCGATGATCAGGGCGCCGGTGACGTCGCCGGTCAGCGCCGAAATGCCGGCGGCCACCAGCAGCACCAGCACCAGCGGGTTCTTGAAATGCGCGAGGAACTGCAGGACGACCCAGCGCTGCGTCACCGGCGCGAGCCGGTTTGCGCCGTATTGCGCAAGCCTCTGCGCGGCCTCAGTGCTGGTCAGTCCATTGCCCATCGTGCGTCGCAGCTTACACCGGTCGACCCCTCCCGGATGTGATCAAACGCACATAGGCCGTCGACAAAGCCCCGGTCGCAGGCCGGGGCGGCCGGCGCTACTTGGGGGCCGACATGCTGTCCCAAGCGGCGATCACCTCGGCCGCGTACATGAGGGCCGGTCCGCCGCCCATGTAGACGCAGATGGTGAGCATCTCGTCGAGCTCGGCGCGCGTGCAGCCGAGCTTGATCAGGGCCTTGACATGAAAGCCGACACAACCCGAGCAATGCTGCGTGACGCCGATCGCCAGCGCGATCAGCTCCTTGGTCTTGGCGTTGATGGCGCCTTCGGCCAGGGAAGAGCGGGCCAGTTGCCCAAACGCCTGCATCGCCTCCGGCTGCGATTTGCGCAGGGCGGCCAGGTTGTGGTTGATGTCTTGAACCAGTTTGCTGTGTTCGAAGGTGCTCATGCTTGAAGTCTTCCGTTGCTCGGTTAGTGGGATGGAAATAGAAATGCTGATTTCTCGCTCAGATGACCGCTGGAGTCCAGCGCGTCGATCTCGAAGTGGATCGGGTGCGAGCCCGGCGCCGCCGCGTCGAACGGGGCCTGCACGCGCATCGCCACCCAGCGCGCCT
>Ga0118677_10001689_pt1 | contig 46030 bp, 24 predicted proteins | sample AliMusrvi5mmetaG_FD_86154 | JGI IMG/M metagenome (GOLD analysis project Ga0118677, IMG submission 86154) | reverse complement strand
TCATTATATTAATTTTACAACCAGAAATCAAATGCAAATCCAAAAAACTATTTCTATGAGATCACTAAAACTACTATTCCTTATTCTCATTCTGGCAGTTATAAAAGTAGCAGCTCAACGCGCTGAGCAAAGTTATACACCTGATCCGAACCCACTGATCCAAAAGCGCATCGGGGAGTGGCAGGATATTAAATTTGGATTATTAATGCACTGGGGTCCTTATAGTCAGTGGGGAATTGTTGAGTCATGGTCTATTTGTCCCGAAGATGAGGGCTGGTGTGTTCCGGATACCGTGAAAGATTATTTTGGCTATAAAAAACGGTATGAGAATCTTGGAAAAACCTTTAATCCAGTGAAATTTGAGCCAGAGAAATGGGCCAAAGCAGCAAAAAATGCTGGGATGAAATATGTTGTCTTCACCACAAAGCACCATGACGGTTTTTGTATGTTTGACAGCAAATATACAGATTACAAAATAACAGGAAACGATTGCCCTTTTCATACCAATCCCAAAGCCGATGTAACCAAAGCCATTTTTAATGCATTCCGCAACGAAGGGTTATGGATTGGAGCCTATTTCTCCAAACCGGACTGGCACAGTACCGACTTTTGGTGGCCTCATTTCCCGCCACTCGACCGGAATATCAATTATGACCCGGCCAAATATCCTGAACGATGGAATAATTTTGTGAATTTCACCCATAATCAGGTAATGGAAATCTGTAGTAACTATGGTAAAATTGATTTATTGTGGTTCGATGGTGGTTGGGTTCAAAAACTTGCTCCTGTTGATAAGGCACCGCGAATTCCAGGATTCAGGGTAAAAAAACCTTATAATATGGATATAAAGATGGATGAGCTGGTTGCAAAAATCCGTTCAAAACAACCCGAAGCAATTGTCGTTGACCGTGCAGTAAGGGGGAAAAATCAGAACTATCTGACTCCGGAGAATACTGTACCCGACAAAATGCTTCCATATCCATGGGAGTCATGCATCATCTTAGGAGGCGGATGGTCGTTTTCTTACAATGCTAAAATGAGGCCAACACGCGAAATGATTCATATGCTGACCGATATTGTGGCCAAAGGGGGAAATCTTTTACTCAACATAGGCCCCGGTCCTGACGGGACCTGGTACGCTGAAGCCTACGACCGGTTAAATGAGATCGGTGCATGGCTTAAAATCAATGGTGAGTCAATCTATGGGACCCGCACACTCGCCCCCTACACTGATGGTAAGTTGCGTTTTACCCAAGGCAAAGATGGCACTGCCTATCTCATTTATTTGTTATCTGAAAATGAAAAACTTCCGTCCGAAATCCAGGTGAATGGGTTTCTGCCTGAAAAGGGGGCTAAAATTACCATGGTCGGAAAATCTGGAAGTTCATTAAAATGGAAGAAAGAAGGAACAGGTTTTAAAATCCCTGTTTCTGTTGCAATGTCAAAATCTGCTCCTTCCGGCTATGCAGTTGTATTGAAAATTAATAAAATCACAAAATAACATCTTAATAAACTGATCTATGGGTTCAATAGCAATCGGAGTTGATGTGGGTGGCAGTCATGTAAGTTGCGCAGCCTGTAATATTGCAGACAAAAAATACCTTTCTGATACATTTTCTGAAAGTGATCTTGATAATCAGGGTACCGTTGATGAGATTATCGGTATCTGGAGTCAGACCATTCAGAATACAATCGAAAAAGTTGGCATTGAAAATGTGAGCGGGATAGGATTTGCAATGCCCGGTCCGTTTGATTATGCCAATGGGATTGCCATGTTTAAAGGCAATAACAAAAAGTACGAAAATATTTACGGGTTGAATGTTCCTGTAGCTTTGAGGAAAAAAATGAACCTCCCGGAAGATTTCCCGATCCGGTTCATCAATGATGCGACTGCCTTCGCTATTGGTGAGGATTGGATTGGACAATCGGCGGGTTCAAAACGTTCAATGGCTATTACGCTGGGAACCGGTTTTGGTTCTGCTTTTTTGTGCGATCGTCTACCGGTTGTTTCCGGGAATGAAGTGCCCGAAATGGGTTGTGTATGGTACCTTCCGTTTGAAAACGGAAATGCCGACGATTACTTTTCTACCAGGGGCTTCCTGAATCGCTATTTTGAGAAAACAGGCGTGCAACTTTCAGGAGTAAAGGAGCTGGCACAGCAGGCAGCCTTAAATCCGGTTGCGAAATCGCTATTCGATGATTTTGGCCATAAACTGGGTGAGTTTTTACACCCATGGATGGTGAAATTTGGAGTGGAGGTTTTGGTTATCGGAGGAAATATTGCATATGCATTTCCATTATTCGGTGAAAGTCTGAATACTTGCCTGAAATCAAAAGGGGCCAATATACGAATAACCGTCTCTGAGCTGAAAGAAACCGCGTCAATGATCGGCAGCGCCGTTCTTGTGGATGAATCCTATTACGAACGGGTGGTGCCACTTTTAACCCAAATGTCATAATCCAAAATATTACCTATGCATTTACTAAGAAATTCAAGAATTGGTAATCTTATTTTAGTCAGCTTGCTGGGAATTTCCATCTCCTGTACCTCCCCTAAAAAGGATTTCAATCCGTCTGCGTGGGTAAATCCGCAAATTGGGTCTGTTCATGGCCGGTGGTTTTTTTATACGCCAGCCGCCTTGCCCTTTGGTATGGCCAAACTTGCTCCCCACACGAATGCCTATGGTAGTCCTGGAAGCTGGGGTCCATGCGGTTACGATGACCGGCATACCTCAATCGAGGGATTTGGCCATTTTCATGAATTTCAGATTGGAGGCGTAGTTTTTATGCCTACAGTCGGAGAACTTAGAACAGCCCCCGGGAAAATGGACCATCCCGAAAAGGGTTATCGTTCCCGGTTTGATAAAAGCAGTGAACATGCCGAACTTGGTTATTACTCGGTATTCTTAAAAGATTACGGAATTAAAGCTGAACTCACCGCTACAGAACGGGTTGGGTACCACAGGTACACCTTCCCCACAACCAGACAGGCAAATCTGATTATCGATATCGGACATAAACAGGGGGAAAGCAGCGATGTAACCGATGCCTTTGCACAAATTGTGAATGGCAATGAGCTAGAAGGTTATGTGGAAACGAATCCTGAATATGTTAAATTCGGTGATCCCGGTAAACGGGTGAAAATGTATTTTATTGCCCGCCTGAGCAAGCAACCAACAGAAACCGGCGCATTTACAGACTCAGTTCAACAAAAAAAGGCCACATCAACCAGAGGAACCGGCAATGGTTTATTTCTTACTTTTACGATGGCACAAAATGAACAGCTGGAGATTCAGACCGGATTAAGTTATACCTCGCTGGAAAATGCCCGTCTTAACCTGAAAGCAGAATCAACAGGAAAGACTTTTGACGCTGTTCGAGGTGCCGCGAAAGAGATCTGGAACGAAAAACTCGGTCGGATCAAAGCTGAAGGAGGCGACAGCCTTAGCATGGTGAAATTCTATACCGGTCTTTATCATGCTTTACTCGGACGAGGTATTTCAAGCGACGTAAACGGGAATTATCCGTTGGTTGACGGAAGAATCGGGCAGATACCGGCCGATGAGCAGGGGAAACCCAAATATCACCATTACAATACCGACGGGATCTGGGGTGGTTTCTGGAATCTGAGTCAGCTGTGGGCATTGGCCTATCCCGACTATTTTAAGGAATATATTCAGTCAAACATCGATTTTTATAAAACCCGTGGCTGGCTACACGATGGTGAAGCTGCCGGCACCTATACCAACGGAGTTCAAACCAATTTTCAGGGATTGCTCATTGCCTCAGCATACAACTCTGGAATTCGTGATTTTGATTTAAATACAGGCTATGAAGCTTCATTGAAAAATGAGATCGAATATCACGGTCGCAATCTTGGAAACGGAAAATACGATCTGAACTACTTCATTAAAAACGGTTATGTCCCCTATCGGGATACCCTTTTATCCAATGGGTGGAAATTTAATTTCGGAAGTTCTCATACCCTCGAATATTGTTTTAGTTCATATGCTGTGGCGCAATTAGCCAAAGCCCTGGGGCATAACGCTGATTATGAAAAACTCATGAAACAGGCCGGGTATTACCAGAATCTGTTCGATGCGGTAACGAAATACATCAGGCCGAAACTCGCTGATGGTACGTTCATACCGAAATTTGATCCCATGCGACCATGGGACGGGTTTCAGGAAGGAAATGCGTTTCAGTATACATGGTATGTTCCTCACGATGTGGCCGGACTCATCCAGTTGATGGGGAAGGAGGAATTTAACCGACGACTGGGAGAGATGTTTATCAATGCCCAAAAGGGGCAATTTGGTGGTGGATCAGATCAGATTGATAGCTTTTCCGGGATCGAAAAACAGTATAACCATGGAAACCAGCCTTGTCTGCATGACGCATGGTTATTCAATTATAGTGGTCAGCCCTGGCTTACCCAAAAATGGACGCGTGCCATATGCAATGAGTTTTACGGCACCGGGCCATTACGCGGATATGGTGTAGGGCAGGATGAAGATCAGGGTCAGCTCGGAGCCTGGTATGTAATGGCGGCCCTGGGTTTGTTCGATGTTCAGGGTCACGCCTCTATAAATCCAACTTTCCAGTTCGGAAGTCCACTGTTTGCAAAAGTGACTATTCAACTCGACCAAAGGTATTATGTTGGCAAAGAACTGATTATTGAAACCAAAAACAATGCAAATCAGAATGTTTATGTCCAGTCGGTATCATTTAATAATCAAAGCATTGAGAATTGCTGGATCGACCGTAATAGACTTACAAAGGGTGGAAAGCTGATATTTAAGATGGGTGCGTTGCCAAATACCTCATTGGGGGTAAAAGTACCACCTCCAAGCATGAGTGATAATTGATATGAAATCAAATGATTCGCAGATGATGACAAAATTTAACGTGTTTTTATTGTTACTTGTATTCTCTGTACAGGTGATTGCACAAAACGATATAATAAAACTCAATACCGGATGGAGAGCCAAAAAGGCGATGGATGTTGTTGTTGACGGAACAGTGATTTCTTCAAAAGATTTTCAGTTGTACGATTGGATGGATGCTGTTGTTCCCGGAACCGTTTTAACTACGCTGCTTCACAATCAGAAAGTGCCTGATCCATTCTACGGGATGAATAATGAACTGATTCCCGATATTTACAAAACTGGAGCAGATTATTACACTTACTGGTTCCTCGATCAGTTTGTTGCGCCAGAATTAAAAGAGGGGAAACAGGTCTGGCTGAAGTTCAGGGGTATAAATTATTCCGCCGAAATATTTCTAAACGGACAAAAAATCAATCCCGATACCCACGAAGGGATGTATTTACGGGAAAAATACCTGATTACCCCATTTCTTGCCAAGGGGAACAATCGTCTGGCAGTGTTGGTTCATCCTCCTGATCCGGTGGGAGCGCCAAACGGACAGGGGGGAGACGGAACCATTGCCAGGTCAGTCACGATGCAATTTACTGCCGGATGGGATTGGATTTGTCCAATCCGTGACCGGAATACCGGGATTTGGGATGAGGTGGCTTTGGAAATTACAGGGTCAGTTGATTTGCTCGATCCTTTTGTTCGGACAAAAGTACCGGGGAAGAGAGTCCCCGGCGGGAAACAAACACCTGCTCTAGTCACCGCTTCAGCCGATCTGAAGAATACCACCGATGAGAGTCAAAGCGGGAAACTGATTGCCCGATGCGGTCAATACGAGGTAACTAAAATGGTCACGATTCCACCAAGTGAAAAAATAGAGGTAACCCTTCCCGAATTTAAAATGGAGAACCCGATGCTCTGGTGGCCAAATGGCATGGGAGAACACCCTTTATACAACATCGAATTTTCCTTTGTTAAGAGCAACGGGGAGATATCCGACCAGGAAAAGGTCACTTTTGGCATCAGGGAAAACTCAACACGTTTTAATGAAGCCATCAGAGCCCGCATCTTTTCCGTAAATGGTCAGGATGTATTCATAAAAGGGGGAAACTGGATTGCTTCGGATGCTCTCTTAAGGCTTTCGGCTACACGTTATGAGGCAGAGGTAAAAATGCATGCCAAAATGAATATGAATATGATCAGAATTTGGGGGGGATCGATGACCGAACGACCTGAATTTTACGATGCTTGCGACAAGTATGGTTTGCTGGTTTGGCAGGATCTCTTTATCTCAGGCGACTGTAACGGCAGGTGGTTTGATCCTCAAAAAAAGGAGACTCAGGCCCGGCGTCGTGCCTATCCCGATAATCACTCATTATTTGTAAATACCGTCATTGACCAGGTTAAAATGCTCCGAAACCACCCCAGCCTCTATTTGTGGTGCGGTGGGAATGAGTATCCTCCTCCATCCGATATCCATAAAAGATTACAAGAAGAAGTTTTTCCCAAATTTGATGGAACACGTTATTACCTCAATGAATCCACTTCAACAGACCTGGCAAAAAACACACTTGGAGGAAATGGCGACGGACCTTATGGAATCCAGAATCCTCTTCATTTCTTTACGGTGACCTCGTTCCCATTTAATCCTGAACTCGGTTCAGTTGGAATGCCAAATGTCGAGACGATGCGAAAAATAATGGACGAAAAAGACCTGAGGATTCCAACCGGAAGAAGAGAAAATCCGACCTGGAGTTATCACAAATATATCGGATACGACAATTTCATTGATCAGTATGGCAAGCCGCAAGGGATTGACGATTTCTGTAAAAAAGCGCAACTTGTTAATTATGAACAGTATCGTGCACTTCAGGAGGGATTTAACGCAAAGATGTGGACCGCCTATTCGGGAATGCTGGTTTGGAAGAACCAAAATCCATGGACTGCATTAAGAGGACAATTCTACGATGTATTCCTCGAACAAAACGGAGGATTTTACGGATATCAGCATGGTGCAATACCACTTCATGTACAGTTAAATCTTAACGACTCAGCGGTTTGTCTCGTAAATCAAACACCTTCTGACCTCAAAAACCTGAAGATCAGCTCTGAACTTTACGATATTCATGGAAACTTTATCTCCCGCGAAGAATATCAGGTATCCATATCAGCAAGTACCGTTGCGGATCAGAAAAAAATCAATACACAATCTGTAAATGAAAATGTTTACTTTTTAAGATTGAAAATAACCGATCTGAATGACGAGTTGAAGGATCAGAATTTCTACTGGTTATCGAAGCCCGGAAAAAGCTTTGAGAAATTAAACGAATTAAAGTCAACTACCTTACAGGGAGAATTTAAAGGAAAAAAGATATTTGTAGTTAGTAATCCGGGAAAGGAAACAGCATTTTTCGTCCGGATGAAAGTGATCAACGAGCAAGGGGGCGACCTCCTGCTACCTGTTTATTTCAGCGATAATTACATCACTTTACTTCCGGGTGAAAGGAGAGAAATCAGTATCGATACCTCTCTCCTTCCTGAAAGTTCCAAAACAACATCATTATTACTTATAACTGAGGGGTATAATGTTAAACCCATATCATTCAAAATGGAATAATTGAAACATTTAATTTATTGATTAACAAATGAACTTTAAACTGCATAATTTCGCAATTCTGCTCTTTTTAATTGCTTTTGTTGGTCCGAGACAAATTCTGGCCGGACAAAAAAATAAATTGGCTGAAAAGATCAAAAATGACAAGTATATCTCCTTTGTCAAGGCAAAGGCTTTGTCAGTAATGAAAACCGGTTTCAATGCCGGAGATGGCTACCGCGAGGTATGGATCCGTGATTACAACACCTTTATTGAACTGGCTGCCCAGGTGAATGAAAAGGCAACACTGATAGAAAACCTGATGGTTTTTTTCAGGATGCAGGGGGATGACGGAAATATCATCGATGGATTTACACCAATTGATAAGGTTGGCAAGGTGGCATACGATTTTATTTATTCAAAATTGGAACCACGATATGCCGGACATAAAAATACGGTGGAAACCGATCAGGAAAGCTCATTAGTCCAGGCTGTTTGCAAATACATCCGGTTAACGGGCGATTCAGCCATTTTGGAAGATATAGTCGGAGAAAAAAAAGTTGGGGAACGGCTTGAATGGGCAATGGACTATTTGATTAATCACCGTTTTAACCAAAAGTACGGACTGATTATCGGAGCCACAACTGCAGATTGGGGCGATGTGCAGCCCGAACATGGGTGGGGCGTTGATCTTGATGCCAATACCCATCCGGCAATCGATATTTATGATAATTCCATGTTTCTCATTGCGCTCGATAATTTGATGGAGATTCATCCCAAATCAAAGGCCAAATGGAAAAATATCAGGAACAGTATAGCAAAAAACTGCCGTAATTATTTGTGGGACAAACAGAATCAGAAATTTATACCACACATTTATCTTGAAAAAGGATCGCCTTTTCCTGCTGATTTTGACGAAAATAAAATTTACTATTTCGGAGGGACAGCTATCGCCATAGAAGCCGGATTACTTTCGAAAAAGGAGATCAAAAAATCATTGGAAGAGATGGTTAGCCGAGTAAAACAAGCAGGTGCCGGGTCTATCGGCCTGACTCTTTATCCACCCTATCCTAAAGGATTTTTTGCCAATAAAATTATGAATCCGGAATATAGCTATCAGAATGGTGGCGACTGGACCTGGTTTGGCGGCAGAATGGTTCAACAGCTTATAAAAAATGGGTTTATTGAAGAGGCATACGAGCAGATGATCCCGATGGTAAAACGGGTAAAGGAGAATAACGGTTTCTACGAGTGGTATTCGGTAGACAATAAACCCAGAGGATCGGGCACATTCCGGGGTGAGGCCGGTGTTTTATATACTGCAATATCGATGTTGGAGAAAGCAGTCAGATAATACTGAAAATTTTTCAGCAAAATAATTATAATCCTGAATTTAAAAAAGATGAATATGAAAATTTGGATTACAGGTTTTTTAATTCTATTCATGACCTATGGGTTATCCGGGCAAACCCAAAAGGATCAGCCCAAAGTCAGAGAGGTGATTGTCGTTTTTAAAACTCATTTTGATATCGGATATACCGATTGGGCGGATAACGTCATTTATAATTATTCAACATCAATGGTGACAGGTGCTCTGGATATTATTGAAAAATCAAAGCAGTTGCCTGTGAATCAGCAGTTCAAATGGACGATCTCCGGCTGGCCCATGAAAGAGATGCTTACAAAGTCTAAACCGGAAGTGCGGCTGAGGATCGAAAAGGCAATCAGAGAGGGTGATTTTGTAGTACATGGTATGCCATTTACAATTGAAACGGAGTCTGCTGATCTGGAACCACTTGTCCGGTCGCTGTCGTATTCTTCCACAATCAGCCGGGAGTCGGGTTTACCTTTGCCAATTGATGCCAAACAAACCGATGTTCCCGGCCATTCATGGATTCTCCCCACTGTCCTAACCAACGCTGGTATCAAATTCCTGCATATCGGTTGCAATGCAGCATCAAAATCACCTGAGGTGCCATTACTATTTTGGTGGGAAGGTCCGGATAAATCGAGATTAATGACCATGTATTTTGGTCCCTATTACGGAACAACACCAGCCCCACCCGATGGCTGGCCTTATCAGACCTGGATGGCGATCATCCATACCAATGATAATACCGGAGCTCCTACCTACGAGGAATTTACCAAAGCAATTAAAAATATTGAGAAGCTAAATCCAGGAGCGATCGTCAGGACGGGCAGTATGGCCGATTTTTATACTGCCATCATGAAAGAGAATCCTAAATTACCCGTTGTCAGAGGCGATATGCCCGATACCTGGATCCACGGATACATGTCGATGCCCCGCGAAGTTAAAACGGGCAGGATAGTGAGTAAGGCAGCGACCAACCTCGAAGCACTCAACAAACTGGCAAATATCTGGGGAGTGGACAACGAAAAGGGGATCGAACCGTTTGTTGATGGAGCTATGGAACAAATTCAGCTTTTTGATGAACATTCCTTTGGAATGGCCATGAGTCATGGACACTCAGGCTTTTGGGCATATGGCGATGAATTTGAGAATCAACGGGCAAAAGGGTACTATGAGCCGATTGAATATTCCTGGAGAGAGAAATCGAACCATATCACCGCTGCTGCCAAAAATATTTTACCTGCACTAAGCCGTGAGATGAAAGGGCTTGCTGCGTCTGTAAATATTCCAGGCGAACGGATTGTCGTGTATAATCCGCTGCCATGGGAAAGGAGTGATCTGGTGACCGTTCAGACCCGATGGTCACTTAAAAAAGCCTTGAAAAATATGGCAACCGGTGAAATCGTACCGGTATCAGGGAGTGAAAATATTTTTCAATTCCATGCCAATAATATCCCCTCAATGGGGTATACCACCTTTGTTCCGGTTGAAGGTTCCGCATCGATACAAAAATCAACGTTAAATTGTAATACCAAAGAAGCCACCATTGAAAATGAATTTTTTAGAATCGTTTTTAATAGCGGTACCGGTACCATCAAGTCATTGATTGACAAGAAATCAGGACGTGAAGCAGTTAACTCAAAAGATGAGTTTCAATTTGGTCAGTATGTTTATGAGCGTTTCAGCAAGGCAAATACCGACAAATATGCAAAGGATTATATTAAAGGTGGATGGAGTTGGGCTTATGCAGAGCTGGGCCGGATTAATCTCAGCGATGAACCTTACAAGCGAACCTCAGGGAAAAATGCACGCATCGAATTCTTAAAGGATTCTGTCTCTGTTTCGGCAATCATGCATTTTAACGCAGATGCAGATTTGAAGCATCAATATTCGCTCACTTTCAGCTTGTATGAGCATAAGCCATCTGTTGAGATAATCTGGAGCATCAACGGGAAACCTGCCGATCCATGGCCTGAAGGGGGATGGATCAGTTTTCCTTTTAACATCGGTAAACCTCATTTCAAACTGGGCAGACCAGGAGCTGTTGTTGACCCCGCTAAAGACTTTATAAAAGGGTCAAATATGGATTACTGCTTCCTGAATACCGGAATGGCAGTACTGGATGAAAAAAACCAGGGATTTGGCATTATGTCACCCGATGTTCCTGGTATCAGCCTCGACCGTCCCGGATTATGGTCCTACTCCCCAACTTTCGTACCTCAAAAAGCCAATGTATTTTTTAATTTGTATAACAATCAGTGGAGTACCAATTTCACCGAATGGATCGAAGGATCATGGAGTACCCGGTTCTATATCTGGAGCATCGACCAATATTCGGAAGCTTCATCAATCGTTATCCCGTCTGAAGAATGGAGAAATCCGCTGATGAGTGCACTTGTAAACGGAAAACCGGGTGTACTTCCTTCCACGGGACATGGAATCAGCTTGTCTGAAAAAGGTATTCTGGTTACCTCATTTGGGAAAAACAGGGATGGAGCTGGTGATCTGATCCGCCTGTGGGAGCAGGATGGAAAAGGGACCAGTTGTAAAGTTTTCCTGCCAAAACAAAGCGGTTACCGTTCGGCTCAACCTTGCAACCTGAGAGGTGAAAAACAGGGTAAATTGATTCCAATAATAAATCAATCATTTGAAATACAAATAAAAGCTTATCAACCTGTTTCTTTTATTCTGAATAAATAAAAGGATTACTAATAATGAACATTTTAGACAATTATATTGAAATTTGAACAGTAATCATCAACACTATGGCAAATAAATTATTTTCCCTTCTGGTTATTTCCCTGCTTTTTGCATCCTGCTCAAAAACCGAGCCGCTTATTCAAAACCCTACAAGGATAGCCGATATTCAGCGAATGCTGAAAGTTCAGCAGGAGCTTACTTCCGGATCTCTCCTTCCTATCTGGGATATCTTCAAACAACAACTTCCGGAATCTGAAAAGCAGGCAATGGAATTTGTCTATGCCTATATGCCGCTTAGTGACCTTGCAGATTATAAACCCGAATTTTTTCTGAAAAATGTACGGTTTAGTTTACAGGCGCGTGAAGAGATGCCCTGGGGAAAGACCATTCCGGAAGAAGAATTTCTCCATTTTGTCCTACCGCTACGGGTAAACAACGAAAATCTCGATAATTTCCGTGAGGTGATGTATCCTGAAATTAAAGCCCGGATAAAAGGGTTATCAATGAAGGACGCAGCATTGGAGATCAATCATTGGTGTCACGAGAAGGTGAATTACCGTGGTACCGATTCCCGGACAAGCGCCCCCTTGAGCACTGTGAAAAAATCGTTTGGCAGATGTGGTGAAGAATCAACCTTTACGGTTACTGCCATGAGGACTGCCGGAATTCCTGCTCGTCAGGTATATACCCCACGCTGGGCCCATTCCGACGATAATCATGCATGGGTTGAAGTGTGGATTGATGGTAAATGGAATTATCTTGGCGCCTGTGAACCGGATGTCGACCTCAACATGGGTTGGTTCAGCGAACCTGCACGCCGTGCCATGCTTGAACATACCCGTGCTTATGGAAGGTATCTTGGCAATGTGGATGTGGTGACCGCAGCTGACCGCTTTTCTGAATTAAACCTTACCTCCAATTATGCAACTGTAAAAAAGATAACCATTTCAGTTAAAAATAGTGACGGAACACCTGCCGATAGTGCAAAAGTAGAATATCAACTTTACAATTATGCTGAATATTACCCCATTGCAACTGGCTTTACCAACACAAACGGAATGTCAAGCCTGAACGTAGGGATGGGAGATCTGATCATTTGGGCAGCAAAAAACGGAAAGTTCGCATATCAGAAGTTTTCCGTTCCTGAAAAGGATACTCTGAAGCTGGTTCTGAATCAGACTACTCCTTTAGTTGCCGGAGAATCATTCGACTTCATTCCACCTCATGCAGCCAAAGTGAAAATGAATATCACCGAACAGGCCCGCAAAGAGAACAGCCGCAGAATGGGACGCGAAGATTCTATCCGGGGAGCCTATATGAAAACATTTAAGGGTGCGGAATGGTCAGCAGATTTTGCAAAAAAAACAGGACTTCCGTCTGATACGATAACCCGTTTTTTCAAATTAAGTTATGGAAACTGGGATCAGATCATGGCCTATCTTGAGAAAAATGGCAGTAAATATCACAGCACGGTACTCGAAATGGCCATCCAGCTTTCAGATAAGGATTTCAGTGATGTCCGGGAACCGATACTCTCCGATCACCTGGAACAAACAGCGAGGTTAGGATTGGAGAAATTGGTTTCATCGAAAGACCTTTTTACCCGTTACGTTCTTTCACCCCGTATTGCGCTCGAAAATTTAAGTCCGTGGAGGAGCTTCCTGAGTACTTCATTTGGAGATGAAATGGCTCAATCGACGCGTAAGGATGTTTCTGTACTTACCAGCTGGATTCGTAAAAATATCCGCATTAATACTGAAGCCAACAAACATTCACGAACTCCGGTAACTCCAATAGGCGTTTATAATCTTCGGGTAGCAGACCCCGTTTCAAGGGATATTTTCTTTGTTGCTGCCTGTCGTACTTTTGGAATTCCTGCCAGGCTAAATCCAGAAACGCAGATTCCGGAGTATTCAAAAAACGGCGAATGGCTCCGCGCCGGTTTCGATCCGGTGGCCATAACACAACCAGAGAAAGGATCTCTCAGACTGATAGACAAAGACAATAGTGTTGCACCTCAATATTCGTTACATTATACCATTGCCATTTTGCGTGACGGATTTTACAGAACGCTAGAGTTCCCTGAAGGCAAAGTACTTACAAAATCTGATGAGCCGATAATTTTGGAAACAGGTCATTATGCGTTGATTACGGGGAACCGTCTTCAGGATGGATCGGTGCTAAGCTCAATGAATTTCTTCAATATCGAAAAGGGAAAACTGACCACTGTACCCATTGAACTTCGTAAACAACCGGGAGAGCTTAAACCGCTGGGAAAATTGAGTCTGGACCAGCTGAACATCGAAAAAACAGCGGATGGGAAAATGGTAAGTCTCGCCTCTGTGGCATCCGGAAGCCCACTGGTACTTGTACTTATCGATCCTGACAAAGAACCTTCAAAACATATCATGAACGATTTTGAACCATATGTCGATCATTTTATGAAATGGGGTGGACAATTCATTTTTGCCATGTCAGCTGAAAAGGCAAGTCAGTTCGGAGTATTAAAAACGTATAAACTTCCGGTTAAAACTGAGAGCGGAACCGACCAAAAAGAAAATATATTTAATGCAATTTCAGCTGTTTTTGGGGATGGGCTTAAGGACAAACTGCCTCTTGTGCTGCTCTGTGACAATTCAGGCAATGTGTTTCTGTTCTCTTCCGGTTATAAAATAGGGATGGGTGAACAACTGCTGAAGGTGATATCCTCTCTCAATTCAAAAAAGACGATAACCGATGTAAAAGCCTCATGCAGCAAATAGGATCAAATAAAAAAACTAATTAGTTACGCAGAAACATGAATAGCCGAATAGCCATCCTGATCTGTAAGGTGAAGTAAAAATCGATGATATTTCAGATTTATCCCTATTAAGTTTTCCAAAAGGATTGCTTAAAAGGGATAATATTTTATTATTCGATACCTTTAACCGGCGTTTTCTTAAGGAATAACCAATTTTAATGTCTCGATGGAATTATGCCCAACCTTAAACCTAAGAGTATTACCACTACTCGGAATTGGCTTTCCTTCCTCTTCGATCATATTGGTCAACTCACCCTTTTGAAATGGTTTAAACAATGAGATCCGGGCTTCAGAATCTTTACCTTCAATATCATAACAACGAACAATCACTCCATTGTCGTCATCACATTTCTTAACTGTACTGATCAGCAGATTCTTGTTTTCAACAGATACAAAACTCAGTGTTTCGGGCATGGAAGTGTTCGATTGGCCCGGTTTAACCGTAATGGCTTTTAAAGGCTGGTTTGATTGGGTACCCTGACGATAACCATTTTTCCAGTCACCCGCATAAGAATAGATCGAGAAATTATAGGTATGATCTCCTGGTTGCAGGTAATAATTCCCTTCTCCATGACAACTTTTACGACTTGCAAGCAAAACAGGCTGAAGGATTGGATCTCCAACAGGGTTAACGGTAGGATCAATCCAGTCGAATACTGCCACATCAGAACTAATGGTAATTCCTGTTTTACCGTCAGATGCTGAGAACCAATCCTGTACTTCACGCGGATGAACCAGTGCACAAGGGGTATTGTAAACCTGCGATTTTTTGGAGAATCCGGCTGCTCCTGCAATTTCATCTTTGCCCACACGAACAACACCCATCGGAACTTCGTATGCGACTTCCGGTTTGATCTGATTGACAGGGAATGCGAGCCTGAATTCACGGTACCGGGTACCATCAAACCCTTTTAAATCAACATGAATATCGATTCGCTTAATCGTTTTATAGAGGATTACCTGTTGCTCAACAGTAACATGATTAATCTCTTTGGTAAACTTATAAACGTCGCGAAGCGGGCCACTTGAAATTAGCGCCCATGGCTGATTGTAGCTGCTAAGTTTCTCAAATCCTTCCATCGTGGGAAGCTGGACATCGGTAAACTCCCCTGCCCCATTGCCAACCGATTGCATGGTAAACAATTCAGCGCCCAGGAACTTATCTGTCTTCAGTAAATTTACTGCCAGTTCTTTATCATATAAAGATTTAATACCCCCATTGGCAAATTCAACTTTATAGAATTTATTTTCGCAGGCCTGACTGGCTATATTAAATTCATTTGAAAAACCGGCAGGTTTCCTTTTCTCGAGGTAAAAAGTTTTATAGCCCACAGAGGGAACATTACCTGCCACGAACAGAAAAGTAAGCACTTCATCCTTTTTCCCATTAATCTGGTGATCGTCAATAAGCTGATAAGGAATTTCAATTCCCTTATCATCCACGAGCCGGAAAGTATTTAATTCATTCCCTTCAACATCAAGGGTAAACTTCACCAGATCGGTTCTCTCCCACGACAGAGAATTAAATACAACTATTGGAATACCTGGTTTCGAAAAACGGATGCGTGAGGCAATATTGTTCATCGAAGTTTTGACGATATCGGAAGCAATCGATCCGGCTTTTTCGAAGGATGTGCGAAAAGCTCTGTCGGTGAGGTCCCCATGTTTGCCACCCCATCCATGATCGGGATAGATTGCATTTTCCCAGGCGGTAGTAAATGAAGCCTGGGGGTAGTCCTTAAAAGAACCGGACTGAAGTGCATCAAAGGTTGCAAACTTTTCAGCATCGATCAGCAGACGGGAGCCTTCGCGCGATGCCTTAAGTGCTCTCTGATGTGATGGACCATGAATATATAACCAGACATCGGGTCGCTCACCCAATATTTTATCGAAATTAGGATTGCCTTTTACCACAGCTTCCATGAGTTCAGTTCCCGTGGAATATTTGATAAGCGGACGTTTCAGGGCAGCCGACCTGGAATTCCAGTCGTTAAAAAATGCATCGAAATCGGGTGGGGTGGCAAAATCGGTTGAATAGATAAAAGGAAATTCCGGCTTTATTTGCCTTTTTTTGAAATAACCATTCCATCCGGTGAGTATCGAAGAGAAGGCATCCGAGAGCGGGCCGATATTAGATTTTGCCTGTCGAACCGGAATTCCCACCTCGTCATATTGCCCTGGAGAATAGCAGGTAATAAAACTGCCGTCCGGACTGTACCAACGGTAAATCCCGGGTTGATGCCGGCTGAACTGCATGTAGGGAATACCCGATTTTGAAAGTATCTGTGCCATCTGTAATGACCTACCGGGAACATCCTCATTCCAGTAGGTTTTAAAATCGCATCCCGGCAAGGTTTTTTTCAGCCACTTGCGACCCAAATAGGTTTGCCGGATAAGCGCCTCTCCGCTGTACATCGATTCATACGGTTGCTTGTAAGTTGCACCCCATTCGAGCCGCCCTTCGCTTGTGTATTTCAGTATTTCAGTGATCGATTCGGGATGGCGGTGTAGATATTCACGGAGGCTAAGTCCATCTTCGACTGAAAATTTGAATTGGGCATTCTTTTTCATCCGCTCCAGGGCGGGAGTTATCATTTGCTGGTCACGAAACTCAATGCATCTGCCAATGCTATCCATCCATGCTATATCCTGATGGGAAGAAGGGATAACATAAATCGTTCCCCCTTTGAAATAAGAATAATCAATACTCTTTGATGAGGCTGTTGCAGCAGGGGTCTGCCCGACAACGGAAAAACTGCCACAAAGCATAAAGCCAACAGTAAAAATCAGAGATACAAATCTGCAACAACCAGAACCGGTAATATTCATAATCATAGGTTTTAATGATCCAAATTTAAACAAATCCCGATCTAAAAAAAGGGTGTATGGAAACTATTTTTTTGAATTAAAGATAAATGTACTGTCTTTCAACAATTGCTGCATCAATTCTATTTCTGAAAGCGACAGCAGCCTTTTTCCGGCCAGATCAGGACGGGGCCCCCTATTCGATCTGGCTTCCGGCATCCCATACCAATACGTAACCATCGAATAGGATAGCAGGTTCCAATATTTTCGGATATCTGTCCCGGGTGAAGCCTCCATATCAAACACCAACCGGTTGCTGAAAGGTATACCATCCAGAATCCGGTTACGCATACAAATATTATAACCCCTTGGATTTGCCTGATTACCAATCCGTACATTCGATCCGAAAGGCATTGAAAAAACATCTTTCCCCGTTGGAACAACACCTCCGGCCCAACCATAATAATCTTCGGTTCCGGTTCCAAAATGAGAAGGAAATTTTCGGTTTATGTCGGCGTCGTCAACATATATTTTCTCGTCTCCTTCACCCCACCACCCTTTACCTGGCGAAAGGACAGTCAGAGCATCACCGGCAATGGTCCCCTTTCCTTCGATGTCAATAAAATTCATATCATAAAAACGGTTCCCCGGCAATGGACCAATATTGGCCCAGTTGGCATGAAAATACATCGACCTGTTGTCCCAAATCCAATTTCCGACATTCAACCGGATTGATATTTTCACCTCCTTATCCAGAAGATTCACCAGAGAAAGCCGGGCTGATGAAGCATAGGGCATTGCCCAGTCGGATGTCATTTCTCCTTCCCGGGAGACACTCATGTTCCGTGTAGTAAAAGGATTTATGGTATCCGGACTACAAAAGAAATCACCAACCGGACACCAGACAGTCTGCTTTCCATCAAAATTCAGTTTAAGGATGGTCGATCGCAGACTCCGAATATTACTTGTCGGATCGATTTGGAGGATCAGTCGATTTAGAACATGATTCCCTTCCGGTAACGCGATCAGCAGACTGTCACCCGGTTTAATGGTTTGTTCAATTGACTTTTGCCAACTATCATCTGCGGGTTTCGTTGATTTCATCAGCTCAGCTGTGGTGGCCAGGATTGCAGAAGCTTTGATGTATTGCTTTTTTGAAAAAGTCTCCACTTTTGTTTCTTTCTGATATGCCCTGTAATTGATGATGTTGTAAAATGCCTTATTGTCAAGTGTAATCTTACAGCTTTTCGAAAAGGGAATAGGAAGAAAACAAACTCCAGCCCGGGCCGTATAACCGGCAAACGGTGGTTGAATAGTTCCTTTACCTGTCAGAAGAGCAATGAAATTCTCGTTAATAACAGGCTCCTTACTTCCATTCAGGTAAATCTTTACGTTCGGACCGACCCTGTTGTTAAAATTATAGTAAAAGAATGGGGTCCACATGCGCGTTATGCATCCCGGACCGTCGTGTTCCATGATCACATATTCCTTTTTGCCATCATTGAGCTCCTCTCTGATCCAGCTTACTCCGTCGGAATCGGCAAACCATCCCGGTTGATCCGGGGCTACTGATGCCCTGTTGTAACTACTTGCCTGTAGGGATCTGAATTCAGGAACTGGCCATTGAGCAATGAGGGTACGATCGCCCATTTCCTGTAAAAGCGATCCGAATGACACCTTCTGATTCTGAGCTGTGCAGTTAATGAAGCTGCCATAAATGAATACCCAGGCAAGCGTTATATTCTTAAATGTTTGTATCATTGATAATCCTGATTTTTTATTGGTAAAAATAACCATTCTGGCACCTAATGTTCAGGATCACTTCAGGTTTTGTTTTTGCCGCCAAAGGTTCGCAGGAGAGACTCACTGTAGCTGTTGTCCCCTTGGCAACCTTAGGCAGATAGGCGTGCAAATTAATTTCACCGATTACCTGATGGTTTTCGTTGTAAATACAGGCTAACTCGTTAAGATGCGGTAAAGAGATATATTGCCCGGGTTGAAGGGTAACCGGAATTTCCACAACATTATTGTTAAGGGATACTTTAAAATTCCTGACTGCGCAAGGCGCATTTTTGGGTAACCGCAAAACAAACTGGAAATGCCTGTCGGAAGTTGGATACCACGATTTTTTTGATTCTGTGTAGGAAGGATAATTTACTGTCCATGAGGTTTCAGTGGTTCCGGAACGCTGTATCAGGTCGTCTGATAAACCTACTTCATCATAAAGCCCCGGATTATGTGTCCAGCTCCAGTCAATACTGCAAGGCTTTACCGATTCCTTTCCGCCATTAACCGCCGTTGCCGCCATAACTGACGGAGGCAATACCTTTATTTTTTCATTTTGCCAGAAACGATCAAATTTCAGATCCCATCCGCCACCGGATTTACGTGAGAGTTTATACAACACGTCTGTTTGCCGGAGCGCCATTTTTTGTTTTTCGGTAAAGGCATTTTCAGCCCGTGCCTGATCCCATAACCGAAGTGTTTCGACAATTTTCTGATATTCAGGATTCTTTTGCATTGCTTTGATGTCAAGATGGAAATCAACGCCGGAATCCCATCCGGTGACAAAAGCCATAATCCATTCAATATCTTCTGCTGTGGCATTATTGGGATAATATTGTCCCAGTTTGTTTGGCATCAGATTTCGGCTTAACCGTACCTGCCTTGAAAGTCGGTAATCGAGCATTGTTCCCCTTACTCCACGTTCCTGATCCCCTTCTCCCCAGCTGATATGTGAAAAAATATGCCAGGTATACTGAGTAAAAAGGCTTGTAGTAACCAGGACCTCCTTTTTATTTTCAACACATTTATTGTAAAAGTTTCGCAGGAAAATATTACCGGTATAATTTCCATAGCCAGTCTCCATACAACTTTCAAACCCGTCAACAACAAAATTATCCAGATCGGTTTTCAAAAGGATATTTACCAGCCGCTCTGAAAATTCATTACTTAGTTCAAGTGTTCCGGGATAAAAATTGTGATAACCGGCGACAAACATCAACCTTACCTTGCTCTGCATCAGGTGATTCGTTGCACTGGTAAAAAAAGCGCCACGTGTACACTCCTTTGCAATGAGCTTATCCCCATCAACAGTGAAACTCTTAAAATCAATTAACTCATTATCAATCCGAATGACTTTATTCGTTGCAACCTTAAAGACGGCAGCGACACCTTCGCTATTTTGGAGGACTACCTCTTTATCTTCCGGGGAAAGGTCTTTAATTAAATTGGTTTGGGGTTTCCATGTCTGTAATCGTTCATCAGGAACCGGCGCCAGATAAAGTTCCGGATCGGGATTTGGTTTGAGGAATGTGGTTAGTGTATATAAAGTGAGGCCAACTCCTTCACTCTTTGCCAATCTGTTATCCTCCGAAATTGCCTGAATACCGCCCGGATAGATTTTCGGGTTGATTTCAAAATGGCCCCAGTTTCCTGAAAATCCCCCCGGTCTGCAAAGGATTCTGGCCCCCATCTCTTTTGATAAGTTAAGATAATCTTTAAAATTTTCTTCTTTGTAGTTTGCCCATACACAGAATTTCTGACCCTCTTTTGAATATTTATTCCATTGTCCTCCGAATGTCGGGTGAGGCAACCCTTCTCCCAATTCGATTTTTTCGACAATACCAAGTTCATTTGTCTTTCCTGTCGGGCAGCCAAATAAGGCAACTTTGGAGCCAACCACAGTTAATCCGGGAATTGGGACCGAGTTTCGGAGCTGTTCGTTTCCATTCTCCACAAACCGGACGAAACGTCCATGAGTATGGTCAAAAGATGTAAGTTGAACCAGCGAACCACTATTCGTATAGGCAGCTGATATGGGCATGTAACTATATGAAATTCCGTCAGTGTTTGGCTCCAAAGTTAATAACCCGATTGTAAAATTATTGCTTCGGTTCAGTCCCAGCCACTCCCCTATCAATCCCCTCATAGTTGTTTTATAGGGTCCCCACACAACCTGACTGATATCTGCAACCGGGACTGCTTCCACCAGTTCCATTCTGAAATAGTCCTTTTTAGGGGTAATTAGTATCGTCATCCGCACCCCCTCTTTATAGGATAATTCTATTTTTGTATCTGCTTTCGTCTGCCTGATAATATTCATCGATTCAGGCTGTAGCATGGCTTTAGTGCTATCTGCTCCATATTTCCGGCATTCCAGCAAATAACTTGGTTCGCCAGGCACAATGTAATTTTTGCCATCTGTGACATTCTCAAGGGCGATAATTTTTCCGCTTGTAGCCACAACAAGATGAAGATTTCCTGCTCTTTGATCAAAGACTTTTTTCTGTGAAAAGGTGAATGAACAAAGGTAAAACATGGATATCAGCAACATTACGATTGATTTCATTTTGTTTTTCATATTATATCAGTTTGCTATAAAAAAATACCCATTCTGGCATCTCACATTCAATATCACTTCCGGCTTTGATTTTCCATCTACCGGCTCGCAGGAAAGGCTAACTTTGGCTGTTGTCCCGTTTTCGACTTTTGGCAGATTACCATGCAGGTATACCTCCTTGGTAATCTGATGATTTGTATCATAAATACAAGCCATCTCAATAAGGTGGGGAATTGAAATATACTGTCCGGGCTGAAGCTCAGCCGGAATCTCTACCATCTGATTATTAATGGAAATCTTGAAATTTTTAACTCCACACGGAGCCTCTTTAGGTAACCGGATTACAAACTGGAAATGCCTCACATTGCCCGGATAGGACGATCTTTTTGATTCGGTTGAAAGTGGATATTTCACTGTCCATGAAGTTTCACTGGGTCCAGTCCGATGAACCAGGTCGTCTGACAAGCCGATTTCATCGTAAAGCCCGGGATTATGAGTCCAGCTCCAGTCAATACTACGTGGCTTGACTGATTTCGGTCCACCGTTAACCTCTTTTGCTTCCATGACAGACGGTGGCAGAATCCTGACTTTGTCATTTTGCCAGAAACGATCAAATTTCAGATCCCATCCGCCATCGGCCTTTCGTGAAAGTTTATACAAGACATCAGTCTGGCGGAGGGCCATTTTTTGCTTTTCAGAAAAGACATTCCCTGCTATTGCTTCCTGCCAGAGGTGAAGTGTTGCGACTATCCTTTTATAATCCGGATTATTTTGTATCTGTTTGAAATTCAATGTAAAATCAACTCCTGAATCCCAACCTGCCACTAGTGCCATAAGCCATTCAATATCTTCAGCAGTTGCATCGTTCGGATAGTATTGTCCGAGTTTATTGGGCATCAGGTTTCTCTTCAATTGAATTTGCCGGTAAAGCCGGTAATCGAGCATTGTACCCCGAAATCCCCTTTGCAAGTCGTACTCGCCCCAGCTGATATGCGACATATAATGCCAGGAGTAGTTGCTGAATCCGCTTCCTGTCAATAAAATCTCCTTATTGTTTTTAGAACACTTATCGAATATGGTTTTCAGAAAAATACTTCCTGTATAATTCCCGTAACCGGTTTCAAGGCAGCTTTCGAAGCCATCGACAACAAAATTATCGAGATCTGCATCAACAATAATATTTCCAAGTCTTTCGGCCTGTTCATTACTCATATCCAAAGTACCCGGGTAGAAATTATGAAAACCGGAAACGTACATTAATCTCACATTACTCCCTGCAGCATGATTTACTGCCCCCGTAAAAAATGCGCCGCGTTCACACTGCTCTGCAATAACCTCATTATCCTTAACACTAAAACTCTTAAATTCAATTAATTCATTACCAATCCTTATGACTTTATTCGACGCGGCTTTTAACGCTGCTGAAAAATCATCGCTGTATTGCAGTATAATCTGTTTATCATTAACGGAAATATCTTTCCTTAAGATTGATTTCGGTTTCCAGATCTGCAATCTATCATCGGGAACAGGTGCAAGATAGGGCTCCGGATCAGGATGTGGCTTTGTAAATGTGGTAAGCGAATATAAGGTCAGACCAATTCCTTCAGATTGTGCCATTTTACTGTTTGCCAGGATAGCTTGAATTCCTCCGGGATATATCTTTGGTTCGATGTCGAAATGCCCCCAGTTTTTGGAAAATCCATGCATCCGGCATAAAATTCTTGCACCCATTTCCTTCGATACCCTGAGACATTCTGCAAAATTCTTCTCGCCAACACCTTCAGGATCGTTGTAATTGGTCCAGAGACACAATTTCTTTCCTTCCTTTGAATATTTATTCCATTGCCCCTTATACATTTGATGAGGTAAACCTTCACCAAGTTCAATCCTTTCAATTACACCAAGTTCACTGTTTTTCCCGGTCTGACACCCAAACAGGGCGACTGCTGATCCTTTTACAGTTAAATCGGGTACAGGAACTGCTCTCCTGAGATTTTCGTTTTCGGTCCCTACAAATCTTTCACGGTTATTATCGAACGCATATAGCTGAAGCGAGGAGCCGACCTGAGTGTAGCTTGCCGCTATCCCGTCTGTATGAGGCTCCAGACTCAATAATCCGATCGTAAAGTTATTGCTGCGAATCAATCCTAACCACTCTCCGATCGGCCCCCTCATCGTAGTTTGATAGGGTCCCCAAACAATTTGACCGATATCGGCAATTGGGACAGCATCCGTCAGCTCCATTTTGAAATAGTCCTTTTTAGGGGTAATCAGCACAGTCAGTCTTACCCCCTCTTTGCAGGTTAATTCTACTTTCGTATTTGCTGGTGATTGCTTAACAATTTTCATTGATTCCGGATGAAGCATTGGTTTACCACCTTCCGCTCCATATTTCTGACATTCCAGCAAATACATTGCTCCATCAGGTGCAACATAATTTGTACCATCGGTGATATTCATCAGGGCGGTAATTTTACCGCTTCCATCCACCGCAAGCCGAAGATTCCCTGCTCTTTGGTCAAAGAGTGGTTTTTGGGAATATGCATTAATGAAAATAATGCATGTGAACAGCAGCATAGTTGTTTTCATAATGTTTTCAATTTTGCTTTTCAGACTATTTCTCCATTTATCCTATTTTGATGATCAATCTTCTTTTACCTTTTATTAATAACTGTAAGCATTCCTTGTGCAAAGCGCTCACCCAATGTCAGCATACCATCAGCGTCGAAATGGGCTGCTCCGCCAATGCTCCCCCTTGAAAGATCAGTTGTTTTGATCAAAAGGCTGTTGGGATCACTCTCGCATGCCTCGGCCTGACCTTTGCGTGCAATATCTGCAAAAGCCCAGGTATGACTGTTGATTTCCCCGACAACAAACGGAAGCTTTTTCTTTTTAAGGTCCTTTCGTATTGACGTCCTGAAAAGGGTCAGTAATTTTCGGTAATCGCCAGCCATTTTTTTGCTGATTCCTGCCTCATGTTCACCCTGCATCCAGAGAAATCCACAGATTTCATAGTTCAACCCCTGATTTTTCAATCCGACCAGGGCATTCCGGATATTATCCACAAGGTTTCTGTAGAGTAAACCACCATCCTGCCCTTTAAGAGGAGGATACCAGTTTCGTCCTTTATCATTAAAGCCTTTCAATGCCGGAATATAGTCTTCATAATCAACACTACGGGCAATTCCTGTTCCTCCTTCAGCATATTTTAGGATTGCAATTTTTTCGCTGGGAAGGGCCTTTTGAAGGCCAATGAAAAATCCTATTTCAGGACCAAAGCATCCAGACCTGTAAGGTTCATTGGCGGAAATATCCGAAACGCCTGGTTGAAGAGTGGTCCAGACATTTGCGAATCCGGATCTGGCATTGCTTCCGGGCCAGAACAGACACGGAGAATTTTCATCAGTCACCTTTCCGACCTCCTCCAGTCCGGTATGAAGTTCTCTGATGTGGTTATATCCTACGGCATTCGACTGCCCGGCAAGAATAAACACTTTCACCACATGATTTTTATGAACACGATATGCGATCAAAACATCCGTGTCCGGAATATTTTCCATCGATTCCCTGTTAGCCCTTGTCGAAGTAAAAAATGAAGCGGTTATGAATACAACAAGCAAAAAAAGAGTTCTGTTCATGATCAGGGGTGAGTTCATACTATCACGTTCAATCCACTATCTTCCAAAACATTCAAGACTTTTAATTATGGGGGCTCCGTCAGATTTGGTGATCTCCAGTCTGACCGCGGAGAACATTCCCTCTTTAATTAGCTCAATTCTTTTATGGCCAATTGAGGTGCCTGACGCCAGTTGTTCCCATTTCCCGTTAACCATTCCGAAGAGATTATATCCGCGGATTCGTTCCCCCTTTTTTATATCTTCCATAATGACAACATAAGCCAGTGGTTTGGGAATTTTGAACTCAACGATTAACTCATTTTCTGAGCCGGCAGATCTTCCAAGCAAATCAGAAAAGCTTTTTTTGATCATTTGCCCGAATTCCTTTAACCGCTGAACATCCGCATCGGGAACCAATCCCCTGGTATCCACAACCAGGCCCAACAGCATATTGGTATTGCGACCAACGCTTTTGCAGTATTTATTTCTCAATTCATCCAGTGTACGCAGTTGATTGTCCTGGTCTTTATGCCAAAACCACCCTCCCTGAAAAGATGAATTCAAACGCAACGGAAAATCTGACTCACCCGGACACCAGAATAATCCGTTTGGATTGCCATTCAGTCCCTTGATCTCCACCACCCCTGATGCCGAAGTTGTGGAATCGGCCCGGGACCAGCATGGATAAGGAGCCACTCCCTCTTCGTTCCCTACCCATCGAATATTGTTTTCATGACCGAAGGGACCCTGGAATGCAATCGCCTGTGGCTGATATTTTTTCAACATGGCAAGAACATCGAATCCACCTTTTTCGGGAGGTAAAACACCACCGTCGAACCAGACTTCCATCAATTTTCCATATTCAGACCATAACTCGGTCAACTGCATCTTTACAATTTCATTGTATTTTTTTTGTTCTTCAGGTTTACCGGAAACAACTTTACCAGGATTGTCCACCTTAAGATAACCATTGGCTGTGGTACTAGCATAAATGCCGGGTTTGAGACCAAATTTTTTGCACGATGCCACGAAATCCCCAACGATATCACCTTGCCCGTTTCGCCATGGTGTATTTTTTACACTGTACGGATGTGCCTTTGTCGGCCATAAACTAAAACCACTGCAGTGTTTCGCCACAAGTACCGCGTATGTCGCACCTGCACTCTTGGCAGCTGCAACCCACTGATCGGTATTCAGTTCCGATGGATTGAAAATGGAAAGATCGGGATGATAATTCCAGTTCTTCCTGAAATTATAACCTGGTTCAAAAACCGGCATATCGAAATGAATCAACACTCCGATCTCTGAATCAGCCCATTTCAGTTGCTCTTTAGTCGGCAGCACAGCAGGAGAAACCTGCGCCGAAACAATCGTCCCAAAAATTAAAACCATAAAAATCGTGCAGATAATTTTCTTCATCTTTTATTATTTTAGTTATTAATCTATTCGAATATCATATCTATAATTATTTGTCAGGGATCAAAGGTGGAGGCAAAACATCCATTGGAAGTTTCCCTGCCTTCTTATAATCGACAAGCCGGCGGTTGTATTCTTTTACAAATGCCTTTTTTACAAGGTCAAAACTTAACGGTTCAGAAGGATAACCTTTCTCGTCTTCAAGCAGGAATCCTTTTGAGGAAGGAATTATCTCAGCCTCCTCCAGTCCTCTCCAATTCAATCCGTTTTCTTCCCGATAGGTGGTCAATAAATCTTGGTAAGTATTTTTAAAAGCACCTCTCTTAATTTTCCAGCTCAACTCAATCTTGGTGACATCAGATGAAAATTTTAGATATCCATCCTTTTTGCTATAGGAAACTGCATCACTTTTCACCTCATGGAGTTCAACAAACCAGGGTATTGCAATTAAAATTAATGTCGGAGGAGTATGAAAACGGGATTGAATCACAATATCGGCTCCATTTTGTCTGAACTGCATTGAAGCAGACAATTTTCCCATCTCTGTGACTGCATTATTTGTCCTGACAGCGTTGCCAGGTTTTACCCAGGCTGGTGAGATAACCGAAAACAAATACAGATTTCGCTCTTTTTTATTCAAGCCAGCCTCGCCACCATACTCTCTTACCAGCATATTGCGAATCAAAAGGGATGTTTTCGCAGCAGCCCACGCATGTGGTGGAGGAATCGGCCATGGATCCATATCCTCCCAGGGTTCCACCATATTTTCAAATCCTTCATGGGTAGAGCCATTGTGGAGAAGGACATGGTATAAATCGAGTAGAGCATGTTTCTGATCATTGACAGCAATATATTGATGTGCCTGATTTACTGTCGCATATTGATGAAGATGCATCCCATTCCGATACGTCATGATCCCCTCCCTGTATTTTCTTTTACGAATAGTATCGACGGTAGCCTGAATCCGGTAATCATCCGGTTTGAGAACCTCCGTTGGATAGATCAGGAGGTTATTTTCCCAATCCTGGTTGGTCTGATATTCATGAAAACCCTCTCGGGCTGCGGATCCGGTTACGAAATCGTATAATCCTGTGGTGACATACCCCCCATTTTTTTTATTCCGGTTAACGCTCTGAGTAATCGCTTCCAATATGGATTTCTTATACGATTCATGAAACCGTGTCCATTCACTCACTTCATTTTTCATTCCCAAACCTTCAGCCACCCTGATTGCATCACGAAGTGCAAGCAGGCACCATAGGTTGTGACTTGTATAGAATCCCTTGATCATTTCTGCATCAAACGGAATAGATGAGGGCATCAGACCGTTCGGATTCTCCTTATGCTTACGGTACATCCAATCCACACCCTTTTTGATGGTTGGGAAAACCTTACGGGCATAAACAGAATCCTTTGTAAAAATATAATGATTGGCCAGGCTGACCAGAGCCTGACCATGTGAGGCCATGATTTCCTTCCCATGCGTGAGTATTGGATCAAGGAACATACCCTCCTTGTTTTGATAATCCATCAGCCATTTCACGTTAATACCGACAAATTCGGGATGACCTGAAAGATCGTAGATCCGACGCATATCTACATAATCGTTGAAAAACAGCTCATCATACGGGAGACCGCTACCCTGCCGTTTTGTGCCATCCTGGTTCTGTCTGGTAGCAAGCATTAAATGGACCAATCCTGCCTTATAGGAATTCTCCACCCGTTTTTCCGGAATCGAAAAATATGTACCCCCTTCAATCTGATCCTTCCAATAGTCAATTGTCTTCTTCCTATAGACATTATAATCAGCCTTTTTAATGGCATTAATTTGGGTCTGGTCTTTCTCCGGTACCGGAAAATCAGGCATTTTAAAATGACAGACCATGGAATCACCCGGCATCAGTATTCGTTCTGTTCGGCTTAATCCGGTAGCACTATTTTCGTGAATAGAAAAATCAGCAGCGGTGAAAGGCATTTTATAAATTTTCCCGGGAACGGAATAAGCTACAGAAGAATCAGGAAAATTATAAATGATATGTCCATCCCTGATCAGACAATCCTCTTTTATTTCAAATCGGGTCTGCGGCTTACAGGTAATGAGCGGATTCCCAAAGCGATGATCGCCTCCCGAGAACCGGGATGCAGCTGCAAAAACTGCTTTTACAGGTTTATCCGTACTGTTTTTTGCAATAGCCTTTACAAACTGTAGTGTAGTTGAATCATCAATTCCTCTGACAGTTGCACCAAACATCTCAAGAAAATAGTGCACTCCGCCATCCTGCCAGTTGTACTGAACGATTGGAATCCAGCCATTCAGAAATGTTTTCTGACGCGCCATTACCGGTTTCAGACTATCTCCGTAAAAAAAGCACAACTCATCATCGTGGGTATAGATGGCGCCATCGTAAGTTACCTGAACCGGTCGCCGCATAAAAGGGACACCAATGACAGTTGTCGATTTGGGCGAATAACACCACTCCTTTTCAGGATTATTGATTTTATTGAGATCAAGCATTACGAATGCCGATGCACCATCGACTGCAGTTCGCTGTTTTGCTTTACCCTGACCACTTCCCCTGATGATGAATGAGCCAAGGCACAGCATTAAACCGAATAAAGGTAACCTTATCCTGTTGATGAATTTCATTTTAAGCCAATTTCTCATAATGCCCAATTTAGCTAATGGAGAAATGTATCCCGAAATGAATTTTTCTATTTATTCTTCGCCTTAACAATCTTAAATACCCTTTTCTCAAGATCTTTCATCCTAAGTTCGAGTGGTGGAAGCTCCGGAAGATTGTTTTCCGGTTTATCAAGGTAAAAATAGGCTGTTGCCGAAACATCGTCGCTCCGGTAATAATTGGTTGAAGTAAGGGGAAAGTCACTGTCTTCAAGTTTTGGAGGATTCGCTTCATCCAGTAACCGGCGCTGAAAAGTTTTACTGCCCTCCTTGCCCAATACCATGACCGGGATAAATGCTCCCCCTCTTGCCTTTATCTTCAGTAATTTTACCTTATTGGCGCTTCCCATTTGCTGGAGAGTGACCTTACAATCCTTGTGAAAATAGATGGGATCTGCAATGTGGTAGCGGTAAAAAGTGTAAATATCGCTATCACGGTCTGAGATTAATGAACCAAAATACCGGGAAGCATACTCTCCCTGTCCCCAGCCACTTCCAATATAATCTTCTGTTCCGGTTCCGACCAGGGTTGGTTGTTCCTTGTCTCCGTCCAGAAAAACTTTTACCTCACCCTCGCCAAACCATGTGTCGCGATAAAGCGAATCACCGATTACCCCGATATTGGATCCGATAAAACGACCGTTCCCTTCAACCTTTGGCAATATTTCGTAATCCTTCCCTAACGATGTCTTTAAATTTCTGTTCCAGTAAGCATGAAAATAGAGGGCATCTTCCGGAAGATCCTTAACCTTAAGAAAGTTAATATCATACCATATCCACACCTCCTCTCCTGATTCGTTGGTGATGGTTATGCAGGCAGATTTTCGGAAAGGCATTGGTATGGTAAAGTTAAACGAACGACCTTCAGGACTTGAAAAAAGAGCATTGTCGTATCTGGCAGTCAACCCGAGACCAATACCAAAGAAATCGCCAACCGGAGCAGAAACCGCCGGCTTTTTAGCCCCATCCCAAAACATATCGAGCCTTACAGCCCGTCGCTGAATGGCATTGACACCAATTGTTCCGCTTAACCACATCCGGTTTATTATGCCTGCCCCTTTAACATCAAAAAGAACCTTTTTCTCACCGGGGGGGACAATATAAAAGGCATTTCCTTTGGCTCCCTTATTGGTCAAAGCTCCCTCTCCCTTTTCTCCGTTTGGATTTTCAGGACTCACCCACCGGGTTTGTACATCTGCAGGTGCAGATCTGTAGAGCCCTTCTGTGCCTGGATTTAACCAGCTGTTCCCCTGATTTCTATCGCCGGAGGAGCAACCGGCCAATAACAGGACCGGTACTATTGCGATCCAGGTGGGTTTCATTCTGTGATTTGTAATCATAATTTTGTTGTTAATTATTTCGGCTAATCTCCTTTTTACCAATAATAAACTGATCCTTGTCTGAATTCAATTGTCTGTAATTATTCCCCTCTGGTAACTTTTTCAAATATCTTTCTGACAGCTCTTGCCTGACTAATGTGTTCAGGAAGAATTGCACCACTTTTGTCAGCATGAACATCAAAACAGATCACTCCCCCTTTTGCAAAAACCTTATCTGCCCACTGCTCCAGTTCGATGGTTTCAAACCGCTTTCCGTCTTTGCTCCATGATTTCCCAAGATAGGTGAACAGGAACCACTGCACACCATCTTCCACCCAACGGCTTTGGGGAACCTGCACAATCCGACCCTCCTCTCCGGCGCTATAATCATCATACGGAGAGTCAGACTGAATCTTATTTACACCATAATTATAGGTGACCAGACTGTTGAAATTTCCAGCCTTTGCAGCCAGTGTATGGGTACTGATGTTGTGAGCCAATGACATGTCAGAACGGGTTTCAATAATTCCGCCCCGGTACATCCCATCAAACCACCATCCGGAGAGTTTTTTGCCGTAACGAAGACTCCATTCCCGGATTACCGATTCCCAGCACGCCTGGGTAAACTGTGAAGTTGGGGTATCCTTCCCATAGGTGTATTGAAATTTCTTGTCAACCAACTCATTTCTTATAGGTGGATTACCTGGAAGGTAAAACATCATTTTGATCCCTCTTTTGTTCAGCGCCTTGAAAAGATCGGCAGGCAGGTCACGTGTACTGCAAAGCTGACCCGCAGGTACCCCAACTATTGAATCGAAAGCGGCATTGGGGGAGCAGTAATAGCCATCATTCTGGCCAAGGGCAAACATCACAAAACCAGCTCCGGCTTCCTTGCAATTTTGGGCAAAGAGTTCAACATCAAAACCGTTAACGATATCGTTATACTCTTTTGAACCTCCGTCTTTTGCAAATACATCTTTCAGAAAATGGAGCATAACACCCATGCCGGCATTTTTAAACCAATCAGTGTTCGGATTTCCTTTAATTACAACAGGCGTTTCTGTGGTAATAGAAACAGGTTCAGCTTTGATCCCGCTTTTAACTATAGGGATCATCGTGCATTTCAGATACTTTCCTGCATAACTGGTCAATAAAACGATCTCTCTGGAATGAATTCCCGGAAGATCTGCCCAGTTTCCGTTACTGGCATCTGATATTGACCAGATGATGTCGTATTTAATTCCTGAGTCACGATTCTTGTCAACGACCTGCAGCACCGTTTTGGCTATCGGTTTTCCGTTAAATGACAATTCCCGGTTTTTTCCGAGTGTGAACGAACAAAAAATCGAGCAGGACAAAAAAACAAAAATGATTGAATTTTTCATGTCGTAAAATTTATCTGTTTAAAAATCAATACAATCGTTTATTACTAATTAGCCCCCTCCTCTCGAGTTCCTCATGTATAATTAAACAGTTTTGGAGTTCATAGTCCGGTTCGATATGGTAGGCTATTTGCAGCGGTCCACCATGATTTTCTGCCAGCGTTTTATCCAGCCAGCGAAGAACTTCCGATTCAGAGACACCCTCTCTTAATATCTCCAAAGGTGGAGCTAAATTGATTTCAAAATCGATTCCCATTATCTCCCGGATTAATCCTATGGAGGTCCCTGAGCCGGTATCAATGATTTTCAGGTTTTCAATTCGTGAAACGGCAGGAATCAGGTGATCCGAAATACCGCAGGAATGAAGCCGAACCGGACCCAGCGTATCCCCTAACCTATTGATATAGGGGATCACGAATTCTTCATATAACTGGGACGAAATCATGGTTCCGGCACATTCACCCACATGTACAGATGAAATTGTCAGATTTCCCAATGCGGCAAAATGCCTTATTAACAGAATATAGGCATCAGTAATCCACTGATGGACGGCGTGGGCCAGATCAGGATCTGTCATCATCATCACCATAATGTTATCACCTGTAAGCTTCAGCGAAGTGGTGATAATCCCGTGAATGGTGGCGCGTCCGGATTCATCCCAGAAGAAGGGGGGAATTACTTTTAATTCAGGATATTTTTCAGAGATCATCTCTATTTGTTCATCAAGATCTTTGATCAATGGATGGTCAAGAATAGCTTTAACTGCAGGCAATTCCTCCCTGCTGATTATGTTCTCAAGAGGTCTGCCCAATACATCCGAGTCTTTATCATCCTGAAATAAGAAGTGTGCACCAAGAACTGTTGCCAATATCATATTCGGCTGGATCGCTCCAATCAGCACCTGATTATCTTTTACATATTCCGCCTGAACAAGATTGGCCTCCATATTGTAAATTGCAAATTGTGGAAATTTCTTTCTGACCAGATCGTTTATTTTTTGGTCCTGTTTCCAGCGAAATACAGGATCTTTATAATACTGTTCCGAGAAATTAAACCCACCGTATTTATGAAGCCATCCTTTTGAAACACTTGCTTCAATCTTTATCATTGTTTATTGGTTATATTTGGTCCGGATAACTCATTAAAAAGTTTTAGCAATTTCCTCACATCAGATTGAATATAATTAAGTTAAAGTTTATCCAAAGCAAAGTAAGGCTTGTTGGTCTTCCATTTTCCCTTTGTAAAATCAGGGAATGCGACCGGAGCATTTTTTTCTATTGAAATGCCCGAGAGCTCAACAATTGCGGTCATTACCGCAGAATCGTATACATCGATTGGTGTGGAACCTTTCGCTTTGACTGCATCGGTAAACTGGCATAACATCACATAATCGGTGCCTCCGTGTGACTGGGCAGAATAATCAGCCTGCCACCATTTGTGGTTATTTTTCTGTTCGTAAGGTTTCCAAGGTTCCCAAATGTGGTATTCAGGACTTGTCCCCTCCAGATAAATTGAACCCTTCTCCTCATCATAGACTCCCAATGTCCCCTCCAGCAGCCACCGGTTGGAATAAGGACGCGGCAACTGCATATCGTAATTGATCACTAATGTTTTCCCCATTTTAGTTTTAAGTACGGAAGTGACAATGTCACCCTGTTTGTACTTAAGATTTGCATTCGGATGATCATTACCAAACTTCCGTTTAAAATAACTGTTAATCCCTTTTGAAGCAGAGGCAGTTGAATAGATCTCTGTAAAAATATCTCCCCTGTTGATATCCATCCAGCTTATTATTGGGCCAACACTATGCGTTGGATACTGATCACGGTTGTAATTGAGCAGGTACTTTGCAGGCCATTTTTGTTCACCCGTTTTATTATCAAAAAACCAGTGGTCAATGCAATCGTGGGAATGTGCACAGTGACAATGGACTATTTCTCCGAACATTCCAAGTCGTTTCATATTCAGAACTGCAAGATTATCCTGCCGGAAGCTCCAGTTTTCGAGCATCATACAAGGTATTCCGGTTTTTTCTGATGTTTCAACTAACCTCCAGGTATCCTCAACAGTTAATGCGGCAGGCACTTCGATACCCGGGTAGGTTCCATTGTTCATTGCCTCCAACGCGATTGATGCATGACAATCCCAGTAGGTGGCTATGATAACAGCGTCAAGTTTCTCTTTTCCCAGCATCTCTTTATAGGTGTACTCATCCTTACAATAGATTTTGGGACGTTTTTTTCCCTTCTTTTCACAGATACCGGCAGCATTTTCGGCTTTGCCTTTATCCAGATCGCAAACTGCCACAATCTCAACTCCTTCAATTGTCAGCAAGGTATTTACGTGACTTGTTCCTCTGTTGCCCGTACCAATTACCCCGATTCTTACAATTTTATCCGCCTCACTTTTTGCAAGGGCAGATTCTGACAAGGCACCTATGCCAATAGTTGCAATGGTTCCTGTTTTTACAAAGTCTCTTCTGGATACGTTTTTCATTTTATGGCGTTTTATTAATGAATTAGATAAATTTTATTGGTTCATGACCGATTAAGCAGATCAACCTGGCTCAGGTAATGTCTGTACCCGTTTCCCGGACTTATGTCCTGCTACTGCATAGTATAAAATAAAAAAATAACATGGAATTACGATGATATAGGCCTGTTGCGGATTAATGATATCAGCGAGGCGGCCATAAAGCAGCGGCAAAAGTGCACCACCCAAATTGCCCATGATCAGCAATGATGATCCGATGCGGGTATACCGCCCAAGTCCCTCAATTGCAAGAGGCCATACTGAAGGCCAAATCAGTGAGTTGGCCATTCCTAGCAATGCGATGAACGCTACGGACATCATTCCGGGCACCACTATTGCCACAATTGTTAGTGAAATACCAAGAATTGCACAAATTTTCAGGGCATTACTTTGAGAAATATACCTGGGGATCACTATAACTCCGATAGTGTAACCCAGAATTGAAGCCAGCATTGTTAAAGAGGTAAAATGTCTTGCCATTGATATTGGAATTCCCTGGCTCAGACCATAACTGATAATGGTATCGCCTGCAATGATTTCCAGTCCGACATCACAAAAGATAGCCAACACTCCCAGTAACAGATAAGAAAATTGAAATATGGAAGTTTTTTTTTCATAACCATTTTCGTCCTCTCCTGCATTTTGAACATCGGGATCGACCTCAGGAAGTGAGGATATTTTCACCATGATTCCTATTATTATAAGGATTGCTGCCATAGCCAGATATGGGATGATTACCCTTGAGGCCAGTTCATCGAGCATCACTGACTTTTGCACAACATCCATTGCTTTTAGTTTGGCTAACAAGGTATCCCCATCGTTTAATGCCATGATACCGAACAGAAAGGTGGCGATTATCCCTGCAGATTTGTTGCAAATGCCCATGATGCTGATTCGCCGGGCCGCACTGTCAAAAGACCCCAGCATGGTAATGTAGGGATTAGCTGCTGTCTGCATTAATGCAAGGCCACATCCCATGACGAACAAGCCTGAAAGAAATAGAAAATAAGTCCGTGTAATTGCGGCAGGGATGAAAAAAAGAGCCCCTGCTGCCATGATGAATAATCCCAGCATCATTCCCTTTTTTAGTCCTGTCTTTTTAAGCACCCCGGAAGATGGGATCGCCATAATCACATAGGCGATATAAAACGAAAAGGCGACAAGATAGGATTGGAAGTGGTTCAGCTCGCATGAAATCTTTAGGTATGGAATAAGTATACCATTTAACCAGGTCACAAAGCCAAAAATGAAAAAAAACAATCCGATTGTTCCAACTGTGATCCAGTTTGCCTGTGGAGTTCTGTCTGATGATTTTTGTCTGGCTGCCATTATCTGAATTTATATATTTAAGGAAACTCTGATATTCAAAGTTATTTTATTCTCCCTTATCAGCCCCATTAATCTGAACTACTTTTGATCTTTATTCTGATAAATTTTGTCTATAACCGGTTTCCATTTTTCACAGAGTGCCAATGCAACTTTTAGTTCGTCACCATTGCCCACATCCAAGCTCTTCCACTTTTTGGGGGTATTCACCCAATGTTCTTCCCAACTGGCCAGAGAAGTATAAAAATCATTCGCATGCCAGCCTTCACGACCATAAACCATGGGAAGGTTATCTTCGGAATATTCCTCACCCTTATTCAGTTTATCCCTTAGGAAAGAATGGAACTTTTTCCAACGGGGAATATAAAATTCACGAATTAATCCGGACCACTCTCTCCAAGAGTAATCAAATATTTCGGGAGTTTTTTCAGGTCCCCAAAAGGTAACCAGCATCGAAGCATCCTTGTCATAAAGTGCCTTCTCAGCATCAGAAGTCCCCCATCTTTTGGCCGAAGCAAGCCAGTCTCCAAAACGGTATTCTCCTCTTGTTTCGCAAATCCGGTCAATATCTGACAGAAGATCTGTAAATTGCGCTGTCGCCTTTTCGAATGCCGTCTTATCTTTCCTTTTAAAAGCCTCACTTACTTCAATGTGTATTTCCTGCGCCAGATTTGAAAGTGTCTGACGTCCGATATCCACAATATCAAAACGATACCCGTCGTAACCTGAACATCGCTGTTTTTCAGAGAGGAGCAATTCCCATGCTTTGAACAATGATGCTTTGTCATACGGAACATTGAAACCGGCATTGGGTCCCGATTTTTTGCAATTGAGGGCAGGGCGAGCCGCAACGATTGAACTCGATTCAACACCATTGGTGCCAGGTTTATACGGCCCATTGCACAAGATTGTCCATGCCTCCAGTGCAGGACCATCGGAAATTCCGTACCTGCGGGTAATATATTCTTCGATCCATTTATTGAGAATTACCGGCTTATCCCGCCAGATCATATCAAAATAACAATCATAAAAAACGGGATTCTGAATGATCCCTTCCGGAAAAATGCCCGTTCCTATTGCCGTTTGGGGATATTCTTTCTTTGCGCGTGCAAACGGATTGGAAGCAACATTGCGCAAATCGCCGTGCAGGTTAATTCGATTCCCGAAATTATGCAGCTGTCCCACACAAAAATCATGTCCCCAGAAACCATTTGTGGTATTCCATTTGCTCCCGGCGAGGTCAGCAACCAGCAGACGTCCTTTGGGCACAGCACTTGCGATTTCCCGGCGGATCGACCACGACTGCATTACCCAAACTGATGCAGAGTCAATCCCATTAAAGATTGACTCTATATTTTTTCCGACTTCTTTAAGATAAATGGGCATCTCTTCTTTTGGAATATCAGCAGGCGGGGCCGATTCATGAAATGGATCTGCGGCATAATAACCACCCAATCCGAAGAGCCTAGACTCCTCCTCCATGAAAATCCGGCCAAATTTTGCAAATAAAGGATCGAGCGGATCGAGTTGTGCCACTCCCGGAAAATTACACCATTTAGGCTGTTGCCGTATTTTTGCCTGAGGAAATTTTTGCATAAAAATCAAAGGAACATGGCCTGAGAAACCTTGCTGTACCGGAGTCATTCCAAAGGAGCGTTCCATTTCGAGTACCTTTTTCCCGAGAACTATGTGGGTATCGATCCACGATTTTGGTAAAGGCCCCCCATGATTTTCGATATTTTGCATCCACTGCCATGCAAAATAGGTTGGGCCTACCAAAAATTGCCTGGCCTCGGCATCATTCAATCCTATTCTCAAAAGTGCATTGTACCAAACGCCCTCAAGACCAACCATTCCAAGTGGCATATTAATTCCATTCATCGCCATAAAGTCAATTTCCCATTCCCAACGGGTAAAATCCCACCAGGCCATACTATAACTCAGGGTACAATAGTTCATGTATACTACCTTCTTATGAGGAAGCACATTCCGGAATATCCCTCCGGGCACCGGTTTTAAATCCTCTTTTTTCAAAATCAGATTGCTTCCACACCAGCTTATCTGGCGATTACACACATGACGCAGGTACCAGTTAAGCCCTACCGACAAAGCCACACCTGTTGATCCCCGCAATGTGATCCGATCTTTCACACTCTCTACCTCGAACACATCCAATCCGTTCTCTCTCGGTATGATTGACAAATCAAATTTAGAGGTTACATCGTGTAATCTTCTGTTAAGCAATCCCTTTACTGCATCAATTTGTACTTTATCATTCACAACAGCTGCTTTTCTCAGCACTAATGATGGACCTGCCTGATCTACTTGTGCAATCAGACATGTAAATCCTGTCACCGAAAGGAGAGAGAAGGAAAGAAGAACTATCCGGAAAAACAGTATTATTTGTCTCATAATTAATTGTCTGACAATCTAAAACCTTTATTAATCACAATATCTTTTCTTCGTTCGTGGGGAGTAACTTTTAATGATACCACTCACCACTGACGTACACTTGCTTCAACAATGGTTTGCTTTGGCGCGTAAAGCTTAAAATCAACATCCCACTCTTTTGGCCATGCGGGCAACAGGAAGATCTTCCCATCACCAAAGGGATCGGAAGCCATCAACATCTCCTGTAAGCCAACCATACCACTTCCACCCCAGTTGTGGTCAGGCATCCAGTCGTGCCCCGGACCGAAAAAGGCAGTAAAACGTAAACCGGGAGAGGCTTTCGCCTGATACGACAATTTTGCGATAGCTCTTTTCCTGGCTTCGTCGGTTAAACCCAATGCGGCCATATCCGCCAGAGTGGGCATCCATGAGTAATCGTATTTACACAACAGTTTACCGGGGTCGCCGTCACCTCTCGGGGTGAGGGAATTCCAGGTATCAATACCAATCTGTGCGGTACCAGGCTTGGTTACCCCTATTAACCGATAAGGCCATGCCGAATAAAGTTCAGGCAACTCCCAGCCATTATAAAGCGCCTCCCAGGTATCGGCAAGATTTAAGATTGACACCCCATTTTTAGTGGTAACGGGAAGCCCAGGTAAACGTTTCTGCAGATTAGTCAAATAGGACTGGTCTTCTTTTGCCAAACCCTTATAATTGATTAACCCGTTAACCACCGCTTTTAATGCAGCCACCGTTTCAACCGGATTAGTCGCTTTTCCCGTAAGCTCCAAGCCATTACAGGGATAAATCACCAGTTTATCCTTATCATTTAAAGGTTTACCGCTCTTCTCCCTGTTTTTATTCTGATAAAAGCTGTCATAAAACCTGACAACATCAACCATCCAGGGTATATCCGGACGAATATCGACATTGGTGTTGCTGTTCATGCACAACGCCTGCCAGGCATTTTCCAATCCCATGACAAAATGATATTTCAAATGAGGCGCATTGCAGGTACTCAGCTCATTGGGTGCTACACAACATAATCCGGCCAATGAAAGTGGCTCTACAAAACAGGCACCTTCCGCCCCCAAATTTTTGGCCCTTTGTTTGGCAGTCGCATTCCGGTCGCGATAAAATTTCCTGGTGACATTCATTAAATCGTTATCCCCACAGGCAACGGCGGGCCAGCCTAACCAGCGCTGATTCTGTGCCATAAACATATTTCCCCATCGTCTGTAATCGGGGTCAGCATCTTTAATCGCAGACATCCCTCCATTATTATGAGGATATTTTTTATCGCCATATGCCTCAACAGTAAAAATACCTCCATTAAATTTCAGGGGGAATTCTCCTTCCGAGTTGCAGGCAAGCATGTATCTGAACAACTGATAATTATGTCCAATCTGGAAAGCGGAATCATTTGCACCGGCATCACTGTTTATTTTGATATAAGATCTTTGCCAGAATGCCTTCCACCTTTTATTTTCCTTATCAAAGGCCGCATTCAGTTTGATCTCATCACATAATTCAACAGCATGTTTTTCCAGATTGGCAACGCCTAAGTTTTTAGCTGCACCTGTTGCTATCACAAATAACTGACTAGTATCCTTTTTAGTTTTTGCATCAAATACTCTGCCTTTCCATTTTTGCCAGGTTTGGACTCCAGCTCCAACAAAGTTCAATCCACCTTTGGCTGTAATAAAACCTCCTGATATTCTATCTTTTACGACATTCTCTAAGGTATTCTCCGGAATACTTTGATTTGCTGCCTGTTTTAATGTATAATCGCTGTTCTGGTTCCGGTGCAGGAATGAAAAACCGTTCTTCATGATCATGAACTCTTCGCTATTTGAGGTTCTCCAGTTACCATAACTGACATCGAAACTTACCGGCTTATTGGTCTGAGCAGAGATTGTCAGATTTTCACCAACATACCGTAAGTTTAGATTGAGGTTGATTTCATCCTGGGTTGTAAACGAAATCGTGATTTGTCCTTTTTGCAGATCCAGAATTTGCTTAAAATATTTAATATTCCCCAAATTGATCCCAACAGGCCGAATTTTGACCGCTCCAAGTTTTAACAAAGTCTCATCTTCACTATAAGCTCCGTTATGGGCCAGATAGATCCATAAAGTTCCATCCTCTATCCAGACATTTGCACCGGCCCCTTTTCTTCCGCTAAGTGGCATATTATCAAATGAATCGAAAGACTGAGAACTCCATACCACCTGATAGGAAGGCGGGAGAAGATCTCCGTTCTGAGCCATCGACTTGTTGAGAAATAGTAGAGAAATAACTGTAAATATCAGTATTTCAATAACCTGTCTGATCATTTTGATTTTATTATTTCAGGATTAAATAATTATATCCCTTTGCAGGAATCGTTACCGTAAGTTTAATCTTAAAATCACGGGTAATCGGCACTGCTTTTGAAGTCCCCTCCTGTTCCTTCACTGCAACTTTATCTTTTAAACCAGTGTAATAGACAGGAATATTAAGGGTTCTGGTAATGGGTGTATTCAATGGATTGTACATCATTAGTAAACCCTTTTCAGCACCTGCAGGATCGACATGAAGTATGGCATCAAAATCGCGACCATCGGGACGTCTGATATGGATGATATCGCCATCAAGAATCTGACGGTGTTTTTTATAAAAACTGACCCATTTTTCGACGAGTGTTTTTGTTTCAGGGGCATCATAGAGTTGCGGACCGCGGTAACAGGCTTGTACACCGGCTCCGAAAAGATTGGCCAACCGCTGACCATAGTGAGGCAAATGTTCCTTCAGAGGTTCTATCGTTGCTGCTGCTCCCCCTCCGTGATACTGCACCAAAGGGACGAACATCCAACCCATCGATGGCGTTTTGTTCCATGTTCCGTCATAAATATTCTGTCGTTCGATGATCTCCTGCTGTTCGCGTGGAAGTGACCAATTTGTTTCGCGGTAACCCATTCCTGTTTTATTGCTCCCAGCAAGGAAATAGTAGTCCGGAACATTCAGGTAGATTCCCTTTGCTCGGCACCATTTATAAAAATCTGAGATCTTCTTAAACTGATTCCATTGCGAATCGTTTAAACCCGTATGGCCAGAGTGATCTTTTGCGGCGCAGATATCACCCGGATAAGAACCATCATGCTCGAGGATATCCAATCCCGTTTTGTCATAGAAATTATAAAGCTCCTCAAAATATTTTATTCCCCAGGCACTTTCGAGACATGGAGAATTGCCAAACCTTGGAGTCATCCCTTCGGGCATGACAACATCATTTCCTCCGCCTACTCTGCGGCTGGCCAGAAGTGAATATCCGCCCAAAGCGATCCCTTTGGAATGGGCATATATGGCAAGATTTTTCATCCGCTCAATATTTTCAGGAGTTTCATTTTCAACATTAAATCCACTACCAAAGGTCATGATTACCATTTCAAAACCAACTTCAGCACATTGGTCAACCGCTTTCTTTACTGCCTCATCTCTGGAACTGCTGACATGCATGAGAATTGGATTCTCTGTAGACCAGGGAGCTAACGCCCTCATCATCCGCCGGTGCTCCAGTCCTTTTCTTTCCGGTTCACGGCTGTCGTGAAGCAATTCCCATGTCCTGTAGGATTCAAAGCTTTTGGTGCTTTGAATAGACTGGTCGGGTCCTATTTTGGGATAGGCTTCGAGCAAACAGGGAGTCGTTCGCTCATAATTAACCTGGGTCAGGTAGAGCGGATCGGTATTCCATGCGATGCTTGACTGAAACAGGCTCTCATCTGACATTCCTCCAAAATTATAATCCGATTCAACTGTAATATTTGGCAGCATCCATTTCCTCTTGGGGTCAACAATACTTTCAGTTTCTGTGACCGCTAATATCTCACTCTTAAAAGTATTGATCCGGATTTCACGGGATGATTGGTTGAGAACCTTTATCCATTTGGAAATCAATGGCATTCCGTCGTACAGTTCATAATGAACTTCCACAGCAACATCTTTAAGGTATTCGAGTTGTTCCTTTCCGGCAGATTTCACTACTTCCGGAATATCACCCAGCATTTGAAAAGTCTCAAAATGGCAGCGACCCTGTTCCCCCTTAAAGGATGAATCAGAATTTTGCCCCTTCCCATCCATTTTTCCCAGGCGGACAAAGATCGGTTTTTCGTCAGGATTAAGGTTGGCGTTACCAGCGGAAGTCCACTCTTTTTTATCGAATGACCAGGCTGCCATGATCTTGTCACCTGTAATCTCCATTCTGAACCAGACCGGTTTCCCGGCGGGAATAACCGCCACCATATTGTCGTTCAGTCCGTCGTAAAAACGAAGCTGTCGATTAACAGTCCTGAGATTCATTTTGATGACCCGGTCTTTGAAGACCAGACCGATACCTGGTCCCCAGACGGTCGACTTATCGGTGCCCGGATCGAGTTTTGCCAAGAATACCTTTACCCCATCTGCTACCGGCTGATCAGCATATACTGATGTGTTGGCCAGAGCCATTATTTCACCCGATTTACCTTCGTTGATGAACGAGTTACGTTCGTCGGAAGGGGAAGCAAATATTTTCCAGCCATCATTCCTGGTCTGAAATTCATCATTCACCAAAACAGGCCGTTTTTCGTCGGTAAGCGATTTTCCTGCCAGTAAACTGATAGCTGTATCATCGAGTTTATATCGGAAAAGAAGCTCCTTACCGGGTAGAGGCCAGGGCATATCCCTGGGCATCCAGGAGGCTCTTTTTTTCCACGGAAACCGCTCTTTAATTTCACTTAAAGCGTAATCAACCAGTTTAAAAGAGGTGGGATCGGCCTCCATTTTTGCAAGCCATTCCGGCAACAGATAATTGTGAATGGGTTGTCCGGTAAGTCCACCGACGCTATATTTTGATCCGTCAATTTCGACCTCAGCCTCAGCCCTCACCGACCGTAAAAAAGACTCGTTATTGCTTAGTAAGTCCAGACCCACCGTAGCACAATTGGGTGTCAACGAGAATGTCCTGGCAACAATGCCGTTAGAGAACACCAGTTTTCCATCCTCTGTTTGGTAAAGCCTGGCTTTGGCATCCGTATTATCGATGAGCCAGTCGCCCTGAACAGTGACGGCGCCCTTGTTGTATATGGGAAGATTGGATTGCTTTTGAGCATATGAACAAAAGTTCAGCAATAGAAGGATTAAAAGAATTGGCTTCATATTAAAATAATTTACTTTTTAGATTTTACTCCTGTAGTTCCGCCTCCCTTTAATGTAAGCTCAACAGGGGCGTTAGTTTTCCATGCACCGTTTGTAAAGTCTGGCACATCGACTGAATTGGAACGGTTAGCAACCGATTTCTCACTTAACGGTGCAATTGAACTCCACAAGACAGCATCGTAAACATTCTGATCGAGCGCAAGTCCGTTGTGAAGACAATCGATGAGCCGCCAGTCCATCATAAAGTCCATACCTCCGTGACCACCCACTTTTTTGGCCATACTACCAATCAGTTTTACAATTTCAGGGGTATACTGTTCCTCGAGTTTTTTCATTTCATCCTCTTTCAGCCATTCATGAGCATTTGCAATACGAGCTGGTTCAGGCCATTTACAGGCTACACCCTTCGTTCCACTGATCAGATGAATCCGGGAATAAGGGCGCGGACTGGTCACATCGTGCTGGATCATTATGGTTCGTCCTTTAAACGTACGTACAGTTGTCGTATTCATATTTCCCCGGTATTTTTTCCCAGAGAATCCCTGGTAAAAAGAGTCTTTGGCAGCCAGTTCGTTTGCCATTGCAGCCATCTGAAAATCGGCAGATGACATTGAGGTCAGGTATTCCATTTGGTCGCCCCGGTTGATATTCATCACCTGGCAGATTGGACCAAGTCCATGCGTAGGATAGAGGTTCCCATTACGCTGCTGATTTTCCCGCAGGCGCCACATTTCGGAATAACCGGTTTTACTGAAATTCGATTCACGCAAATCGTGAATATAAGCTCCTTCCCCATGAATGATTTCCCCGAAGAAACCTTGCCTGGCCATGTTAAGGGTCAGGAGTTCAAAGAAATCGTAACAGCAATTTTCGAGCATCATGAAATGCTTTTTAGTCCGTTCTGATGTTTCGACCAATTGCCAGCTTTCATCAATGGTCTTTGCTGCCGGAACCTCCGAAACTGCATGTTTTCCTTGCTCCATTGCATAAACAGCCATTGGCGTATGCCATGCCCAGGGAGTGGTGATATAAATCAGATCAATATCGGGGTTTTCACACATCGCTTTCCATGCATTTTTGTTCCCGGAATATGATTTGGCTCTTGGCAAACCACGCTTCTCAAGCAATTTCTGCATTTTTTCAACCCTGTCATCATACTGGTCACACAAGGCTACAATTTCAACCCCTTCGATCCACGACATCCGTTCAACGGCTCCCGGTCCACGATTCCCAAGACCGACAAAGCCAATGCGCACTTTCTCAATTTTTGGGGCAGCATAACCCGACATATTGAACCTTTGTTTTGGAGCATTTACATTACCTTTCTCACTTGATTCATCAAGTAAAAGTGCAGCATGACCAGTTAGTCCGGCAGCCACCATTCCGGCTCCAACCAGTGATTGTCTAAGAAAATTTCTTCTGTTTGAGCTCATTTTGTGTGTTTTTTTATTTGACTTATCATTCAAACTTAAGCTTGCGACCAGTGATTTCCGGCCTCATATATTTTTTAAACTGAGCAGGATATCCAAGGTCCCAGGGTGTCGATCCTACCCATACAGATTTCTTTCCTGCGACCCGGATCGTACCCCTTTTCGAGATTTCAACAACGGTAAACAGTGGGTCCTTAAACGGAGCAGTCATCTTTATCCATGGATAGATTTGATCAATCTCATCACTGTATCTTATTTGGGTATACTTTTCTCCCAGCCAGTGATACGACATCGATGTAATTGTGATGTACCAGATAGCGTTAATATTCTCAGCATAATCGAAATGGGTATGTCCGTTAAAACATGCAATTACACGGTTCCCCGGATGCTGAAGATTGTGCGATTCAAGGATTCGCTGAACTTCCTTATAGTTCTCGACACTACCCCCTTCTTCTACTTCAGGGGCAAAAAGTTCCTGATGAGAGAATAGAACAACCGGAAGTTTTGCTTCAGACAAATTTGATTTTAACCACGCTATCTGTTCCGGACCAATAAAACGATAATATGGTTTTGTATCGGGGCTTTTTTTGTCGTTTCCGTCAAGAACGATAAAATGAAACCCGTTTTTATCAAAAGAATAGTAGGGTTGTCTCATCCCACGGCTTTCGAGTACCTGTCTTTTGGAAAATCCCCCATCGGTCTCGTGGTTTCCTATCACATGGTATTTGTCCCCCTGAAATAAATTCCAGGTATCAAGATAAGCGGCATATTTTTTATCCAGCGTAACAAAATCGCCTAATTCAATGATGAAATCGGGTTTTTCCTTATTCATGGCATTTATAAAAGTGCCAAGTCTTAATTCTGAATCATGCATCAGGTTAAGATGGACATCGGTACAGATGCCGATTCTTATTTGGTCAGGTTTTTTACCAAAAGAATCAGATGTACCTAAAATTAAAATCGCAAATACAATTAAAAGAGACAATCGAATCATAACCTCTTAATAATCATTTAATATTTACACTTACACGTTCTGCTTGTCCGATGGTTTTCATCTCAATTTTAAATTTTGAAGCGCCTTCACCCTTAAATTCAGCATCGAAAATTAGCTTGTTTTTTCCTTTTGATAGCGTTGGGATTTTATCTTTAAGTTCGATTGTTTTAATCAGCTTCCAATTCTTATCAAATAGTTGCAAAACCCCGCTTTCATTAAGTTTCAAGGTTTGAAATGGTTCCATCTTCACCGGTATTTCAAGCTTATTGTAATCAT
>Ga0118677_10001688_pt1 | contig 46036 bp, 45 predicted proteins | sample AliMusrvi5mmetaG_FD_86154 | JGI IMG/M metagenome (GOLD analysis project Ga0118677, IMG submission 86154) | reverse complement strand
GCTATAAAGACCTGGATGCATCAAGGTTTTCCTATAACGCAATTGAGTATATGACACAAATCGGTGCAATCAGCGGCTTGGGTGAGAATGCAAGATCTGACCAGTCGGTTACCCGTGCGGAGATTGCCAAGATGATAGCGATTTCGATGCAGCTTGCCCCTTCAGGATTAAACCGTATAAGTTTTACCGACCTAATGGCTAATAGCCCATCTTACAACAATATCATTGCCCTTGCGGAAACAGGAATTATGGGTGGTTACCCCGACGGTACGATTAAACCTGAAGGGCTTCTGACCCGTGCGGAATTTGTTAAGATGGTGTGTGTACTGCTCGTACGTAACGATCAATATGATGTCGGTAGCATAACGACTTCGCCGTACAAGGATTTAACGCCGCAGCATTGGGCATATAAGTATTTCCTGAGGGCATCAAATGCTTTTACTGATATTCCTGATGCCGAAGGAAATTTTAAGATTGACGCAAATAAGAAATTGGATAGTGATAAAGTGGATAAAGAATAGTTACAATAAAAATGGGCTTAAATATTATTTAGGTAATATTTAAGCCCATTTTTTTATTTTCAATTTCTGAATTTTTTAATTCCATTTCAAATTTTAAAATCTAGCCTCATTATCATAAAACCGGATCCTGATAATTGAACTGAATTTTCAAATTGAAAGAATGTTTTAATCAATTTCTCTGATTTTTCAGCCAAAAATCCTCAATTTTCCCTTTTTTCATTGCCTCTAAAAACAAATTCCTTCAAAGCATCTAATACTGCTTCATTTGTTAAGAACCTTGCAATTGGTTGTTGAATAGATAAATGCATTTGTTAAATTCATTGAAAGAGACCAAGTCCTCAGGGAATAGTCTCTTTCCCTTAAGGAATGGTCTCTTTCCTTCAAGGAATGGTCTCTTTTCCTTAGGGAATGGTTTCTTTCCCTCAAGGAATGGTCTCTTTCCCTCAAGGAATGGTCTCTTTCCCTCAAGGAATGGTCTCTTTTCCTTAGGGAATGGTTTCTTTCCCTCAAGGAATGGTTTCTTTCCCTTAGGGAATGGTCTCACTCCCTCAGAGAATGTACCTATTCACAATGCTAATGTACACCATTCACTTTGGTAAAGTAACAATTCTTTAGCAGACAAAAAAATTATCTTTTGAAGCTTCAGCTTGCAAAAATGTGTATGATACAAAATAAAATAATAAGGTTTGATTTACTATAATGTTATTGTGTAATCAAATTAATAAAGTTTTGTCCTGCGTCTCAATAAAAAAGTTTAGGACTTTTTCATGACCTTTTTGCAAAATTTATATCCTTTCAAGCACGAATTCAGTTTTTTCCTCCAATGACAATTCTCCTTCAATCCAGATAATGTCAATTCCTTTCTTTTCCATCCTTCTGAACCATGTCATTTGTCGTTTTGAAAATTGATGTATGGCAATGTTCAATTTACGGAACATCTCTTCGTAGCTTAATTCCTTTAAAAGAAATTGTGTGATAAATTTATATTCGAGACCATAGGACTTAAGCCTGCTTGCCGGAACTCCGCCATCTATAAGGGCTTTCACCTCATCTATCATTCCATTTTCAAGCCTTTCTTTCAATCTTAAAGTGATCCTTTCCGTAACGGTGGCCCTTTTATAATTCATTCCAAAAACAAATGATTCAAATTCGGGAACACTTAATTTTTTTACTGAATCTGACTTTGAATAATGTTCGATTTCTATAGCTCTTAATAACCGTTCGCGGTTAACAGTGTCGGTGGTATTGTGCAGGGGCTTCAATGCTGCAAGCAAATCTTTCAGTTCATCATCAGAATTACCTGAAAGTTTTTCTCTGATTTCAGCCATTTCGGGAACTTCTGAAAAAGCATATCCATTTAAGACGGATTCAAGATACAGCCCCGTTCCTCCACATAAAATTGGTGTTTTATTTCTTGAAGAAATATCAGTGAATGCTGAAATAAACCACTTTTGAAAATCAAACACACTGAACTCTTCGCCTGCATTGGCAATATCAATAAGATGAAAAGGAATTTTTGTCCCGTTTACAATGTAGTCATCATAATCTTTTCCGGTACCAATATTCATTTCCTTAAACACCTGTCGTGAATCAGCGCTGATGATTTCTCCGTTGGTTTTATTGGCAACATGTGCAGCAAGTTTTGTCTTGCCTGTTGCCGTGGGGCCGAGAATAGTGATAAGTTTCATACCAATATAATTTTTTGCTGAAGTATTTCTTCAACCTTTACAAGATAGTTTCTGATTTCATCCATTGAACTTACCGGGCATTCTTTAAATGTAAGCGACTTCAAAAGTTGTGCATTGTTGAATTGATAAATTCCGGAAAACATTTGAATAATGTTGTCTGCTAAACATTGTTCATCATTCAAACATTGTTTGGTCTGTTCGCTTTTGAGATATTGAAGGATCCGAAGCCCGTCAAGTTTTTCATGACATGCTCTCACAAAATGCGCTGCATCTTTATTGTTTTCCCGAAGAGCCTGCCAGATATTATCCGATCTGAATTGACTCTTCATAAAATTATCCAACGGTACCGGCACTTCTTCTTTGAATAAAGTTGAAAAGCCATCATAAGATTTTTTGATGTCATTGAACAATCCATGATGATAGATAGGATAACTTTCCCAATCGCCTTTATTCCCTTTGATCATGGCAGGTCCGGTTCCAAAGAAAACCCTGTCTGAAAAACGTGCTGCCGGATGAACCTTCTCTTCATTGCAGACCCTGATATTGCCATATTTTCTTAATTTCTGAAGAAAATAGAAATCCTCGCCACTTAACTTAGGTGTCATTCCACCTATTGCTTTATGCGAACCAACAGGCAGTGCAATGGCGCTTCCCAACGCTGTAAATGCATAAGGAGATTGAATCAACAACATATTGATTGCATAATTGCGCATATAGATCTCATACCTTAAAATGGCTTTATCTTCTGCATCATGTCCGGTCAGTTTATGGTAATAGGGATTTGAAAGTGCGACAGCAGTTGGTGATTCAATAAAGCAATCAATAATTGATTTGAAATATTCTTTGCTGAATATTGTGTCAGCATCCAGGCTTAAAATAATGTCAGTATCATTTGCATTTTTTGCAATATGATCCATAGCCGTCTTCCTCGCCCAGCCAACACCTTTTTTATTTCCCTGCCATCCCTGTCCTTTGGAGCTTTTATCAATTATGGTGTAATTTCCCTTGTTTTTTTCTGAAAGAAATTCAATCGTTTTTTTATTTCTTTCGCACACTTCCTTCTTTGCAGAAATTTCCCACCACTCGTCAGGCTGGTTCACACAAATGACCACATGATAATCATTGTAAGATTGGCTTTCGATGCAATCAATACACAACGGAAGAAATTCAACTTCATCCATTACGGGCAGTGCAACATGTATCTTTTGAGGCCGCGTTTTCATTTCATCAAAAGTATAAAATTTGTTAATGAGAAAGGAACAATTATTGCAGTGACACATAAAAAATCACTAATTTTACAATCTGAAAAAAATAAATTATGAAAACAGTTCGTCTTTTATCCGGACTCCTGATCGCAGTGAGTCTTACAACATGCACCGTTCAGGATCTCAGCAAAGCTTTAAATACTGTGAATTCAGGTACACTCACCAATTCTGAAATTATTCAGGGTTTAAAGGAAGCATTGAATGTTGGAACCAATAATTCCGTTGCGAGCAGTTCAAAAGTGGATGGGTTTTTTAAAAATCCAACAATTAAAATACCATGGCCAGCTGATGCAGTAGCCGCTGAGACTAAACTTCGTGCTTTGGGAATGGGTACACAGGTTGATAAAGTGGTGGAAACATTGAACAGGGGCGCTGAAGAAGCAGCAAAATCTGCAGCACCTATTTTCTTAAAAGCCATAACAAATCTCACCATTTCGGATGGTCTTACCATTCTTAAAGGAGCAAACAATGCGGCAACAGAATATCTGAAAACAAACACTTCATCAGCATTGAAAACAGCTTTTTTGCCAACTGTAAAAACTGCATTGGATAAAGTTGAAATAACAAAATACTGGACTCCGCTTACCACAACTTACAATAAAATTCCATTGGTGACGCCTATCAATACCGATCTGAATAATTACGTTACAGGCAAAGCAATTGATGGCTTATTTACCCTGATTGCAGCTGAGGAATTAAAGATAAGGACTGATCCTGCTGCAAGAATCAGTGATATTCTGAAAAAAGTTTTCAAATAGAAATTGTCAAAGCTTTGAAATTGCAAGGAGTAAAAGCTTAGTGACATTCTCTACATTTTTCTGAAAAACTTTAAGAACCTCTTCCCAGGTAACCGGTTCTTCATCTGTTTTCCAGCAATCATAATCCGTGCTCAAAGCTACGGCTGCGTAAGGAATTCCTGCTTCATTGGCCAGAATTGCTTCAGGCGCTGTTGACATATTAATGATATCAGCGCCCCATAAGCGAAACATATTTGATTCGGCACGTGTGGAGAAACGCGGACCTTCAATGGTTACAATTGTTCCTTTCGGATGGTAATTAAAGTTCAAAGTTTTTGCACAATCTGTAAATATTTTTCTCAGCTCTTTGTTGAATGGGTCGGCCATTGGTGCATGTGCCGGGTTTCCTTCTTCAAACTCTTCGTGAAAAGTGACAGCCCTGTGCCTTGTGAAATCAATAAATTGATCAGGAATGACCATGTCGCCTCGTTTAATTTCTTCCCTTAGACTTCCACAGGCTGTAGTTGCTAGAATGTGTGTGCAGCCTGATTGTTTCAGTGCAAGAATGTTTGCACGATTGTTCACATTCGTGGGTGTAATTGTATGACTGCGGCCATGTCTTGAAATGATCATGACTTCTTTACTGTCGAGCAAACCACTGAAAAGAGTTGAACTGGGATCGCCATATTTTGTTGAAACTGCAACCTCTTTTTTATTGGTGAACAAGTCAAGATTTTCTAATCCTGAACCTCCGATGATTCCTATTTTTGTCATAAGCTGAAATTTGGATTGTCAAACTTAATAAGTTTTTTGGAAATAAAGTGTGGCGATTGCCAAAAGTTTAAAATCATTTGTAATTTTATACCCTAAATAAATTTTATGAAAAGTTACAGAAAAGAACTTTGGTTCAATACCGATAAGCGTTACCAGTTTGTTCATATTACGCATCAGGTGGAAGAGGCAGTAAAGGCCAGCGGTGTGAAAGAAGGTTTGTGCCTTGTCAATGCAATGCATATTACAGCCAGTGTTTTCATCAACGATAATGAATCAGGATTGCATCGCGATTACATGGAGTGGCTGGAAAAACTTGCGCCGTATAGCCGTGATGGATATCATCATAATGTTGGCGAAGATAATGGTGATGCTCATTTGAAGAGACAGATCATGGGGCGCGAAGTTGTGGTGGCAATTACCAATGGTAGCCTTGATCTGGGACCATGGGAAACTATTTTTTATGGAGAGTTCGATGGTCAAAGAAGAAAACGAGTGCTCGTAAAAATTATTGGTGAATGATAGAATGCTATTCTGATGAATTAAATTTTTAAAAAATGAAAAGCTGTTTAATTGAAGAAAACAAAAAGAACTGCAATTGCTCTTATCCATGTTCCAGGAAGGGCTTATGTTGCGAATGCATAACTTATCACAGGAAGAACGGTGAATTACCGGCCTGTTATTTCAACAAGCAATATGAAGTGGGTTATGATCGCTCGGTTGAAAATTATTTGAGAATGGTAGGAAAGTGAGACTAATCAATTACATCAACTATTTTATCAGGGCTCTGAGCAGTGTGAAAAATATCAATAATGATAATTTCTTTTCGGGTAATTTCGAAAACAATTTTATAATTCCACTTGCTTACAAATCTAAAATTTCCCTTATTTTTTGGGATGTATGGATCAACAGGAAATTTCTCTGGAAAATCATTTAATGTACCAACAAGTGAAACCAATGTATTCTTAACTGTTTTTGCATTTAATGGTGAATCCTGTTCAATATAATTTATAATTGCATCAAGGCTTTGTTTTGCATACAGAGACTACTTGATTTGCAGTTTATTCATTATCCAACTCTTTTAAAACATCATCATGAGAAATAAAATTTCCTTTTTTGACTTCTTTGCTGATATTTTCAATGTGCTGAATGTATTGTTTCTTTGAAAGAGGTTTTCCTTTTGAAGTAAAAGATATCGCTTTACTGTTTAAACTATTTAATAAACGACTTAAGAAACTTTCCTTTTCTGTTTCGGACAAACTTAAAAAAGCTGAGTAAAATAATTCTGCAGAAAGCTTTGTACTGTCTAATTTTAAATGTTGTGTTGCCATATTTTTACTTCACTAAAGAGAAATAACGTTGATTAAACATCATGAAATTTTATTGTCAATGACTATTATTCAATTTTTTTCTGCTTAAAAGTCTTGTCATTTATAGCATTGATGGCTTGTTTATAGACATCATCAATTTCTGCTGAAATTACAAAGTAAGTATTCATATCAAACATGTTTCTACCAAGCAGCGCCTTGATTTGATTGAGTACATATTCCTTTGAAAGCTCCAATCCTGGCTTGTCTAGTTTAACTCCTTCTTTGATCGCATAAGCAACAAAAGTGTTCAATAGTGTAGTGTCAACTTTGAAATTGGTGACGAACGAGGTAATGCTTGGATATTTTGCTTTCAGGCTATCACGTGACCTGTCGAGAAGCTGTAATGAAAAAGAGTTGATCAATCCTTTTCTCTGGAGGTTTATGTAGTAATCCGAAATTTTAGAAGTATCAGCAGGTATAAAAATATCAGGCATTATGCCACCTCCACCATAAACCAAACGCTTTTTACTGGTATAGAATTTTAAAGAATCAGGAAAATGAATGCTGTCGGCATGGAAAGATTCTCCGTGTTTGTATCGCTTGGTGAGGTCTTCAAAATATTTGTCGGTTCCTTCGTTGTATGGCTTTTGAATGCACCTTCCTGATGGCGTGTAATAATGTGCGGTTGTAAGCCTGATCACTGAACCGTCAGGCAAAGTGAAAGGACGTTGAACAAGTCCTTTTCCAAAAGTTCTTCTGCCCATGATGAGACCGCGGTCAAGGTCCTGAATGGCGCCGGAGACTATTTCACTTGCCGAAGCTGAACCTTCATCAACCAAAATGACAAGTTTTCCTTTTTCAAACATGCCTTTATCCGTGGAGAAAGATTGTTGTCTCGAACTGTGTATCCCTTTTGTGAAAACTATTAGTTTGTCTTTGCTCAGAAACTCATCTGCCAGATCAATTGCTGTGTTCAGATATCCGCCGCCATTGCCACGAAGATCAAGGATCATATTTTTCATTCCTGAAGCCTCCAGTGTTTTTACAGATGCTTCAAACTCTTCAATGGAAGTTGCTCCAAAACGGTTAAGTTTGATATAGCCGATATCTGATGAAGCCATAAATGTTGCGTCAATGCTGTTGATAGGAATCTTATCGCGGGTAATAGTGTAATCAATCAAATCCTTTTTCCCTCTTCGTTTGATGCTGACTTTAACCGTTGTTCCTTTATCTCCACGGAGTCTTTTTACAACAAAATTATTGGTAACCTTACTGCCAGTTGCATCTTCGTCATTTATCTTAACAATTTTATCGCCTGCCATGATGCCAAGTTTTTCAGAAGGACCACCTGGTGTCGGCGATACAACCAATATAGTATCTTTAATAATGCTGAATTGAACACCTATTCCTTCAAAGTTTCCCTGCAAAGGTTCATTGGCTTCTTTCATTTCTGCTTTGGTGAGGAATACTGAATGTGGGTCCAGTTCTTTCAGCATTTCGGTGATGGCGCTTTCAACAAGTTTGTTGGAGTTTACTGTGTCAACATAATACTCATTGATGACATCAAGTGCAGCTTCGATCTTAGCTTTGGACTGTTCAATATTGCCCTGAATTACTTGTGCTGTTGTGCAAAAAGGAATTGCAAAAATTAATACACTGATGCAAATTATGAGTTTGTTGTTAAATAAGTTCTTCATAGTTATTCTTTTGATTGTGTTGAATAATTCAAATACATGACGCGCAAAAGTACTTTTATTTAAAGGATTAAAAGTAATATTTTCGTTAAAAAAGTTTAATTTCTTTATCTTGCAAAGTGTTTGATTTCTTTTTAAGTAAAGAGTTTAACCTGAAAGGATTTTTTTTCCTTGAACTGAGAAATATTTTTTTATATTTGCACTGGCTTAACCGTTAAATCCTTTTAATTATGAAGAAAATGAAAATTATTTCCCCATTAATTGCATTCACTGTTTTTACAATTACTGTAAAATCACAAATCACAAATCCTCTGAACACCGCTAAAGACAAGAGTTCTGACAGGGTAAATGACAAAGTTGATCAGGGTATAGACAAGGGTCTTGACAAAGTTGAAGGTGTTTTCAAGAAGAAAGATAAAACCAAAACTGACAAGACTTCAAAAGATACCGCAACATCAAAGAGCGGTAGCTCAACAAGTACTACCAGTACTTCAGCAACTCCAACATTAGAGACTTATTCAAAGTATGATTTTATTCCCGGAAGTTCTATTCTGTTTTATGATGATTTCTCTCAGGATGCAATTGGCGATTTCCCGGCTCTATGGAATACCAATGGCTCAGCCGAAGTTGTCACTACAAATTTATATCCGGGGCGTTGGTTGAAATTTTTAATGACAAATTCAGCTTTATGGACTGATAGTTTGCTGAAACTTCCCGAAAATTACACTATTGAATATGATGCAATACCAATTAAGGATAATCAAAATAACATGGCAGGATATGATTTCCGTTTAATACAGTCTCAAAATACCAGAGCGTATGATTGGGGAGCTATTCCAGGAAAAGCTGGTTTATTGTACACTATTGAGTATTATGGCAAGCCTACTTATCGTACGTATATGAATATGGAAGGTGGTGATGGCCTTGGTTTAGATGGTGGTAATGATGACAAAGCTGATTATCAAAAATTAGATCAAAAGTATCACGTTGCTATTTGGGTGCAAAAATCAAGAGTTCGCATTTACCAGGATCAAAATAAAGTATTTGATTTGCCTAAAGCTTTTTCTCTTTCAGGAATTAAGATGGATCGTATTCGTTTTGAAGAAGGAGGTGCTATGATAAGCAATATCCGCATTGCTGTTGGCCTTCCCGATACACGCAGCAAACTTATTACTGATGGTAAACTTGTATCCTATGGTTGCTACTTTGATTCAGGTTCATCAATATTAAAACCTGAATCCTACGGTACACTTAAAGATATTGCTGCAGTACTTAAAGATAATCCAACAGTAAAAATAAAGATCGTCGGTTATACTGATAGTGACGGTGATGATGCAACAAATATTACCCTTTCAAAGAACCGTGCTCTTGCTGTCAAAGATGCATTGAATAAAACTTTTGGAATTGACAATTCAATGATGGATACCGATGGAAAAGGCAAAGCTGATCCTGTGTCAACAAATGCTACTTCAGCAGGCAAAGCAATGAACAGACGCGTAGAATTTATTAAGATGTAATTCGAAAACCACTTCATTAACGCCTTCCTTGATTTTCAGGAGGGCGTTTTTTTTTGTTCAAAATTTCAGAAACAACCAGGGCAATCCAAATTCTTTTGTTTCTTTTCCCTTTAATAATTCTATTGTCCTGCCACATCAATTTCTTTCCTGCTGTTAAAGTAAAGTTAATTAAACTGACAACCGGAAGTTGTGGTTTTACTTTTGTGGGTATTCCGGGTCAAATGAAAAAAGTTAGTTCAAAATATTGTTTGTTGGCAATGGTTTTTATTGCACTATTTGTGCTTAATGCTTGCGGACAAAACAAAACCTTACAACCGGAAAAAAATCAAAAAATGAAAGATACGATTATTAAGACGGATGATGAATGGAGGAAAGAGCTTTCTCCTCAACAATATTATGTTCTCCGGCAGAAGGGAACTGAAGCTCCTTTTTCAGGGAAGTTGTTATTCAATAAGGAAAAGGGTGTTTATAAATGCGCTGCCTGCGGTAACGAATTATTTACAGATGCAATGAAGTTCAACTCTGATTGCGGATGGCCAAGTTTCGACAATGCTATCAGTGGTGGCAGGATCATCACTCATGTGGATACATCTCATGGCATGATAAGAACGGAAATAATTTGTGCCCGGTGCGGAAGTCATTTGGGTCATTTGTTCAAAGACGGACCCACTGCTTCCGGCTTACGATATTGTGTGAATTCATTATCGCTTGAATTTGTCAGTTCGAAAGACATTGCTGCTTTGGGCGAGGATAACAAAGTTGCCACCAATGATACGATCACTCTGGGAGGTGGTTGCTTCTGGTGTGTCGAAGCCATCTATGAAATGCTTAATGGTGTGGTGAAAGTAGAATCAGGTTTTTCAGGAGGGACTACAAGAAACCCTTCTTACGAACAGGTTTGTACAGGCATAACTGGCCATGCAGAAGTGGTGCAGATTGTTTATGATACAACCAAAACTTCATTGGATGAAATTTTAAAGGTGTTTTTTACAGTGCATGATCCGACAACTTTGAACAAGCAGGGCGCTGATGTAGGAACTCAATACCGTTCTGTGATCTTTTACAGGGATGACAAACAATATCAAATCGCAAAGAGTATCATAGATTCTCTGAACAGTGAGAAGGTATTTAAAAGCCCGGTATTAACACAGCTCAGTAAATTTGAAGCTTTCTATAAGGCCGAAAACTATCACCAGGATTATTACAACCAGAACAAGGACCAGCCTTATTGCCAATTGGTCATTCGGCCAAAAATTGAAAAGTTCGAAAAAGTATTTAAAGATCGGCTTAAAAAGAATACCAAAGAATGACTGAAACTAAATTGGCAAATTTCCAATTTCTTTCAGTCTTTCTTCAATGCTTTTCCTTCAAGGTAAATCATGAATTTTGAATGATCAGGTGGCAGTGCTATCTCAAATTTTACATTGACTTTTTTACTGCTTAATGTAACATAACTCAATCGGAATTGAGAAAGGTTAGGCAGTATCTCGCTGGTCATAACAATGCTGCTGTCATTGTAGGTGATGTTGTAATTTAAAACATGGTTTTCATTGTCAAAATAAATTGCTTTTGCTGGGTTTCCCGACGTGTCGCGATAGACGATCAGCAAATCATTATGGGTAAATGCAGGTCTGCTTTTTGAAGCAGGAAAAGTAGTGCTGCTTTTTCTTACCAAAATATTGCTGTCAAGATCTGACTGAAAAGTAAAAGCACCTGTGCCTTGCCCTGGTTGTCCGTTCTCGGCTCCAATCCAACTCCCGCAAAGGTGTTTCCATTTCACCCATGAATCTTTTGTCTTCTGTGCAAACATAGGTTGCATAAACAACAGCATTGTGACTGCAATTAACAGCTTTTGAAATTTCATTTGTTTGTGATTTAGGGTTTCAAACTTTTGTGACTTTGATTCAAATTAAGAATGTTTTTTGCATAACAGGTCATAGCAAATTTTGAAAAAGCAAAGATATTTAAATAATTTCTGTTGTGCGGAATTCTTTTAAAATTATTGATTTTCGAAGAATTTTCCTGTGAAAAATTTTGAAGAATTGAGAAAAGCAAATTAATCAAAATGAAACGGATAATCTGCATCTTAACAAATATTAAGACAGACTGCTTGGAATAGTGTGAATCGCTGAGGCTTATTTGTTTTATCTTTGTAAAATTAAATTTGTAAAAATTTAAATCATTCCAGGTGGATTTGAATAGCATTATTAAATTTTAATTTTCATATTGGGCAAATTTTATTGATCTCTTTTGTTTTTATCTCTGACAAGATTTGGAAGATCTTTTCTCTCTTGTCGTTTTAGCACAAAATTATTATCTCAAACTTTAATGAAAAAACTGGTCGTTATCGGATTATTATTTTTTCTTCTTGCTTCATGTGGAAGCGTGCATGATATCCAATTTTATCATCATAAAGTGAAAGAATGTTCGTTGGTAAAAAAGGATTCTGTGCCGTTTTTTGTCATCATGGCTTTCCGTGAGAAATATGGCAGTATTAAAGTTGATAAATGGTATAAAGTCGGCAAAAAAAAATATGCTGCCTGCTTTAACGATAATGGTGCAACAACCTACGCTTACTTCAAAGATAATGGGATCTTTGAGGGAGATGAATTAACTGACAGGGATTATGACAATCCTGATAACGATCTCGACCCTGTTGAACAGGATCAGATTGATGAGTATTAAAATTGCTCATAGTTCAAGTATCAAAGTTTCGTAAAATCTAAATAAATATTGATGAAAAAAATAATTTCTTACACTATCATACTTATTGCTCTTTCAGTAAACACTGTCAGTGCACAAATAAAAATTCTTTTTGACGCAACCAAAGCCGAAGCTGCAGCCAATGCTGATTGGGTGATTGACGCCGATACCCACAACCTCACCTATAGCAATGGTCCTGCACAGACCGGAGGTGATGAATCCAATCCTCAGCGTTATCCCGTTCCTACCCAATCAACAGTTACTTCTTCCACTCCTGAAACGTATTGGGAAGGCGGCATTTCTGCATGGGGTATTGATATGGTGAAAAAAGGTTATGAAGTGGAAACACTTCCCGTGGGTGTGCAAATAACTTACGGAAATACCGGCAATGCACAGGATCTTTCAAATTACAAAGTGTTCGTTGTTGTGGAACCGAATATTGTTTTCACATCGGCTGAGAAAATTGCAATCCTGGCATTTGTTCAAAATGGCGGTGGGCTTTTCATGGTTTCTGATCATGATGGCTCTGACCGCAATAACGATGGATGGGATTCACCGCATATCTGGAACGACTTTATGGACACCACCGGAACACATCCGTTTGGCATGCATTTTAATTATGATACTTTTTCTCAAACAACAACAAATGTGGCAAACCTTCCCGGCAATCCTTTGCTGCATGGTGTTATGGGAAATGTTACTGAAGTGCAGTGGAGCGGCGGTACTTCGATGACACTGAGCACAACCAATAATTCGTCGGTCAAAGGCGTTGTGTATAAAACGGGGTCCTCCACAACAGGACTAACAAATGCCCTGGTTGCTTATGCTACTTATGGCAATGGCCGTGTTGTTGGCTTTGGCGACAGCTCTCCCTGCGACGATGGAACAGGCGATCCGAATGATCAGCTTTATACAGGTTGGCTTGTTGATGCCGCCGGAAATCACGAAAAGCTTATCGTTAATGCTACGATATGGCTTGCAGGCAGCACATCAACAATTGCTGAAGAACCGCAACTCTACAATGTTTTGATCAATCAGCTTACTTATCCCGACAAGATGGTGTTTGATATTTCATCGTCCGATAACATTGATCATTCAACTTTCAGTGTTTACGACCTTCTCGGAAACCAGGTTTCAACAATGGCTGTACCCGATTCAAAAACCGTGGTAATCAATAATGGCTCACTTAGCAAGGGATTGTATATTTACAAACTGACCGTTAATGGAACTGTTGCTAAAACAGGGAAGTTTGCAATGTTATAAAGTGTCATTTTTATTCTCACTTTTGAGAATTCTTTTTCACTTATTTTTCTCAATTATATCAAAAGGAATTTTTGCATCGGCATATACTTGCCAAAGCTTGATCTTTTCATTTTCAACTATTGCTTTCCAGGCAGCAGGAATATGAAAATGATTGTTCTTATTTAAATTGTTGATGTTGCCAAAAGTACCATCAGCAAAGCCAAAGGCAGCAATGATTGATTCACTTTCTATGATGTCGGTTACCTCTATTTTATAATCAGGAAACAATTCAAAGTAGCCTTTCCAACCTGCTTTCATTGCAGCCTTGCCTGTAACAGCATTGTTTTGCGAATCAATAAATGTGTGATCATCCGTCATCAGGTCTGCGATTGCTTCCACATCGTGATCGTTGATAGCACGGGCAAATGCCTGAATTGTTTTGCTGCTCATGGTCATTAATTTTTTGCGAAGGTAGATAAGATTATTGAACGAGATTTAAAAGAAGATTGAATAATTCAATCATTCAGGGAATAACAAAATGATTCAAAATGCTGCAAATTGTGTCAAAATGCTACGAAATGTGACAAAATGCTACGAAATGTGACAAAATGCTGCAAATTGTGTCAAAATGCTACGAAATGTGACAAAATGCTGCAAATTGTGTCAAAATGCTACGAAATGTGACAAAATGCTACAAAATGTGTCAAAATGCTACAAAATGTGACAAAATGCTACGAAATGTGACAAAATACTACGAAATGTGACAAAATGCTACAAAATGTGACAAAATGCTACGAAATGTGACAAAATGCTACGAAATGTATCAATTGAAAATAATCACTAATAATTTTAGCCACAAATTGTTTAAATTTGCTATTCTTTAAATTCAACTTTGAAAACAATTTTTTATTGAGATCATGAAAGCAATGCTATTGAATAATACCTCGTCATTTGAGCAGAATCCAAAACCACTGCATATGGTTGATATTCCAATTCCAATTCCTGTTGAAAAGGAGATCCTTATTAAAATAAAAGCCTGCGGAGTTTGTCACACAGAGCTTGACGAAATTGAAGGCCGCGCAACACCTTCGTTTTTCCCGATAATTTTAGGTCATCAGATTGCAGGCATCGTTGCACAAAATGGCGCTAATGCGAATAAATTTAAACCTGGTGACAGAGTAGGAGTGGGGTGGATTTTTTCTTCTTGTGGCAAATGCAGCTTTTGTCTGAGTGGACTTGAAAATCTTTGTTCTGATTTTAAAGCGACAGGCAAAGATGCCAATGGTGGTTATGCGGAGTATATATGTGTTCCCGAAGTGTCGGCTTTCATTATTCCAAATCAGTTCAGCGATGCCGAAGCGGCTCCTTTGCTCTGCGGTGGCGCTATCGGTTATCGTTCTTTAAAACTTGCCAATATCAGGGATGGCCAAACCCTCGGTCTAACGGGCTTTGGTGCTTCGGGTCACCAGGTTTTGCAACTTTCAAAATTCATGTATCCATCTTCAAAAGTTTTTGTCTTTTCAAGGTCGGAAAAGGAGAGCCGGTTTGCCATGACTCTTGGCGCTGACTGGGCCGGGCTGACAGATCAAACTCCACCTGAACTCACCGATAGCATTATTGACACCACCCCTGCGTGGAAACCCATTGTGATGGCTTTGCAGTTCCTGAAGCCCGGCGGACGACTTGTCATCAATGCAATTCGCAAAGAAGACGCTGACAAAGATCAATTGTTGACGATGAATTACAGGCAACATTTATGGATGGAAAAAGAAATAAAATCAGTAGCAAATATCACCCGCAAAGACATTGAAGAATTTTTGCCTCTTGCCGCTGCAATGAATTTGAAACCTACTGTGACAACCATTGCTCTTGAAGATGCAAACCAGGCCTTGTTTGATTTAAAGAAAGGCGGATTGCATGGGGCACAGGTGCTGGTTGTTTGAGATGAAAATCCTCTCAGTTATTTTATGACTGGCTCTATTGAAACACAGTTTTCAACACACATCTTAAATTCATCAAGGAAAAATGGATTGATGGAGTAATTGAGTTTTCGATTTATACGTTTTGTTATCAAAATTTTTCCATTTTTCATATCAACCAAGTATTGTGATACGGTTGGTTTTGGCAAATTCAACAGTGTTGCAATATTCTTTATTTCCAGTTCCCTCTCTTTTTCAAGCAAAGTGATAATTTTGCAATTTACCGGATGCATAAGGTATCGCAAACTTTTCATAAGGAATCGTGCTTTTTCTTTATTGAGTTCCATAATATTTTTTTTAATGGTTATACGTGAATTTTTATTTTTATGAATAAAGGAAAGTCAAAATGTTTCCTTACTGTTATTGTCTGTGGCGAATATCTCGTCAATTGTTTTCAGCAAGTCTTCATGAAAAGTTTGGTTGATGCTATAAAGTACACTTCTGTCTTCGCGTCTTGTAAGTAATATCCCACAATCCCTAAGTTCTAAGAGAAAGGGGCGAACAATAGAATTATTAGTTTTTAATTCGTTTGCAATCCTGACAATATCCAATTCTTTCTCTTTTTCAAGCAAATTCAGAATTCTTTTGTTTGTACCATGTAAAAGACTTTTCAAAAAACTCAGGACAGTCTTCATTTTTTCTTCATTGACGTTCATAGGGAATTTCTATCAGTTATCGTAAATTAAATTTCAGATATGAATAGTCTAAATTAGCAATACCATTTGAGAATAAACAACCAATACGTAGTCATCATTTTGGTGATTATTCATACGTTTAGCATTAGCCCCGGCATTTTGCAGTGATTTTTTCAAGGAATGACGCAAAATCCTATTTTATGACTAACTCTATTGCAACACAATTTTCAACTTTCTTCTTTAATTCATCAAGGAAAAATGGATTGATAGAGTAAATGACATTTCGACCTTCACGTTTTGATATCAAAATATTTCTTCTCTTCATTTCAACCAGGTGATGCGATATGATCGGTTGTGGCAAATTCATCACTTGTATAATATTCGTTACATCCATTTTCTTCTCTTTTTCAAGTAAATTGATGATTTTGCCTTTCACCGGATGGATAAGGCAGCGCAAACTTTTGATTGCGTACCGTGCTTTTTCATTACTGAATTCCATATAATTTTTTTTAAAGTTTATAAAGTTATTTTCACCTTGCCGGATAAATGAAAGTCATTGTTTTTCCATACTGCTATTGCCGGTTGTGAAGATTTCATCAATTATTCCTAGTAATTTTTTATGAAAATTAAGGTTGAGGCTGTAGAGAATACTTCTGTCTTCGCGCCTTGAAACCAAAATTCCTTTATTGCGCATGTCTATTAGATAATGCGAAACGAAATTATTTGTAACTCTTATTTCTTTTGCAATTCTGTCAGTATCCAATTCTTTTTCTTGTTCAAGCAAATAGAGAATTCTTTTGTTAGTACTGTTTGAAAGACATTTCAAAAAGCACAGGGCTGTCTTTGCTTTTTCTACATTGATGTCCATAACAAATTTCTTTAAATGGTCGTAGATTGATTTTCAGAAATTAATTATTTCCAAGAGTTGTTCTATATTTGGGGTCTTGCATTGTAATGCATTTATCCATTTTCTCAGCCAGATCTTTATGAAAGTCTGGATTGATGCTATAGATCATCCTTCTTTTATTACGTTCTGAAACCAAAACACCTCTGTCTTTCAGTTCAATTAAATAATGCGACACAACAGGCTGTATCAGTTTAATTTTATTCATAATAGTGTTTACATCCAATGCTTTTTCTTTTTCAAGTAAAGTAATGATCTCCCTGTTTACAGGATGGCAAAGACTGCGCAAAGATTTAATGATGTTGTTTGCTTTTTCTGTGTTTATTTCCATAATGAAGTTGTTTAAATTGTTTTATTTTTTTTGATTCAGATAATTTTATAAACAAGAAGAACATGCAGGGAGAAAAAGAGTAAATCCTCCGTAAGCATTGATAAGACTGCATTCTTGGTCAAATAGTTCTAGAAACAGAATTGCTGTTTTAAAACATGGGTACAATATTAAAATAATTTTTCGAGATGTTGATATTTTTTTTTAAATAATTTCAAATTGGTGAAGTCCGGTTTATTTTAAAATACAATTCGGGCTGTTTTCTTTTAGTTATCGTTTCAACATTTTGTGCAAATGTGCATGAATGAAATATAGGAAAGCATAGTTAAATTTTGTGATGATTGATTGGTTAAGTTCAATTGATTTTTTAACTGAATGGGATGATAACTTTTACCCCTGCATTCCTTCCCATGTTATAAATACCACTATGACCTGACCAATTGACGGGGTATTGCTCGAAATATTTCAATCTGCTCAGGTGCGACTGGTATGCAACATCAGCAATATTATCAATTGTCAGGTTCACTTTTAAAACCACCTTACCTGTTTTATTAATAATATCACTTCCTGCACCGATGTTAAACAGTGTGTAGCCTGTAGTTGGTGTTTCTGTGTTGTCGGCAAGATAAACCCTGTTTTGTGTTGCATAATGATCCATCTCAACCTTTATGTAGGCAGCAGAAAAACGATGAAATTTCTTTTTGTTTTCTGCACGTAATTCAGAATGAAAATGCATAGGAGGTATTAGCGGCAAATACTTTGAACTGTCGTTTATAATTACGCCATTCCCTCCTTTATTCATTGCATAAATAACCGACACTGAATTTTCGAAATGCAGCCAATCGAGCGGATGGGGATGTATGTCAAGATTTGCTTCTCCGCCATACAGCTCAGCTTGTGATTGCAGAAATTTGAATGTTTGGTTGCCCTGAACAATAATTGAATCGTGCCCCAGATGGTTTAATAATTTTTGATTAAAAATGTAGTTGTTGATAATGTTGTAAAAAGTTTCGATGCTGCCTGTGACATATTTTGAATTAAAAAATATCCCCAGATCTTCCTGCAAACTTTGTTCGGGCTTGATTGCTGAATTGCCCACCTGATACATATTGGTGCCCGGATGAACACCATTGGCTGATATTTCCGAAATATTCGGCGCCCTGAACCCTTGAGCTACGTTTGCTTTTAAAATAAATTTTTTCGAAAGATCGTATGAAACACCAATGCTACCCGAGACACCTGAAAATGTATGTTTGAAATTTGAAAACTCTTTACTGGCTCCGATAGTATCTGGCGAGCTTACCTGCATATCGAAACCTGTTGCCGGATCAGTGTGTGTGAACATTTGATCATTTGTGAAGAAACGTGTATCATAGCGAAGCCCTGCACTTACATCCAACTTTTTAAATGACTTTTTAATGTGCGCAAAAGGTCCGATATCAAACTGATTATAATCAGGAATAATAAATTCCGATCCTTTGTTTTTATTGATTTGATACATTCCATTTGAACCAGCAGTTAAATCCCAGCCCTTCATTTCAGGAAAAGAATAGGACGCATCATAAATGAACGAATTTAATACAAGGTAAAGACCCGCAACATCGGCTGCCTGCGGATGACTGAATTCCCTGCGTATGTTTTGCTGGAAACCGAGATTCACTCCTAATTTGCCTTCTCCTATGATAAAGTTATTTGAAGAATAAATTCTGTAATGCTGCACATGTTGATGAAGCGTTGTAATGTCATACGTGTTTAATTCCTTGTCCGAAACAATAGGCCTGAAAGTATCGGCTTCGGTAATTTGTTTTGTAAACTTGCGGGTTGTTGAATCACGGCTGCCATCAGGTATTTCAAGAAGATTATTGTAAATGGAAAAATCCAGATGTGTAAATCCCCACTTTTTATTTAAACCAACATCTCCGCTGACATCAGTTTCATCATAAGCAGTTCCATAAACACGTCCGTCAATTTTATCCATATAGTCTTTGGCTTGTTTGTGCGATATTCTTCCGCTCCAGTTAAACCCGTTTTTGTTACTGGCGATGTTCACTGAATTTCCAATCATGACATTGTTTGTTTGATATTCCATGAGGAGACTCCCTTTTGTAACACCATTTTCAACTGGTGGAGATGTTAGAAGATTTACAACTCCTGCCAATGCATCAGAACCATAAATGAGGCTGGCAGGCCCTTTGATGACTTCAATATTGTCAATAGCATATCCATCAATTTCCTCACCATGCTCATCGCCCCACTGCTGACCTTCCTGCCGTAAACCATCGTATAAAGTAAGAACACGATTATAGCCCAATCCGTGAATAAATGGTTTCGAAACATTGGGACCGGTTGTGACAGCGCTGACACCGGGAAGTTTTGCAATTGCATCAATGATGTTCAAACTTTGATTTTGTTCAATGTATTTTAAGTCAATTGAAATTATGGGCACCGGATCTTTCTTTATTTCTGTAGCATTTGATGAACCTGTAACCACCACTTCGTTCATTTCCGTAACGGTTGATTCCATTGCAAAATTCATGGATGATGTGGTTTTAAGATCCACTGTTAAAGCGATGGTTTTATAACCCAGAAAATTTACCTGCACAAGAACTTTTGTTTTAGGTAGATTTTCAATTTTATAAAATCCGGCAGTATCAGTAACAGCTCCGGACTTTAAATCTGAAATGTAAACTGTAGCACCTGTAATAGCTTTGCCCGTTTTCATATCACTGACTTTACCTGTAAGTGAGTTTTGTGATCGTGCAGGAATAATAAAAATTGAAAATATTACTAATGTAAAAAGGATATTCGTTTTCATACTTGATGGTTTAAATAATGGTTAATAAGTTTCAGAAACAGTGCAATAATAAAGCGCTGTTTAGCCTGAAATAAATTAAAAAAAGAAAAGCTTAAATGGAGGATGAGAACGAAGGAGGTGCCCTGGGATTATAATGACCAAAACACGAAATGTAATAAGCAGGAGAATTGAAAATGTTTAAATCTTCATGTAAAATAGATACAGATAAAAGAAAAATCTTGTACTGAAATGCGTAATGAGGTGTATTGTACTTTAAAATTTCACAGTGATGATGATTGCTTTCAATTGTTGTGTTTTGATGAGGCAGGCAGCGCGTATCTTCATGTCCGTACAGATCATGGATGTATTCTTTGGGAACAATAAACAAAGTTATTGTCATCAATAGAAATACCGAAATGTATTTTCTGAGCGGGAATAGCATTCATCAAATTTTAAAATGCAAAAATAGATATTAATAAATGCAGTAGTGAAAAGATTTATTTAAACAATGTTAACGATTTCATATTCTTTCAACTTTTTAGTGTATCTTCGGAGAATTATTTTTTTTATAACAATTAAAAAGGAGGTTTAAAATGGACATTTTGCTTTATGTGCTTGCAGCAATAGTAATTATTTTCTTTGCCGGTATCAGGATTATCAGACCAACGGAAAGAGGTTTAACAGAAAGATTAGGGAAATACAACCGCTTCAATGGTCCCGGTTTTCATTGGATCATTCCTGTTATTGAACATTTGTTCAGAGTGAATGTAACGGAAGTAATGGTCAATGCCGAATCGCAGGAGATCATCACCAACGACAACCTGAATGCAAGTGTTGATGCGCAGGTTTATTACAAAGTGAAATCGGATGAAGAAAGTGTGAAAAGTTCGCAGTACAATGTGAATAATTATAAATGGCAGATCGTAAATCTGGCACGCACTACGCTTAGAAATATCATAGGCACTATGACACTTAAATCAGCCAATAGTGAGAGAGGTAAAATAAATGCAGAGTTGCATAAAACACTTCTTGTGGAAACACATAATTGGGGGATTGAAATTGTACGTACAGAATTGAAAGAAATTGACCCTCCCCGCGATGTTCAGGAAACAATGAACAAAGTTGTAAAAGCCGAGAATGAAAAGATTGCCGCCATTGACTATGCATCAGCTGCAGAAACCGTAGCTGACGGTGTCAAGAGAGCCAAGATTAAAGAAGCTGAAGGTGTAAAACAATCAAAGATACTGCATGCCGAAGGCGAAGCCGAGGCCATTAAACTTGTGAATGAAGCTGCAGACAAATATTTTATTGGCAATGCTCAACTGATGAAAAAACTCGAAACGGTAGTGGCATCACTGGAAAATAATGCGAAAATAGTTATTCCAACCGGTTCGGAATTGGTGAATGTCATTGGAGAACTTGCAGGCGTGCTTCCAATAAATGTGAAGAAAAAAGACGTTGAAGATAAAAAGTAAATAAAATCTTCTTAATGGATTTTACAATAAAAAAGGGTGGTTGAAGTCACCCTTTTTTAATTTGCTTTTTGATCATGCAATTTCATTTTAATAGGATCAATATACTAAGTGTTTCCAATTTTCAGTATTTCATTGGCGTCAATTGTGATGATTTCAGGATTCTCCCTCCTTGATTGAAAATGCATAGCCTTTGCTACAGCTTTGGCATGAATGCCTTTATATTTTTTCAATTTACCGATCATAAAACGACCAAAAAATTTCATGAATTTTTTAGCCAGATATTCTCCAAACCTGAAATCATTTCTTTTTCCTAGCAACAGTGAAGGTCTTACTATATAGATACCTGGAATGGCAAGTGCTTTGACTGCTTCTTCCATTTCGCCTTTTGTACGCAGATAAAAATTAGAAGATTTAATATTAGCACCCAATGACGAAACGACAATGAATTTGGATGCGCCGGCCTTTACACTGTATTTGGCCAATTCAACAACATAATCGAAATCAACTTTTCGAAAAGCTTCTTTTGATTTTGCCTTTCTGATCGTTGTGCCAAGACAACAGTACACATCGTCAAAAGGAGTCACCTCCATTTCAGCCATAGCATCATAATCAACGATCTTTTCTTTTAATTTCAAATGTGAAATTTCGGATGGCGTTCGCGACCATATTTCAACTTCATTGTAATGAATATCGAATAACAATATTTTTAAAAGAAAATTGCCAACCAATCCGCTGGAGCCAACAACCAGTGCTTTTTTATATGCTTTCATCAGTTTTCAAGATTCACAAAGGTACAAAAAATGTGAACAATTTTTTTTATTCAAAGTCTGCAAAGATAGAAAAACATTTTATCTTTGTTTTTTTACAAAAATTATTTTTGATTAGTAATAAAAGGTTATTAATTAAACCTGTGATGAAAATATGATGAAGAAAAAAGAAACAAAAAGGCCGGTAATACTGGTAACAAACGATGATGGCATTATGGCACCTGGCATAAGGCATTTGATAAAACTCATGCGAACAATAGGAGATGTTGTTGTTGTAGCACCAGACAAACCACAGTCTGGAATGGGGCATGCAATTACAATTTCTACTCCTTTACGATTTGAAAAAGTCGTAATTGATCACGAAGATATTGAATACAGCTGTAGCGGAACGCCTGTGGATTGTGTGAAAATTGCAGTTAGCAAAATACTATTTGGAAAGCCAGATCTGCTTGTTTCGGGAATTAATCATGGTTCAAATGCATCCATCAACGTGATCTATTCAGGTACCATGTCTGCTGCTGTTGAGGGAGCTATCGAGAATATTCCCAGCATAGGATTTTCAATCCTGGATTACAGATTTGATGCAGATTTTCATCCTGCAGATGAACACATACTTTCAATAGCACGCAAAGTTCTCCTCAAAGGCGTGCCTGAAAAAACTTGCCTTAACGTAAATATTCCGATAGAGAAGAAAATAAAAGGAGTGAAAATATGTCGTCAGGCACATGCTTATTGGGCCGACGATTACGAAATGAGAGAAGATCCTCATCATAAAAATTACTACTGGCTAACCGGTGAATTTATTGATGACGACAAAGGAAAGGACACTGACCAATGGGCATTGAACAAAGGATACATCTCAATAGTGCCCGTACAATATGATTTCACAGCACATCATGCAATAACAAATCTTAAACATCTCGAAGAATGAAAAAACTTTTCAGGCAGGATAATTTTATCCTTGGCATAGTTATGGGTGCCATCTCTCCATGGATTTCTCTTGGAATCCTGTATCTTTTGAATATGCTTTTCAGAGATATTATTTTGAAAGTTCCTACACTTGTTCAAATGTCCACACTGGAGCTTATTGCCATTGTAGTGAATGTGATAATGATGCGGCAGTACATGGTAAAGCTGAAATACGACAAGACAGGGCGGGGCCTTCTGTTTGTTACTTTCATTTATATTATTGCTTATGCTGTTAATGAGTTTGTCATAAAATAATACAGGGTGAAATATTACATTATAGCAGGCGAAGCATCGGGTGATCTTCATGCATCAAACCTCATGAAGGAATTGAAAAAGCTTGATCATTCAGCCGATTTCCGTTGCTGGGGTGGTGATCTTATGAAAGCTCAGGGTGCAGTGCTCGTAAAGCATTACAGGGAACTTGCATTTATGGGATTTATTGAAGTTATTATCAATATCAAGACAATCTTCAGCAACCTGAAACTATGTAAAAAAGATATACTGCAGTACAAACCGGATGCATTGATCCTTGTTGATTATCCCGGTTTCAATCTGAGGATAGCTGAATTTGCAAAGGCCGCAGGGATAAAAGTTTTTTATTACATCTCACCCCAGATTTGGGCCTGGAAGCAGGGTAGGGTGCATAAAATAAAAAAGACAGTTGGCAAAATGTTTGTGATTCTTCCTTTTGAAAGGGATTTTTACAAACGTTTCAATTATGATGTGGAGTTCGTTGGTCATCCATTGCTTGATGCCATCAATGATCCATGGTATAAAAATGAGATTTCTTCTTTTAGAAAAGATGAAGGACTTTCTGAAAAGCCTCTGATCGCAATACTTCCCGGTAGCCGTAAGCAGGAAATTTCAAAAGTGCTTCCTTTAATGCTTGCCAACGTTTCTAAATTTCCCGGTTATGAATTTGTGATCGCAGGCGTTTCTTCGTTGCCTGAAGATTTTTATAGTGAGATTTGTGCAGGCCATGAAAATGTAAAGATAGTTATTGGCAAAACCTATATTCTTCTTTCGAATGTTGTCGCTGCTATTGTGACTTCAGGTACCGCTACTCTTGAAACTGCATTGTTTAATGTTCCCGAAGTGGTTTGTTATAAAGGATCCGCGATCTCATTTTTTCTTGCAAAGAAATTGGTCAAAGTAAAATACATTTCACTGGTAAATCTCATCATGGATGATGAGGTTGTCAAAGAATTAATACAGCAGGATTTTAATAGTGCACAGCTTCAGCAAGAGCTTTCAAAGATACTTGACCCCGGTGTTGCAGATAAAATAAAACTACAATTCGCTCAGCTAAAATTAAAACTCGGAGGCAGCGGAGCCTCAGCAAAGACAGCGTATTTGATCATGAAAGAATTGAAATCCCAATGATTTTTGGAAATATTTTTTGTTATTTTAAGAAAATATTTTTTGATATCTCGGACATGGTGGTTACTTTTGAAAATTATTGCAGGCCATTAAAAACCAATATTTTTTTATGTACAGAATAGGGTGCATTATTATAATTATTTATCTTTCCCTTGCAAATAGCATATTGGCAACCAATGTTGATGTGAGAATATTCAGCGGATACAATTTAAAGACTGTAACTGTTACACCTCTTTCAGGAAAATATGTTGTCTATGACAAGGATAAAATAATTACATCACTCTACAAAAATAACACCGTCAGCCTTTCAGTTAGCAAGGGAAAAATTAAAATCACACAGCAAGGCATAGAGCTTGGGCTTTTCTCCAATCTTTATTTTTCTGCTGATGGATTCCTGAATACTTTTACTTTTAAACCTGTAAACCCTGCAATGACCGAAAGGGTTTACGATGACGGTGTAACAATAAGTGTTGAGGACAGCCTTTTGAAAGTTGTCAATAAAGTGGAGATGGAACATTATGTTGCAGGTGTGGTAGAATCTGAAGGCGGCATAAAACAAAACCTGGAGTTTCTGAAATTGCAGGCCATTATTTCCAGAACCTATGCGATGAGTAATATGCACAAACATTTGAAAACTGATGGCTATAATTATTGCGACAATGTCCATTGTCAGGTTTATAAAGGACGATGCATAAACAGTATGATCATGATGGCGGTTTCCCAGACCAGCGGGGATGTGATTATTGACAAGAATAAAAGACCTATTTCTGCGGCATTCTTTTCAAATTGTGGTGGACAAACAGTGAACTCAGAAGATATCTGGGCAGTTAAAACAACTTATCTGAAATCAGTCAAAGATACTTTTTGTATTCACCAGTCGCAGGCTACGTGGGAAATGGAAATTTCAAAAAGTGAATGGCTAAAATATTTGGATGAAAAATTCAAATACCCCATTGCTGATTCTGCCATGAAAGCAAAAGCTACAAGTTTTGTACAAAAAACACGTAAAGTCAATTTCTGTGATGCTCCCTTGATTCCATTAAAAACTATCAGGCTTGACTGGAAATTAAAATCATCTTTTTTTAGTATTGAAGATCAGGGCGACGTTTTACTCTTCACAGGAAGAGGGTTTGGACATGGTGTAGGGTTGTGCCAGGAAGGCGCCATGCACATGGTTGACCTTGGCTGGACTTACAAGCAAATTATTAAGTTTTATTATACCGATGTTTCTATTGTCAACATTTCTGAGCTTAAAAATCCTTAAGAATTTTTGCATTGATTTTTTGCCGGAAAGCTAATGGTTTTTTAATAATTTTTAACTGAGAGTTTTTTTTAACCTAAAATTACTAATCTGAAAATCTAAAAATTTTTTCCAGAATGATCAACTGGAATCAAATTCCGTTTCTCAGGATCCTGCTGCCTTTTATTGCCGGAATTGTTGCTGCCCTCGCAATAGGCTCGAATTTTGTCATTCATTACAATTTTATTATTGCATTTGCTTTTGCAGTTTGTCTTCTTCTTATTTTTCACAAATACATCATTCGAAATTATGGTGGAAGATGGATTTCAGGCATCCTGGTAAACCTATTTCTTTTTCTTTTTGCTTACACAATAACGTGCAGATATGATTTGAAAAATCAGCATGAAGACCTTTGCTATAAGCATGGCGTCAATGATTCGATCATTGCAATGATCACCGAACCTGTAAGTGAAAGAGAAAATACCTGCAAGATCATTCTTAGTGTTGAGTCAATAAAAAATAATGGTGTTTGGAGTGATTGTAATGGGAAAACTATTGCCTATTTTGCAAAAGATACTTTATCAAAAAGCTTGAAGTACGGCGACAGACTTATTATCTGCGGCGCTTTTTCTGAAGCAAGCCCACCACGAAATCCCGGGGAGTTTGACTACAGGCGCTACCTTGCTCTTCGTTCTATTTATTCCGAGGGATTCGTGAAATCAGGCAACTGGAAATTGCTTCAGCAGGAGCAGGGGAATATTTTTTTCTCATTAGCTCAAAAGCTCCGTGAGAAATTCCTTAGGATTTTTCAACAAAATGATATCAACGGCGAGCAGTATGCTGTGGTGGGCGCAGTGTTGCTTGGATATACTGATAAAATTGATGCTGATCTTTTCAGTGCGTATCAGGGGACGGGAGTTCTGCATGTGTTGTGTGTTGCCGGATTGCATGTGGGTATCGTTTTTCTGGTATTGAATTTCCTTCTCTCTTTCCTCGACAGGTATAAAAACGGAAAGATATTTAAGGCGATTTTGCTATTGCTTATTATATGGTTTTATGCTGCTATCACAGGCTTTGCGCCACCGGTGAATCGTGCTACTACCATGATCACATTTGTGTTGATAGGGAAAATAACCGGAAGAAGTCATAATGTTTACAACTCGCTTGCTGCCTCTGTGTTTTGTCTCTTGCTCATTTATCCATTATGGATTTTGAACAGCGGATTTCAACTTTCATTTGTAGCTGTGATTGGAATAGTAATGCTGCAGAAAAAGATCTATAACTTTTGGATTCCCTCTAACCGATTACTTAATTTTATCTGGCTGATAGTTACCGTTTCGATAGCTGCCCAAATTGCTACTTTGCCTTTAACAATGCTCTATTTTCACCAATTCCCGAATTGTTTTATGATCACCAATGTGCTTGTGTTTCCTTTCATGAATTTGATCATTTACTGTGGTATGCTGGTGCTGATGGTTTCACCTTTTAGATGGTTGTCCGCAATATTTTCAAAGATATTGGTTGGTTTGATCACAGCATTAAATATTTCTATTCGCTACATCGAACATCTTCCTTTTTCAATGACAAAAGGGATCTCTATAACTCCCATTGAAATGGTTTTGATCTATTGTGGAATTATTTCTTTGATTTATTTCTTTCATAGCAGGAAACATCTTTTTTTAAAATTATCCTTGCTGGCGGCGATCATTATGACCATGTCTTTTGCTTTCAGAAGCTATCATGCCAATACACAGAAAAAGCTTATTGTTTATGATGTGAAAAAGTCTTCAGCCATTGATTTCATTTCAGGTAAAGAACACCTGCTTTTAAGTGATTCTGCCTTTACTCCCGATTCAATTGCTATTTCACAACATTTGCAGAACAATTGGAATAACCTTTTGCTGCATGAACCACAATATTTAAATTTCACCGGACAGAATGAAGATTCAATGCAAAATAACAATCTCACATTTTTCAGGGATGGTAACCTCATACAATTCTACAATAAAAAGCTCGCAGTCATTGATGCTTCAAATTTTCTGTTTAAATCAGATATGCCTATAAAAGTTGATTACCTGATCCTTTCCGGAAATAGTAAAGCTAATATTAGTGAGTTGCTTGAAACTTATAATCCGGGGATGATCATTATTGATTCATCCAATTCGAAATGGAAAACATCGAAGTGGATGGCTGAATGTGCAGCGCTGAATCAACCATGTTATTCTGTTTTGAAATCGGGTGCATTTGAAGCTGATCTTTAAAATTGAAGTCAATTGTCATTTGTCAAAAGTCATGAAACTGCATAGAACAATTATAAGTTAATTAGAATTGTCAGGATTTAGGGCTTTTGTTCAATTAACTATTCATCCACGCTAGCTTCATGAACTATTTCGTTTTTATGAAACACTTTTTTTCTGCATAATCATCCACTGAAAGTTTCCAAAAATTTCCTTCCAGTGTGAATCCTAAATTCTGATAATGCTCTTTCACCATTTCATTCTTAGAAGTAGGGATGAATTCTCCTTTCAGAAATGTACATCCATTTTCTTTGGCTTTTGCAACGATGGTGTTTAAAACAAAATTTTCAACACCACGCTTCAACACACGGCAGCTCATAAACCAAGTGTCAATAAACAAAGGCCCGCTGTTTTCTTTTTGTAAGATGATGACACATATCAACCCATTGTCACCGAATTTATCTTCGAGTGTAAATGCAAATGTGAAATGATTCTTTGATGAAGCGAGTTTTTCGATATCGGCATCAGTGTAACGAATTGTGCGAAGGTTAAACTGATTTGAACGTTGCGATAGTTGGGCGACCCTCGGTGTGTTGAATTTGTTGAACTCCTCCACCTTCGAGATCATATTTAAACTTTTCAGAAAATCATCTTCGTTGGTAAATTTTTTACTAATGCTGACCCTTTGAGCTTCTACCTGGTAAAGCCTGGTTCTTTCAGCATCCTCATTTGATGAAGAAACCGTTTCAAATAGATTGAGTGAGTAGAGGTATTCAAGATAATCAGCAGGGTCTTCCGGCAATTCAGGAACACAAATTCCGGGGATATTTTCACGAACCATATTTCTTTCGAAAGGATTGTCGTCAAGGAAAACCATGGAATCAAAACCAATGTTCAGGATGCTTTGAATTTGCCGGATATTGTCGGCTTTGTTTTCCCAGTTGGCTATAAAAACTGCAATGTCGTCAAGGTGCAGCACCATGTCGGGATGTTTTTCAAATGGCTCTTTGGCCACAGCTTCATAGTTCTTGCTGCAAACAGCCAGGATGATTCCGCGGTTTTTAAGTTTTTTTATCCAATACTGGAATTCAGTAAACGCTTTCCCAATGCCAAGGCTCCCTATCTTAATATTTTCCAAACCATCATCTCCAATAGTGTCGCCCCAAAGGGTGTTGTCGAGATCCAATATCAGACATTTTTTAAACTTCCCGTTTAAAGCTTCAATTATATCAAGGGTTTTTGAAGCAACTTGTGGAATAATGTCAATACTCAAAACCATTTCGGTATTGATGTAAACCGAAGGCTGGAAAAAAGTTTTTTTTCCAACTGAATTTTGAATTGAAGAAATATCGCAGAGGTAAAGGTTGGCATTCTTTTGGGCAAGCAGCATCAGTTCGTAGTTAAGCTTTCGCAGCTGGAATAAAAAGGATGATTCTGTTTTTGTGTTATAATTCCCATAAACAGCATCGTCAATTTCTGTATAGTTATAAAAGATGATCTTCGCGTTGAGGTGCTGGATCAAAGTGGTGTAAATATTTGCAATTGATCCAAGTTCAGCTTCTGCGAGTGAGCCATGCCTGTTGTTTTCGAGTTTATTGTATTTGCCAAGTAATTTATGCGACGACTGGAAAATTATAACAATTTCGGGCTTGTGTTCATATAATTCGGAAGTAAAGTCAAAAACCTGTCTTTCGATCTGGTTAAAATCGGCTTCCCAAATTTGCAGATCCAAACCATTATCAAAACCAAGTGCACGCAATGCCCGCACAAGAAATTGTGTGGTAGTATCGGCCAACAGACAAACTTTGATTTTTTTAAAATTCGAAAAGTCTTTTTTTAAATTCTTGGTTAATTGGAAAAAATCTTTCATGAAACTGTTTAGAGAAGGCTTTCTTAATATATTACGATTGAATTTTGCAGATGCAAAACTAAATTAAAATTCTGAATCGGCTGAAAATAAGCAGGAATAAATTGAATAATTTTGTTACAAAAGTGAAAGAGACTATTTTAAATCGCTTTGGAGGGTAAATACGCTACCAGAGTGAAAGAAACCAATTCCTAAGTGAGAGGTCTCTCTCCTTTAAGGAGAGAGACCTCTTTTAATAATTACCTTAGAAAATGGAATAATTCCATTTCGTTACTGAATTGTCTCATTCCCTCACGAAATCGTCTCTCACCGTTACGGAATGGTCTCTCTCCCTTACGGAATCATTTCTTTCCGTAACGAATTGGTTTGTTTCCGTCACGGAATGGATTCACTCCGTTACGGAATCGTCTCTCTCCGTCACGGATGGGTTTCTTTCCGTTACGGAGATATCTTTCTCCGTAAGGATTTGGTCTTTTTCAATGAATTTAACAAATGTATTTAATTATTCGACAATCAATTGCAATGTTCTTAACAAATAAAGTGGCATTAGATGCTTTGAATAAATTTGTTTTTAGAGGCTATGGAAAGAGGGATTATTGATGATTTTAAGTTGGAAAACCATGGAAATTCATTAAAACATTCTTCAATTTGAAATTTCAATTCAATTATCAGGATCCGGTTTTATAATAATGAGATTTGATATTAAAATTTGAAATGGAATTGAGACTGTTCCGAAAAGTAAAAAGAAAAATAAAACCACAAAAACACCAATTCACTTCACACCGTGGGATATTTGTGCGATTGAAACAAGCTACAAATTTAAAATTATCGCTGTGTAAATTGTTTTTTGAGTAATTTTGTATTTTAGAGTTTTAGTCGAAAAATAGACTTATAAGAGTGGACTCAATCACGTAAAACAAAAATTTTAAAAATGAAAAACCTTTGCCTTTTATCCATCGTTTTATTTTTTGTTCAACCTCTGAAAGCCCAATGGACAGTTGACCATCTTTCCATAGCCAGATGCTTCCCCGGCGCTGTGACAGTACAGAACAAAGTCTATATTGCCGGCGGCTACATCAACAACTCCCCCGGAGTAATGTCGAAGAGAATTGATATTTATGATAATTCAACCGGAACCTGGAGTATTGATTCACTCTCGTCTCCCCGCGGCGATGTAGGCTGTGCTTACCTGAATAATAAAATATTTTTTGCAGGCGGAACAACCAATGCTTTTGGAAGCGCTAAAGAAGTTGATATTTACAATTTGCTCACCTCGTCATGGAGTGTTGATTCATTGCAAACTTTCCAGGCATCTGCTGTTCCTGTGGTGATCAATCACCGGATATTATTTGCCGGTGGTATTGCAACGGGTGGGGTTGGCGTTACAAAGATCATCAGTGTGTATGATGATTCCACGGGGTTGTGGTCTAAAGATTCTCTTTCAATTGGCCGATTTGGACTTGCCGGCGCAGCAATTGGCAACATTGCTGTCTTTGCCGGAGGATATACAAACACTACAAATTACACTACCATTAACAGAGTTGATATCTACAATTCCTTAACCGGGACTTGGACAACTTCCACACTCTCGCAGGCAAGGGGAAATATTTCTGTCATTGCAAACGGAACCAAAATTTATTTTGCCGGAGGGCTTACCAGTGTCAGCACCAAAGTGCTTTCGAATAAAGTTGATATTTATGATGTGGTCACATCCACATGGACTACAGCAACCCTTTCTCAGGCCCGGAGAAACGTTGCTGTTGCCACTGTAGGTAATAAAATTTATTTTGCAAGCGGTGAGCAAAATTTTTCCTCAAACACACCCAGCAATAGGGTTGATATTTATAATGTGAGTACTTCACAATGGAGCACCGATACTCTTTCAGTTCCTCACGATGCAGCAATAGGTGCTAGTGTTGGAAGCAAAATAATGATTGCGGGTGGCGGCTCTTATTCAACAAATTCTTTTTCGAACGTAGTGGATATCTTTGATACAACCAATGCAAATGGCATTAATGAATCTTCTGTCAAAAATTGTTTCACTGTGTGGCCAAATCCTGTAAATGATAAATTAAACATCTCCTTTGATGAAAATAGTATTGTAGGAACTATCAATATTTTCGCCATCAATGGGCAAAAGCAAAGTGAAATAAAACTCACGGAAAATAAGATGGTGATAGATGTCAGTACATTGTCAAATGGAATTTATTTTTTGAAATTTGTCAATGGATCAACTGTGGAAATAAAAAAGATAGTTAAAGGTTAAACTACTGCCTGATTTCATTCTGTATTATGACTACCTGGCACAACAATTAATAATTATGAACAAGTTTTGCATTTTATTAATCATTTTAGGAACCTTATCTTTGAACTGTTTTTCCCAGGATACTGTTATGACAAAGCAGGAATTTACAAAGAGAATTTTTGATTCAATTGCAAAGAAACTTCCCAATGTTGAAATTAAAACTTTGAGTGAAGGCATTATTGAACTCACGACACCTTACAAAACAATTATATTTGTTATCGGCTTTACCTACCGGGAATATCTCATAAAAAAAAGATCTACCACCGAATTAATTAACGACGAGGTTGAAAATGTCTGTTCTTTATTCTTAACTGAGGAACCATTGCGGCTCAACCAAATAATGCCCTGCATTCAACCTGTAGAGTTTATTAAGAGTCAGAATAAGTTTACAGATACCATCAAATCACGATTGAATCTTAGCGGTCCTGATGGAGATTTCGTTTATGATAAGTATAATGACCAATTGATAATTGTATATGGGGTGAGCAAAAATAACAGTTTCGATTATTTGGATCATAAAGATTTAATGCGACTTTCAATCAGTCAGGATACCTTAAAGCAGTTTGCATTGAAAAATCTTGAAGTCTATTTAGAGGATAGAATAAAATATAAATGCCTAAAGAAGGACAAGGTATACATGCTTACTGCAGGAGGTTTTTTTGAAGCCACTCTGATCATGATGGAGGGAGTTTTTAATAAAGACAGCATCCCTGTGAAGGGAGATTTTGTTGTCGGAATTCCAAACAGTGATATACTGGTAGTAACGGGCAGTGATAACACCGAAGATGTTTCATTTTTAAGAGTGAAAGCAAATGAGTTTTATTTAAAGAATAGTGCAAAGATTTCCCCTTATCTTTACAAGTGGAATGGCAAAATTTTTATAAAATTTGATTAATATGAAATTCAAGTAAAAGTTAGGAATGGCCAATAAATGCGCAATGTCCGGGCTTCGCAAAATAATATTGTGGGCAATATTTTTTTAGCTTAATTTTGTATCGTCGTTCTTTAGCAGCAGTGACATGCTTCAAATAAAAAAATTAAAAGCTTACAATAAAATCAACAATCATATTCATTCTCACCATGAAATTCAGACTTGTATTTTTTAGCCTGTTTATATTTTCTACAGCATTGTTTTCTCAGAATCTTGATCAGCTAAATGGATATCAATATGTGTATGTGCCAACATTGATTTATACCCATAATAAATACGTTACAGAAACAAAAACTGTCAGAGATGGCAATGGAAATGTGCAATACAATAAGGAAAACGTTACTGAAACACCGGAGACATATACTACTGAAGATGATTACCACATCAGTGAGGAAGTTAAACAGTTTTTTCTGAACATGGGCTATACTGTGTTGACCAGCATGGATGCTTTTAAAGGTGATAAATGTTTGGTGCTCTTTTGTGGTTTAAAGCATGACTGGAATTATGCAAAGGCAATTGTTACCATAACCTTAACCAATTGCAAACAGGAGCTTATTTATTCTAAGATCGGCATTGGTAAGCATGGTCTTTTTTCAACCTACCAGGCAAGTAGCGATAAATCAACAGTGGCTGCGTTGGAAGATCTTGCCAAACTTAATTATAAATATAACCATGCATTGACACCGTCAAATGGAAATTCGGCAGAAGTTAGAGCAATAAATACCAATTCGGATTCGGCAAAAACATCGTCAGTGCAAAGCATCACTGATGCCAGGGATGGTAAAAAATACAGGATCATCAAATTTGGTACTCAAACCTGGATGGCTGAAAACCTCGCATTCAAAGCAAGTGCTGGTTGTTGGGCGTATAACAACGATTCAATCAATGTGACTAAATTAGGATATCTCTATGACTGGGAAGCAGCAAAAACTGCATGCCCCGATGGATGGCACTTACCTACGGATGCTGAATGGGCAACATTGACGGATAATGTCGGAGGCACCGGAGATGCCGGAACTGTGCTGACAATTTCGAATGGGTTTCATGCTGTGTTTGCAGGTTATTCAGCTGACGATGGCAAATCATTTTACCATTTTGACAAATTTGGGTTCTTCTGGACAGCAACTGATGCTACCTATACGTTTGCATGGTATCGTTATTTTTCATCCGGAGATGCTTCTATTTATCGGGGTACTCCGGGCAACGAATATAAAAAAGTAAATGGATTTTCCGTACGTTGTGTGAAGGATTGAACAGAGTTAAAATAATAAACATTTATGGACAAAATGGATAAAGGAATCAGATTGTACCTTGGAATTATTATTGTGGCAGTGTTCTGGCTGACCACTGTCGTTTGTGGCTTTGTTCACGGCACTTATAATCATTTTTCAATGCTTGTTAGTGAACTGGGTGCAATTGGGACTAAATCACAGTATGTGTTTTCAGCAGGATTGATCGTGTGTTCAGTTTTGAGTGTAATATTTATAATTGAACTTTGCAGGATATGCAGAAAAAAAAGGATGAGTATAATTCCTGTACTTTTAATACTGCTTTACAGCATCTCAATTTTGGGGGTTGCAATATTCCCTCTTCCCCACAGATTCCACTTGATGGCCGGCTCTCCTTCGTTTTTTCTTGTTTTTTCTCCTGTCCTTGCTATGATTTTATGGAGGAAAAAGTTGTCGTCAATAATACCGTTTTCAATATTGTGTATGCTCATCATGTTGCTTGGCGTACTTACATTTTTCCCCGAAATCATGAGTAATTTCACAGGTTTAAAGCAACGGTTTTTCCACACAGGGTATTCCTTATGGTTCATATATCTGAGCTATGCTTTTGTCCGGTTAAGTAAAAACAATAGCCCTCAAATCAGTATAGGTAAGAATTGATAATTTCCAAATGAGATGAAACATTTTATTACCTCAATATTCTTTTATTTCCTTGTTCATTCAATAGTTTTTGGACAAACTATTATTAGGGTAAATGTTCCCAAAGCAACTTATTCAGAGAAGGCTCCCGGTGAAAATGGCGATAGTGTTTTGTTCAATATATACATGAGAAATGATTCACTGCAGGTGTCATCTTATTTAGAGAAAAAAACAATAAAAAATTTCCAGGATATTGATGACTTTTGTTGTGAAACAATTAAATTTAAAAGTTCCAGATCGCCGGCTTTTCTTTTTGAAGATTACCATATTCTTTTGTTTATTGATTCTTTGGTGCCCTATCAGAAAGTTGATCAATTGTTGGAAGAACTAAAAATATTACCTTATGATAAAATTTTTCTCTGTACTAATGCATACCATTATAAAAACAGAGGATATGACCTGGATTTGAAAATTAATTCTGATGAAATGCAAAAAATAGTTGCAGGATTATACGGACCAACATATAGCCGCTTAAAATACGATGAGATTCCCTGTTATGTTTATGTTCCGATAGTGACTTCACAGGATACCAATCCTCCCATGCCGCCACCACCGCCGCCAATACCATCAGCATCTCAGATTCCGGATCTATTGGATGTCTGTTTGAAATTGAAGAAAGTTGGATCCGATACAAATTACTTTTTTATAGGAATTGATAGCGGAATGCTAAAAGTAAATAAGACACCGCGCGATATTGATTTCCTTTCTAAACTAATTTTAAATAAAAATTCAGAATTGTTTTTGATCCCCGGCGAAAAAAATACTTACAAAGATTTGATAAAGCTTATAGAATACCTGCATTTGGGACAACAACTGGCTTATGAAAAAGAGAGTTTAATTTCCTACAAAAAAAGACTGGTTTACCTGACGAACAATGAAAAATATGAAGTGATGCATAAACACCAATTGTACTACAAAATTTTAAGCCTTAGTGAACAGATCTATTTAAAGAAAAATTAATTTAATACCACAAACAAATGAAAGAACAAATCAAAAAATTTATTGATCTCATTCAGTCAAACGGGCACACCCTTGATGAATTGGGATTTTCAACCGGAGCATCCGAAACAGAAATTGAAACTATTGAAACAGAAACAGGGCAAACTCTTCCCGATGAATTAAAACAATTTCTTTCCACCATCAACGGACAGAATAATGAAGATTTTTATTTTCTCCCCGACCAGGTCCGCCTGTTTTCCTGCGAAGAAATAATTGATGAATGGAAGCAGGAACAAGAGTATGCAGATGATAGTACAGAGTTTTATGACCAGTATCAGAATGATGACAAAATCAGGTGTACAATTTATCATAAGTCCAGGGTTCCTTTTGCAGGACAGGAAGGTTTTGGTATAGTTTGTATTGACAATGATCCCGGACCCAAAGGAAAAAAAGGACAGATCATTTATCTGATTGATGAATGTGATTTTATTGTCCTTGCTGACAGTTTCAATGAATTGATCAATTTATACATTGACCGCATGCAAAAAGGAATTTTAAAATTTCAAAATGAGAAAGAAGGCTATCCCAACAAATACAGATTAAAATCGAATGCAAAAGAAATGGATGGACTTGCTTTCGGGGAAATTTTTAAAAATGAATGAAAGCCAACAGTGATTCATTAGCGACGGGGAAAATTATTACGATTGTCCCGGAAAGCCTTAATCACGTAGTGATATAATCTTTGTAATTGAAAATAGCCAGAGCAATAAAGTCACTTCGTGACGAAATAAAAAATTCAAAAAAAGAGTAGTGATAAACGATATTGATAATTATTGATAAATCATCCTGAAATTTCTGATTTGTGAACCGGTAAAAATTTTAATGATATTTGTAAAATGAAGAAAAGCCACCTACACATTGCTATCAAAATTTGCCTTGTTGCTTGGATATTTTCCTCGTGCAACTCCGTCAATAATGGTGAAAAGATAGCCCAATCAAAACAAGAGATATTAAACTCCGAAAAAGCCTTCGAAGCCTGCCTGCAAAAAGAGGGGATAACATCAGCCTTCAGAAAGTTTGCTGCTGACGATGCTGTCATAAATCGTCACAACGAAATTATCAAAGGAAAAACTGCGATAAAAGAATTTTATGAAAAAGAAAAAACAGGTAAAGACAAACTGATATGGACTACCGACTTTGTAGATGTCTCCTCGTCCTGCGACCTTGGTTATACTTATGGCAAATACATATACACAGCCATTGATTCAACAGGGCAGGGCAAGGATTACAAAGGGATATTTCACACCGTATGGAAAAAACAAACCGATGGTTCCTGGAAATTCGTTTGGGATTAGGCCGGGATTCAGTTAGATTTTTTTTTATCTTTGCTTATAATTTCTTCAAGTCATGATTGGAAATCTTATTTGCTTTTAAAGTGAAAAAAGTACTTCTTATTTTAATTGCTTTTTTAATAGGCCTTGTTAGTTTTGCTCAAAGAACTCCATTGAATTCGGACACTACAAAGAAATCCGATTCCATTATTCCTTTGCGAAAAAACAATTTACATCCTCACAATGTCCAACAAATAAAATCAAACAAAACCGACACCATCACAACCGCTTCTGATACCATCACCCAAAACAATGGTCAATTCCAGCAGGATGATCAACCCTGGCAACAGCAAATTTCACCTGAACAATTAAAGCAGCAGCAAATACAAGAACAACAACGCGACCAACAACAGCGGGACCAGCAGCAACGTGAGCAACAACAACGTGAGCAACAGCAGCGCGATCTTCAACAAAGAGATCAGCAACAACGCGAACAACAGCAGCGAGAGCAACAACAACAGCAAGAACAACAACAGCAGCAACAGCAACAACAGCAGCACCCTCACTAAATCGTTTTTTTTCTTTTACCTGATGGGTGAGTGACCAGCTTTTTATCCAATCAGATATTTTCAGCGATTGAGAATATTTGTCGTGCTTATAAAAAGCAAATAATAAAAAAACGCCCCTAACAAGCAAACTGGCGGAGATTCTGTTCTGTCAAAATCTCTTAATTCTTAATCTCTTAACACAGCGTTAACATCGATCGCGACAAGCTGTCGTACCTTTGCAAAATATTTATTAAAATTTTAAAGCACATGAAAACAAAAATTATACTTTTCTCAATTATACTATTATCATTTCAGCCGATTTTAGCTCAGACCAAAGATTCAATTCATGGACCTATGTTATCAGGTACGGCTCCTTCTTTCAAAGCAATTTCCACACTTGGCGATATTAATTTTCCTGATGATTATTTTGGAAAATGGAAAATATTGTTCAGTCATCCTGCAGATTTTACACCGGTTTGTACCACTGAAATCCTTGCTCTGGCAGCAATTCAGGATGATTTCAAAAATTTAAATACTGCCCTTATCGGCATTTCAACCGACGGACTTAATAGCCACATGGAATGGATAAAGTCAATGGATTCTCTGTCTATAAATGGCAGTAAAAAAGTCAATGTTGAATTCCCTTTGATTTCAGATGTGGATCTGAAAATTTCAAAACTTTATGGAATTGTTCAGTTGGATTCAACCGGAAACAAAGATGTGCGAGGAGTTTACATTATTGATCCCGATAACAAAATCAGAGCATTTTTCTATTACCCTAAAACAGTCGGGCGAAATATGGACGAGATCAAACGTACTTTGATTGCACTGCAAACTGAAGACAAACACAACGTGCTTATACCCGCTAACTGGAAACCGGGTGATGAAGTTCTTATTCACAGCCCGAAAACAATTAAAGATGCTCAAAAACTCGAAGCTAAAAAAGATTCAAAATTGCGCGAGATCACATGGTACATGTGGTTCAAAAAACTTTAAAAATGAATGGGCTTTGTAAATTTGAATGCAACTGAATAAAATTATTCATATTGCAGTTAACAGGTTTGCTTGCTTTGGGTAATCGAAATCCAGGCTGCTTTTAGTAGCTTGGATTTTCTTTTAATAAAGCTGCTGATAGCAACCATTGTGTAAACCCCTTCGTCTTTAAAAGAAAATCTATTCCGGACAAAATTTCCTTAATTTTAATTATGAAAAAATCCTTACACTTTTCTCTGCTCATCTTAATTCTGAATACTTTTTTCCTTTTCTTCACTTCCTTTGTGGAAGCTCAATGGAGCACCCCTTTCAGCCTTTCTCCATCTGCTGTTTCAGCAACATTAAACGAAAGTATGGGCTCATGTATAGGCACTGGTGGTGACACTCTGCATGTTGTCTGGACAGATAAACTCAGTACTACACGGGCAAGAATTTATTACACCCGTTCTCTTGATACAGGACTAACATGGAGTGCTCCACAGGTTCTTACTGACACCAGCAGCAATGCATGGAATCCGGCAATAGCAGTTAATGGAAAAAACATTCATGTTGTCTGGCGCGAGATAAGCACTACCAATGGTCATCGTGCTTCCTGGTATAAGCATTCAACTGACGGTGGTATTACATGGGGACCCAATGTGTTTCTTGATTCTACCGCCGATTGGCCGGCTGTTTCAGTGTCTGGCAACAATGTTTATGTTGCAAATGATGTGGTAACTGCAGCCTCACCTTACAATACTGAGATCTACTTTTTGAGATCCACTGATAATGGTTCAACATGGAGTTCTCCGCAACAACTTACTTTTGCGGTAGGTCGCTCAGAAGATGAAGCTATTCATGCCGAAGGATCCCATGTTTACATGTCATGGAATGATAACAGGGCAGGGCAGTTTCAAATATTGTATAAAGAATCGCATGATTTTGGAGTAACATGGGGAGCCGACATGGTGGTTATACCAATAAAAGATTATAATACCATGGTTTGGTCAGATGGTGCGCATATAGATGTTGTAGCCTGCGGCGCTCCTTCCGGGCGCTATCAGTTGTTGTTGGCACAGTCTGCTGATACAGGCCTCACCTGGAATGCAAGTATGGATTTAAGCAACGACACTGCCCATACGTATTTTTTACCTGATATGGTTCGCAACGATTCTGACTTGCATATTGTGTGCAGTTCAGGTAGCGGACCGAAGTATTTTCATTCAGGTGATGGCGGCACCACATGGGATGCTCCTGTGATTTTACCCGGTGCAAATTTCATCGCCTATACAGGATGCGCTTTGCATATCATCTATGGAAGCAGCGCAGATCACCATATTTATTACATCCGTAACCCACATGGAAATGCTGGACATTGCGGAGGAGTACTAACCGGACTGAGCTATCCTGAAAATACAGATCATGCTGAGGTTTTCCCAAATCCCTTTTCGACCGAAACAACATTGAGAATTCATTCAACAGAAAAAATAGAAAATGCAGAAGTGAAAATCTTCAACATGTTAGGAAACGAAGTGAGAACCATTTCCGGTATAAATGAAAGTGCAATAAACATACAGCGTGGAAAGCTGCCTCAGGGTATTTACTTTTATTCTCTTAGAGAAAATAATATTATTTTAGCAACCGGAAAATTAATAATTGAGTAATTATTTAATTGTAATTCTGCTATGAAAAAGTTTTTTCTTTTTGTGACATTCCTCTACTCAGGAATAGCCTTCGGGCAAACAACCGATACCATTGTTGCATGGACATTTCCTGATTCAAACATTGCTACAGGTGCACGCTCTGATATGGGTCTGGCTATTAATATTGGCAACCCGATAACAACCGCTGGCGGAACAAATTCTCCAACTTTCAATCGCAATGGAGTTACCACTTATTGCGCCCGTGCAACAGGATGGAATGGAGGTAGCGGAACAAAATACTGGCTTGTTTATTTTTCTACCACCAATTATAATACTTTGAAAATTTATTCCAGGCAACAGAGTTCAACTTCGAGCAATGGGCCACGGGATTTTAAAGTTCAATATGCACTGAGTCTTCCCGGGACATGGACCGATGTACCCTCAGCTTCTATTCTTGATTCTAATGACTGGTCACATGGCACTCTTTCAAATGTGAGTCTTCCTGCCGCCTGCGATAATCAGGATAGTGTATATCTTAGGTGGATCATGACCTCCGATACTTCGGTCGGAAATGCAACGGTTTTGCAATCCGGACCAAATAAAATAGATAACATCATTGTTACCGGAATAGCGATTCTTACTTCAATTTCTTCATTTGAAAATCAACAAAACATTATTATCCTTCAAAATAATTTGAATAAAACACTCACAGTTTCAGATAATGAAATTTTCAGGAATGTCAGCATTTATGACGTTGCCGGGAATTTGGTTTATGACAATAAAAACCCTTTAAAATACACGATTATCAACACTTCCAAATTCAGTAAAGGTATTTATTTTCTGAAGGTGCTCTTTGACGATAATACCATGGTTACAAGGAAAATTTCACTATAGATTTCGGCTTGCACTGCTGCATGTTTTTAAATAATCTGCTAATACCTCAATTATTATACATATCTTTGCCGACAGTTTAATAATAGTGTTCCCCGCTAATAGTAATTACACTTCAGTCCTTTCTTTGTGCAGATGCCATCGTAGAAGTTTTTTTATCTGATAGCATTTGGAAGCGCACAAAATTATAATGATTAAGAACAAATTTTTTATCTTGTTCAATGTTTAAAGTTTAAAGTTCAACGTTGTCACAAAGGAGCAACCATTGAACCTTAGCATTAAACATTGCACATCAAACATTGAACTCATTAAAAAATGAAAACATTCGAAGAATTGAATATCTCACCTGAGATACAAAGAGCTATTAAAGAAATGGGCTTTGAAAATCCAATGCCCGTGCAGGAAGAAGTGATACCACTTTTGCTTGGCGCAACAAATGATGTAATAGCTCTTGCACAAACAGGAACAGGCAAAACAGCAGCTTTCGGGCTTCCTTTAATACAGGAAGCTGATACTGACAATCCATTGCCCGGAGCGTTGATACTATGTCCTACAAGGGAACTTTGTATTCAGATCACCGGCGACCTGAACGATTATGCCAAATACTCTGAAAAAGTAAAAGTACTGCCTGTGTATGGCGGGTCGAGTATAGATACACAAATAAAAGCTTTGAAACAGGGTGTGCAGATCGTTGTTGCCACACCGGGTCGTATGCTTGACCTGATGAAACGCAAAGCCATGAAACTAAAAAATGTCAAAAGGGTTATTCTTGACGAAGCAGATGAAATGCTGAATATGGGATTTCTTGATGATATCAATGAAATTCTCGCCGATGTTCCTGATGGCAGAACAACACTGCTTTTCTCAGCTACCATGCCCAACGAAATAGTTGGCATTTCACGCAAATACATGAACAATCCTATCGAAATTACAATAGGAGTGAGGAACGCAGGCGCTGAAAACATCAAACATCTTTGCTATACGGTGCATGCACGTGACAAATATCTTGCATTGAAACGAATTGCTGACTACAATCCGAATGTGTACAGCATTGTGTTTTGCCGCACACGTAAAGAAACACAGGAGATAGCCGATAAGCTGATCGCTGATGGTTACAATGCCGATGCGCTTCATGGTGATCTTTCCCAATCACAACGCGATTCTGTGATGCAGAAATTCCGTATCCGCAATATTCAAATGCTCGTGGCTACTGATGTTGCGGCCCGTGGATTGGATGTGGATGATATATCGCATGTGATCAATTATGCATTACCGGATGACCCTGATGTGTACACACACCGTAGCGGACGTACAGGACGTACCGGAAAAGCAGGTATTTCCATAGCTATTGTCCACCAGAAAGAAAAACATTTACTGAAGGTCATTGAGAAAAAAATTGGCAAAACTTTTCAGCATTGCAATGTTCCATCAGGTCATGAAATATGCGAGAAGCAATTGTTCCATTTTATCAATAGAATGGAAAATGTTGAAATTGATTATTCGCAGATCAATGCTTATCTCCCGACCATTTTCAAAAAACTTGAATGGCTCGATAAGGAAGATATCATCACGCGTTTTGTTTCTTTAGAATTTAACCGCTTTCTCGAATATTATAAAAATGCGGTGGATATTAATGTTACAGGTGACAGTGGTAGTGGAAGCGGCAGTGAAAGAAAATCCAGAAAAAGAGATGACTTTGTGAGCATGTCAGGCAAAGGTTTTGCCCGTTTATTCATCAATGTGGGCAAAATGGATGGTGTATATCCTGCCGAAATCATCAGCCTGATCAACAACAACACAAGAGGAATGAAAGTTCCGATAGGAAGAATAGACCTGAAAAACAGTTTTTCATTTTTCGAAGTTGAAGAAGGTTATGCTGAAGATGTGATGAAGGCTATGAACAATGCAAAGATCAACGACAGGAAACTCGTTGTTGAGCGCGCCTCCGACAGGCCTTCAGAAGAAGGATCAGACAGGAAACCTGACAGGAAATATGGTAAGAAATCTGAAAGAAGTTCCGACAGAAAATATGAGAGACCTTCAGGGCCTCCAAGAGAAAAAAGAGAAAGAAATTTTTACAGCAAAGACAAATTCAAAGGCGGCGAAAAGAAAAACAAATCAGAATGGAAATCCAGTGACAGAGGGGCGGACAGAAAACGAACCTACAAGAATTTTTAATCGGAATGAAGTATGGAGGTATTATAGGGTCAGTTGATGATCTTCTGATACCTTCAACCATTACCAATAATTCACCGATTTGAATCCAACTCTGCAAAGTTTCGTGAAGTGATTTGAAATTAGAGTAATTTGCAAACAGGATATTTGTAATAACTGGTTCTGAAATATCTGGTTAAAACATTAACATCAATTAACAAGTGGTTAACAGGTGAGTTAAATTGAAACATATACTTTCGTATCTAAATCGAAATTAAATAAATCAACAATAAATAAACCTTAAAATTCAGCACTATGAAAAAATTTGCTTTAGTATTAATTCTTGCATTTGCCATTGTATTTGTAAATGCTCAGGACAAGACCACAACAACAACTCCGACCACAACAAAAACTACAGGTACAACTACAACAAAAACGACAACAACTCCTCAAACAGGTAACACAAGAGTTGCAGTTAAAATTACTGACCTTCCAAAAACAATTCAGGATGATCTTACAAAAACATGGGCCGGTTACACTCCAAAGAATGCCTTCAAAATGGACAAAAATAGTGTGATCACTTACAGGGTTATTGTAACAAAAGACACATCGCAACTTTCACTTTTATATGATGCAGCAGGAAAATTCTTAAGCCAGAAAGCAATGGTACAAAGAGTAGCTCCAAAGACAACCACAACAGGCACAACAAAACAGAATACTGTTGGAATTAAAAAAGATTCAATAAAAAAATAATTTTTTTTGACCAGGTTTTTTACACGCAAACTATGTTGTAAAAACCTGTAAAACTCTAAAAACCGTTTCAATTATTGAGACGGTTTTTTCATTTATTAAATCACCCATTTACTTATTTTAAAATTTTATTAAAACTTTCAATGAAAACAATTACAATTTTTATGCTGGCAGTCATTGCTGCAACCCTGACATATGCTCAGGATACAACAAGCGCTTATAAAATTTCGCACAAGTATTCCGTCGAAGGAGATGGCTCATGGGATTACATTTCAATTGACGATTCATCGCACCATCTTTTTATTTCTCACGGAACCATCGTGCAGGTGCTTGATGCAACAACGGGAAAAACCATTGGAACGATCACCGACACCAAAGGTGTCCATGGTATTGCCATAGCAAAGGATCTGAACAAAGGTTTTATCAGCAATGGCAGGGATACATCCGTGACTGTTTTTGATCTAAAAAAACTTACTACTATTGAGAAAATAAAAGTTACCGGAAAAAATCCGGATGCAATATTGTATGATCCTTTTACCCATCGTGTTTTTACCTTCAACGGACGCGATAGCAATGCCACCGTTATAAATGCAAAAACTGACAAAGTAATCGGAACAATTGCCTTATGTGGAAAACCTGAATTTTCTGTTACAGATGACAATGGTAAGATCTATGTGAACATCGAAGATAAAAGCAAGTTATGCATGATCAATCCGGCAACAATGAAAGTTGAGCAAACATGGTCAGTAGCTCCCGGTGAAGAACCCAGCGGCCTCGCCATTGATACCAAAACGCATCGTTTATTCAGTGTGACCGACAAATTGATGGTGATCGTTGATGCGCTTACCGGAAAAGTAATAACAACCCTACCTATCGGTGACCGTGTGGATGGCGTTGCATTTGATCCCATAAAGAAACGAGCATACAGTTCAAATGGAGATGGTACATTGACAGTCGTTCAGGAAGTAAATGAAAACACTTTCAAAGTAATTGAAAACGTAAAAACGCAAACAGGCGCACGCACAATTACCGTTGACAAGCTGACCCACAAACTTTATTTGCCTACGGCAGAATATGGAGAAACACCACCTGCTACAAAAGAAAATCCACACCCAAGACCTAAAATAAAACCGGGTACTTTTGTAATACTCGAAGTGGAACCTTTGAAATAATACAGAATTTCTAAAAAAATGCCCGTGTACGACCACAAGTCGTGCCCGGAAGATTGCCGCCGGAACGGATTTAATTAATCCGTTCCGTTTTACTACAAGGATTTGTAATCCGACCAAAATTAAACTTCCGCATTACGTTTGGCTTCAGGTTCGCGCTCTGTCTCCCGACGAGTGCGAGCGAAATAATCCACTCTAAAGTTCGCGCTCTGTCTCCCGACGAGTGGGCGTGTATAATTTTCAATACAAAATTTGAATATTTTTATAAAGCATTTTGCAGTGTTTTTTAATGTAGCATGAGTTTGAAACGCGCACTAACAGGCTAACGTGTGCTAACTGGCTAACGCGTGCTATCTGAGCATGCGTTTTAATCACTCGCTAACTTGCAAAGGAGCGTGATCAGATGTGTACTAAAAACCAGACAAATACATGCAGATGTTAAAAGTTCTATT